>Ga0308414_1003335_pt1 | contig 10252 bp, 9 predicted proteins | sample HotsprSampleOS50_FD_205667 | JGI IMG/M metagenome (GOLD analysis project Ga0308414, IMG submission 205667) | Hot spring phototrophic mat microbial communities from Octopus Spring, Yellowstone National Park, Wyoming, United States - 20090730_OS50 ...
ACCATACCGTCCGGCCCTGTCCCTGCCAGTTCGGCGCCACCCCGCGACCAGGCAGAACCGGTCAGTGATGAGCCGTCGGAAGCGTCCGCAGAAGACGAAACAGCGCGTCTCAGCCAACTGCCGCTCATCGAACAGGCCCGGTTTCATGCCCTGCGCAGCGCCGACGACCTCCCGGATTTCATCGTCACCCAGACCATCCGCCGCATGGTGCGGGACGGTCGCGGCCAGTGGCAAACGCGCGACATCCTTGAAACGGAAGTCCGGGTCGAAGGCGGACGCGAACGGGTCGAACTGCTGTCCATCAACGGACGCGCCACCCAACGGCGCTATGAAGACGTTGGCGGCGCGACTTCCGTTGGCGATTTTTCCGGCCAGCTTGCCGCCCCGTTTCTGCCCAGCACCAATACCCGGTTCCGTGAAGCCAGACGGGAACGCTACCGGGGGCGCCTCTGTCGCGTGTATGACTTCGTTGTTCCCAAGGCCAATTCCGGCTACACCCTCACCGTACGGCTCTCCGACGGCACACCGCAGCGCATTCAGGTCGGCTATCAGGGCAGCCTGTGGATTGACGAAGCCACCAAGCGCGTGCTGCGCATCGAACATACGGCAACCGACATTCCACCAGGCTTTCCCATGTCGCAGGTCGAATCGGCCGTGGATTACGACTGGGTCACGATTCTCGGCAAGAACTACTGGATGCCGCTGACGGCTGAGACCATCCAGGTGAGCGATGCCTATCGCCAGGCTTTTCGGAATGTCAGCGAGTTTCGGAACTACCGAAAATTCGAAGGCGACGTCAAAATCATCGAGTGAAAACCGCCCTGAATCCCATGCCTTTCCGACCGCTTGCCGCGTGTTTCTGTCTGCTCTGGTTACTGTTTGGTGCAATTCGCACTCCGGCGCAGCCCCCATCGTCCGTGGCCGCCATTCGTACGCTGCTCGACAGGCAGGTAGCCGCCTGGAACCGGGGCGATCTGGAAGGTTTCATGGACGGTTACTGGCGCTCGCCGGAACTGACCTTTGTTTCCGGTACGACCGTGACCAAGGGGTGGGAAGCGACGCTGGTGCGCTACCGGCAACGCTACCAGTCCGAAGGACGCGCCATGGGAACGCTTGACTTCCAGGACCTCGTCATCGAGATGGTCGGGCCGCGCGCGGCACTCGTACGCGGGGCCTGGCGGGTCGTACTTCCCGAACAGATCACTTCCGGGCGCTTCACCCTCCTGGTACGGCGTTTTCCCAACGGCTGGCGCATCGTTTATGACCACACTTCCTGACGCGCAGGCGCCCTGCCGCCAGCCGGACAGTGACGGCAGCCGTCGGCTTTTGTCGCTTTTGCCCGTGGGATGAGTTTGCTATAACGGGCGGGGAAGGCCCATCCGGTGAACCCCGCACCGGTGGCATGTGACCTCGATGAACCGTACCCTGCCCGCAGACTTCTCCATCTCACCGAATGTTCACCCACCGGTTGTCCCCACGCGGCGGGGGGTCTGGAGTTGGCTTCGCCACTGGCAGCGAACGCTTTTTATCGTGTGGGTTCTGGGGCGCTTCGCCTGGATGCTGTACCGCGACCTCCGACGCGCCCGAGTTCACTCAGACGGCGGCAACCTGGCCGTACTTCCGGCTGAAAAACTCGAAGCCCAGGCAGCCCGGCTGCGCGAACAGCTCATCCGGCTCGGCCCGACGTTCATCAAGATCGGGCAGGCACTGGCCACCCGCGCCGACCTGCTGCCGGTGCCGTTCATTCAGGAACTGGCCAAGCTCCAGAACCGTGTGCCGCCGTTTCCAAACAGCGAAGCCTTCGCCATCATCGAGAGCGAGTTGGGGGCGCCCGTCAGCCAGCTTTTCCGCACCGTTGACCCGGAACCCGTTGCCGCCGCCAGTCTGGGACAGGTCTATCGCGGCGTCCGGCACGACGGGCAGGAAGTGGCCATCAAGGTGCAACGCCCCAATCTCGTGGCGCGCATCAGCGAAGATGTGGACATCCTGCGCCGTCTTGCCCGGTGGATGGCCAGCTCGAAACGGCTCTTCAAAGGTAACGACTGGGTTGGGATGATTGATGAGTTCGAGCGCACGATCTATGCCGAACTCGATTACCGCAACGAAGGCCGCAATGCCGAACGCTTCCGGCAGAACTTTGCCGACTGGCCACGGGTTCACGTGCCGACCATCTTCTGGGAACAGACGACCTCGCGGGTCATCACCATGGAGTTCCTGCGTGGCATCTGTGTGACCGATCTGGAAGGGCTGGCCGCCGCCGGCATTGACGCCAAGGAAGCCAACGAGCTGATGTATCGCACCTACTTCAAACAACTGCTCGAAGACGGCTTCTTTCACGCCGACCCGCATCCGGGCAACATTCTCATACTGCGCGACGGACGGCTGGCCTTTTTTGACTTCGGCATGGTCGGGCATATTTCCCCAACCCTGCAGAGCCAGATGGTCAGCGCCTTTTTCCACCTTATCGAACGTGATGCGCCGGGCATCGTCCGGGATTTGGTCGGGCTGGGATTTCTTTCGCCCGAAGCCGATATGGAAGATTTTGCGCGCGTCGTCGAAGACCTGTTCCGGCGCAAACTCGATGTCAACCTCTCGGAAGTCCGCTTCAAGGACCTGACTTACGACCTGGGCGACATCATCTACCGCTACCCCTTCTCGACGCCTGCTTCGTTCACCTTCATCATCCGGGCGCTGATGACTCTGGAAGGCATCAGCATCACGATGAACCCGCGCTTCAACTTCCTTGAAGTTGCCCTGCCCTATGCGCGCGACTTTCTGTTCCGGCGCGAAAGCGCGCAACTGCGGGAAAAGGTCTGGGCCAGCCTGCACGATGCCCGTAATGGGAAGCTCAACTGGACGCGCGTGTGGAATCTTGCCCGGACGGCGCTGGCGCTCTATTTCGCCTGAAGGGTTGTCCGGCGGCGGTGCCGCCACTCCGCCCAGCGGTCACGCCACCACCGCCGCCAGCGGGTTCGCCATCCCTGCCGGCGTTTGTACTCCGCCTTGTAGTCGAGCTTTTTGGCAAACACCCGCGCAGCCAGCTCCAGGCCCGTCAGATCAATTGCCGCCAGCGCCGCGCATTCTTCCGGCGACAGCCCAAAGGCGCGAGCTGTGTTTTCCGGCGCGGCCAAAAACTGCTCCCGGAAAGCTTCATCGGCATAGAGCCGCGCCAAAAAGGCTTCAAAGTGTGGCGACGACATTGGTGCGTACGTTCTGGTTGGCGTCCCGGTCGGCGCGCCCCCGTGCCAGGGCGGCACGTGCGGCATCGAGTTCATCCAGAAGCTGGGCAAAGGGCGGATAGTCGCCGTCGCGCTCCAGAATGACGACCAGCGGCCGCGCCGTCCGCCGCGCCACCTCGGCCAGCAGGTCAAACACCGGTTGTGGCGTTGCGTGGCGGTGGTCGTCGAGCAGCCGTCGCCCCGGAAAGCGCGTCGCCTGCACCCACTTCCCGCCTGCCAGGTGGATGTAGCCGACCCGTTCGAGGGGAAGCCGGGCGATGGCTTCACGGGGGTCAAAATCGAAGTTGCAGGCGTTGGCGTACAGGTTGTGCAGATCGAGCAGCAAACCGTTTTCCGTGGCGGCCAGGATGCCTTCCAGCCACGTCACCTCATCGAGCGCACTGCCGGGCGGCTCGATAATGGTGGAGATGTTCTCAACCAGTGGATTGCTGCCGACAATGGTGCGTGCTGTGGCGAGATTGCGTGCCGTGCCCTCGATGGTGGCGGCTGTTCGCGGCGGCGCGGCCAGGTGGCCGACTTCAACGCCGCCGCCACGTACAAAGGCGAGATGCTCCGACCACAGCCATGGCTCGACCTCACCGATGAGACGGGCCATGTGGTCAAGCCGAACGGGGTCAACCGGTGCGGTCGAGGCCAACCCCAGGGAAACGCCGTGCAGCACCAGCGGCACTTGCCGCCCCAGCCAGCGCAACGCCTGCCGCTCCCTGCCCGGTGCGTCGAAGTAATCGTCGGCGATGACTTCCACCACCTCGATACGATCCAGGTTAGCCAGGATGTCGGCTGCCAAAGGGGCGCGCCATCCAAGACCGACGCGATCGGGCAGGGTTTCCACCATATCCAGTCACCATCAGACTTACGACCATCAGGCAAGTGGGAACAACAGTAACCTAGCTACAGCCACCACAGCCGCCGCCACAACTGCTGCAACTACCGCCGTCGCTGCTGCACGAACTGCTGCAGGAACTCCCACAGGATGAACTGTCGGTTGGAGCCTTGGGGAAGGCTTCCCGGACTTCAGGGAAAACCTCCGCCGGCAGGGCCGCGACACCATAGACACCGGCCAGCAGGGCAATCTGCGCCATCGAGGCGTTGGCTTTGAGGGTTGCGGCCTGGGCGCGCATGCCTTCAAACAGCGATTCCAGCGACTTCACAACATAGTTGCCAAGGCGCGTCCGATAGTCTCCGCTAAAACTCCAAGCCCAGATTGCCGCAACAATCATAATCAGCAGGGTAAAGCCGATGTTGCGGTATCCATGCCACAAGGCCACCCCAATCTTGGTCAAACCGACCACCAGGATGAGGATCAGAGCAAACAGCGCCCGACTGGTACGGGCCTGTTTCTGGGCTTCAGAGGGCAACAAGCCGGCGTTCTCCAGCTCTTCTTTGTAAAGATCATCCACCTGCTGTTTGAGACCACCCTGCTCAAACATTTCCTCCGGCTTCCGTGGAGTTGTGAAAAAGCGAAGTACGGCTCTTTCCAGAGGAAATGGCAGCGACTTCGCATCACAGTCCGGCGCGGTCACGAGCTGCTTTTCCTTTTTTTCCGACGACTCGTTCTGCAAAAGCATCAGGTGACGGGCTTCGATGAGGACGGCCGTGGCCACCCGTAGGGCCTCGTTGGCTCCCCCGCGCAGGTAGGCCAGTCGGTAGGGGTCAGAAGTATCGAACTTCGTCAGTTCCCTGACCGGCTCGGCCACGATTCGCCGCACATACAGCATTGCGATCACGGTCGCACAAGCCAGCAGGTAAGCCAGCAGAAACGCGGTTTTGGGCAGGCAGATGATGACGACGGTGAAACACAGGAGCAGGGTAAACCAGGCGATGACAAACGCCCGGACCACCCAGGCGTCATCGCCTGTAAGAGAAGTCGCTTGGTTTGTGGTTGGGGTTACAGATTTCCACGGGTCGGAAGGCTTGGGCGTGCTGACTGGGTAGGAACTCATAGGCTACCTCCTGGCATCGAGCCTGACGTTATCAAGAAGCCCATCGGTCTGAGAGGCGATGACCAACGAAACATGACGCAGATGAACTGGTTTACCGCGGCCCCTTTCAGCTCTGCCATTTACACCACGGTACGCAGGCGATGTGACATCTTTGTTTAAAATCCGAAGGTGCCAACAATTGCCAGCCAGCTTCTGTGGCCCACATCAGGACCGGATGCCCTGGAGCGGCAAAGGCACAGCCGAAGTCAGCGTGTTTCGCCTGGTTATTTTTAGACTGAAACCGTTCTGCACACCACCGTCTCCCGTTCGGGATGTCTTTCCTATCCAGCCTGAAACGCGATACCTTACCAGTTTGCCAGGATATGTTTGCTCAAATCACTATGGTCTCCAAAATCCCAAGCGCCAGCGTGGCGTTGCCAATGACACACGAGTTATCTGATGAACTCCCGTTGACCAACGAGGGGACAGGCGATATTCCCGACACACTGCCGTTGTTGCCGCTGCGCGACATTGTCATCTTTCCATTTCTCATCGTTCCCCTTTTTGTACAGCGCGAGAAATCGCAACGTGCCATCGAAAACGCCCTCCCCAACCGGCGTCTGATTGTGCTCGCCACCCAGCGCAATCCAGAGGACGAGGACCCGACCGGCGATGACCTGCACCGGGTTGGTACGATTGCGGCTGTGATGCGCCTGCTCAAAACCGGCGATGGCCGGGTGCGGATTCTCGTTCAGGGATTGGCGCGGGCGACACTTCTGCGTGTGACCGACGAAGCCGGCTACCTGCAGGCGCAGGTGCAAACCATTCCTGAAGCCTCGGTCGAGATGACCCTGGAAGTTGAAGCCCTGATCCGCGCGGTCAAGGGGTTGCTCGAACGGATTGTCACCCTGGGCAAGCAGATTTCTGCCGAAGTGCTCGCCATTGCGGCATCCCTGGATGATCCGGGCCGCCTGGCTGATCTCTGCGCCTCCAACCTCGACGCCAAGCTCAGTGATGCCCAGGCGATTCTCGAAGAAGCCGACCCCATTGCCCGTCTGCGGCGCGTTCACGACCTCATGGCCCGCGAAGTGGGCATTCTCACGGTACAGCAGGAAATCAGCAGCCAGGCCAAGGGTGAGATTGACCGCTCCCAACGCGAGTTTTACCTGCGCCAGCAGCTCAAGGCCATTCAGCAGGAGTTGGGCGAAATTTCTGATGCCGGCGACGAAGTGGCGGCCTACCAGGAAAAAATCGCCGAAGCCCGCCTTCCCGAACCGGCGCGGGAAGAAGCGACGCGCCAGCTCAAACGCCTCGAACGGCTCCACCCGGACGCCGCCGAGGCGGGGCTGCTGCGGACGTATCTGGATACCCTGCTGGCGCTTCCCTGGAACACTTTTTCGGAAGACCACATTGACCTTCAGCACGTCAAAGCCGTCCTCGATGCCGACCATTACGGCCTCGAAAAGGTCAAGGAGCGCATTCTCGAAGCCCTGGCAGTACGGCGGCTCAAACCGGATACCAAAGGGCTGTTATTGTGTCTGGTCGGGCCGCCCGGCGTGGGCAAGACCTCTCTCGGCCGGTCGGTGGCCAAAGCCATCGGGCGCAAGTTCGTCCACATTTCACTGGGTGGCGTCCACGACGAAGCTGAAATCCGTGGGCACCGCCGAACCTACGTGGGTGCCATGCCCGGACGCATCATCCTTGGGCTTCAGCAGGCCGGGACGAAAAACCCGCTGATGCTCCTCGATGAAGTGGACAAACTGGGCAACGACTTCCGGGGCGATCCGGCCTCGGCGCTGCTGGAAGTGCTTGACCCGGAACAAAACCACGCCTTCCGTGACAACTACTTGGGTGTGCCGTTTGACCTTTCAAAAGTCATGTTCCTGCTGACGGCCAACGTCACCGACACGATTCAACCGGCCCTGCGCGACCGGCTCGAAATTGTGCGGTTGCCGGGCTACACCCAGGAAGAAAAACTCGTCATTGCCCGGCGGCATCTCGTGCCCAAGCAGCTTGCCGAGAGCGGCCTGACCGGCAAGCATCTGGCCATCACGGAAAGCGCCCTGCGGATGACCATTGCCCGCTACACCCGTGAGGCCGGCGTCCGCCAGCTTGAACGCGAAATTGGCAAGCTGTGCCGCAAGGTGGCGCGGCGCGTCGCCGAAGGCGACAGCGGGAAAGTCACCATCACGGCCGCCAATCTGGCTGATTACCTTGGCGTTCCGAAGTTCAAAGCCGACGCCATTTTGTCCCAGGATCGCATCGGCGTGGCCGCCGGATTGGCCTGGACGAGTGTCGGCGGCGACGTGATGCACGTCGAAGCCCTCCTGCTGCGCGGCAAGGGCGGGCTGCTTCTGACGGGCAAGCTGGGTGAAGTCATGAAGGAATCCGCCCATGCGGCACTGTCGTATGCCAAGTCCCGCGCCCGCGAACTGGGTATCGAGCCTGATGTTTTCACGCAGCATGACCTCCACATTCACGTCCCGGAAGGCGCGATTCCAAAGGACGGACCCTCGGCCGGCATCACTATGGCCACGGCCATGGTTTCGGCGCTGTCCCGCCGTCCCGTCAGGCGCACGGTGGCCATGACGGGCGAAATCACCCTGCGCGGCGATGTCCTGCCCGTCGGTGGCATCCGCGAAAAAATCCTGGCGGCGCGGCGGGCCGGCATCAAAACCGTCATCCTTCCGGCGCAGAACCAGCCGGATGTCAGGGACATCCCGGCGGAACTCGTCAAAGGTCTCAAGTTCATTTATGTGCAGGAGGTCAGCGAAGTGTTTGCCGCAGCGCTCGGCAAGGCGGCAAAGACTTTGCCGGCCAAGGGAGTCAACAAATGAAACGCAACCACTGGACGCACCTGCTCTGTCTGCTGGCACTGGCGTGGTTCAGCCTGGCGGACGCACCCGCCGTGGCAGTCCCCCGGCACATGGACATGAACACGACGGAAGACGGGCATGAGTACGCCCCGCTGCAAACCGTCAAGCTGCCCTACAAAGACTGGACCTATCCCGGACTCGACGGCCAACCCATCAACCTGCGGACGTGGATGCAGGGCAAGAAACTCGTGCTGGTTGTGTACTTCGCGCCCTGGTGTGGCAACTGGCGCTATGAGGCCGAAGTTCTGTCCCGCCTGCACGCCAAATATCAACCGCATGGGCTGGGCATCATTGCTGTCAACGAATACGGCACTACCGACGAGACCAGGGCCTTTTTTGGTGAAGCCGGTGCGCCTTACCCGGTCGTGGTTGAATCCGAAGACCGCCGCCGGATTGGCGAAACTTCCCATGCGCTGTACCGGCGGATGACGGGCGACTTCCGCACCTATGGTTCTCCCTACAACATCTTCCTCGAACCGGCAGCGGTCATCGAAACGGGCGAGGTGCTGGCTGAACAGGTTACCGTCGCCAATGGTGAACTCATCGAAGCCGAGGCCGAGGCGTTCATCCGTAAAAAGCTGGGACTGCCGGCGGCCTCCGGGCCAACAGCGAACCCTTCCCAACCGGACAAGCTAGGCTCACCCCTGTTACGCATGCGCTGATGACCGCCCTGCTGCCGCGTCTGTCTGCCCAGGAACTCAATGACTTGCTGCACAACGCTTTTCCGCTCGTGCCGCCAGGGTTGTTTTGTGTCGAAACCGTAGAACCCATGCGGGTTCGGGTGCGGATGCGCAGGCTCGAAGAGCACATTCGCCCCGGCGGGACGCTTTCCGGCCCGGCGCTGTTTACGCTGGCGGACACAGCACTGTACCTGGTCGTTCTGGCCATGTGCGGCCCCGTGCTGGAAGCCGTCACCAGTGAGATGACGATTCACTACCTGCGGCGTCCGGTCGCGCGCGACGCCATCGGCGAGGCTACCCTTTTGCGATTGAGCCAAAGATCGGCCGTCGGCGAGGTTCTCATCCGTGTTGCTGATGACCCGACACCGGTGGCTCATGCCGTCGGAACTTATGCCCTTCCAAAAAACGCTAGCTCGTTGGGGCAAGCCACCAGCGACAGCTCCGCGTGATGATATTTTTCCTGAAGACTTTGGCAAACCGGGTTACTTTCCGGCTTCTTCAATCCCGACTCTGGTAACAAACAGTACCTTGGGTGATTTGTCGGCATAGGACAGGGAGCTTTTCCACACATAGCCTTTTTCTCCGTCCCGGACGTTGACCAGCAAGCCTTCCATCCTGACCATATCGCACTTCCCAAGTCTGAGAAGAACTTCTCCGATACTCTCATCGGCTGGCAGAAGCGCCAGGTAGCTGATTGAGTTGTTGATTTCCCTGGGATCAATTTCGCCGGGGATGTAGCTGTAGTAAAACTTTTCGGAAATCTCATCAAAGAGAATATTTCTGCAATTGCAGTTACTTCCCATTTGCCGCCACCCGACCCACAACCTGATGGGGGCAATCATTCCAAGCGGGCTGGTAAAGTCAATTTCTGACTTCAAGACCCTGGCCCGGATGGCATAGTTGGCTAATGGTACGATTTCATATCCTTTGAACTGGAATGCAGTGGCTTTGGTTTCCGTCTGAAGTGGCTGGTACTTCAGCCCGTACTCTGACTCATCCACCTTCCTGATGGGCGGAGGTGTTTTGCTTACAGCCTCGGTTCTGTTTGCGCTGTTCCGATTTTCCGACAGCTTATTTCCTGCTTCTTCTTTTTCCAAAAGCTCTGAGGCTTGAAGCGAGTCCATGTTGCCGATACTCTTTTTCCAGGTCATCGTTCCGTACGGCAGACAATGGGAGACTAGAAACGTAAGCGCAAAAGGTAAAGCAAAAAGCTGCTGTATTCCCCACATACGGCTACCTCCTAAATCTTGTGTGAAATCCAGGAATTGAAATCTGGAACCGATAGCTGTTTTCAGAAACCAACTCACCGGTTTCTTCTTGCGTGGGAAAACGGCTGCTGTGTTACAGCAATGAAAAATTGGCAAAGATCAACTGGAACACGCCCGGAGAATGCTTCATTGCCCACTTGGATGCCTGCTGGCTTTTGCTTAGGCTGTCCTGAATGGGTCAGCCTGATCGGGGGTATTGTCCGGGCGGACTGGCGAAATTGACATTGCGCCGGTGCTGATGCAGAACATCCGCGTGCAGGGCATCAT
>Ga0308414_1003336_pt1 | contig 10252 bp, 6 predicted proteins | sample HotsprSampleOS50_FD_205667 | JGI IMG/M metagenome (GOLD analysis project Ga0308414, IMG submission 205667) | Hot spring phototrophic mat microbial communities from Octopus Spring, Yellowstone National Park, Wyoming, United States - 20090730_OS50 ...
ATCCTGTGCATATTCGATAAATTGTGTTTTATCTCTTAATTTTTCAGATTGAATAATATATCTTTTGTTATCTGAAGTTTGAATAATAATTTCACTCTTGACAATTTTATCTTTAGATACATTTACTATCCCATTTTTGTAAGCTTCTTCATATAATTCGATTAAAAATTTTCGCAATGTATTTAAATTTAAATCTTTTGATTGTTTTGTAAATTCATTAATAATTTTTATAGACCTATCAGAAATTCCAATATCTTTTAAATTATCGGAATTATCTTTTGACAATCTATATAATTGCTCTACAAATCTTAATGTATTTTTATATGGATTTTCGTCAATGTTGAAAACAGATAAAGCATCGCTAGCAGCTTTATTTCTCTCGTTTATATAATCATCATTATTTTTATATATTGGAAAGCTAAAAGCAGCAATTAATGGAGGATCTTCCCAGATCATTCCTGGCTGTAATCTAAGTTTATTTAAATCTTTATTATCATCATTTAAATTATAAATGAATAATATGCTGATAACTAGAAATGTAAATAATAATAATATTAAACTAAATTTATTAATTGAAAAATCACTGAAAATGTAATTATTGTTTAAATTATCATTTTTTAAAATTTTATCAAGCAGATACTTTTTTTTACTTGTCTTCATTAAATTAAATTTATAATTTAGAATACCAAAAATACAATTAATTTTGAAAAATTAAAATATATAAAATTAATAAATGGAATGTATATATATTTCTGATTTAAAAATAAATTCAAGTAATGTGCAAATCGATAGTATAGATGAGATCAATCATTTAAAGGCTTTAAGAATTAAAGATAATGAATTAATAATGGCTACTAATGGTCGAGGCATATCTTGTGAAGGATATATCAAAAAGATAAACAATAAACTTTTCATCGAAATAAAAAAATATTATGAAATTAATTTTAATGAAAATAAAACAGAAACTTCTATATTATTAGGCTTACTAAGCAACAAAGAAAGATTAGAGTTTGCATTAGAAAAATCAGTAGAGTTAGGTGTAAATAATATTTTTTTATTTAAAACTAAATTTTCTAATAATAACAAAATTAATTTAGATAGATTAAATAAAAAAATTATAAGCAGCCTAAAGCAATGCAAACGTACTAAATTACCTAAAATATTTATTTTAAATTCAATAGAAGAAATATTAAAATTTGCTCAATTTTTTAATTATATTTATATTGCAGATATTGATGGTGATAATTTATCTGAATTTAATTTGAATATTAAACCATTAGTAGCAGTAGGTCCTGAAGGTGGCTTTAGTAAAGAAGAAATAATTTATTTAACAAATCTTCTTAGTTCTAAAAGAATATCTTTAGGACAGAGACGTTTACGAAGCGAAACTGCATTAATTAATATGTTATCTTTATTAAATCATTATCTAATATAATTAAAATGAATATTGAATGGGTAAAATGCAAAGGTGATATTTGGTGTGAACTATCCAAGTTGGATTTAAATCACGATTTATTAGATGTAAATGGTGTTTATATTTTATTTACAGAGGAAACTAATAATGGCTTAGTATATGTAGGATATGGTAATGTAAAAAAAGAACTTAATAGATTAGTTAAAGACACTGCTATAGCAGCTTTTTTATCGCATCGATGTTATGTTACTTGGGCAAAAGTAAATATTCTATCACAAGTTGGAATAGCAAATTATTTAATTAGCAGATATCGTCCTAAACTAAATCCAAAACCACCTAAAGGAATTCCTATAAGTGTAAAGCTCCCTTGGGAATTATAATTTTTCTTTTCTAATTATTCTAATTTTATTTCTTGAGTCATTTAAATATATAGAATTAGGAAATTTACTTAATAATTCTGTATAATATTTTAAAGCTTCGGAATGATTATTTTCTAAATAAAATGATTCGGCAATTAGATAAGTTACATAATCCTCCCTTATAGAACCATTATAATCACTTAATATTTTATTTAATATATTTCTTGCTTCTGGAAATAGTTTTTTCAGAATATATATATTTGCTACTTCAAACAATGAAGTTTCTCCTAAATTTGATTTCTCTGCTTCCTTACTTACTTCGATATATAATTTTATTGCTTCATCATATTTTTGTTGGAATTCTAAATACTCAGCATTAATAAATTTTGGGAGTGCTTTAATAAAGTTTTTATTTTCTTCAATAAAGAAAATTTTTTGTAGTGCATCATTTGAACTATTAAAATCAGAGTTTGCAGCTAATAATTTAAATTTTGCTAATGCATCTTCAATTAAACCAGAATAATACAATTTTAGTGCTAATAAGTAATTTGCTTCGTCCTCTATATCATTATTAACAATTCTTCTGTTTTCGATAACTTTTTTTGCCCAATCTTCAGATTCATTTAATTGTCCTATCTTCATATAATATTTAGAAATTAATATTGCTCCTTGCATTGATTGATTAGAATTAGGATATTCCTTGTAAAGAGATATTAATTCATCTATAGCATCTTTAATTTTATTAAGATTTTCTGCTTTTATTTGGGCTATTCTTAATTTAGCATCTGCAGCTTGGGCAGTTTTTGGGAAATCTTTGATTACTTGGTTGTAACTTTTGATAATATCTTTAAAGTCGGATTCTTTAATACTTTCTTTATTTAATAATAATCTATCTTCAAGTGCCTTAGTATAACCATAAAGTGCATTAGAAAGATATGGCGTATTTCTTCCCATATTAATTACAATTTGGTATGCTTTTATAGCAATATCGTATTGTCCGTCTCTACTACTTATATTTGCAAAATTTATTAATTCGTATCCATTTGTTCTTTTAATTTCATCCATTCTAATATAAATATTTAAAGCTTCATCGTAATTGCCAATAGTTCTACAAAACCAAGCATAAATTTCTAAAATTCCTAAATTATCGTTATTTGATCTTACTAATTTTTTTAATTGCTCATCTATATAATTATTTGATTCTTCATTTACTAAAAATGCATAAATTCTACCTTGCGCTAATGCTAAATCGTTATTAAATCTTAAAGCAGAAATAATTTCATCGAAACCATCTTTGTAATTATTCGTTAAGATATAAAGTTTAATTAATGCATCAGAAAAAGCATAGCTATCTTTAGATATATTTCTATATGAAATTAAAGTATTAATAGCTTTATCAAAAATTTTTAGTTCAATTTGAGTTTGTGATACAATCTGAAAATCTAATTGGTCTTTAGATTTAGAAATTATATCATTCCATAAATTATTTGCTTCTTTTGTTTTACCAGATCTCCAATATAACTCTGCTAATAAATTTTTAATTTCATTGTTTTGTTGATTTTTAAATAAATCTTCTGCGTAGGGAAGCAATTCGGTAAACTTATTTTGCTTTTTCATAACTTTAGCAAATGAATAGAAATATTGTAAGTTTTTTGGTTCGCTTTTTATTAATTCTTCTAATAAAAGCTGTGCTTCCTTTAACATTCCATTTTCTTCGTAAGATTGTGCTAATCTATATTTTTGTATATTAATATCCTGACTGAAAGTAGTGTTGTTAGAGAAAATAAATAATAAAAGAAAAATTATATGCCAAGATTTATAAAACATTTTAAATTATACTAAATTATTGAACTGATTATTTGACGTCTAAATATTATATTAGTTATTTAAAAATTTATAAATATGAAAATTGTAAGATATATATTAATTATTTCCTCTTCGTTGTTATTAATTATATTCATAATAGGAATATTATCACCTTCTGAATATCAAATACAACGTTCCATTGAAATTAATGATTCTCCAAAAAACATAGAGCCATATATAATGAATATTGCTTATTGGGAAAAATGGTCTTATATGTCATCGAAAAAAGATACAAGTATTAAATTTAGCTACTACCCTACTCAATTTGGCGATAGTACTTATGCTAAATGGGAAAGTAAATATATGGGAACAGGAACTATCAAAATTTATGATTATAAACCGAATATCAAAATTAATTATGAATTATTAATTAATGAAAACGAACACAAAATAAATGGTACTTTTACTTTCAAATTTCAGGATAATAAAACATTATTAACTTGGATAGACTATGGAGAGTTGGGATTTAATCCTATAGCAAGAATTTTTGGATTATTTATGGAAAAATTTATAGGTAATGACCAAGAAGAAAGTTTAAAAAATTTAAAGAATTTAATTGAAAATCAATGAAAAGTATTTTATTCTCTATACTAATTTTAATAATTAGTTTATATTCGATTCATTCTTTTCAAAATCAATATTCAGAAATAGAATTAATTAATGCAGATAGTTTAGTTGGTCTTAATTTAAACGATATATCTACTCGTGAATTTTTCGGGAATGTAAAATTTAGGCATAAAGATGTAAATGTAAAATCAGACTATGCAAAACAATATATAAACGAAAATAAAGTTGAATTAATAGGAAATGTAGTAATAACACAAAATACATTAAATTTATTCTCACCAAAAATAAATTATAATGGTAATTCTAATATTGCTTATGCTTTAGATTCTGTTTCGATAATAGATTTAAAAACTAATCTAATTGCAAAATCTGGTATTTACTACACTAATACAAATATTGCTGACTTTACTGGCGATGTAAAAGTAGAAGATGATTCTGTAATCATTTACGCAAATAGAATAGTTTATGAACGCCAATCGAGAATTAGTAGAGCATATGATAAAGTTTTGATGATTAGCAAATTCAACAATGTTAAATTGATTGCTGATACTGTTTTAAATTATCCTAATCAAAATTACTCAATTGCTTTCTCTAATTCTATATTATTTAAAATTGATACTACCAAAACTATTGATTCTTTAGATGATGATAAAATTTTTTTTAATTTTGATACTTTGACTATATCAGCGGATACAATGGAATCGTTCAGACAATCAAATAATGATTATTATGAATTTACAAAAAATGTAGAAATATATAGAAACAATTTTTCTGCTCGTTCAGACTTAGTAGTTTATAAAAAAGATACTATAATTTTAAAGGACAATCCAATTGTATGGTACGAAAATACTCAATTGATTGCTGATTCTATAATTATTACTTTACAAAACAATAAATTACAAAAATTAGAAGGATTTAATAACTCTATAATAATAACCGAACACGATTCAACTGATAAAGAAAGATACAATCAAATTAGTGGAAATAAAATTATTATAAATTTCGATACTAATTCTAAGATTGTTAATATTTTATCTGTTGGTAATTCTAAAAGCATTTATTACTTAGCAGATGAAAAAGGTAATAATGGCTTAGATAGAAAAAGCACTGATTCGATAAATATCGAATTCAACAATAATGAAATAGAAGTAATATATTGGCTTGGAACTACAGTTGGCGAATTCATACCCGAAAATTTTATTTTTGATAATCCATCTTCGTATAATTTACCTCAATTTAGAATTGAAAATAATAAACCTAAAAAAAAATTATTAAAACATAAAAATCTCCAATAAAAGATTATTAATTTTGTTAAATTAAATAATAAATATTTTTTGTGAATTTAAAATGAAAAATTTAATATTAAAATCATCTTTAGTTATTATAACATTTGTTATAATGCTGCAAAGTAAAATAGTTGCAAAAATATCATCTTACGAAGGATTACATTTTTTAGTAGGATTTATGGAGAACGAATCTAATATAGCAGATCCAATGAAAAGATTAGAACAAAAAATATTTATTACAAGTAATAGTAACGCTAGTGTAATTCTAAAATATGGAAATAATAATACATTAAATGTATCTGTTCCTTCTAATGAAGTAGTTAGTATTGACGTATCTGCTGCTTATGAAAATTATTTATCTGAAGAAATTAGAAGAAGTTTAATAGAAATTACAAGCGATGTGCCTATTTCTGTGTATGTTTATTCTTCTATTCCACGCTCTACTGATAGTTATTCTGCTATACCAATAGCTAATTGGGGAAACGAGTATGTAATAGTTTCATTACCAAACGACCAATATAACAAAGTTACCTTGGATTCCTTAAAAGATTTTACTCCTCGCTCTTCTCAATTTTTGATAATGGCTGCCTATGATAATACCACAGTAAAATTTATTCCTAAAGCTTTAACAAGAAAAGGTAAACAAATCGATAGAGAATACACAATAGTTTTAAATAAAGGAGAATCTTATTTAGTACAATCTTGGCAATTTTTACGAGGTCAAGGAGATTTATCGGGCAGTATTGTTAGGTCAGATAAACCAATTGGAGTATTATCAGGACACGTTAGATCTGCACTATTACAAGGATTTATCGAACAACCTCCTGATTCAAAAGATCATTTAGTAGAAATGCTACCTCCTACTAGTGCTTGGGGAAAAAATTATATCTCTACACCTTTTGGTACAAGCCCAAATAAAGGTGATTTTTTCAAAGTTATTGCAAAAAATCCTAATACAAAATTATACATATATTACGGAAATAATCAGCAAGAAATAGATTTTGCTGATAACGAATTAGTTAAAGAAATTAAAGGTATAAATAAACCAGCTCAATGGTTTGCAACTGCACCCATTCAAATCGCTCAATTTATGTATAGGACAAATGATAGCCTTGAATCAGATTTTTACGATCCATCTATGGTAATACTACCACCTATTGAGCAATTTGTATCGAAGATAATTTTTCAGACACCACCCGAAGTATTCGATCCAATAGTTGGGGAAAAATTTGTTGCACATTATGTAAACGTAGTATGCGATAATAAAGCAATTAATACTATTAAACTAAACAATACATTTATAAAAAATCTTTATGATATTAATCAAGCTAAAATACCTAATACAGATTATTACTTCTTTAGATTAAAAGTTTCACCTAACAAGCACATTTTAATTGCCGATAGTGGTAAATTTTCAGGTATAATTTATGGATTAGGTAGATATGATTCGTATGCTATGGCTCTTGGCTCATCATTAGAAAATCCATTTGTAGATGATAATGTAGAACCAATATTAACTTATCGGGATTCCTGTTATTGTTTGATTGGTGAAATTACTGACGAAATTTCAGACCAAAGTTATGGTATATATTACGCTTATGTTAATAAAGAAAATACAAATAATTTTAACATAAATTTTAGTCCATTTACTCCTGATTTAAAAAAAATTACATTTAAAGCTTGCCCAAAAGATATATTTAATGATGGTATATTGAGTATTACATATATGGATAAATACGGGAATACCAAAACATTTAATTATCAGCATAACGCTGTAGATTTATCTTATGATAAACAATTTTTTATTTCAGGAATAAATTGGAATGATTCCGTTTGTTACGATTATAAAATTATAAATAAAGGCAAATCAAAACAATTAATAAACAAACCTTCTTTTTACAAAGATAGTAGAGTAAATATATATTCTAATGTAACATATCCATATGAATTAAATTCGGATGAAGAATTAATTTTAAAAATATGTATTGCAGCCAAAGGTGATACTAGCAGTTTGCAAGGAACATTAAATTTAGATTTTGGATGCGACATAAGAGATACTATCCCATTATTTGTAAATATAGTAGCCTTATATTTATCTGTTACTAGTATTGATTTCGGCGATGTATTAGTTGGCGATACTGTATGCAAATTTATTACAATTTACAATAATTCTAATATACCGGTTGAACTTACAGGTTTTAATTTCCCATTTTACGATGTTTTTAATATTGATACTTTAGGAATTTTTCCTTATAAATTAAATGCTAATGATTCTTTGATAATACCAATATGTTTTTCTCCAAAATCAAGAACATCCTATATTTCTGATATTTATGTTTATAATAATTATAATTTAACTAAAAAAACATTTATCAAAGGTAATGGTGTTGCCCCTTCAATTAAATCAATCGAAATAGATTGGAGCAAACGCAGAGTAGGAACTTCTAATGATACTACCTTAACAATAGAAAATATTGGTAATACTGATGGTATTTTATATTTTAATTCATTTTTAACTAAATTAGAAGATGATAATAATTCTGAAATATTGAAAAATATAAATAATTTAATTATTCCACCTAATAAAAAAATTGACATAAATTTATCATTTATTCCTTCACAAGCAAAAAATTATATTTTAGAAGCAGATTATAAAACTAATTGGAAACTTCATCAAAATGTTCTTATTGTTCTTAAGGGCAAAGGAACAATTCCAGTAATTAATACTATAGATGTCAGTTTTAACGAAATCGAAATTTATACTACAATCGATACAATTGCGGCTGTAATCTATAATAGTGGAAACGAAAAATTATATATTAAATCTATCACTCCATCAATTGGAGATTTAGAATCTTTCGAAATTGATTATAATAGTCTTAAAAATATTTATATAGAACCAAATGATAGTTTAAAAATTTTTATAAAATTTAAACCTAAAAAATTAGGAAATCATTCACTAATTTTAAATGTTTTAAATGATGCTGAGCCAAATTTTAAATTAAAAGAAAATTACATAACAATATCTGGAAAATCGATTGAGCCTAAAGTTTCGAACATCGAAATTTCTACTGTAACAAAAAATACATTAACTTGTCTTTTAGATACCTTAGAAATTAAAATTAGGAACAAAAGCAATTATGATGTAGATTTAAATAACCTACAAATTGAGAGAATTCCAGATATTTTTGTTGCAGAAATTATTGATTTCTCTGCTTCAGTGATAAAACCTAATGAAGAAAAAAGTTACAAAGTAAAGGTTTTAGGAGAAAGGAAAAAAGAAGGAAAAATAAAGATAATTGTAACGTTCTTTGAAAATTTAATTAAAGAAATTGAAATTGATTTTTTACCAATATCTAACAAATTAAAAATAGAATTAGATAACACTTTAAAGTATTCAGCCGGTGATACTGTTGTAATATTTATGAATGGTGAATTTCCTAATAAAGTAGATAAAAAAATAAGGTTAAAATTAAAAATAGATATTAAAAATGATTATTTATATCTAATCGAAGTAAGAGATAAATTAAAATTGGTGGATTCGTTTAATAATTTAAAAGAATATAGTCTCAAAACCATAAGAAACTCGGATTATTTAGAATTGTATACTGATGAAGAAATTGAACTAAACTCTAAATCTACATTTAAAATTGAATTAACTTTTTTAGCCTTATTAAGCTCTTATAAAATAGGAAAATGGAATGTTGAATTCAAATCGGATGAATGTTTTGATGAGTTTTTAGGAGATTTTAATACTATACTAAATGATGTGTGTGTTTATAATATACGACATATTCAATGGATTACTAATCAATTTTTTGTAAGCGCCTATCCTAATCCTGTAGACAAAGAATTAAATTTAAGATTAGTAACGCCCGAAGATGACAATGTAAATATAGAGATTTACAACGAATATGGTCAAAAATTTAATGAAAATAAAAATTTTGTTTTGAAAAAAGGAATACATTTTGTAATTTTAGAAGTTTATGATTTACCAAATGGTATCTATTTTTTAAGAATTAGTAATGACGAAGAAATTAGATATATTAAATTTATAAAAATTAATTAATGGAGTAAATTTTATGATAAAAAAACTTTTACCTTTTATTTTAGTGCTATCATTTATTTTAAGCACTATTTCATACGCACAAGATATAGAGAATAACCCAATTTTCCCAACATACCAAAGGCCACCTATTTATATAGGACCTGTTTTTGGATATAATAGATCAATGCATTCTGTAGATTTAGCATCATTTAAAGAAGATATTTGCCCTAGATTTAATGATGGAAATTCTAATGGATTTTACGCTGGATTATCTTGGGAACAACTACTTGGAGATGTAACAAGTTCTACATCGTCTATTATTGTAAGAGTATTATTTAATACTATGCCAGCATATTTAGAAACAAGCGAAAATCCTATACCATCTTTGGTTACTGTAGTAGATAATAACGGCAATCCAATAAATGAAACTGTTATAAATTCTTCTACTACTCATACAATGGAAATTAAATATTCTATGATTACTGGCGAAGTAATGTATAAATTAAATCCTATTCAAGGCTTGCCATTAGGGTTTACAATTGGACCAACATTCGACTTTGCAATGTCAAAAACTCAAGATCAGAGATACAAATTACTTCAACCTTTAGAAGCACAATTTAAACGCAATCCTAATGCAGGATATCAATATACAGATAATGATAGAACAATAATAATCAAAGAAGGAGATATTCCCGAATCTAATGCTTTTAGA
>Ga0308414_1003337_pt1 | contig 10251 bp, 6 predicted proteins | sample HotsprSampleOS50_FD_205667 | JGI IMG/M metagenome (GOLD analysis project Ga0308414, IMG submission 205667) | Hot spring phototrophic mat microbial communities from Octopus Spring, Yellowstone National Park, Wyoming, United States - 20090730_OS50 ...
GGCTTTAATTTTGTTTAACTCTTCCTCTCGCTCTTTTAGCTTTTCTTGTAATTGCTGAGTAGTAGCTTCTTTCTTTGTAGGAGCCACTTCTTTTTTGGGCTCTTCTACTTTAGCAACAGGAGCCTCTGTCTTTGTAGGAACTACTTCTTTTTTGGGTTCTTCTACTTTAGCAACAGGAGCCTCTGTCTTTGTAGGAACCACTTCTTTTTTAGGTTCTTCTACTTTAGCAACAGGAGCTTCTGTCTTTGTAGGAACTACTTCTTTTTTAGGTTCTTCTACTTTAGCAACGGGAGCTTCTGTCTTTGTAGGAACTACTTCTTTTTTAGGTTCTTCTACTTTAGCAACGGGAGCCTCTGTCTTTGTAGGAACTACTTCTTTTTTGGGCTCTTCTACTTTAGCAACAGGAGCTTCTGTCTTTGTAGGAACTACTTCTTTTTTAGTGATTTCTTGCTCTTTTTGAGTAAGTTTTTGTTCTTTTTCTTTTAGCTCTTCTTTTTGTTTAGCAATCTCTTCTTTTTTTTTCTCTAGTTGACTAGTTTCTTTTTCAAGTTTAACAACTTCATCTGGCTCGACAGGTTCTTTTTTAAGTTTTTCTTGTTTTTTAGAAATTTCTTCCTCTGTCTCAGCTTCTTTTTTAGCTAGCTCTTCTTTTTTATCTTCTAACTTTTTACGTTCATCTTTTGTTTTTTCCGAAATAATTACTTCTAATTCATCTTTTTTTTGTTTGTCTTCTGGTTTTTTGCTTTTTTCTAAAACTCGATTTACATCTTTCTCTAATTCATCTAAGGTAAGGTCTGTCTTTTTTTCTTTGAGAATATTTTTTTCTAAAGGTAAAACAATTTGAGTTTTACCAGGCCAATCTTTATAATTTTTTCCAATTCCAACATACTTGGGACTAAGAGCTTTTATAACGTCAGGCGAATACTTCTTTTGAAAAAAAGCTTTATCACCTCTATGAATAGCGTTGTAAAATAAGACATAAAAAGCTAACACAGAAGCATCTTTTTCACTATACTCAAAAGAATGCTGAATGTAAGAAGTGAGGACTCGGGAAATAGAATGAATATGCCCAGGTCGAAAATTTTTATCAATAGAAATTATGTCTGCTCCGAGTTTTTTATCGTTAGTGAGAAAACGCCTGACACTAATCCCACGTAATTTTTGAATTTGTTCAGGTTGATTTGATATACCAGTAGCTAACCTACGCCCCGTATTTTCATCTTGTTGTTTGAGAGCTAAGCTAGCTTTTTTATTAGATTTATTTTGAAAGATAAATTTTTTAGTGCCTTTTACTTCAGGTTCATTGAACTTTACATCTTGACTGTAAACGGGATAAAAAAGTCCTAAAATCAAAAAGGTTCTAAAAAGCCATTTAATCGATTGTTGCAGAGAGTAAATTATATTTTGAAAAAGCATTTTTTCCTCGACACAGACTTATATTATTTTAATTCCTAATCTTTTAAGTTAAATTTTTTATTCAATATTATTTTTTTATTTAAATCATAGTTTTACTTTTTTTTAGATTTGATTCTATGATTCAAAAAAGTTTAGGTGTAGGTTATGAATTGGTTTAAATCTTTTATTTCAAATCTTCCAATTAAAAAAAAGCTTTTTGTTAGTATATTATTTTTACTTATCCCCTTAGTCTTTTTGTTTGTTTTAGCTATTCGCACCCAAAATAGAGCTATTCGTTTTGGAAGTAAAGAAATAAGTGGGGTACTTTATAACCGTGTAGTTTTTAGAAGTTTATTAAAAACATTTATAATTTTAGAGAAAAAAGAAAATTCCTTAATTTTAGATATGAAAGAGGAACTTCAAAAAATTTACTTAGAAATGGGAGAAGATATGCAAGCTGAGGTTCCTCACCAAGAAGTAATGGAAAATATCCAAAACTTAGAGAAAGGAGATTTTCAAATTCAAAAACTAGTAAATAGCTTAATGTTATTGAATAATCACGTAGGAGATTTGTCTAATTTAATTTTAGATCCAGACTTAGATAGTTATTACTTAATGGATCTTACTTTGCTTAGATTTCCCAAATTTCTTGAGAGTTTATTTTATTTGCTTAGTGAACTAGACAACAGAAATCCCAATTTTCAAAAAATAAATTTCCAACAACTCCAGCTAGAACTCATTCTCAAAGACATACAAACTTCTTTTCAGCTAGCTTATAAATATAATCCTAATTTAAAGTTAGAGCTTCAATCTGAACAAGAAAATTTTCTAAGTGGTGCTAATAACTTTAAAAAAACCTTAGAAAACTTAAATTCCCCAGAAAACATACTTTTAGCATTTAAAGCCTCTTTAGAAATGAGAGATTCTATGCGAACTTTATATTTCAAAACATCTGATTCACAAAAGAAACTTTTAGAAATTAGAGTTTCAAATTTTCAACGTGAACAATTGATTTCTATTCTCCTAACTTGTTTAATTATAATTTTAGTTTTATTTTTTCAAATCCAGATTATAAGAAATATTTCTGAACCTCTTGCACATTCTATTTTCCAGTTTGAAGAGATGACAAAAGGGAATTTAAAAGTAAAAATTGAATACTCCAGCAGAGATGAGATTGGAAAACTATCTGAATCAATAAATAATTTCATAAGTTCTACTAGAAATATCTTGACAAAAATTAAAGTATTTAGCAAAGAAAATAGTGAGACTTCAGAAAAACTAAAACAAATGTCCTTAGAACTTTCGAGACTAGCTTCTTCTCAATCTGCAAGTGTAGAGCAGTCTAGTGCTTCTTTAAATAAAATTTCTGCTACTTTTGAAAGTGTTTCAAAATCTATTTCTCTTGAGGCAAAAAATATTTTAGAAATTGGGGAAGTAACTCACAAAATCCAAACTTCTAATCAAGGAATTGAAAGAAAAATTCGCCTTCTTTCTGAAACTTCTAAAAAATCGGGTCTGAATGCAGAAAAAAGCCAAGGAACTATCTTAGAAACAACTCAATCTATGGAAGAGATAAAAAAAGTTTCTTCAGAAATTAGCAAAATGCTCATGATCATACGAGATATTTCTAAGCAAACTCATTTATTAGCCTTAAATGCAAGTATTGAGGCTGCAAGAGCAGGAGAGTTTGGAAAAGGATTTTTAGTAGTTGCCGATGAAATTTCCAAGCTTGCAGAGAAAACTTCTCATAGTGTAGCACAAATTAGAAACTTAGTAGAAGCTACAAATGAAGCAATTGCAAAAGGAGCTAGAAGTGTAGAAAATTCTGTTCAGGTTTTAAAAGAAGTTATAGGAAATATTCACAACATAAGTAAAGGAATTTTAGATTTAGAAAAAGAAATTAACGAACAACAAAGTGATATTAGTATTATAGATAAAGCTTATAAAGATATAACTAACATCAGCAGTAATATAAATCAAAGTGCAAAAGAAGAAAAAATTGCCATACAGCAAGTCTCACAAAGTATCATAAATATTTCTGATGAGAGTCATTTTATTTCTCAAAATTCTAATCAGCTTTCAGAAATTTCTACTCAACTTTTAGAAATTTCAGTTGAGCTAAAAAAAGAAATAGATAAGTTTGAAACTTAGGTATGAACGACATCTTATATAGCCCATCTTTAGATAGTATCCAGTCCAGCCAGCTTTATAAATTTATTTCTAAGTTAGGTTTAAATTATAGTTCATTTGCAGAAATTCATAAGTGGTCAATAGAAAATTTAGAAGAGTTTTGGAAAGAATTTTTTTTATTTTCTCAAATTCCTTACTCTGGTAATTTAAATCCCGTTTTACAGAGAGGAAAAAAATTTCAAGAAACTACTTGGTTTCCAAATTTAGAAGTAAACTTTGCCGAGAATATTCTAAAGGCTATTTTACATTCTAAAGATTTATTAAAAGTATGGATTTATTCTTATAGGGAAGATGGAAGTTTAAGAAAAGTCACCGGTCAAGAAATTATAGACACTGTAGCAAAACTTCAAATATTTTTAAAGCAAAATGGATTTGAAAAAGGAGATAGGGTAGTTTGTTACTTGCCCAATATTCCTGAGACTATTTTTATTATGTTAGCTGTAACTTCTTTAGGAGGAATATTTAGTTCTTCTTCTCCTGACTTTGGTGTAAAAGCTGTTTTAGATAGATTTATTCAAATTGAGCCTAAGTTTTTTTTCTTTTGTGATGGATACTTTTATAAGAGTAAAAAAATTTCTAAATACGAAGAGTGTCTAAAAATTTTAGAAAACTTACCTTCTGTGAGATCAGGGATTTTAGTTCCTTTTGTAAATGAAGTATTAGATAAAAAGAATAGTAGAGTATTAGAATATTCAAATATTTTAAAACATGAATTTACTAAATTAGATTTTCCTAAATATCCTTTTAATACACCTGTTTATATTATGTATTCTTCGGGAACTACAGGTTTACCTAAATGTATGGTACAAGGTTTTGGAGTATTCTTAAATCATCACAAAGAGCATATTTTACATTTAGATCTAAAGCCTTCTGAAACTATATTTTACTTTACTACTTGTGGCTGGATGATGTGGAATTGGTTAGTTTCTGCTTTAGCTGCAGGTTCTACTATTGTATTATATGAAGGAAATCCATTTTATCCAAGTCCTGCTACACTTTGGAAGATGGCAGAGGAGTTAGAAATTTCTATTTTTGGGACAAGTGCAGGTTACCTAGCTGCTTTACAAAAGTCAGGTTATGTAGTAAGTAAGAATCACAATTTAAGTAAGCTAAGATCTATCTTATCTACAGGTTCTCCTCTTTTAGCAGAACAGTTTGACTTTGTCTACCAAACAATCTCTTCAAAAATCCAACTTGCTTCTATTTCAGGGGGGACAGACTTAAATGGATGTTTTGTATTAGGAAATCCTTATGAACCTGTACGCAGAGGGCAAATCCAAGCAGCGGGATTAGGTATGGATGTAGAAGTTTGGGATGAGAATGGACATGGGGTTTGGGATAAGGAAGGCGAGTTAGTCTGTAAGCAACCTTTTGTCTCCATGCCACTTTTCTTTTGGAAAGATGAAGATGGAAAAAAATATCACTCTTCTTATTTTGAAAAATTTCCTAACGTTTGGCGACATGGGGATTTTGCTGTTCACACTAAAGAAGGTGGATTTATTATTTTAGGACGTTCTGATGCTACTTTAAATCCAGGTGGGGTAAGAATTGGAACAGCAGATATTTATCGAGTTGTAGAAACTATTCCAGAGATTGTTGATTCTCTAGTAATTGGTCAAAAATGGAAAACAGATGAAAGAGTAATTTTGTTTGTCAAGCTAAAGCAAGGTATGAACTTAACTGATTCTTTAATAGAAAAAATTAAACAAGAACTAAGAACTCAAGCTTCCCCTCGACATGTCCCAGAATTCATCTTTCAAGTTTCTGATATTCCCTATACTCGGAACTTAAAAAAAGTAGAACTTACTGTAAAAAGTATTTTTGAAGGTAGAGCTATCACAAACAAAGACTCCCTACATAATCCTGAAGTTTTAGAAGAGTATGAAAAAATTTATAAGAATTTAAATTTTTAAAAAAATCTTCTTGAAAAAAAAATCTCTTTAAAAAAATATACCTATAGGGGTATATGTATATGAATAAAAAAATTGTAATCATAGGTGGAGTTGCAGGAGGAGCAACTGCTGCAGCTAGAGCTAGAAGACTAGATGAAACAGCAGAAATAACAATCATTGAAATGGGAAAATATGTTTCTTTTGCGAACTGTGGACTTCCTTATTTTATTTCTGGCGATATAAAGAATAGAAATAAATTATTGCTACAAACTCCTAAGGGATTTCAAGATAGATATAATATTCAAGTTTTAGTAGAAACGGAAGCAATTGCTATAAACAGAGAAGAAAAATATGTTTTAGTTAAAAATGATCTAGGTGAGCAAAAAATTTTTTATGACAAACTAATTTTATCTCAAGGAGGAAGACCTATTGTCCCAGATATACCTGGTGCAAAGTCTCCTCATGTCTTTATCTTAAGAGATATGGGGGATATGGACTCCATTCATGAGTTTATTCAAAACCATCATCCCAAAAATGCTGTTATTGTAGGTGGGGGCTTTATTGGACTTGAGATGGCTGAGGCCTTACATAAGAGAGGACTTAAAGTCAAGATTATAGAAAAAGCTGATCAAGTTATGATCAACCATGATAAAGAATTTTCTGAAATGATTTTACACCACCTTAAAGAAAATCAAATTGAAGTTTTGTTAAAAACTAGTTTAACTTCTATAGATTCACAGTCTAAAACAGCTACCTTAGAAGATGGTTCAAAAATTCCAGCTGACGTAATACTTTTTTCTATTGGAGTACGTCCCGAATTAAGCTTAGTCAAGCAAGCAGGCTTAGTAATTGGAGAGACTGGAGGGGCGTTAGTAAACGAGTATTTACAAAGTTCAGACCCCGATATATATATCATAGGAGATATGGCTGAAATTACTCAAAGAGTCTCTGGAAAAAAAGTAAGAGTTCCTCTTGCAGGTCCAGCTAATAGACAAGGAAGAATTGCTGCCTCTAATGCGTTAGGCGAAAAAAGGAAATATAGAGGTGCTTTAGGCTCTTCTATTGTCAAGATTTTCCATAAGACAGCTGCTATGACAGGTCTTTCTGAAAAAGTTCTCAAACAAAATGGGATTCAATATGATGTAGCTACCATTCATTCAAACCACCATGCAGGTTACTATCCCGGAGCAAAGCAACTAACGTTAAAACTTTTGTATTCAAAACCAGATGGAAAAATTTTAGGTGCTCAAGCTTTTGGAGAAGAAGGAGTAGATAAGAGAATAGATGTTATAGCTACAGCTATTTTAGGTAATCTTACAGTTTTTGATTTAGAAGAAGTAGACTTAGCTTATGCTCCCCCATACTCTTCAGCAAATGATCCTGTCAATATGGCTTGTTTTGTAGCTGAAAATAATTTGACAGGTTTTAGTCCTACTGTTTCAGCTGAAGAGTTTTTCAAGCAAATAAAAGAAAATCCTTCTGCGGTGATTCTAGATGTAAGAGATCATTCTGAACTGCATTCGGGTTTTCTTCCTAATTCTCTCAATATCCCTCTTAACCATTTGAGATCAAAATTACATGAATTACCAAAAGACAAAGATATTTACATACATTGTAGAGTAGGATATAGAGGACATTTAGCAACTCGTATTCTTTTACAAAATGGATTTACAAAAGTAAAGAACATTTCAGGGGGATACCTGAGCTTAGAAGTATTAAAAGATAAAGTATGAAGTACAAGACAAGATTTAAAAAAAAATCAAAGCAATTTTTCTTAAATTGCATTTTGAGGGGAATAGCTTTGTCAAGATATTTTTTACTAAGTAAAATACATGTTTATTCTAAAAATAAGCAGCCATCTATAGAAATCAAATATCCAAGTATTATTGTTTCCAACCATGTTTCACCTTTAGATGTTACAGTCCTTGCATATTTATCTAGATTTGTAGAAACTACAACAGAATACACGGTTCCAGCAAGAGAAGATATCCTAAAACCCAACTTCTTAGTTAAGGAATTTAAACCTAAAGGCGGACTAAAATTTTTATTAAAATTTTTAGATTTTGCCAATATAGTCCCTTTTTTATTAAATTTTGTAAGTGCAATTCCAGTTAAACGTCCATTTAGGGATGATGCTCGCCAGCTTTTAAAAACAGGCGAACTTAGAAGACATATTGATCAAAATTGGGAAGTTATTACTAAAGGTATACTCTCTGGAAAAAATTTATTTATGTTTCCAGAAGGAACTTATACAGATGATGGATATGTAAATAGCTTAAGACGTGGAATTAACTTAGTTAGAGAAAAAATTAAAGGACTTTATTTAAATCATGTATGTTTAAGTTATGATTACCTGAGTTTTTCTAAGCCAGATGTGCATGCTACACTTGGAAATTTAGAACCTCTAGCTACAAATTTAAATGATGAAGAACTTTCTAAATACATTAGAGACTCGATTGCAAAAGATATGGTTTTACATCATGGTAATCTTTTAAGTTTAATTTGTTTTAGTAATGAATTTAAGACAGGTATTTCACAAAAAATATTTTTTGATAAACTTAAGTCATATCTTGAAGTTTTAAAATCTAAATCTTTTCTACTCTCTAAGAGATTTTTCGAGAAAAATTCTTTTCAAATATTTCAAGAATTAGTAAATAAATTTATAAAACAGAAGTATTTATCTTTAGAAAACTTACAGCTGTCTATTTCAAAAAACATACTAGTAAAACCAAATGAAAGAGCTGAAAAATTTTTAAAAGCAAACCCCATCTTGTATCATAAAAACCAACTACGCTTTCATGAAAAACAACTGTTAGAAATATGGGATAGTTTATGAAAAAAGTAGGGGGTAACTAACCCCCAAAAGGGAATTCATGATTACAATTATTTGCTGTATTTCTTTAAATACCTTTCAGTTATATTCATAAAATCAAACATTACAAAGACATCAATAGTACCAAACACAGAATCTAAAGCAGGAGTGCCACAGATCTTAGCCCCAAGTCTCAAATAACCTTTAATAAGTGGAGGGATATTTTTAGAAACTTCCTTTAGGTTTATAATCTTGTAATTAGGATCAAATCCTTTTAGTTCGTGAGTTGGCAAAGGCCTAATATCAAAACGATCATCAGCTAAAGCATTATTTTCACGAACAAAAGCATAAGCTTCTGAACCTACTTTTGGGTCTGTAGAATGAATAGATCCACAACCCATAAGATATCTTAAATTATATTCTTGCATATATTCTCCAAGTCCCGCCCAGAGTAAAGAAATTACTGAACCATTTCTATACTCAGGATGAACACAGCTTCTACCAACTTCTGCTAGTTCATCTTCTAATTCATATAACTTAGAAAGGTTAAACTCATTTTCTGAGTAAAAACCAATATTTGCTTTAGCAACTTCTCTACGTAAGATACGATAAGTACCTACTACAGAATTTTCTTGACTTTTGTCGATTACGATTAAATGATCACAATAGTAATCGTATTCATCTCTATCTTTTTGAGTAGCAGCTGACTGTGGTAATCCTTCCCCCATTTCAACGTTAAACACATTGTAACGTAAAGAGAGAGCTTGTTCGATTTCTAACTGATTTTCAGCTAGTCTAACTTCTAGTTTTCTTTCTGTGCCTTTGAGATTTTCTGTAAATGTAAGAGCCATTTTTTACCTCACTTTTAAGAGACACACTAAAAAAGCTCAGTTACATAATTATTACAGCCTAGACAATATTTTATTTCAAAATATGAAAATATTGTAATATTCTTAAGAAAGATATGGGATAAGTTCAGCTAAATTTTGAATTTGAAGAAATCCTTCCTTAGGTTTAGAACTAATAAGAAAACTTTTCCAACCTAACTTTCGAGGAGGATAGTAATCTAATTCAGGTTTGTCTCCTACATAATATAAATTTTCTTTAGTTGTACTAGCTAATTTCTCTGCTTCTTGAAAAATTAAAGGAGAAGGTTTTTCGTATCCAAATTCAGAAGAGATTAAAACATTTTCAAAATTCTCTATAAGATTTAATCTAGTTAATAAATTTCTAAGTCTTAAATCCCAGTTAGAAATAATTCCTAGTCCAATTTTATTTTCCCTTACAAACTCTAGTAATTCATAAAAACCTTTATCAATTTCCCAGATAGAAGTATCTTCAAAAGTACAAAAAATTTCTTGATAGATTTCTTTAGAAATGTAGTTTGAAGTAGGTTTTAGATTTTTTAAAAATAGTTCAATTAATTCTTTCCACCATCCTTCATGTCCTTCTGGATGCAGGCTATATCTGTCTCGAAAATCTTTGTCAAGCTTAGAATTTAAGAAATTCATACTTTTGTAAAATTCGGAAAGTAAAAATTCAGTAGAATAGTTTTCTGTTAGTAGCTGATGTTTCTGAAAGATATTTACATAAATTTGAGAAGGTGAAATTCGTAAGTGGAGTAAAGTGTCTCCTACATCTAAATATACAAATTTTCTCATGAGCTTAGTTTTATTTTAGTCTTCATCTCAAAAAACCGTCAACTATAAAAACTAAAAACTACTTGGAAATTGAAATAAAGTTAAAACTTTGGTAATTGTAGGAAAAAAAGGTAAATGCACAAAGAGAGGATCTTAAAAAACTTAGTTTTAAAACGTTTAACTAATGCTGTAGAAGTATTTTTAAAAAAAATTCAAAAGTTAGAAGATTATCCAAAATGTAAAATTCGTTTAGAATATTCACGAAATGAAAAATTTGGAAACTACTCTACCTCTTTTCTTATGGAAAATAAAGCTATTTTAG
>Ga0308414_1003340_pt1 | contig 10247 bp, 7 predicted proteins | sample HotsprSampleOS50_FD_205667 | JGI IMG/M metagenome (GOLD analysis project Ga0308414, IMG submission 205667) | Hot spring phototrophic mat microbial communities from Octopus Spring, Yellowstone National Park, Wyoming, United States - 20090730_OS50 ...
CCACGCCCAACCCGTCGGTTGCCATCAGTGAAGACCGCATCGAACGCCTGCTCTACAGCCTGTCCGCCCTGGCCGATATTGGCGAAGCCACCACGGCCGGGGGGAGCTTCGAGACGACGGCCCGGGAGCTGCTCCATCTGATTCTGGGCACCCTGGCGGCCTCGAAAGGGGCGATTCTGCTCTACGACACGGCTTCGGAAGAGCTGCGTCCTCTGGTGGTACGTGGCATCGAGTCACCGCCATCCATTCCCCTTCCATCAGGCGTGGTGGAACGGCTGCGCCTGTCCATGAAGCCGCTCGACCTGCTTTCCAAAGACCATGTACTGACGGATTTGGTGCTGAAAGAGCAGGACACCTTTGCCGCCTTGCAGGCACGGCTCTGGGTGCCGTTGGCCGTTGGGGGCCGGCTGGTCGGGGTGCTCAGCCTGAGCAACAAGTTTGGGCGGGGCGATTACACGTCGGATGACTTGCAGTTGCTGGCGACGATGGCCCAGCACGCCTCCCTGGCCCTCTACAACTTCCAGATCATCGGCGAGATTCGGGAGGCCAACTTCCGGCTCAAGCGCAAAGTGCTGGAAATGCAGTCCCTCTATGACGTGGGGCTGGCCATTGGGGCGCTCCATGAGCTGGACCCGATGGCCAATGAAATCATCCAGCGGGCGGTGATGCTGCTCGATGCCAGCGCGGGCGTGCTGTTTTCCCTGGAGAAGGAAGGGTTGCGCGTGGCGGCCTCGTTTGGGATGGACGCCGACTATCCGCCCAAGGCGCTGTTTCCACTTGACCAGGTGCGGCCGCGGGCCATTCACGAAATCGCCATCGCGGAACAGCGGGGCTGCCGGCTCAACGAGCGGGAACAGGGCGGCGCGCGAAACTATGCCATCCTGCCGCTCATCGTCAGCGGACAGGTGGTGGGGGCGCTCCTGGTCTGTGACAAACAGACCCGCGAAGGTTATGCCCCCTTTACTGAGGAAGATGAACAGTTTTTGCTGGCGTTGGCCGCCCAGGCAGCCATTGCCATCGAAAATGCGCGGCTGCACCAGGAAGCCATCGAAAAAGAGCGCATCGAGAAGGAACTGGAAGTGGCGGCGGCCATCCAGCAGCGTATCCTGCCGGACTCATCGCCGGTGCTCGATACGGTCGAAACCATCGGGGTGAACATTTCCTGCCGCCAGGTTGGTGGCGACTACTACGACTACATCTGTTTTGACGAACCCAAACTGGGCCTCGTCATTGCCGATGTGTCGGGCAAGGGAACGCCGGCCGCCCTGCTGGTCTCCACCTTGCAGGCCAGTTTCCGCGCGCTGGTGGAAAGCCATGATCTGGCGGAAACGGTGACGCGCCTGAACAAGGTCATTTACAAGGCGTCGCCGTCGTACAACTACATCACCTTCTTTTACGGTGTCCTGGACCTCGAAACCCGGCGTTTCCGCTCGATCAATGCCGGACATAACGATCCGTTCCTGTATCGCCCGCGAACGGGCGAGTGGCGGGGGTTTGGCAGCGGTGGTTTCTGCCTGGGGATGTTTGACTGGGGGACCTACGAAGTACAGGAAACCCAGCTTGAGCCGGGAGACCTGTTGTTTCTCTACACGGATGGTGTGACCGAATCCACCAATGAGCAGGGCGAGGAATTTGGTGAGGAGCGGGTCCGGGCGTTGCTCGCCGAAACCGCGCACCTGGCCCTTGCCGAGATTTCGGCCCGGCTGTCAGCCGCCATTCGGGACTTCGTGGGGGCGGCCCCGCAGCACGATGACCTGACCTACGTCCTGGCGCGGGTGAAGTGAGACCGGGCCCGGAGGGGAGCCTGTCTATGCATCGCTTATTCCGGTTGAGCCGCCGGGCCTGGGGCGGAATTGTTCTCCTGCTGGTCGTCACGGGGGCGCTGCTGGGCGTGACGGGGCATCTGGTGTCCGGGCAGGACGGTCTGGCCCTGGCGCGTCTTCTGCCGAAAGGCGCACTGGCTTACATTCAGGCGCGTGACCTCAGTAACCTGCTGGCGCAGTGGCGTGCATCATCCGTACATGACCGCTACTACGCCAGCGACAGCTTCCGCGCCTTTCGCCGGTCGCGCCTCTGGGCCAAACTCAATGAGCGCATCCGGGAGTTTGAAGAGGGCGTGGGTGTCACCCTCACGGAAGACACCGTGATGCAAATGGCCGGCAAAGCCACGGCGATTGCCATGTACGACATGGGCAAGCTCGAACTCGTGTTCGTCACCGAGTTGTCCGCCCAGCAGGCGGCCGCAACGCCCCTCCTGGCCCGCAGGGCCACCTTTGAAGCACGTACGACGGCGGCTGGACAGCCCTACCTGGTGCGTGAACTGGTGACGGATGGCGGCCGGCTGCGCCAGGGGCTATGCGTGGCCACGCCGCCCGGCAAGCTGGTGGTGACCACCAGTGAAGCCCTCATGCAGCGAACCCTGGACAATCTGGACGGCAAAGGCGATGACCACGTGCTGGCGTCCATGGGCCCGACGCTGGCGGCGGCGCAGGGGTTTACACCCCACGAGGTGACGCTGTGGACCGACCTGCCACGTCTGCGCCAGCAGCCCTACTTTGGCTACTACTGGGTACATGGGGCGAAGGCTCCAAGGCTGGATGAGGTTGAAGCCACGCTGGCTGACCTTGAATTGACTTCCGAGGGGCTTGTGGAGCGCCGCTGGTCATTGACTTCCGGGCGTGCGGTTCCGGCGGCCTTTACGCCCCAGCAGCAGCCGGCGGTGGCGCGCCTGCTGAACGCGGCCCCCTTTGCCGCCGTTGAAACCCTCCCGGCCGACGCCGCAGACCTGCCAGCCCGGGTGGCGGTTGATCTTCTGCTTCCACCGCTGCGCCCGGTGGCCGCTTCTGAACCGCCACGGATTCGGGTCATTGAAGACACCGCCTCCGGTACGGCCCGCCGTGGGCGTTACCAGCGTCTGGATGAACGCTTTGACCGGGATGTGGATGACCCGGATGCGGTGTCTTCACGTTCGCCGGCGGGCCAGGCGGCCAGCGCCCGCCCAGTCGATCCGCTGGAGTCCGAACTCGCCAGCCTGTTCCGGTCGGCCCAGCCGGACTGCCTGGCCAGGCTTGGGGAAACCACAACGGAGGGCAGTGCGCCGTTTGTGACGTTCGAGCGCGCGCTGGCACTGCACTGCGGGCGGCCGTTCGATACGAAGGCGTACGAGGCGGCGCTGGCACGGGCCATCGCGCGGCGGTACTTCGTCGCCGGCACCACGCCGCCAGTGACCTGGGAGGTCACGTCCACGGGTGTCGTCGTGCCGCGTGCGGCCGTGCCGCTCGAACGCTGTGGGGCCTATTTCGTCAGCGGCGACCTGGTGGTGATGGCCAGCTCGGCGGACTATGCCAGGCGGCTCAAATCGCGGCTGGACGGTACGGCCGCCAGGGCGGCCGTCCGTCCGGCCAGTAACCTGACCGGAACGTACCGGCAGGCGACGGTCCGCCTGCGGGCGCTGGCGCCGGATTACCAACGGGCTTTGCGTTTGATTGATGCTCCCGGCGCATCGGGGCTGGAGCCGCTGGAAGGTGAAGCGGACGATGCATCGGTGTCCTTCATGGGACAGAACATCCCGTCGCTGTTGACCGCCGTGGAGGCATTCGATGTCGTCACGATGGAGTCGGCGGCAACCGGGCGCGTGCGGATGGAACGGGTAAACTATGCCTTCCGACCAACGGCAACCGCTGGTGAGTAAATCTTTCCGGGGAGAGAGGGAGCTCTAGCGTGGGGTGTTGCGGAGCAGTGCAAGGATGTCCTCCAGCCCCGTCCGAATCTGCCGGAGGGTCGCCAGCATCTCACTGGCCGAAGGTGTTTCTTTGGGGGCTGGCGCGGTGTCTGCGACCGGGGCGGCTTCAGCCGTCGTATCGGCAGGGCGTTCGATAGGAACGACTTTCAGCCGACCGGCTGCGGCCCGTTCGGCTGAAAGCCGCTTTTTGGCTCCGGCAATGGTAAAGCCTTCGTCCTCACGGAGGATTTTGATCCGCAGGGCGGTTTCGACATCCTTGCGCCGATAGAGGCGCTGCCCGGCGGTACTCTTCTGAGGAGCGAGTTGTGGAAATTCCTGTTCCCAGTAGCGCAGGACATGGGGTTCAACGCCGACGATCTCGCACACTTCACCGATTTTGAAGTACAACTTGTCGGGAATGGAAACTTTCCCGCGCGGCGTCTCGATGGTATGCACGGTTCTTCGACCTTCGGAGGAATACGCCATACCTGACCTCTCGACGTGAGAACGAAGAAAATGAAAGTATCGTCCGGCAGTAACCGGATGTTAAGCTCGATCCCTTTGGGCGTCAACGATTTCGATTGCCATACCTGACGGCCGGCGGCCGCGCCGGAAGCAAAAAGGCAGGAACCCATGCTCGATGAAACGGTTTACATCTACGACGACGGCACCCACGCAGCAGAAGTGGGTCAGCTTCAGGCTTTTTTTCTGGGTCTCGATGTGAATTTCAAAGTTCTGGACATCACACAGGACGAAGCGGCGCGCCAGACCGTGGCCGCCTGGCAGGACGTGGCCGAAGCTGGTTTTCCCATTGTGCGGATTGGTGAAAAAATCCGCGCTTTGTTTTTCAACGCCAACCCCAACACGCTGGCGCCGGCCTACGCGCCGGGCGTGGGCGTGCCGCTGACCGGCGAGCCGGTCAGCGTGTACAGCGCCGGATGGTGTCCCGACTGCCGCCACCTGGAGAGCTATCTGACGGCGGCCGGTGCGCCCTACACGAAAACGGACATTGAACAGACGGCCGGCGCACCGGAGCAGATCATCCGGTGGAGCGGCGGCCGGCGCGTGGTGCCGACCGTCAAGGTGGGGACGGCGGCGCTGCTGTTCAATCCCCCGCCACAGACGCTGGGGCGTCTGCTTGGCGTCTGAAGCCCTTGACCTGCCCCCATTGGCTGTGGGGGCAAGATTCCCTGATAGCACATGCCTTCCGAAACCATGGCGACTTCCCCCCAGAAACGACGTGTGGTGGTGACCGGCATCGGGCTGGTCACGCCCATCGGCAACACCCGCGAGGAAAACTGGCAGGCGCTTCTGTCCGGGCGCTCCGGCGCCGGTCCCATTACGCGCTTTGATGCCAGTGGTTATGACGTTCGCTTTGCCGCGGAGGTCAAGAACTTCGACCCACGGCAGTTCTTTGACGCCCGTGAGGTCAAGCGCACGGCGCCTTACATCCAGTACGCTGTGGCGGCGGCCGATGAGGCGCTGGCCGACAGCCGGCTCGACCTGACACGCCTTGACCGGCAGCGGTGTGGCGTCTATGTCAGCAGCGGGATTGGCGGCTTCAACGTCATCGAACGCGAGCATGCCCGCCTGCTCGACGAGGGTCCGCGCCACATTTCGCCGTACTTCATGATTGCCTTTCTCGTCAATATGGCTGCCGGACATATTTCCATCCGGCATGGTTTACAGGGGCCGCTGGGAGCCACGGCCACGGCCTGCGCGGCCAGCGTGCACGCCATTGGCGAGTCTTTCCGTCTGATCCAACGTGGGGAAGCCGAAGTGATGGTCTGCGGCGGCACGGAAGGGGCCATCACGCCCATGGGGGTGAGTGGCTTTTCGGCAGCGAAGGCGATGTCCACGCGCAATGACGATCCCCAGCGCGCCTCACGTCCGTTCGATGCCCGGCGGGATGGATTTCTGCTGGGGGAGGGGGCGGGCATTCTCGTCCTCGAAGCCTATGACCATGCCGTGGCCCGGGGGGCGTCCATGTATGCCGAACTGGTGGGGTATGGCATGAGCGGGGACGCCCACCACATCACGGCCCCGGCCCCGGAAGGCGAAGGCATGTACCGGATGATGGTGGCCACCCTGCACGATGCCGGCGTCGCCCCGGAGCAGGTGGACTACATCAACGCCCACGGGACTTCGACACCCTACAACGACAAATTCGAGACGCTTGCCATCAAGCGGGCTTTCGGTGCGCATGCCTACCGGCTGGCCGTCAGTTCGACGAAGTCCATGACCGGTCACACGCTGGGGGCGGCCGGCGGCATTGAAGCCTGCTACAGCGCCCTGGCCGTCGCGCGCCAGGTGATTCCACCCACCATCAACTATGAGACACCGGACCCGGAATGTGACCTCGACTATGCACCCAATGAGCCGCGGCCGGCGGCGCTCAACTACGTGCTGTCCAATGCGGCCGGTTTCGGCGGCACAAACGGGGGCCTGCTGTTCAAGCGGGTGTGAGACGGATGCCGGCCGGCCGGACCGTGGGTAGCCCGGCGGCCCCGCATGGGCGACAATGGTGGCCACTGCTGGCGGCGCTGGGGTTGGCCCTGCTGTGGTGTCTGGGACTGCTGCTGGTCCGGTGGCGGCTGACCAGCCATCTGGGTTACACCTTTCTGGTGTGGAATCTCTTTCTGGCAGCCGTACCGCTTGGCTTTGCCTTCTGGCTGGCGCACGTCCGGCAGCGGATGGTTGGGGTGGGGCTGCTCGCCGGATGGCTGCTCTTTTTTCCGAACGCGCCCTACGTCTTCACGGATTTCATCCATCTGTCGCCCTATGGACGCGCGCCGCTGTGGTTCGATGTGCTGCTGCTGACTTCATTTGCGCTGGCGGCGCTGTGGTTGGGGCTGGTTTCGCTGCATCTCATTCACGAGTGGGTTGAGTGGCGCTTTTCACCGCTGGCGGGCTGGGGCGTGGTGCTGCTGTCGTGTCCGCTGGCCGGCTTTGGTGTGTATCTGGGGCGGTTTGGGCGCTGGAACAGTTGGGATGTCCTGCACCGCCCCGTGGCCCTGCTGGCCGATGTGGTGGCGCAGTTGACCACGCCCGAGGACGCCGTGCGGGTTGGGGCGGTAACGCTTGGCTTCGGCGGGTTGCTGGTGGTGGCCTATCTCATCTGGTGGGTGCACAGCCCCGGGCGGCAGTGGGCTGCATCTTCTGTCCCTCCATCGCCGTAGCGTGGTCGGTTCCGGTTTGGCATCCCGGCCGGGCCACCGGAAGCCTCGGCCCCGAAAGCATCGGGTGGTGTGTGCCCTCTTGACAGTCCCGAAGGCTGCGCTATATTAGCACTCGCAGGACGCAGGTGCTAATCTGCGTCGCTATCATACGTCGAATCAACATTTAGGCAAGGAGTAAGCAATATGGCTGCGACGATTCGTCCACTGTACGACCGCGTGATCGTCAAACGCATCGCCGAGACGGAGCAGGTCCGTGGCGGCATCATCATCCCTGACACGGCCAAGGAAAAGCCCCAGGAAGGGGAAGTCATTGCCGTTGGAAGCGGGAAGCTGCGGGAAGACGGCAGCCGGACGCCGCTGGATGTCCAGGTCGGTGACCGCGTGCTGTTTGGCAAGTATTCCGGTTCGGAAGTCAAGATTGATGGTGAAGAGTTTCTCATCATGCGTGAGGACGAAATTCTGGGCATCATCGAGGGGAAAGGCAAAGCGGCTGCCAAGTGATGGTTCGACGCAACGGGCAAGTCCACACCTTGGGCTTGCCCGTTGGAGTGTCTGAACCTGACAGCCGGCGGCACTGGTAGCTGACAGCAAAGGATTCTCAAGGAAAAAGGAAATACGTTTCAAGGAGTAACATCGGTTATGGCAAAGCAAGTCATTCATGGTGAAGAGTCGCGGCAGGCCATTCTGCGTGGCGTCAACCAGCTCGCGGATGCGGTCAAGGTCACGCTCGGCCCCAAGGGCCGCAATGTGGTCATCGAAAAGAAGTTTGGCAGCCCCACCATCACCAAGGACGGGGTGACGGTCGCCAAGGAAATTGAACTCAAGGATGCCCTCGAAAACGCAGGCGCGCAGATGGTGCGCGAAGTGGCGTCCAAGACCTCGGATGTCGCAGGTGACGGGACGACGACAGCTACCGTCCTTGCGCAGGCCATTTTCCGCGAAGGCGCGCGGCTGGTCGCCGCCGGGCACAACCCGATGGCCCTCAAGCGGGGCATTGACCGGGCCGTGGATGCTGCCGTGGAGTGCATCAAGGGTATGGCCAAACCTGTCCAGGGCGAAGCCATCGCCCAGGTGGGAACGATCTCGGCCAATGGCGACAAGCAGATTGGCGAAATCATTGCCGAAGCCATGAAGAAAGTCGGCAAGGATGGCGTCATCACGGTTGAGGAGTCGAAGTCGCTCGAAACCACGCTCGAAGTCGTCGAAGGGATGCAGTTTGACCGGGGTTATCTGTCGCCGTACTTCGTGACCGACGCCGAGCGGATGGAAGCCACGCTCGAAAATGCGCTCATTCTCATCAACGAGAAGAAGATCAGCGCCATGAAGGACCTGCTGCCGCTGCTCGAACAGGTGGCGCGGCAGGGCAAACCGCTGCTCATCATCGCCGAAGATGTGGATGGCGAGGCCCTGGCCACGCTGGTGGTCAACAAGCTGCGGGGCACGTTGCAGGTCTGCGCGGTCAAGGCGCCGGGCTTTGGTGATCGGCGCAAGGCGATGCTCGAAGACATTGCCGTGTTGACCGGCGGGCAGGTCATCAGTGAGGACCTTGGCATCAAGCTGGAGAACGTCAAGCTCGAAGACCTCGGCCGCGCCAAGCGCGTGACGATTGACAAGGACAACACGACCATCGTCGAAGGGGCTGGCAAGGCGGACAAGATCAAGGCGCGGGTTGAACAGATTCGCGTCCAGATTGAAAACACCACCTCCGACTACGACCGCGAGAAGCTTCAGGAGCGGTTGGCCAAGCTGGTCGGCGGCGTGGCCGTCATCAAGGTTGGCGCGGCGACGGAAACGGCGCTCAAGGAAAAGAAAGCCCGCGTTGAAGATGCCATGCATGCGACCCGCGCGGCTGTTGAAGAAGGCATTGTGCCGGGTGGCGGTGTGGCGCTGCTGCGCGCCCAGAAGGGCCTCGAAAACATCGAGCTGGGCGAAGAGGAAGAGCGTTTTGGCGTTCAGATCGTCCGCCGTGCGCTTGAAGAACCGCTCCGGCAGATTGCCATCAACGCCGGTCTGGAAGGGGCGGTGGTCGTCAACCGGGTGGCCAGTGAGTCGTCCGAAAGCTTTGGCTTCAATGCGGCGACGGGTGAGTTTGAAGACCTCGTTGCGGCTGGCGTCGTTGACCCGGCCAAAGTGACGCGCACGGCGCTCCAGAATGCGGCTTCCATTGCCGGACTGATGCTGACGACGGAAGCCCTCATCACCGAACTGCCCGAAGAAAAGAAGGCGGGTGGTGCGCCAGGCGGCATGGCGGGCATGGGTGATTATTGATCCCCAGTCCCGTTGGGGTTGTCCTCCGTGGCGGCGTCGCGTGACGCCGCCACTTTTTTTGCCTGCATTGCCTGTTCCGGTGGTTTGGCTTTTCGAGTCTGATTGTTGCGGGAAAGCATCCGGCCAAGGTCATCATTTTTTCAAGCCTGGAGAAAATGCAGAAAAACCTGGAAACCGTTCGGGCAGGAAGTAAAAAGGCGGTCACGCCCGCATCAGAGCGTGACCGCCGGAAATCAGGTCAGGCTACCCCGACCAGGTTTGAAGCCTAGCGCCGCCGCCCGGGAGCCATCACAACCGGCGTCCGGGCAGGCGTCGTCGCTGTGGCATCCTCGCCAGACGTGGCCTTTGGCGTCACAGGCTCATCGCTGATGACCCGCGCCACCATTTTGCCGTTGGCATCAGGGGACACTTCAACCACCATCGTCCGAATCACCTGCCGCTGGTTCTCAACGCTTTCCGTCGTTGAAACCGGGCCGACAATCGCCAGCACATCCACCAGCAGGCGAACCGGGCCGGTCGAAGGCATGTACACCCGGAAGAAGATGTTGGTGGACTGTCCCGCTGCCAGCGAGCCAATTGGCGCACCAAAGCCAATCGGCGGCTGCCCATTGAGGGTGGTCTGAATCGAGCCAGCCTGTCCGCCGGTGAAGGCACACGGCCCGAAGTAGTCATCCGCCGACGCCAACCGGTGTGGATTGGGCGACGCCAGAATGACGGCGTTCGGATTGGTGAAGTCCGGGAAGCCCAGCCCTTTCACCTGAATGGCGATGTTGGAGAGAGGTGCTGCACCAATGTTGGTCAGCAGCCCAACCAGCGTCGCCTGCAACGGATAGCCGGGGCAGCCAAACAGCGCCGTGGTTGCCGACGGGTAAATCAGCATCTGCACCTGCGGGTTGACGTTTGTCAGGCAGGGTGCTGTGGTGGAGCAGTTGAGCGTGCCGGTCTGGATGGCGATGGACCAGCCACCGTTGATGTTGCCGGCATCACCACCGACGAAGTCCTGCACAAACAGTTCCCACGTACCGTTCACGCTTGCCCCGGACAACCCGTTGAAGATGTTCAGGTTGCTGTTGTAGGGC
>Ga0308414_1003341_pt1 | contig 10247 bp, 9 predicted proteins | sample HotsprSampleOS50_FD_205667 | JGI IMG/M metagenome (GOLD analysis project Ga0308414, IMG submission 205667) | Hot spring phototrophic mat microbial communities from Octopus Spring, Yellowstone National Park, Wyoming, United States - 20090730_OS50 ...
TAAGTCAGATAGATATTCCTGTTTATATTTTTCAAGGTGGGAAAGATACTTGGATTCCAGCTCAAAATACTTTAAGTAATGCAGAATTTTTTTTAAATTCTAAAGTTATTTATTATCCAAAACTTGGACATTGTCCAATGGAGACAAATTATAAGACTTTTAATCAAGATATTGAACTTATATTAAAAAATAATTTATAAAAATTTTTATAAAAAAAATTATGAGTTAGTAAGTGTTTGTATTTCCTTTATATCTTTTAAAATGAAAAATAAAAGCTTAAAACTATCTTCTAAAGCTTCATTACTAGATAAATTTAAAATTATATGTAAATCATATTCAGGACAGTAAAAAACTTGTGTAGCTAAGATTCCAGAATGACCATATAGTTCAGGTGTGCCTTTCATTAGAAAAAAAATGTCTCCCAATACAACTTTCATAAGCCCCTTTCCGTAATATATCCCTTCATGAAATTTATTATTTCCTTTCATGGATTCATAAATTTCTTTGGGAATTAACTTACCTTCTACTAATGCTTGGCTAAATTTTAGTAAGTCTTCTAAATTAGAAATAGCTCCTCCGCCTGCCCAGTCTAAGCTTAAACTCTTATAATTTGTTACATCTTGCTTTAAAAAAATAATCTTAGAAATTTCTAAATTTGTTTTACTTTCTGGTAAACTTCTCAAATGTAAATAAGTATTTGACATGCCTAGAGGTTTAAAAATTTGATTAGATAAATTTTCTTCAAAACTTTTTCCAGTAATCTTTTCTATTAATAAACCTAGTAAGATATATCCTGTATCAGAGTAGTAAAATTTTTCATTCGGCTTTCCAACTGCCTTTTGATTTTTTCTAGTATAATCTAAAATTTCAAGAGGTGTCCAAAAATGCTCGGGTTCTTTAAGTAAGGTTAACATGAGGGAATTAGCGTAATCAGCTATCCCAGAGGTATGACTTAAAAGTTGCTCAATTGTAACTTCTTCTGAGTAATCTTTTCCATTATAAACAAATAGTCCATCTAAAATTTCTTTACTCAAATATTTGTGAACTTTATCTTGTAAAGTAAATTTACCTGCTTGTATCAATTGAAAAATTAAAACTCCAGTAAACATTTTTCCTACACTTGCAATATGAAAAGGTTGATCTACTGAAATAGGTTTTTAGTTTGATTGTGCATATTTCCAATGAATTCCAAGAGAATTAGAATGAAGAAGTAAGTTTCCAGAAGGGATATATTGATTAGATTTTACAGTTTCAATAAATCTTTCTTCAATAGATTTTTTGATTTCTTCTTTAGTTTTAGGTTTACAATTATAAGTGAACAATATAATAAGAAGAAATAAAATAAAAACTCTAAAAGTATTTCTACTTATCATTTTTAATATCCTATAAAACATTTCTAATTTTTTAAATTAAATAATCAATATTTTATTTACTTTGGTGTAGTATGATTTAATTCAACAAGTTCTTTACTCAATTTGTTCTTTTTTAATCTCTATAAAAGGTAAAGTTTCTTGGGTTTCAACTTTCGTTACATGAAAAAAAATTGTCAAGTCTTCTTTTAAAGTTTGAAGGAAACTTTCTGATTTCGGGATTTTTAAACTGATGCGATTTAATTCTACAGTTTGCTCGGGAGCTGGGTCTAAAGGAAGTTCTATAGCTGTATAAGAACTAGAATTTTCCTCAGGTGAGCTAGGCAGTTCCAACTCATAAAATTCTACACCTTCTAAACTTACAAATTCATAACTATTTTTTAGGCTTTCCTGTGTGTCTATTTCTTTGAGTGTTTCCATATAGATATCTTCGGAATGCGACAGAATTTTCTAAAATTATGTCGTATTTTTTTTCTCCTATAACCTTCCTTCTTAGAGGACTGTTCTCAGTTGGCAAGGAAAAAATTTGTTATTTTTTTCTGCTTTCCTAAGAAAAAGATTTGATTTTCTTAAAAATATAGGAGTAAGTTTTATGAACGGCCGTTCATTTTTTGAGGAGAAAATGACAGATTCTAGAGAATTTTTTTTAAGCAATTTTGAAAAATCTATAAGTGGGATTTACAAGCATTTTTACCAGAAAAGTGAGATAGATTTTTTAGAGCAAGAACTGTATTCTTTGTTTCAAGAAGCTTTACAGTCCAAACAGACCATCTGGACAAAAGTTTATAGTCACAACGGAGAAGATACTCTTTTACGAGTAAATTTAACTTGTATTGTCATAGTCTGTAATTCTATGCCTTTTTTTGCAGGGAAGATTAGAAATTTATTTCATAGTCAAGATATACCTATAGCAAGAAGTATTCAGTTTCATCCTGCTCCAAAAAAAGAATTTTATTACATTGAAATGAATTCTGCAAATATGCAAAGTCTTTTAGATATACAAACCCAAATAAAAGACCTTTATCATAAAATTACAATTCTCACTTCTGACTATAATTTATTTCATGAGCAAATTAATCCTCTATTAGGAAAATTTAATATATATAAAGACTTATTAATTTGGCTTTTAGACAAAGGATTTATTTGGGAAGGAGGAGAAATTTTTTTAGATGGCAAAGAACTTTTCTTTGGGCAAAGATTAGAGGTAGATATAAAGGAAAAATGGTTAGCCTTTACTGAAAATTCAAGTTTAGAAGAATCTCTATATGCTAGAGAGCTGACACAGATAGGATTTTTAGAGCAGTCTTATTTATACTTTTTAGGATTTGCAAAAGACCAAATTAAATTAGGAATAGTTGGCTCATTTAACCAATATGCCTCTATGATAGGTATCAATAATTTTCCTTTCATGAATACTCGATTTCAAAAATTTATGGAAAGAGAAAAAATTGAACCTTTTTCAGGACTAGGAAGATCAGTTAGAAGAGTTTTTAACGTACTTCCACCTGAGATTTTGTTTTTAATGCCAGAGAGTTCTTATCTTTCTTTGTTTCAAGTAATTATTGAGCAATCTTTAAGAACTCAAAACCATTCTTCTGGATTTTTAATTGACAAGGATTTAGGAATTTTAGTTACTTCTATCCCTAGAAAAAATTGGGAAGAATCTAAATGGGAAGAAACAAATAAAATTATTGAAAATTATCTTCCAAATTCAAAAGTAAAATCTTTTATTAAAAATTTATCTAATTCTTTTCAAGGATTTCACTTAATTCGTTCTGAAAAAATTACTCAAAATATTATTTTTCAAATCACTTCTCAATTTGAATACATATTTATTTCATGGATAGATTTAGTTAAAAGTAAATGGGCAGATCGTTTTAAAGAAGAGCCTTTTCCTGATTCTTTAGTTTTTAGAAATGATTACATTGCAACCCATGATCCAGAAAAAGCAGTTTATGATTTAGAACTAACTAAAAGACTAGGAACCGATAGACTTATCTTAAGTATAGTTCCTACTGATAATCGTGCAACGTTAATACAAGCTATTACTAAAGATAAGGAATATCCACTTTCTAAGTGGGTAAATGCTTTTATTAACTTGGGACTTTCTCCTATATCTCAAAGAGTATATCGTTTCAATCTAGAAAATGTCGTTTACTCTAAGATAGAATTTTTCTTTGAGCTTTTTCCAAATCATAATCAGCTCTATGAGAGATTAAAAAAAGCAGTTTATTACATCATGCTAGGAAAATTACCTAGTGATAATCTTTCTAGTTTAATTCTACAAACAAACTTAGGAGCTGATGGACTTTATTTTTTAAAAGCTGTAAGAGACTATTGTTTACAGACAAATCCTTATTTTAATAAGAGTGACTTTAATCAAATCTTAAATGAACATCCTGAATTTAGTGAAGCACTTTGGGAATACTTTGTAGCTAAATTTAAAGAAGGAAAACCTATTTCCTCTGAAAGACTAAAAAATTTAAATGAACAAGCAAAAACGTTACGCGAAGATGAAGTTTTAACTTCTATGCGTACAGCTACAGAAGCTATCTTACGTACTGACTTTTTTGGAGGGATTAGGGAAAAATTTTTACAAAAAACAGGTTTACAGAGAGATTCAATTTCCTTTAAGATTGATAGTTCTGTTCCTTCTAGTTTACCTCTGCCTAGACCTTTTCGAGAAATTTTTGTATACTCATCACAGATGATGGGAATTCATTTGCGAGGCGGGGAAGTTGCAAGAGGGGGATTACGTTTTTCTGATAGACCTTCTGATTTTAGGACAGAAATTCTCTCTCTTATGAAAACTCAAATGGTAAAAAATACAGTCATAGTTCCTGTAGGCTCTAAGGGTGGATTTGTATTGTTAAAAAATTATTACGTAAATCAAGAACTTTCTATGGTAGAAGCCTACAAAATTTTTATTCGTGGACTTTTGGCCGTTACTGATAACCGCAAAGGAAAAGAAGCCTTACCTTTTGCAAAACCAGAAGGTCCTTTTGCTTATGACAATTTTGATCCATATTTAGTTGTAGCAGCAGATAAGGGAACAGCCCAGCTATCTGATACAGCAAACTCTATTTCTCATGAGTATGAATTTTGGTTAGGAGATGCCTTTGCTTCAGGAGGCTCTAAAGGTTATTCACATAAAGAATTTGGAATTACTGCCAAAGGTGCTTTAGTAACTGCAGATAGGCAATTGCGAAAGCTAGGTATAGATTATTTAAATGAGCCTATTACTGTAGTGGGGATTGGAGATATGGGAGGAGATGTATTTGGAAATGGACTTTTAAACTCTAAATACTTTAAGCTAGTAGCAGCTTTTAATCATAAGCATATATTCTTAGATCCAAATCCAGATCCAGAAAAAAGTTATTTAGAAAGGAAAAGATTATTTTTTTCCAAAGAATCAGGTTGGGATGCTTATGATAAAAAACTTATTTCTAAAGGTGGTGGAGTATACGACAAAACTCAAAAATCTATTCCTATATCTCCCGAAGTAAAAAAAGTTTTAAATATCCAAGCCGATGAGTTATCAGGTCCAGCTCTTATAAGTGCCATTCTTAAAGCTCCAGTAGACTTACTTTACAATGGTGGAATTGGTACTTATGTAAAATCAGAAGAAGAAGAAAATTCTGAAGTAGGAGATCCTCTTAATAACGAAGTTCGTATAAATGGAAAAGATCTACATGTAAAAGTAGTCAGTGAAGGAGGAAATTTAGGTTTTACTCAATTAGGTCGCATTGAATATGCTCTCAAGGGTGGTAGGATTTATACAGATGCCTTAGACAACTCGGCTGGAGTAGACTTATCAGATCATGAGGTAAATTTAAAACTTTTATTTTCTCACTTAATAGAAGCAAAAAAAATTCTAAGTCAAGAAGAAAGAGATACTTATTTAAAAAACATAGCTGAAGAAGTTTGCCAAAGTGTACTTTTAGATAACGCGTTACAAAGTTTAGCTGTAGACGCCGATGAGTATGAATCTGAGACTTTAGGTTGGAAATCATTTATTAACTCTTCAGTATATTTTATCTCAAAAGGTCTTTTAAATCCTAAAACTGAAAAAGTTCCAGCTTCTGTTTCTGAATGGGAAGTTTGGATAGAACAAACTAAAAAAATTCCTACTCCTGTACTTTGTGTTCTACTTTCTTATGCTAAAATGGATCTTTATTCAGATGCTATCCAAGTAAATTTATTTCAAGCAGAAGATTTTAAAGAAATTTATGAAAATTACTTTCCAGTTTCTTTACAAACAAATTTTAAAAAAGAACTCTATGAACATCCATTGAAGAAAGAAATTTTACTAACTCAATTAGTAAATTTTTATATAAATTTGATGGGAACAACTGGAATTTTACTTTTAAATGAAAAAGACAAAATCAAAAAAATGGAAAAGTTTCATTTAATTCTTTTAGATTTATATGAACTTAAAGTTTATAAATTAATTTCCGAGATTGCTCTTTTACGTAACAAACATACAGAAAAAGAAAATGTTATTCTTTTATCTAAACTACGTGAAAGGGTACGTGCAAAATGGGGCACAGTTGAAAAAATTAATTTATCAGACTTTAAATTGAGTAAATATATTTCTAATCAAGCTAACGAAATCTTAAGATCAATTTAAAAAGGAGTAAAAAATGAATCTAATAGTGCTTTTGTTTTTAACCAGTTTTTCTTATCTTTTTGCTGGAGATTATGGGGATGTCTACGGAGCTCATCCTGCTGCCAATGCTATGGGAAACGCTGTAGTATCTACTGTTAATGACTCATCTTCTGTGTTTTATAATGTAGCAGGGCTTGGCAAGCAAAACTCAGGAGATATAATTTTGGGACAAATCGAACAAAAAAAAGAAGGTGAGTCTCCCGAAAGTAAACTAGTAGAAGAAGGTGGTAGTCTTTGGAGTAAGATTAAAACAGGTTCTTTTACTTATGTTCCAAGCTATAGAACGGAAAAAACTCCACATGAATTAACTCTACAGTTCCATCTGGGTAGACCTAGTTTAAATACTTCTGCTCCTAGTAACCAAGATTTAAATCGAGTTCGAGATGATTACTTAGGGCTAGGTTTAACTATCAATTTAAATTCTATTTATGACCTAAAAAGAAACTTTCGATTTGGTTTAAATATTTTATTGCCAGGCACAGGACAGCTTTTAACTGTCAATGATATAAACCCTACCGTACATAGATACTTACAACATGGTGTCTCTAATCAAAAGCCAACTATAATGGGAGGAGTTGGAATAGAACTTTGGAAAGATCGTCTTTTTGCAGGAGTTGGATTTACAGCACTTGCAGGAGGAAAAGGAGCTATTCTTTTAAAAGACGTCCCCATCTCACCAGATAGAGTTATTCCTAATCAACAAGTTATTTTAGAAGTCAAGCCTTTTGTAAACCCAACCTTTGGATTAGCTTTTCAATATGGAAAGTTTAACTTAGGCGTTTCTTACAGAAGAGAAGTTGCTTTAGCTATAAATGAATTACCTGCTAGAGCGCAAACAACACTTTTAGGAATCCAATTAGATTTTGATGTTTCTTTGTTTGATCTTTTTACACCAAGAAAATGGGCTTATGGAATTGGTTACAGACCTTTAGAAAAATGGACTTTTACTTTTGATGTAAACAGAGAACTTTGGAGTGCTTTTAGGCAATCTCGCACAAAAGCAACTTATTCAGAAAGAATTTATTTCAATGACATTACTATATATAGAGGTGGTGTAGAATATGCCTGGAAAGACTGGCTAAAATTTAGAGGAGGAATTGCCCGTCGCCCAAGACCTACTCCCATCATGGCTAGTAGTCAAAACTGGATGGACTTTGATAGAATGATTTATACTCTAGGGTTTTCTTTTATATTAATTCCGGGCATTTATAGTTTTTTAGAAAACTTAAAAAGTCCTGTTATTTTGGATTTTGTAGCTGAATATCAAAAATTACACGGAGAACATGTATATAAATATGTAGCTACAGAACGAAATCCAAACTACTCCATGGGGGGAAGGGTCTTACATTTTGGATTTTCTTTAACTACGTATTTTTAAAATTACGCAATCTTCGGCGAATTTCTTTTCCACGTCTTTTATTTGCTTCTAAAGTAGTAAATAAATTATCTACTGAAAGACTAGAATTTTGAAACATTCTTCGAATTACCTTCTCATTCATATCATACCATTTGGCTTGGGACGTTACGTGAATTTCACCATTTAGAGGATTGATCACTGTAGCTTTTGTATAAAGTCTTCTCTTTCGTACTGCTGTTAAGAAAGCTCGAAACTCCAATTCTACATTGAGTGGACAAGCTTTTTTATACTTAATATAAAGCCCATCTGTCATTACAAAATGTCCAATATGAAAACAAAGTACACCTTGTGCTTCATCTAAAATAGAAGCTAAAACTCCTCCATGTATATATCCTGGTGCTCCCTCAAATTGATTTGGAATTTTTGCATGAAATACAACTTCTCCGTGAACTTCATCAAAAGGAAATTCTAAATGTAGACCATAAGGATTTTGAGGTCCACATCCGTAGCAATTCTCATGATGCCAGTCTTGTCCTCTTTGACTTGGTAAGTAAATTTTTGTATTTTCCATAATTTCCAAAATCTTTTGTAAAAGAAAATAAGCTAGAAAATTTTGTTTTTTGTGCTTTTAGAGAATTGCTTAAGCTAAAAAAGAAAGTTATAAATCTTATTTATTTGACTTGAAAGACAAGCTTTTTAATCTTTCCATAAGACATGAAACCAACCTACATAGGAAAAGTAAGAGATGTATACGATTTAGGAGATAAGTTAATTTTATGCTCTACTGATAGAATTTCTGCTTTTGATGTTGTATTCCCTGAAACTATTCCAGAAAAAGGAAAGATTTTAAACCAAATTTCTAATCTTTGGTTTAAGTACTTTCAGGCTGTACCTAATCATATTTTAGAAACAAATTTAGAAAAATTTCCCCAAGAGTATCAATTAGAAGAATTTCGGGACAGGGCAGTACTTGTAAAAAAATGTAAACGTATAGATTTTGAGTGTGTTGTTCGCGGATATTTATCTGGCTCAGCTTATAAGGAGTATAAAGCTACAGGTCAAATAGCTGGAGTTACATACCCAAGTCGGTTAGAAGAGTCAAGTTCTTTAGTAGAACCAATTTTTACACCTGCTATTAAAAATGATATGGGACACGATGTAAATGTAAGTGAAGATTTTATGAAAGATAAAGTTGGAATAGAAGTATTTCAAAAACTTAAAGACACTTCCCTTTACTTATACTTAGAAGCTAAAAAAAAGTTAGAATCCATTGGTATCTTGCTTTGTGATACAAAATTTGAATTTGGCATCTACAATGGAGAGATTTTACTAATTGATGAACTTCTAACTCCCGATTCTTCAAGGTATTGGGACAAAAACAGTTATAAAATAGGTAGTACACCTGCTAGCTATGATAAACAAATTTTACGAAATTACTTAGAGTCTATAAGTTGGAATAAAACTCCACCAACCCCGCCTCTTCCTAATTGGCTTATTCAAAAATTAATTGATAAATATAAAGAACTACAAAGGAATTTAGAAAAATGTTTATTGGAAAAATTAACGTCACACTAAAAGAATCTGTATTAGATCCACAAGGACAAGCAGTTATGAAAGCTTTACACGATATGGGAGAAGGCTCTGTAAAAGATGTAAGAATAGGAAAATATATCGAAGTAAAATTACTAGCTAACTCGCAGTCAGATGCAGAAGAACAAATCAATAGATTTTGCAAAAATTTATTGGTAAATCAAGTAATTGAAACTTACTCTTACCATGTGGAGAAACTAGAAGTATGAAATCAGCAGTCATTGTTTTTCCCGGCTCCAATTGTGATAAAGATATTGCTTATGTGTTAAAAACTTTTTATCATCATAAAGTAGATATGGTTTGGCATAAGACTCAGTTGTCCCAAAAATATGATTTAGTAGTACTTCCTGGAGGCTTTTCTTATGGAGATTATCTACGCTGTGGGGCTATTGCAAGATTTTCCCCTGCTATGAAATCAGTTTTAGAGCATGCCAAAAGAGGTGGGAGAATATTAGGAATTTGTAATGGATTTCAAATACTTACAGAAAGTGGACTTCTACCTGGAACTTTATTTAAAAATACAAACTTAAAACACATCTGTAAAAACATACAATTAGTAAAAGGCTCACAAAATAATCCTCTTACATCTAAGCTACAGCCTAAACAAGTTCTTACCATTCCTATTTCTCATGGGGAAGGAAACTATTATGCAGATCCAGATACAGTTAAGCAACTCAAGGAAGAAAATCGAATTTTATATCGTTATTATAAGGAAAATCCAAATGGTTCAGTAGAAGACATCGCTGGAATTACTTCTAGTGATTTTAAAATTGCAGGTCTAATGCCTCACCCTGAAAGAGCTATGGAAAATTGGACAGGGACTGATGGGAAATTATTTTTTGATAATTTTTTTGAATTTTAGTATATTTATAAAAAACTTTTTGATATAGAATTTTGTTTTTTTACACAGAGTTTTCTCATTTTAAATTTCACTTTAAAAAGTAAATAATTAGTTGATAAGATAATATTTGCTATTTCTCTGGACATAGTAGGTGTAGACCTCAAGACAGTAAATTTGTTTGAGGTGGAATTTTGTTTGTAATTTTTGTGGTTTTTGGGGCTTTTTGCTACAGTCGAAAGTGCAAAATCCTATGAATATAGCGTCGTTTTCCAAAAATTTGGTGTATTAGTCGGGGTCTACAGTGGTAGAGTGTAGTATCTCCAAAACGAGCCTTTACTAATTCTACAAAGTCCCCCAGCAAAGAAAGTTCAAGGGTCACTAAAAAGCTAAACAGCCAACAACGAGAGACCCCACAACCAT
>Ga0308414_1003343_pt1 | contig 10245 bp, 21 predicted proteins | sample HotsprSampleOS50_FD_205667 | JGI IMG/M metagenome (GOLD analysis project Ga0308414, IMG submission 205667) | Hot spring phototrophic mat microbial communities from Octopus Spring, Yellowstone National Park, Wyoming, United States - 20090730_OS50 ...
GATACCCCCGCGCGGTCTCGCCCTCGATGAGGGCGGCGAGATGCTGTGCACCGACGTTCGTCATCCTGTACCTCTGTGGTTTATGATGTAATTATATCACGGCGGGGACGCCCGATCCGGGAGGATCCCGCGGCCGGCGCCGCCGCGATCGACGGTGTAAATATAACACGGACGAGGGGCCCCCGAGGAGAGGATCTCTTCCTCTCCGCGGGGAGGTCTCGTCCGCGCTATGATATCTATCGAGACGCCGCAAGAGGAGAGGAGGCGATCCTCTCTTTCTCTTTCGCGCCGCCTCTCTCTTTCTCTCTCCGCTCTCTCTCGTCAGCTCTCCGTCCGGCTCATGTCTCCCGGACGACGCCGCCGTCGGCGCCGGCCGCGCGGGGACAGCGCCTCCGCCGATGGCCCGCCCGAGGGGGAACCTGGGGAAACCACGATGCGGGGCCCCGGGGGGAAGGGGGGGAACGATACCCCCTTCCCCTATGATGTAATTATATCACGGAAGTGACGAGCGCGACGAGAGCGCCTCGACCGATCGGTGACGAGGTGACTCTCGCCGACCGGTGACGGGGTGACCGGGTGACCCGGTGACCGCGCCCGTCGAGATAATTATAACACGGCGGTCGCGGCGGCGGGATCGCTCGCCCCCGGCCCTAGGCGGAGGCCGGGGCCGCCGCGATCGACGAACACCCTCCGCCACGCCGTCGCGAACTCGGCGGGCGTCCCGTCGGCGCCGGCGCGGGCGAGGTCGAGGACGTCGAGGGCGAGCCGCAGCCGCCCGCCCGGGCGGACGGGGCGGAGCGAGAACCGCGTCAGCCACTCGACCGCGCTCACCTCGAGGTCAGCGGCGAGCGCCTCGATGACGCGGTAGGCCCGGTCGCGGAGGACATCAGCGCCCCGCCCGGTCATCACCGCCTGGGCGAGCTGGATGATGCGCTCGACCACGGTCCCGGACACGTACCGGGCGGCGTACCCGGAGAACCCGTGCTCCTCTGGGTCGGCGCCGTCGATCATGTCGATCATGTCCTCGATGGTGCAGTAGTCGTCAGGTTCATAGTACGAGTCGAATGAGAATCCCACGTTCTGCTCCTTCTCGCTGCGGCGCTGTTGATTAAGTAATTATAACACGGCCGGGGCGGGCTCCCCGGGAGGATCCCCGAAGCGCCTCAGAGCCTCAGGGCGTCCACGACGCTCACGGGCCAGTCCCGGCTCTTGATCGCCGCGATGATGCGCCGCGGACGATACCCGAAGCAGAGGACCACCGCGTGGCGATCGCAGTAGTCCGGGTCCCGCTCCAGGGCTACGTCGATGCTGTCGATCGAGCAGAGGATCTCGAAGACCGGGTTCTCCTCCGGCGTCTCCTCGATCGGCTCGATCGCTGTCCCGTCCGGGTAGACGATCAGGTCCGGGACGTGGTCCCGTTCGAGGCATCGCTCGGGCGTCAGCCCGAGGTAGACCTTGGCGTACCGCGCCATCCGATCCTCCTGATCAGGCGATATAGATAATTATAACATGGTCGGCGGAGAGACGAGAGGGCCTCGGCCCTCGCCAGGAGGAGCACCCGGGCGATCTCGTCGGGGGTATCCCAGGGCTCCACCAGCGCGGCGGCGACCCCGTCGAGCGACCGCGCGTGGGCCGCCACCTCAGCCCCGGTCCGGCAGGTGGCGAGCCGCAGCAGCCGCAGCAGCTCGGCCCGGTGGGCCCTGGACCGCAGGTGCAGGCGGGCGGTCCCGGACGCGAGCGCCAGCGGCGCGACCGCCGCGATGTCGATCGGCCGGCCGTCGGCGCGCCACAGGGCGACCGACTCCATCCGGTCGTCCCACCGGGCGACCACGTCCCTGAGGCCCGCGGCGACCTCGAGCCGCCGGACGACCTCGTCGGGGCTACCGGGCCGGCGCACCGCGTCGAGGCAGACGTTCTCGATGGCGCGCCGGTCGCGCGGGTCGTCCGCGGTCTCCCAGTCCACGTGGAGGATCCACCCGGCCTCCGACGACAGGGCGACCCCCTCCATCATCCGGGCGACGTCGGACGGCGCGGCGAGGAGCCGCGCCGCCTCCGCCGCCAGGGAGACCCCGACCTCCGCGGAGTACTCCCGGCGCATTAGATCCGGACCGGGAGGCCGAGGACCTTCCGGCCCTCGACGATCACGGCCTGGGCGCAGCCGTCACCGCGGTGCTGCCGGCTGACGACGCCGGCGACGCGCCGGGCCTCGGCGAGCGCCGAGTCGACGGTCTCGTGCCGGACCCGGTAGCGGGGGAGCGGGCCGAAGGCCGATTCCCAAGAGGCGCTGTTGTGGAACTTGAGCTGCATGCTGTGCCTCCGTGCTTAGTTCTGATGTAATTATATCACGGCCGAGACGAGAGGGGGACGATCGCCGTCCCCCTCGCCGGTGCGCCGCGATGATGATGTAATTATATCACGCCTGAGGCGGTCGCCCCTCTACGGGGCCACGACGGCCCCGTGGGTCCTCGCCAGCCACCGGGCGTCCGCCGCCATGATCTCGGCCTCGGCCAGGGCCTGCAGCGGGGAGACGAAGATGGTCGGGGCGCGCCCGGCGGTCAGCGCCTCCTCGATCATCTCCACGAGGGCGTCCTCCCAGACGCGCCGGGGCGATGAGTCCCCCACGATGGCGCTGCCGTCGGAGAGGATGACCATCTCGGTCCGGCCGGGCTCGTCGACGTCGATGGCCACCATGTCGGCGTGGCGGGGGTACTCGTAGCTGCCGTAGCAGATGGCGAGGGCCGCGCGGTCCGCGAGGACCGGGCTCTGCTCGAGGATGGTCTCGATCGCCCAGTCGAGCTCCATGTCGTCGATCGTCCCCGGCAGCGGCCCCATGACGCGGGCGACGACGGGCTCGAGGTCGTCCGGGTCCGCGACCGACAGGCCGCCCTGGACCATGATCCGGGCGACCTGGCCGGCCCAGCCCTCGGGGCGGTCCTCGAGGACCGCGCGGACGGCTCTAGCGATGTCCGTGTAGTACATGAGAGGCTCCTTCTGGCTTCAGCTGAACGGTAAACCGCGCCGCGGCGGTCACGGGCGCTCCTGACCGCTCTGGGGGCCGAGAGCGGCCATCGCCTCCGCGCGGGCGCGGACGAGCGATCGGGCGATGCCGTCGGGGGTGTACCCGATGTTGGTCAGGGCCGCCGCCACTCCGGCGAAGCTCTCGACCGCGCCGGCCACCTCGCAGCCCGTGCGGCAGGTCGCATCCCGCAGCAGGCGCACCACCTCCCGGGCCCTACCGGCGGTCGGCTCGTGGAACCACGCGGCCGCCGCCTCCGAGACCCGGCCCAGCCCGTCGACGTTGACGAGGTCGATCGGCTCCCCGTCGGCGCGCCACAGGGCGACGGAGTCGGCCCTGCCGGACCAGCGGGCGATCACGTCGCGCATGCCGACGAGACGCTCGAGCTCGCGGACCGCCTCCTCGAGGGCATCCTCCCCGAGGAGGTCAACGTATACCGTCCGCACGGCGCCGATCGCGCCGCGCTGCAGGCGAAGCCGCTCCTGCTCGTCCGCGCGGGCGGCCATGGTCGCGAGGACCCACCCGGCCTCGGAGGACATGGCGATCGCCCTCATGAAATCTCCCAGGTCTCCGAACCCGCGCATGATGGCGCGCGCCTGCTCGGAGGCCTCCTTGAGCCCCTCTCTGCGGGACCAGACCCGCCAGGGGGCGGTGACCACCGCCGATGATGATGACTGCGTCACGATATCACCTCCGATGTAATTATATCACATTCGATCGTAGAGACTTCGCGGCCCCGGCGGGGGAGCGTGCCGGGGCCGCATGGCGGGGGGCGAGGACGGAGGGGGAGTCGCCCCGCCCCATTATACCACCGGTCTAGTACGCGGCGAGCTCCTCGGCGAGGGGCCCGCGGAGCCGCTCGTACTCATCGATGTCGCGGACGACGAGGCAGATCCCGCCGCGATCCTCCTCGACGATGCTCCCGTCGGGGAAGATCTTCACGGTGAAGTCGGCGCCCTCGGCCTCGCAGGCGGGGGAGACCGGGTAGCCGCCGGCGTACCGGTTGGCGGCGATCGCCGACGCGGTGAGGGCGTCGGCGACGGCGGCGGCGACGTCGTCGGCGTCGAACCAGCCATCGACGTCGTAGCGATCGACGTGCCGATCCAGATACTTCTGGACGGCCGGATCGGAGACGACGAGCGTCTCGTCGGCGAGGCGCGCGAGCGTCTCATCCGCGATCGCGGAGATCGTGGGGTACTCGGCGTCCACGATCTCGGGGACGTAGCGTTCGATGTCGAGCTTCATTGAGCACCTCCGTTGCTGTTCTGATGTAATTATAACATGGCCGACGGCGCTTTGGGCGGAGCCCACGGCGCTGTCGGCGATTACGGTGTAATTATATCACGTTTGAGGCGAGAGCGGTCAGGAGATCCCGATCTTCGGGACCCCCGTGATCCGCGCCCGCGTGCCGTTCGCGGCGATCAGGACGACGGTCACGGAGCCGTCTTCGTTGGCTTGAAACTTGATGGAGCCGGCGACGGGCCGGCCCTCGACCTCGCCCTCGGCGTAGATGCCGAGGACGTCGCGGTCGACGTCGAGCCGGTCGCTCCAGGCGATGGCCTGGAGGACCTCATCGACGACCGCGAGGGCGACGTCCTGCGTGGTCTTCGAGATCGCGTCGTTCAGGATGGACATGATTGCCTCCATGCGCTTTGATGATGCAATTATAACACGACTGACGGCGCTCTGGGCGGTGGCTCGCGGCGCCGTCAGCGATTACGGTGTAATTATATCACGGCGGAGCGGGGGTGCCGACGCCCTCTCCGGGGGACCGCGACGCTCTCGCTCTCACGTGTTATAATTACACCATGGACACCACACTTTTCATGGAAGAAGTTCTTGAGGTCTACGGCGAGGACGCGCGGCGCAGCGTCGTCGCGGCGTGGGTCGACCGGCTGGTCGCCGGCGCCGACGTCCGCGACGCCGTCGTCGCCCAGGCGCGCGAGGAGCTCGAGGCCCTCGCGCACAGCGTCGCCCGGGCGCGGGACCCGCGCGAGTGGGTCCCCATGGTCGCGGCCGAGCTCGAGGAGATCGAGGCCGTCATCCGGTCCGAGGCCGCCCTGCCGGGCGCCATCGGCGCCGCCCGGGTGACGAGCGGCGACCGGACCTGGATCGTCTTCGACGACGGGTCCGTCATGTTGCCCGACGGCGGCGCCTGCTCCAGCTACGCCATCGCGGGCCTCGACCGGCTCGAGGGGGCCGCGGTCGAGACGATCGGCCGGCCGAGCCAGCTGGCCGAGTGGATCGCGCGGCGGCTCGGGGTCCCCCTGACCCCGGGCTCCGCCGTGATATAATTACATCAGTTCAAGTGACGGAGGTCAACGATGACGAAAAGACTCACGATGACCGGCGAGTGCCGCATCGAGGGTGAGCGCGGCGGGTTCCGCTTCAGCGCGGACCTCGCCCTGTATATCATCCGCCTCGCGTGGGAGGCGGGCATGTACGCCGAGGACCTCGCGGACGGGTTCGGCCGCGGGCTCGGCACCGGCGGGGACTGGAGCGCCATCCGCGACTCCAGCCACGAGGCGGTCGAGGCCATGCTCGACCGCGCGCTCAGGTTCATCGAGGAGCGGCTGCATGGCCGCGCTCTCGCGTGATATAATTACATTAGTTCAAGGCTCGGAGGTACTCGCTCGAATGAACGGCAACGTCAACATCGTCAGCCTCGCGCTCGACCTCGAGGCCGCCATCAAAGAGCTCCGGGGCGCCGTCACGTTAATTTCCCGGGAGACCCAGGCCGCCATCTGGGCGCACCCCGATGGGTGGTGGGTGAAGATCTCGCTCTTCACCCGCCGCGACGGCAGCGTCGGGATGAACGCTGCCTGGAGCAACGACCCGCACGGGATCGGCGAGCACGTCGCCGATCTCGTCATCGACGAGGGCGTGCGGCTCCTCCCGTACGCCCCCGCCCGGTGATATGATCTAGGTGACGAGGTGACCGGGTGACGACGAACTACCAGGTGACGACGGCGACGACGAATTACCCGACGGCGACCGTGATGACCAACTTCGGCATCACGATCGACGTCCTGTCCCGAGACACGAGATGGAGGGCTGCGTTCCTCGCGGCCCTCCTGCTCGGCGAGGGCCGCCGGCCGGACCGACGGTCGCTGACCGAGCTCCTCCGTGAGGCCCTCGAGGGCGCCCTGCGCGACCTCGGCGAGGAGCGCGCCGTGGATGTCGAGGTCCCCCGCACCATCGCCGGGCGGGTCGCCCTCGCGGGGAGCCTGTGCCGGCTCGTCGCGGCGGGGACCATCGGCGGCCGCGAGACGGTCCGCATGATCCTCGAGGGGATCGTCGGGCGATGACGCCGGGGCGAGAGGCCGCGATCGAGCGCCTCGCCGCCGAGATCGTGGATCGCCTCGGCGCGGATGGCCTCGTGTTCACGGCGGGGGCGGCAGCCGACGAGGTACTCGACGAGTTCATCGAGCCCAGTGACGAGGCGCTGGACGCCGCGCTGATCGCCGCGCGGCGGTGGCGCCTCTCCCCATCGGAGGAGGACGCCGTGGCCGCGGCCGTCGAGGAGATCGCCGGCGGCCGCGGGATGACGTGCTGGGTCCCTCCCGCGGGCGTGGCGATCGGCGCCGCCCTCCGGCGGGGCGGGGCCCAGCGCCCGATCGAGAGCGCCCTCCAGGTGGAGCTGGCGCTCGGCGCGTCGTCGCCGATCGCCGCGGACCGCGCCATCGCGGCCCGGCACGGGGTCGGCGAGCCGCCGCGCCCCGCGGCCGTCGTCCGCTCAGAGGGCGGCGACCCGGTGATCGAGATCTACCGCGACGGCTCGGCGCTCGACGTCCGGTGCGGCGCCGCGTGGGCGTCGTGGGCCGAGCTGGTCCGGACGGTGCCCGTCGCCTGGGATGAGGTCGTCTGCGGTGACCCCCTCCTCCGCGATGAGGTGACGAGGGCCCTCGAGGAGGAGTGGCCGCGGTGCTGACCGTCAGCGGCGGAGAGTGCATCATCACCAACGACTCCCTGAGGTTCTCGTTCGCGTGCCACGGGCGCGAGCTCGTGACGGCGCGGGCGGTCCCGCTCGCCCGGGCGCTCTCCGCGGCCGTCGTGCACCGCGCGACCGGGCACGCCAGGATCGGCAGGACGATGATCGACCTGCTCTCGCTGGCGTTCGAGGACCTCCCGGAGATGCGGCGGCCGCGCCGCAGGCGGATATGGCTGTCCGCCTCCAACCGGTCCGACGAGGCCCACGAGCTGGCCACCAGGTACTCCATCGTCGCGGCGCGCGTGCACGACGCGCTCCTGGCCGGCGACTCGACCGGCGCGTGCGACGCCCTCTGGGAGCTCATACGGCTCGCGCGCTCCGAGATCGACGCGTGCACCGTGGTGACGGACGGCGCATCGGCGGCGGAGATCTCGCACGACTGGGACGGCTCGGTGACGGTCGCGCGCCGCGGTGACCGCCCCCGCGAGGACCTCGAGGGCTGGCTGAGGGGGCGGCCGCGGGGCCCGGGCCGGGCGCGGGTGGTCTCCTCCTGCCACCACGGCGAGGAGGTCGCCTCCGCCCTGGCGGCCATCGGGAGAGAGGTGGAGCGGGGGTGAGCGGGTGGCCGTTCGCGTACGTCCTCTCCGCGACGGCCGACGCGCCGAGGGCGCACCGGACGATCCGCCAGTTCGAGCGGACGTTCGGGCTGCTCACGCCGGACGAGTCCACGATCTGGACGCGCCAGCAGGTCACCATGATGCTGCTCTTCGGGAGCCCCCCGCGGCGGCTGTGGATGGAGGGACGCGTGGGCCTGAGGGCCGTCGCGCGGATGAACCGCAACTAGGCGTCGAGCTGTTATAATAGTCTCATGGACACGCTGTTCTATGTCCATAAGAAGGGCGCCACGATCCTCCTCGGCAGCCGCCGGAGATCCCCGTGCGGGGCCACGAGGTTCCGGTGGGCGGTGCACCCGACCCTGCTGGAGGCGGCCGACCTCGTCGAGGACGAGCACGGGACGCTGTACTCCAGCAGGGGCTTCGCCGCGATGATCTCCCGCGCCGACCACGAGTTCAGCGGGATCGGTCTCTCGTGAGGTTCTTGGCGACCCTGTCCGACGACCGGCGGCACGCGTACCGCGTCGACATGGAGTGGGACTCCGCGCGGCCGCCGGGGTGCATCGTCGTGGGCAGGTTCGGGCGCGCGCCGCTCTCGGCGGGCCGCCCCGACCTCATGCGGTGCCGCCGCTGGGGGATGCGCCTCGGCCTCGGCTCGGTGGCCGTGGTCCCGCTGGTCACCCTGATCACCCCGTCCCTGGGGGACGCCCTCGCGTCCCCGGACGCCGTCGGCCCGGACGCCGCCCGGCACCTGCTGGGGGCGGCCCGCGAGGCGGCCTCCCGCGGCGGGCCAGTGATCGCGGCGTGGGGCGACCGGTACGGCGAGCTGGCCCTCCGGGCGATGAGGCTCCTAGAGGGCGAGGGCATCGGGGTCGTCGCCCTCGAGCTCACCTGCCACGGCAACCCCGGGACCCCCTCGAGGAGGTCCAGGTTCAGGTCTCTCTCGCCCGTGCCGATCACGGTCCACTCTCCCAGGAGGAGGTACTTCGATGACGTCGAGGGGATCTAGGGTGGTCGGCGTGGACGAGGTCGGCAGGGGCGCGTGGGCGGGGCCCATGCTCATCGTCGCCGTCGAGACCCCCGAGGAGGCCCCCGAGTGGTGGGGCCTCGCGCGGGACAGCAAGGCCGCCGACGCCGCCCTCCGCAGGCAGGTCCACCTGCTCGCGGTCAGGGACGGGCTGCGGTGGGGGGAGGGGTGGGTCTCCCCCGCCGAGATCGACGGGCTCGGCATGTCCGCCGCCGTGCGGCTGGGCATCGAGCGGGCGCTGGAGGCCCTCCGCCCAGGGGCGGCGGAGGTGATCGTCGACGGCGCCGACGCGTACGGGCTCGACGCTATGCCGGTGGTCAGGGCGGACGCGCTCATCCCGGAGGTCTCTCTCGCCTCGATGATCGCGAAGCACCTCAGGGACTCCGTCATGCGGGAGGTCGAGGACCGCCGCTGCCCGGGCTACGGGTTCGCCAGGAACGTTGGCTACGGCACCGCCGAGCACCTGGAGGCCCTCCGGCGGCTCGGGCCGAGCCCGGCGCACCGGCTCTCCTTTCGCCCGGTGAGAGAGGCCTCTCGCGTGATATAATTATACCGAGAACCATACAGCGAGGAGGATCGCGTGAATCTTAGGCTCGCACGGATCAGGAACACGAGGCACTCGCAGGAGTACCGGGTGTACTCCGCCGACGGGACGGTGTACCTGGGGACGGTCTACACCGACCGGTCCCCGATCACCCGCTGGACTGCGCGGACGGTGTCCGGCGAGGAGATCTCCGGGCTGCCGACGCGGGCGGCCGCCGCGGCCGAGCTGAGCGGCCGCGGGGGCGTGCGGTCCGCCGTCCTCGACCCGGTCGACGTCCCGACCGACGGCAGGGGCAACCGGCTCCTCTGAGCTCTCTCTCCGCCGTGTTATAATTTCATCAGTATAGCGTATACGGAGGCACGAGATGCGAAAGATCACGCGGCGCCAGGAGGCCGAGCTTCGCCGGCTCGCCGCCGAGCTCGCCGAGACCCGCGACCGGGCCAAGGAGCTCGCCGACCGCGAGCGCGCCATCCGCGAGCGGATCCTCGAGATCGTCGACGGCCGCGAGCTCCCGATCGTCTCGGGGCGCTCGCAGTACCTCAACGTCCCGGAGATCGGCCGGGCCCTCCGCGTCACCCGCCAGGACCCCCGCGTCGAGATCGACCCGGAGCGCCTGCGCGAGGAGGTGGGGGACGAAGTGTTCCACCTCGTCTGCCGGGTGAGGAAGGTCGACTTCGACGCCTCGCGCTGGCAGATGCTCCTGGACGAGGAGCGCGTGACCGACACGATGCTCCAGCGGAGCATCGTCGCTCAGGAGGAGGGCGTCGTGTCGGTCACGCTCGGGCCGATCCAGAAGTGACGAGCCGAGCAGTCCGGGCAGAGGTCCGCCTCGCCGATGGAGGTCCACCCCTCCAGGGACCCCTCGAACCTGAGGACCGGCACGGCCTCCTCCGGGGGCCCCTGGAGGAAGAGCGGCCGCCGCCGGGCGCCGCACCGGTCGCACTTCAGCTGGTACACCTTGATGACGTTCCGCCCGAGCCAGCGCATCCGCTCGTACCGGCTCGGGTGAAACCACCTGGGGATGCGAGAGACGGGATCACTGCTCACCCCATCATGGTATCACACCCGGAGGCACACAGTGACGAGCGACGAGATCGAGGTCATCGACGACCA
>Ga0308414_1003344_pt1 | contig 10241 bp, 9 predicted proteins | sample HotsprSampleOS50_FD_205667 | JGI IMG/M metagenome (GOLD analysis project Ga0308414, IMG submission 205667) | Hot spring phototrophic mat microbial communities from Octopus Spring, Yellowstone National Park, Wyoming, United States - 20090730_OS50 ...
AAGGTATAAGGGTTGATGGAAGAAAACCTGATGAAATAAGAGATATAACAATAGAAGTCGGACTATTCAAAAGACTCCATGGTTCTTGTTTGTTCACAAGGGGTGAAACCCAGTCTCTTGGTATCTTGACACTAGGATCTGTATCAGATGAACAGAGGGTTGATGATATAGAGGGAGAAACAAGCAAAAAATATATGCTACACTATAATTTTCCACCTTTCTCAGTTGGTGAAGTAGGCAAAATAGGTGCTCCAGGTAGAAGAGAGATAGGACACGGTTATCTTGCTGAAAGGTCTATAGAGCCAACCTTGCCATCAAAAGAAGACTTTCCTTACACTATAAGACTTGTTTCTGAAATAATGGAATCAAATGGTTCAAGCTCAATGGCAACCGTGTGCTCATGCTGTTTAGCATTAATGGATGGTGGTGTGCCAATAAAGAAGCCTGTCGCTGGTATAGCAATGGGTCTAATGTATAACAGAGATAAGACTGAATATAAAATACTTACAGACATTCAAGGTATAGAAGACCATTACGGAGATATGGACTTTAAGGTTGCAGGTTCAAGAGACGGTATAACAGGCTTTCAATTAGACATAAAACTAGATGCTGTTCCTGTTGAAATATTAAAAGAGGCTCTTGAAAAAGCTAAAAAGGCAAGAAATTATATACTTGACAAAATGGAAGCAGTTCTATCTAAGCCAAGAGAGTCAATATCTGAATATGCACCAAAAATACTTATAATAAAAGCATCACCTGATAATATAAGGCTGTTAATAGGCCCTGGTGGAAAAACTATAAAAAAGATAATTGAAGAATATAATATAAAGATAGATGTTGAAAATGATATAATAAAAATAGTTGCTCCAAACCTTGAAACTGCACAGAGGGCATATGATAAAGTATATGACATAGTAAGGGATATAAAAGTAGGTGACATAATAAAAGGTGAGGTAAAAAAAATAACAGACTTCGGCTTTTTTATAGAAACTTCTTCTGGTAGAGAAGGGCTGTGTCATATATCAAACATATCAACAATGCGGGTAAAGAATATAAGAGACTACGTTACAGAAGGGCAGATAGTCACAGCAAAAGTTATAAATATAGACGATATGGGAAGAATAAATCTAAGTCTAAAAGATGTCTAAAAAGTTCTAAATTAAAACTCTTAACTCTTCTACTTTCTATCCTCCCCTATTATTTTAAGATAGGGTGGAGTTTATGAAAAAACCAACAGTTTTAAAATTGGCTAATGGGATAACTTGCATTTTGGACCTTTTCCCGAGAGCAAAATCTTTTTCTTGTGGGATACTTGTGGGGGCTGGGTCTTCAACAGAAACTGAAGAAACAATTGGATTTTCTCATTTTGTAGAACATATGATATTTAAGGGAACTCAAAAAAGAACTTATAAAGAAATAAACAAAGAGATAGAGAAATATGGTGGTTATATAAATGCTTTTACAGACAGGAATTATACACTATTTTATACAAAAATAATACCCCAGTTTTATGAAAAAGGTTTAGAGATATTAACAGATATTGTATTTAATTCAGTTTTCCCAGAAGAAGAGATAAAAAAAGAAATAAAAGTAGTATTAGAAGAAATCTCTATGTATGAAGACTCTCCTGACGATAACATAGTCGATTTATTGTTCGAAATATCTTATCCCGACTCGTATTTAGGATGGCCCATATTAGGAAAAAGGGAAAGAATATCTAGCATAAAAAGAAGTGAAGTAGTAGATTACTGGGAAAAACTTTACTACCCAGAAAACATAATAATCTCAGCAGCTGGTAACTTTGATTTAAAAAACTTTTTAAAAATAGTTGAAAATATCAAGCCAAATGGAAACAAAATAAAAAAAATATCAAACAAGACTCCAAAATTCTATCCAAATAAACAATTTAAGACCAAAGAAGTAGAACAGAAACACATAGGAATAGGTAAAGAGACAATTAACATATACAGTCAAGACGAAGAAAAATATTCTTTGCTACTGTTAAATAATATAATTGGAGCCAACTCTTCATCAAGACTGTACTCAAAAATAAGAGAAGATATGGGGCTATGTTATTCAATAAGTTCTTCTGTATACTTGGATAGAGAAACTGGCCTTTTCTCAGTATTTACAGCAACAGATCCAAGAACAAAAAATATGGAAAACATAATAATAGAAGAAATAGAAAACATAAGAATAAACAAGATAAAAGATGAAGAAACAGAAATCAGCAAAGCACAGATGAAGTCTTCAATAATGTTTAATCAAGAGAACATATCTTCAATAATGAAAAGAAATGCATCACAGTTTTTCTGGTATAAAAAATTGATATCACCACAAGACATTTTAAAAAAAATAGAAAAAATAAAAATAGAAAATATACAAGAAATATATGAAAAAACTTTTTATGACAAAAATTATTCAATATACCACATACTTCCTAAATACAAAAAAGGAGTAATAAAGTGAAAGATAAAAATATAAAGATATTACCATTAGGCGGTTTAGGTGAGATTGGCAAGAATATGATGACAATTGAGTATCAAAATGAGATAATAATAATAGATTGCGGGATAATGTTCCCCGACTATGACTTCTTAGGTGTTGACCTGATATTACCTGACTTTTCTTATCTCAAAGCATACAAAGAAAAAATAAAGTGTTTATTAATAACACATGGACATGAAGACCATATAGGTGGCATTCCTTTCTTGTACAAAGAGATTGGCCCATTCCCAATATATGCCCCTAAATTCGCTTATGAACTTATAAAAAATAAGTTTAAAGAGCATGGTATTTTTTGGCAGGATGGGATAGACTTAATAAAGATCAGTTCAAGGTCAAAAATAAAAGTAAGTAAAAACTTTAGTGCAGAGTTTATACAAGTAAATCATAGCATTGCTGACAGTTTTGCAATAGCTCTTCACACCCCTATTGGTATAATAGTTCACACAGGTGACTTTAAAATAGATAATAACCCAGTAGATAATTGTCTCTTTGATTATTATAAGTTTGCAGAGCTTGGTGAAAGTAATGTACTTTTATTAATGTCTGACTCTACAAATGTAGAAAAAAGATTTTCAACAAAGACAGAAAGAGAAGTTGGAGAGTCTTTAACTGAAATAATAAGGACAGCCAAGGGAAGAGTAATAGTAGCTACATTTGCATCAAACATATCAAGAGTCTTTCAATTGGCAAAAATAGGAATAGAGAACAACAGAAAGATTGCAATCTCAGGCAGAAATATGGAATTAAACTTTCAAATAGCAAGAAACCTAAGATATATACAGATAGATGATAAAGACATTATAAATATAGAAGAGATAAAAAACTACTCAGATGAAAAATTACTTATAATAACCACTGGCTCCCAGGGTGAACCAATGAGTGCTCTACACAGGATAATAGAAAATACACACAAACACATAAAAGTAAAGCCAAATGATATTTTTATAATTTCAGCATCTGTAATACCTGGTAATGAAAAAACTGTATCAAGAATAATAAACAGTCTTTTCTTACAAGGAGCACATGTATATTATGAAGGACCAAACACTGTCCATGTCTCAGGGCATGCCTCAGCTGATCAACAACAAACAATGTTAAGACTTATAAGACCAAAGTTTTTTATGCCAATACACGGAGAACCAAGGCACCTTATCAAACATGCAGACCTTGCTGTTGAAATGGGCTGGGATGAAGACCATATAATACTTGCAAGAAATGGAGATGTTGTAGAAATCAGTGAAGAAGGGGCAAACATAATAGACCATATAGAACTTGATACAGTATTTGTTGATGCTAACATAGTAAGCAATAAGAAAAATGTTATAAAAGAAAGAAAAGTAATGTCAGAGGATGGAGTAATTGTTGCAATAATTGGCCTAAGACAGCTAGAAAATGAGATTGAATGCATACCTGATATAATATCAAAAGGATTTTTATTCGGTGAAGACTTAAAAAATGTAGAAAGCATTATGAAAGATATAATCACAAATACTGTTATGAGTGTTGTATACAGCAACGGTATAGACTATAATGCAATAAAACATAAAATATCAAAAACTATACAGAATTATATACAAAATAACTTCTCAAAAAGACCAATGGTCATATCAAGGATAATAGAGATAGAATAATTATTAAATTTTGATTTTAAAATTTTAAAATAAATTTTTTTAGAGGTTAATATGATAAACAGCATAGTTGGAGAGAATACAGAACTTACAGGTAATTTTAAGATAGATGGTGTTTTAAGAATTGATGGTAAGTTTCAAGGAAAAGTTGAAAGCAAAAACCAAGTATTGATAGGAAAAAAAGGTATAGCAATAACAGAATTAGAAGCAAATGAAATAATAATAGGTGGTTATGTTGAGGGTAAACTTAAAATAAATGGTAAGTTTAAGATATTAGAGACTGGTGGATTTAAAGGAGAAGTGGAGGCTGAAAAAATAGAAATAGAGCCTGGTGGATTCTTTAGTGGAAAGTTTAAAACTATAAAATAAGAGAAAAAAATGATTGACCCTTTAAACAACTTTATAAACAAAAAAGTAATAAAAAAAGAAAAAGAAGAAAACAAAAAAGTAAACATAAAAAAGGACATAACATCAAAAAAATCTATAGAAGATAATATAATAGAGTCTTTCAATAAAGAAATTGATGAAATCATACAGGAAATAAACAATCTAGAAAAAGAACTTTTAAAAAATCCATCAGAAGAAAACATAGATAAATACAGAAAGGTAATAAAACAATTTTTAAGCAAGGTTAATGAAAATTATAAGTCATTTGTTTATAAAAGATGGAAAGGCGGGCAGGTAAAGATATGGCAGACAATAAACAAACAAGTAGATGCAATATACAGAGAAGTAATTTCTTCTCAGGTAAAGGCATTTGATATTTTAGAAAAGCTAAGTAGTCTAAAAGGTCTTATAATAGACCTTAAGATAGAAGGAGTATAAATGAAACTTGCATATATGAGAGTAGGTTATAGTAAAGAAGTTGAAATTTACTCATATAATGAGAACGAGATAACTTTAAAAGAAAACATAGCATATATAATAGAAACAAAACACGAGAATGACTTTGGGTATTTTATAAAAGATGTCTCAAACCAAGAGATATTAGAAGAGTTTAAAAAAAATCCTGATAAATACTTTAAGATAATAAGAGTAGCAACAAAACAAGACCTTCAAAAAAGAAAAGAAAAGAAAATAAAGTCTAAAGAATGTTTTGAAATAGCATTAAAAAAGATAGAAGAGTTAGGACTACCTATAAAACTTGTTAACACATATTATTTTTTTGAAGGGAACAAGATACTTTTTAACTTCTATTCAGAGACAAGGGTTGACTTTAGAGAGCTTGTAAAAAGTCTTGCATCAATGTTTAAAACAAGGATAGAACTGCATCAAATAGGTATAAGAGACTTTGCTCAACATTTTGACCTTTATGGCATATGTGGAAGAGAGACATGCTGTTCAACAATAAAAACCCACAGGTATTCTGTGTCTCTAAAAGCTGCAAAAGAACAAAATCTAAATATAAAAGCATCAAAACTATCCGGCATATGTGGAAGGCTAATGTGTTGTTTAAACTATGAATATGATACATATAAAGAGACAGGTATACCAAACATTGGAGATGAAATATTAATAGATAATATTTCTTTTTTTGTAAAAGAAATTGATAGACTAAAAAAAACTATACACTTATTCAATGAAAATGACGAATTTAAAGAAATAAGTTTTGAAGAATATCAAAAAATGGGGTGTAGCAATTGTTTCAAGAATATGGGAAATACATAGGTAACTTTTTTCTAATTCTAATTGGCTTAGTAATAGTAAAAAAAATATTAAACTTCTTCGGTTTTTCAAGAAAATTTAGATGGGGTACTTTCAACTATTGGATAGTTAAAAAGAGTCACAAGTTAACCTTTAAAGAGATGCGATTATTAAAAAACATAGCTGAAGCTTTCAAAATAACAACTCCTTCATACCTTGTTGGGACTTTAGCAAGCCTTGATCATTATTTGGGACTATATATTGCTTCAGTCTTCAATAAAAAAATGGACATATGGTCAAGAATAAGAATACTATCAGAAATTCTTGAAATAAGAAGAAAGTTTGCTGTTGTTCCTCTATCATCATTCAAGATAAAAAACACAAGGCAGTTTGCACCTGGAACAAAAATAAGGATAGCAATATCTGATAAAGGTTTTTTTGAAAGTATAATAGGAGACTCAAGATACTCATACTTTTCAGTAATAGTAAAAGACCCTAATGTGGCTGAGATATTAAAGTCAATAGGAAAAGTATCTGCTAAAGTTAGTAGATTAGGTGATGCACAGTATTATTTTAAGTCAAAAGTATTATTAGTATCGACAATGACAAGACCAATGTTTGTACAGTTAAAACACACAAGAAGATTAAAGAGGAAGCAATTCAGATCTGATATAAGAGTAAAGACAAATATATTCGCTGATATAGTACCAACAACACTTCAAAAAGCAAAAAAAGGATATGTTTTTATTGATGGAAAGGATAAATACTCAGGTCTTATAATAAATATTTCTTCTGGTGGTGCAGCAATACAATCAAGGGCTCCACTTCAGAAAGGATTCTATTATAGATTAAAGTTTAAAATACTGGGTGAAGAAATTACAATCCCTGCCAAGGTAATACTTGAAAGAAGGCTTGGGCCAAATACACCTGATGCTACTTTTCATTTAAAGTTTATAGGTATATCATTACATGCAAGAGTATTTATCCAGCTATATGCCTATAGACTACACCCTTCATTCTTCTCAAAAACACAAAAGATAAAAATAGAATAAATTTCAGTCTTATAATAGGCAATAAATAATGAATATCTAATAAAAAGATAGTAACAAGAAACTAAATATACTAGAATAGAGACTATAGAGGATAGAGACTATAGTATAGAGAGAACAAGGGGCTTAAGCCCCTTGTTCTCATTCTCCCTGCTTAGAATGAAACAGTAACACCGAAAGTAATTGCATATGATTTATTTTTTGTTCCTAAGACATATGTATACTGAAATGGTATTTTTACTGGGCCAAGATTTATCTGAAAGCCACCAACAAGTCTTGGTATAAATGTCTTTCCTGAGTCATCACCAGATATTATTATTGCACCACTGTCAGTAGAAGTGCCTGGTGCTGGAGAAGTAATAGTAACCTTAACTGAGGCAGGTATGGTAGCATTTACTTCAAAAGTGTTACTAAGGTTAAGTGTTGCACCAAAACCAGCAAACAAGTCAAGGATGTATAAAAGATTAACATACCCTTTTACCTCTGTGTCAAAACTAAACGACTTTGTTTTAACCTCAAGGTCAAGACTGCTAATAGTACCCTCTACATAACCTGTAAGTGGGCCTTCACTGTAATCAAACTTTTCTGTTTTACTTATTGAGGCACTTCCATTTATCTTGTTATTAGAATAAAAAGTTCCCAACGAAACAGAGACACCTTCAAAAGAAAGTAATACTGGAATAAGGGTCATAGGAGATATTATCCTCTTCCTTAATATAATGCCCATATTGAAAAACTTCATTGTCCATGTATTACCTGATATCTTAGGTTTTATAGTAAGAGGTAATAATTTGATTGTAAGGTCAGAGTCTTCAAAAATACCTAAACCAAAAACACTATAGAGTGGGTCAAGAGAAATTGTAACAAAAGGAGCTGCTGTTGCACCTATGCCAACATCACCAAAAGTTGCACTACCAGCACTTTTTTCAGGAGGAGTAACCACACCAACACCACCTGTCACACCAACAGCAAGATTCCTATACCCCTCACCAAATACTGGCTGAGTAGTGTTTGTTATAGCAAAACAGTCTGCCATAGAACTAAATAAATCACCTGAAACTGTACCATATTCTGCAATATAACTATCAAATATAGTTTTATAAGAGCCCCCTATACCAGCAAATCCTGTGTAATTAATGCTAATTTTTGCAAAAGCTGGAGTTATAAGCCCAATTGCAAAAAGTAAGATAAATATTTTTTTCATCTTTAAAACCTCCTTAAAGTTTAAAAATAGATCTAAGATTATAAAAATAACATAAAATCTAAAAAATAAATCAAAAAATTTTTAAGTTAAAATAAAGTTCTAAGATTAAATTTATTTTTAAAATTTTATTTTAAAATTTTACAAAAAATTAAGGGGATAATATAAATGAAGTCATATAAAACTCTAAGAGAAGAAGGGCACGGTTTTTTCAAAATAGTCTCATATGTTGTTATAATTGCTTTCCTAATATCAATATTCGTTATAGGTAGTTTAACAACAATGTTAGGCAAAAATCAGGTTTCTTTTATAACTGTAAATGGGAAAGAGATAATGAATAAAAGGCTTGTTGAGTCAATATCAGAAAAAATAAAAGACCAGAAAAACAAAATGCAGGTTCAGTATACTGTCTTCACTGAATCACAACCATTTGTAAATAAAGAGCTTATAATATCAGAACTTCAAAAACAAGGCCTATATCCAAAGACAATAAGCCTTGTCAATGCAGTAAAAGAAGTATACGATAGGGAAAAGTCAGAGTTTGAAAAAACGCAGAATGCAAGGTATCCTTACTCTTTAGAAGACTTTATCAACTTATACAAAGAAAGATACAGTATAGAACTCTTCGATATGATGACAAATATAAACTATGTTGATGAGGTGACTATAAAAAGAGAGCATAAACTTGAAAATATCAAGGCAACTGTAAAATACTACGTACTAGACTTTAAAGACTATACAAAAAAAGTTAAATTGGATGAACAAGACATAAAAAAAGAATATGAAGAGGTAAAGTCAAAGTTTCTTGAGTCTGTTGAAGGAAGATATGTCTTTTTTAAAAACATAGAAGATGCAAATAAGTTTGCAAAAGAGATAAAAAGCAAAAAAAACAACATAGAAACAGATTTTAAAAACAGTCAAAAAGCATATTTTAAACCAAATGATACAAAAGAGTTTTTTAAAATAAAGGCAACACAAGTAAATGATGTTACTGACCCTTTTGAATACAAGAACGGTTATGGTGTTGCTGTTATAGATAAGATAAACTATACACCATATGAAAAACTAAGTGAAAAAGATAGGAATGAGATAAAAGACAAGATAATAAACTCAGAGAGGAAAAAATACTTTGACGAGTTCAGAAAATATGCTGAAAATCTATTAGGTAAAGAAAAAATAGATGAGAAAGAAGTAACAACAGGTATAACACAACCATTCTCAATAATGGGTGATGAAAATGCAAAAACTGACAAAGGAAAACAGATAGAATGGGCTGAACCAGAGAATAAAGAGTTTTTCAAGGAAGCTTTCACAAAAGAAGGAAATATAAGCCCAATAAAAGAATGGGGTGACTATATATACAGGATAGAAGTAGTAAAAATAGAAATACCAAAGACAATATCAGAGCAAGAAAAAGAGACAATGATGTCAAGACTTAAAGAGAGAGAAAAGAGAAGATTCGAATGGGGATATTTACAAGACTTAAGACAAAAGTTTGAAGTTGTATATAACTGGGAAACAATATCTAAATTATTCGGTATAGGAGAAAAATAATGCCAAACACTGAGCAAAAAATCACAATACTTGAAGATGATATAATATTTAAAGGAAATATGAAATTAACCAGCGACTTGATGCTTAATGGGAAAATAGAGGGTAATATAACAGCTGAAAACTCAAGAATAACAGTAAGCAAAACTGGTGAGATAAAAGGCAAAGTAGAGACAAAATACCTCGAAAACTTCGGGAAAGTATATGGAGAGGTAAAAGCTGAAGACTATATAGTACATAGTGAAGCTGAAAATGATGCATCTGTTACAGTAAAAAAGATAATGGTTGAATATGGTTCTTTCTTTAATGGAAACTGCAGAATGGAAAGGAAATGAACAATATTGCAATAATAGTCAAGTATAATAATCTAGATGATGAAGTTATATATGAAGGCAAGCCATCATTTCAAATAGTAGAAGAAAAGGTTAAAGAGATTGGCTTGCCATATTACATATTTTCTTCAATAGATAATAAAAACTTTATAAAGTTTGATGGCACAGTAAACTCATTGCTAAAACAAATTGACTTTAATGTAAAATCATTTAACAACATATTGTTCTTTAACTCTGATATGCCATTGTATGATATAAACCTTGTAAAAAAGATGCTTAAAGAGCATGAAGAAAACTTAGCTGACTTTACACTATCTGAAAATTATCC
>Ga0308414_1003357_pt1 | contig 10215 bp, 9 predicted proteins | sample HotsprSampleOS50_FD_205667 | JGI IMG/M metagenome (GOLD analysis project Ga0308414, IMG submission 205667) | Hot spring phototrophic mat microbial communities from Octopus Spring, Yellowstone National Park, Wyoming, United States - 20090730_OS50 ...
GGCCCAGCAGCAGCAAGCGCCGCAGCAGCCAGCGGTCAATGGCCTGCACTGTTGACAGCCCGCTTTGTGATATATGATTACAATGTAACCCGCATGCACGTGAGGGGGCCATGGCACCAGACCGTCCTATCATCACCAGCACGGGCAATCCGCGGATTGTCGAGGCGCGCAAACTAGACCAGCGCAAGCACCGGCAGCAGCAGAGCCGTTTCCTGGTAGAGGGCCTGCAGCTCCTGCACATGGCGCTGGACGCTGGCCTGCGCCCGCTGGAGGTGTTCTTCTGCCGGGCGCTGTTCACCGGGCCGGAAGCGCCGGCGCTGATGGAGCGTTTTCGCTGCGTGGGCGCGGCACTGCAGCCGGTGTCGGTGAACGTGATGCAGGCCCTGTCTGACCGTGACACGCCGCAGGGTATCGTCGCGGCGTTCGCCTTGTACGACACGCCGCTGGGTTCGCTCACGCTCAGCAGCAGCGATCTGGTGGTGGTGCTCGACCGGCTGCAGGACCCCGGCAACCTGGGGACGCTGCTGCGCACGGCGGACGCCGTGGGTGCGGCGGCTGTAGTGATTGTCGCGCCAGCAGCGGATCCGTTTGACCCTCGCACTGTGCGCGCCAGCATGGGATCGCTCTTTAACCTGCCGGTAGCGGTTACCGGCGACGTGCCAGCTCTGTTCGACTGGCTGCGCGCCTGCGGCCTGCGCACGATCGGGGCAGATGCGCAGCGCGGCGAGGCCTGGACGCGCTGCGAGTGGCGCGGCGGAGCGGCGTTGATCCTGGGCAACGAGGCGCGCGGCCTCAGCGACGACCTGGCCGCAGGCGTGAACATGTGGGCAGCGCTGCCAATCGTCGGGCGGGCGGAGTCGCTTAATGTGGCGGTGGCTGGCGGCGTGTTGATGTACACCTGGCTGCAGCACAACCGCCTCGAAGCGGCGCAGCCCTCCCTCCAGCCATGACCGAGCCTGACTTTCGCGCCGAACTGGCGCAGGCTATCCTGGACGATGAGACGTTCGTGCGGGCGGCTTTCAGCGGCCGGCAGCGCGGCGCGGCGCTGCCGTGGCAGCGGCTGACGCTGCGGCCGGTCGTGATCCGCGGGCGGCAGCATCTTCAGTTCTCGTACTACGACGCCACCCGTCACATCACGCGCAACCACACTGGCGCAGATGCCGCCGCGCAGGTGCAGGCAGCCGTAGCGCTGCCTTTTCGCAATTTCCACGTGGTCACCACTGAACGCGAGATACAGGTCAACCTGTCCAAGAAAGGGCGGCCAGTTGTCAGCGTGCGCCCAGCTCACGCGCTGTCTGCGCCGGATTTGGCGCACGACCGCGCTAAGCAGCGCATCCTGCCGGAAGGTGTGCCTGTGCCCTATCTGACAGCGCTGGGCGTCATGACCGATGACGGGCGCGTGAAGGCCGCCATGCGCCCCAAGTTCGCCCAGATCAACGAGTTCCTGCGCCTGCTGGCCGAGACCGGCGTCCTGACGCGCATCGAACGCTCGCCAGTAGAGATGGTGGATTTCGGCTGCGGCAGCGCCGCGCTGACGTTTGCCCTCTATCACTATATGAACGAGGTGTTGGGCGTTCCGGCGCGCATGACTGGCGTTGACCTCAAGGGCGAGCTGATCGCCCGCCATCAGGAGGCCGCCGCCGCGCTCGGCTGGGAGCGTATCGGCTTTGTGGAGACAGCTATCGCCGCTTACGCGCCACCCGCCCCGCCCGATGTCGTGATCGCCCTGCACGCCTGCGACACCGCCACCGACGACGCCATCGCCCAGGGGATCCGCGCTGCCAGCCGCCTGATCGTGTGTGCGCCCTGCTGCCACCACGATCTGCAGGCGCAGATGGCGCTGCGCCCGGCGCCCGCGCCGTTCGAGCCGGTGGTGCGCTACGGTCTGTTCCACGAGCGCCTGGGCGACGTGCTGACCGACACCTTCCGCGCCTTGATTCTGCGCGCAGCCGGCTATCGTGTGGATGTGGTCGAGTTCGTCGCGCCAGAGCACACACCGCGCAATGTCATGCTGCGCGCGGTCAAGAGCGGCACAGCCGGCAGCGACCCGTCTGCCGCCCGCGAATACGTCGCGCTAACCGAGTTCTGGCAGGTCACACCGTACCTAGAGCGCGCGCTGGGCGCGGACCTGCCCCTGTAATTCCAGCTTGACCAGCGCGTGCTGCGCCCCCGCCAGCCCCAGCATCAGCCAGTACACGAACGCCAGCCGGTCCCACAGGGGAATGGCGTCCGCTACACCGTAGACTGTGTGAGCCAGCAGGCCGGCGGCTGTCGCCGCGCTGACCGCCCGCGCGGCTGGGTCGCCGCGCCGCCACGACCAGTAGAGCATGTAAGCCGCTGCGCCGTTCAGCCAGATGTACACGGCCATGCCTGGAATGCCCATGTCCGTCCCGATCTGCAGCAGTTCGTTGTGGGTGTGCGGCGGGCGGTTGTTCATGGCGGGCGTAGGGTACGCCTGGCGCACGCGGCTGTCGCGGTACATGTTGAGGCCGACGCCGGTCAGCGGGTAGGCGCGGATAATCTCCAGCGCGTTGATCTGCATGTCGAAGCGCGAGCCGATGCTTATCTCGTCGCGGGCAGCGGCTGTGTCGCGCCGGGCAGGCTGGAAAGCGCTGGCCATCACAGCAGTTTGCAGGGCGATCAGCGCGGCCACGCCGAGCAGCGCCAGCCAGCGCCGCCGCCCTGTTGGGATAAGCAGCGCGATCAGCGCCAGCGCCCCCAGCACGCCGAACAGCGCGGCTCGGCTCTGCCCCAGAAAGAGCGCCAGCAGCAGCGCAGCGCTGACAGCGCCCGCTGCCAAGCGCAGGCCGAGGCTGCGCGCAGGCCCGATGGCGATCCCAGCCAGCAGGGGAACCAGCCAGGCCAGCGCTCCAGCGATCTCGTTGGGGTTGAGGCCGGCCTCGAACGCGGGGAAACCGCGAATCGCGGGCAGCGCCGCGATTACAGCCCACATCTGACCGGACTTGCTCGCGCTCCACTGGGTGGCGCCCAGCGCCAGCACGCTGGCCACAGCGCCGAGCGCTGCGCCGGCCCACAGCGGGCGATCCACGCTGCCGGCGTCGCGCGCGGTCTCGATCAGCGCCCAGCACAGCCACAAGCCCAGCAGCGGCCGGGCCAGCATCTCCAGGCCGCGCGTGTATGGCGCGGCGTACACATTGAAAGCGGCCAGCAAGATCAGCGCAGCGCACGGCCAAAACAGCGGCAGGCGTGTGATCAGCCGGCCGCGCGCCAGCCAGCGCGCGCCCAGAAACAGCGGCCACAGCAGCAGCAGCCACAGCCAGTAACGGCGCACCCCTGGCGGGTAAGCAAAGGCCAGGATCGCGCCGGCCAGCATCGCCGGCTCCAGCCGCAGCAGTCTGCCGGCCCACAATTCGATGTAAGCCTTCATTTCGAACGCAAATTATTGCGCATTACGGCGGATTTGTGCTACAAACCAGACAGGCTCTTTTTTGTGTTTTATTGACATTAGAAAGTCAATCATGATATATTAAGGCATACAAAACGCAGCTTTATAAATCCTACAAAACGCTGCGTCTGCTGTCCAGCAGTTCTCAAATTTGTTGAAAGGTCCCGGCCTATGATTGCGCAGGACATCACCTCGGTTCCCCTGGACGCCTTCCGCCACAAAACAGCCGGCAAACAAGTGATCCTGCTCTACTACTGGACGACCTACCGCAGCCTGTTTCTCTGGCACTTTTTGGCCAGCGCCGGGACCGGACTGCTCTACTATCGGCTTCAACGCGATCAGGTGCCGCTGGTCGAGTGGCTGGCGGATTTAGCGGCCGAACTGGACACAATGGCCGCTGGCTTCGGCGCAACGCTGCGCGAGGCGCTGACTGCTTCCGGCTCCAAGCCGGAAGCGCTCGGTCAGGCGCTGGCAGCCGACCTGAACGCTTTCGGCGCGCGGCCAGCCGTGCTGTATCTGGATGAGCTTGACCGCACACCTTACGACGCGGCGTTCGAGCGTTTCGCGCGCGCTCTAGTGGGTTCGCTGGCAGATGACTCGCAGATTGTGTGCTGCGGACGCAGCTTGATGTACAGCCCCTGGTACGAATATGTGGCGTCCGGCAAAGCCGCGGTCTTGGGGACAGAGCGCCGCAAGGACGACGCGATCTTCACAGTCGAACCGCAGCCGCGCCCGCAGCTTGAGGTGTATGCGCTGGGGCGGGGTTATGTGCTGGTCAACGGCCGCCATATCGCCAACTGGGACGGCGCGCTGCCCCACAACCTATTTTTTTATTTTGTGGATCACCCGCTGGTGACGCGCGACATGATCTTCGAGACGTTCTGGCCTGAGCTGTCGGTCAAAGAGGCTACCAACGTGTTTCACGTCACCAAGCGCAAAATTAGCGAGCGCATCAGCGCTAAAGTGGGCAGCGGACAAAGCTACGAGCTGACACAGTACAGCGGCGGCTTCTACTTGCCCAGCGAGAAGATCACGCGCCACTACGACGTGGCCGATTTCAGCGATGCGCTTGAGCGGTCGCTGAGCGCGGTATCTGACGAGCAGGAAGAAGCGCTGCTGGCCCAGGCTATCGCGCTCTATCGTGCACCCTACGTAGAGGCGATCAACATGCCGTGGGCCAATCAGCGGCGTGAGCAGCTCCGCCAAAACTACGCCCAGGCGCTCATCAACATGGGGCGGCTGCAGCGGCGGCGCGGCGACCTTCAGCGCGCGTTGGGCTTTTTCGCGCGCGCGCTTAAAGAGACCCCGGCCCGCGAGGACGTGCACCGCGACATCATGAACCTGTACCTCAAGCTCGACATGCCGGCAGAGGCGCTGCGTCAGTACCACGCGCTGGAGCGGCTGCTGGATGAGCAGCTGCGGATTCCCCCGGCGCGCGAGAGCCGCGAGCTTTTCGAGCAGATCACAGCGCGCTTCTAGCGCCAGGTGTAGCGCCACAGCGGGGCGAAGCCGGTCCAGGCGAGCGCGCCGTGATCGCGGCAGCTGCCGGCGCTGAGCAGCAGCATCGTGCGAATGGGCGTGCCAGGGTGCCAGAAGCCGGCTTCAGCCGGCAGCACAGCCAGCGCCGCAACCTGTGCGCCCTGGCCAACATCCCAGAACAGCGCTAGGCTGGCCCGGCCGCCAGACAGCGGGCTGGCCAGCGCGCAGCGCGGCGCGCCCAGCGTTTTCATCAACGCCCACAGCGGAAAACCCACTTCGAGCCGGATGCTGCCCACCAGGCCGCGGTCGGCGTAGAGCGCGCCGGACACATCCGCGCCTGTTCGGGCCTCGAACGCCAGCCGGTCGCCAGAGGTGCGGAACAGCACTTCGCGCGGTTTAAGGTGCGCGCTCACCTGTGCGGCAGCTTGGTCGAACGGCGTTTGACCAGGAACAACGCCAGCCCAACACGGCAGGTCGCAAGCGCTGAAGCCTGGAGCGCTGCTCAGCAGCGCGTTGGCCGGCGCAGCGCGGGCGGCGTTCAAAGCGGCCAGGACAGCCAGCGTCACAACAATAAGCAGCAAACTGGCAGTGTAAAGCAGCGGCCGCAGGCAGCCGCTTGATCTGGCTTGGTGGGCAGCAGCCTCCGCCGCAGGCAGTGTCTCGTTTGCGTCTGTGCGATCAGGCATCGCTACCAACCGGTCAGCAATCTACGACGGACATATTATAGGCGGATTCACGCTTGCTTAACTGCTTGACAGCGCGCGCGTCTTGGTCTGTACTCGTTATAGAATATAATTCAGACATTGAATAAATATTCAAAAAAACCGTGTTAGCATCTGGCCAAGCGTTAGCCCAGTTGATTTTCCAGCGCGCCTGTGCGCAGCGTGCTCACCTAGCGGGTATTCGGTCGAGAGGGCAGTGACTGTGCTCAACACGCATCGAACAGTGTCTACTGAAGAGCTGCGGCTGGTTACAAAAGTGGCCTATCTCTACTACGTGCAGCGCATCAAGCAGGCGGATATCGCGCGCCAGCTCGACATCTCTCAGGCCACTGTGTCGCGCATCCTGCGGCGTGCAGAAGAAGAGAGCATCGTCCGCATTACGGTGAGCATCCCCACAGGCGTTTACGCGCAGCTCGAAAGCGATCTGTGTGCGCGCTATGGTCTCAAGGCAGCGATTGTTGCGCACTGCGACGCAACCGACGACGAGGAGATACTGCACCACATCGGCAGCGCCGCCGCATACTATGTCGAAACGACGATCGCCGCCGGCGAAGTCGTGGGGCTGTCATCGTGGAGTTCGACGCTGCTGGCGATGGTCAACGCGATGCACCCGCTGGCCAAGGCCACCAACGCCCAGGTAGTGCAAATTCTCGGCGGCGTCGGCAACCCCTCGGCTGAAATCTACGCCGCCCGTCGGGTGAGCAGCCGGAACGGGACAGAGGAGCGAACAGGATGAGTGGATTGCTGCGAAACCGAACCCTCTGGTGGAGCACAGCGCTGGCGCTGGTGGGTGTGCTGCTGATGTTGGACGGCTGCACGTTGGCCACCGTGCGCACGCTGCGCGAAGACGAAGAGGCCAAGGCCGCTTTCAGCGGCGACCAGTACGTCGCTGGCATCTGGGAAACGGAAGTGCTGCCCACCTACCGCGACCAAGCCCAAGATGCGCGCGCGCTGTTCGAGCTGATCGCCGAGAACCAGCAGAGCGCCATTGACCAGTATGGCCACCGCTCTGGAACAGGGCCATACAGCTTCATGGTGCGCGGCCACGGGACGATCCTCGATTACGACACCAGCTCGCGCACCGGCGTGCTCGTGGTTGACCTAGCCCCGCCCGACGGCGAGCCTGATCTGAACGTGGTAGTCGGCCCGTTGATCAAGATCAGCCAGCAGGCCTCAGTGCGCGACGCGGTCGGCTTCATTCAATACGGCAACTTCGTCAATCAGCAGGAGTTCGCCGATGTTGCCAAGGGCATGGGCAACCGCATCACCGCCATGGTCGCCGAAAGGCTGGGCGCGCCGAGCGTCGAGGCCATCCGCGAGATTGACCCAGAGACGCTCAAAGGCAGGGCCATCGCGTTTATCGGGGCGTTTTCAATGGACAGCCTGGCCAATCCGATGATCGTGCCGGTTGAGCTGGAGGTGGACGACTGATGAACGCGCGCGCCGACTCTGCCGCGGATGATATCATCCTGCGCGCCGAAAAAATCACCAAAATCTACCCCGGCACAACAGCGCTGGACAACGTGGATTTCAACGTCTACCGCGGCAAGGTCAACGTGTTGGTGGGCGAGAACGGCGCGGGCAAATCCACGCTGATGAAGATCATTGCCGGCGTAGAGCACCCAACGGCCGGCCGTTTGCTGCTCGAAGGCGAGGAAATTGAAGTCCGGTCCCCCCGCGAGGCTGAGCGGCTGGGCATCGGCATCATCTACCAGGAGCTGAACCTGTTCCCTAACCTGAACGTGGCCGAGAACATTTTCATGGCCCACGAGAAAACCCTAGGCGGGGTTGTCATCAAGCACAGCGAGCAGGAACAGCACGCCTTGGACCTGCTCAAACGGTTGGAGCACCCGATCAACCCGCGCACGCTGGTGCAGCATCTGCGCATCGGCCAGCAGCAGGTAGTCGAGATTGCCAAGGCGCTGGCGCTGGACATGCGCATCCTGATTATGGACGAACCGACCTCAGCCCTCAGCGACAGCGAGGTGCAGGTGCTGTTCCGCGTAATCGAGGAGCTGAAAGCAGCGGGGGTGTCCATCATCTACATCTCGCACAAGCTCGAAGAGCTGATGCAGATTGGCGATTACATCACGGTGCTGCGCGACGGGCACAAAGTGGCCGAAGCGCCGATGAGCGGTGTCACGCTCCCCTGGATTATCGAGCGCATGGTGGGCCGCGACACCGCCGCAGCCTACCGGCCGCCGCGCCACGCCTTTGGCGACGAGATTCTGCGCGTGGAAAACGTGACACTGCCCAAGCCCGGCGGCGGCTATCTGTTAGACGGCGTGACCTTCAGCCTGCGCGCCGGCGAAATCCTGGGCATTTACGGCCTGATGGGTGCCGGGCGCACCGAGCTTTTCGAGTGCTTGATGGGTCTGCACCCGCACGCCGGCGGCGTCGTCTGGCTGGGCAACAGCAAGCTGGACGGGCTGATTGACCGGCGCATCAAGCAGGGCCTCATACTCATCCCTGAGGATCGCCAGCGCGAGGGCCTAGTGCCAGAGCTGTCTGTAACGGATAACATGCTGCTGGCCAGCCTGCGCCGCTTCTTCAACGGCCTGTTCCTCTCGGCACAGGCGCAGCGCGCCAGCGTCAGCCAAATGATCGAGGAGCTGGCGATCAAGGTTTCGGATCCACAGAATCCGATCTCCTCGCTCAGCGGCGGCAACCAACAGAAAGTCGTGGTGGCCAAGTCGCTGCTGACCGAGCCGAAGGTGCTGCTCATGGACGAACCTACCCGCGGCATTGACGTGGGGGCTAAAGAAGAGATTTTCGAAATTGCGCGCCGGCTGGCCGCTCAGGGCCTCGGCATCATTTTCGTCTCAACAGAGCTGAACGAGATCATGGCAATTGCGGACCGCATTATCGTGATGTCAAAAGGCCGCATCACGCAGGTATTCGACCGCGCCGAGGCAACACAAGAGGCGCTTGTCCAGGCTTCTGCCATCGGGCACGGCCTCGGGAATGGAAAGGATGTGAATAACGATGGCTGAAGCAAACGTTACATCGCCAACCAGAACAGACAAAGCAGCCGTGCTGCGCGGCCGGTTCACGCTGCGCGGGCTGCTGCTGCAACTGCGGGCGTTCATCGCGCTGATCCTGCTGTTTACCTTCTTCGCGCTGATCTCCGAGCCGTTCCTGCGCTCCACCAATCAGGTGATTCTGGCCAAGCAGGTGGCCATCAACGCCATTCTCGCCATCGGCATGACATTCGTCATCCTCACCGGCGGCATTGACCTGTCGGTGGGAGCGGTCGTCGGGCTGACCGGCATGATCGCCGGCGGCCTGATTCACAGGGGATTAGTTCTAGAGCCGCTCAACGCCGTGGTGTACTTCAACGTGTGGATCGTCAGCCTGATTGCCATCCTGGTGGGTATGCTGGTGGGGCTGGTCAACGGCATCCTGATCACGCGCTTCAACGTTGCGCCGTTCATCGCCACGCTGGGCACGCTGTACATCGCGCGCGGGCTGTCGCTGCTGAGCAACCAGGGCGCCACTTTTCCCAACCTGATCGGCAGGCCCGAGCTGGGCAACACCGGTTTCGAGCAGCTTGGCGCTGGCGGCTTCCGCATTGCCGGGCTGGACATCCCGTATTCGATTTTCATCATGATCGGCCTGGCGCTGCTGGCCATCTTCATCACGACCAAAACCCCCTTCGGGCGCCAGATTTACGCCATCGGCGGCAACAAGCGCGCCGCAGAGCTGTCAGGCGTGCGCGTTAAGACCGTGACGATGATCACTTATATTATCAGCGGTTTCTGCGCGGCGGTCGTCGGTTTGATCGTGACCTCACAGCTTGTGGCAGCCCACCCCTCCACTGGCGAAACGTGGGAGCTGAGCGCTATCGCCGCTGTCGTGCTGGGCGGCACGTCGCTGGCCGGCGGGCGCGGCACCATCATCGGCACTATCGTCGGCGCGTTCGTGATCGGTGTGCTGCGGAACGGCATGATCCTGCAGGGATTGAGTTCGTTCTGGCAGATGGTCATCACCGGTTTTGTCATTATTCTCGCTGTCATTATTGATCAGGCTCAGCAGCGGCTGCAGGAGCGCAGTCGGTGAGCAGAAAGGAGGCAGGGGCACAATCCTGAAGCGAGCAAAGTGTGTTTGTCTTGAATAGTTTGATCGAGCAAAAACAACAGGAGCATATACACAAAATGTCTGCCAACAAAATCACAAGACTGCTGGTTCTTCTAACGGTTTTCGCGGTACTGGGCATGGGCGTGATCCCGGCCGTCGCGCAGTCAGCCGGCCTGATCGTGATCATTACGCCGCCGCACGACAACCCGTTCTTCAAAGCAGAGGCGGACTCCGCGCAGGCAGCGGCCGAGGCGCTGGGCTACAGCACCCTCGTGCTGATCCACGACGACGACCCGGCGCTCCAGGATCAGCACATTGACCTGGCCATAGCCCAGGGCGCGCTGGCCATCATCCTCGACAACGCGGGCGCGGACGCCTCCATCCAGGCCGTGCAGAAGGCCAAAGACGCCGGCATCCCCACCTTCCTCATTGACCGCGAAATCAACGCCACCGGCATCGCCGCCTCGCAGATCATCTCCAACAACTACCAGGGCGCTGTGCTCGGCGCTGAAGAGTTCGTCCGCCTCATGG
>Ga0308414_1003361_pt1 | contig 10211 bp, 11 predicted proteins | sample HotsprSampleOS50_FD_205667 | JGI IMG/M metagenome (GOLD analysis project Ga0308414, IMG submission 205667) | Hot spring phototrophic mat microbial communities from Octopus Spring, Yellowstone National Park, Wyoming, United States - 20090730_OS50 ...
GACCAGCCGTCCTTGCCATTGTAGCCGCCGGTGACGGTGAGATTGAAGACCACAAGGTTTGACGCGATCTCGGGGTTGGTGAGCAGCGCGTTGGCCACGGTGGTCTGCGGCCCGCCGGCGATCACCAGCAGCGGCTTCTGGGGCGAAGCCTTCTTCGCCTCGGCCACGATCAGCCGGCTGCCATCGCTGGGGTGCGGCACGGTGTCTTCGATGCGTCCGCTCTCGGGCCGGACCAGCACGCGGTCGCTGCCACGCGTGAGGTCGGGGATGTTCTTCAGGCCTGAGTCGCGGGCAAGCTTGAGGGCTTTCTCGGCATCCTGCCATGACTGCTCAAACGAGTAGTGGTAGCCCTTCTGCCAGTCCCACATGTCGCGGCTGACGATGTTGCCCCGCAGGTTGGCGTGGCGCAGGCTGGCCTGGGCCCAGAGGTAGTTGTTGTCGAAGACATCGAACCACCAGTCGTTGTCGTAGAGGATGGGGTTGTCGGGGCCAACGCCGGTGAGCTTGACGTGACCGTTGGCGACCGAGTGCTCGGGCACGACGGCATGCACGAGCGCGGTTAGAGCGAGTAGCAGAAGGATTCCGATCTTCATGCTCAAAGCGCGGCGGCTGTTGTTGCTCATGTCTGTTCGCGCATCCAGCCTTCAAACGCCTGCCAGAATTCGTGCCGCATGGCGTTGACGTCAATCTCGATTCAGACGTTGATCGGCCGGCGGCGGTTTTCGGGCGGGGTGTCCAGCGTCGCGGCCTTGGCCAGCTCGGGGCGGGTAAGGGCGAACGCATCGTCAATCTCGTTGAGGGTGTCCGCATCCACGATAAGGCGCAGGGGTTTCGCGTCGGGAGCCGCGCAAGCAGCGGGCAGAACTGCGGCGGTTGAAGCGGCAGCGGTGAGTTGCATGAATAGACGGCGATTCATCATGGTTTGGTAGTCCATGGTAAGGGTGGGAATGGCCGCGATAAAAAGACCACGTAGAACTCTTTTGAGCGCTTAGGACCGCTGCCTCGGCCGGGAGGTCGGAGCGGCGGCCCCGCCGTCGGAACCCGGGTGGCGGCGAACGTGGTCGATCTGGTGCGCGAAGCTTGAGCGCGGCCGGAGACGACCGTCTGGCCGGGACCAATTACGTGTGGCGGCATGGCTGGGAAAACCTCCCCCCGGCCTACCAGGAGCGCTTCGACCAGTTACGCGGGCAGAAACTCAAGACCACTCGCGCCTGGGCGATCAAGGAGATGTTCCGCGACTTCTGGGCCAGCGAGACCGTGGAAGCAGCCAAGGAGTTCTTCCACTCGTGGTACCCTTGGGCGATCCCCTCGCGCTTGGCCCCCATCAAGGAGGTGGCCCGGAGCTTCAAAAAGCACCTGGACAATATGCTGACCTACTTCACCCATCGGATCAGCAACGCGGCCTTGGAAGGGTTGAACCACCGCATCGCCGGCCTGGTCAAGAAAGCCTTCGGCTATCGGAACCGGGAACGGTTCAAGACGGACATCCTCTTCCATCGGGGAGGGCTGGACCTCTATCCGCGCTAACGAAGAATCCCTCGGAGATCCCGGAAGAGGCGTAAAAAGAGAGCTCGTGAACGTGGTTTGCTCTTCCAAGTTGATTTCCGACGAGTCCTGGCCTCCTGACCCTCCGAGAGGCAGAACCTCAGCTCACCACCGGCCACTTGAAGGTGGATTCGAGTTGGATGCGCCTGCCCTTGGCCGATGACTCGCGGGCGGCGGTGATGATCTCCAGGACGTGCAGCGCATGCTCCGGCGTGACCAGTAGTTCCTTGCCCGTCACCAGACATTCGGCTGCCAGCGCCGCACCTTGCTGCCACACGTAACCCTGCGCGTCGGTCGCGAAGCGTTCCAGCTTGGGAGAGTCTTGCGTCGCCAGGTCCACGCCCAACGGTGCCCAGTCGTAGCCGACCAGGCCCATGAACCCCTTGGAGCCGACAATCGTAATCGTGTGCCGCGTTTCCTTGCTGCCGTCGTGACCGTGCGGGTTGAAGTAATTGAAGCCCGACTGCACATGGGAAATGACTCCCCGGCCGTGATCGAGCAACACCATCGCGTTGTCCTCTTCCGTGACTTTGATCTGTCCCTTGTCGCCGACCGTGCGCTCGGGCGTGACAATGCTGACCATCGCGGTGACGGACTTGGCGGGGCCAAGCAATCCGGTGAGTGACGTCAGGTTATAGACGGCGAGATCGGGCATCGAGCCACCGCCCTTCTCGTAAAAGAACGCCGACCAATCCGGCCCTTCATGCCCGTAATCCGCGTGGGCCGCCGCGACCCGACCGAGTTTGCCCGCCGCCAGTTGTTTCGCCATAAACGCAAACTGCGGGCTCTGCACCGTGATGGGCGCGCCCCACAGGCGGAGGTTCTTCTGCCGCGCCAGTTGCAGCAGCTTCCGGCCGGCGGCCAGCGAGTTGGCGATGGGTTTCTCGCTCCAGACGTGTTTGCCCGCTTCGAGCGCGCGACGATTGATGCCCTCATGCTGCTGCATGTCGGTGAGGTCCACCAGGAACTCGAACGGCACGCCCGCGAGCATCGCATCAATGTTCGGGTAATGATGGGCGATCTTGAAGCGTTCGGCCTGCCGGCGGGCGCGCTCGGGCTTGATGTCGCACAGGCTGACCACCTCGACGAAGGGTGATTTTGTGAGGGTGGGCAGGTAGGCGTTCGACACGCTGCCGCAGCCAATGACGCCCGTGCGAATGCGCCTGGCGGGCGGATCGGCTGCGAATGCGGTCAGCGCGCCGGAGGCGACGGCGGCCCCGGCGAGCAGGGTGGCTTTGGTGAAGTCACGACGAGTGAGTGTGGAGGATGTGTTCATGGTTTTGTTTGGAGTGTTTGTGGTTGATTCGATCCGTTCGGAAATTCACGCCACGCTCTGGCTGCCGCGCCGATCCAGCCGGCGTCCACGCCTGTTGCGGCGCGGAGGATCGGCAGGCCGCGATGCAGTTCGGACCAGATGTGGCGGCGCGTGGAAGCGATAAAGTGATCCCAATACGGCCCGTCGCTCAGCCCCAGCCCGCCACCGATCACGACCGCCTCGGGATCCAACACGTTGACGAGCAGTGCCACCTGCGATTCCAGCGCCTCACCGGCGCTTTGGACAATCTTTGCCGCAACGGAATCGCCAGCCGCGGCGGCGGCAAGCACTTCGCGGCCGTTTGTCGCATGGCCATGAAGCGCGTTGAACCGCTTCACCAGCGCCGGCCCGGCGGCAATGTCCTCCAGCGTGCGCTGGCTGACATGACCGCATTGCTCGCAAGGAATGCTCAGCGGACTGCTTCCCATCGTGCCGGTCGCTCCCCGCGCGCCGAGAAACGGCCTGCCGTCGAGCATGAGGCAACAACTGATGCCGGTCCCCACCGTGACGTAGAGGAAAGTCCTGAAGGGCTTTGCCGCGCCGAACAACGATTCCGCCAGGGCCGCGGCACGCACGTCGGCTTCAATGACGGCAGGCGCAATCGTGCCCAGTTCCTCGCGCACCGGCAGGCCCTGCCATTGGACGCAATTCGAGCTCGCTACCCTGCCGTCGCGGTCCACCAATTCGCACACGCCCAGACCGATGGCATCAACGCGCCCGGCCGCACGGCCAGTTCGCGGGCCAAGCGCAGCGCATCATCGAGCACGGGGCGGCCACCACGACCGGCGTCCGTCGGCGTCAGACGTTGATCCAGCACGCGTCCCTCTGGAAACGCGATCAACCCGGCGGCGATCTTCGTCCCGCCCACGTCGATGCCGATTGCGAGGAAGTCGGACGCGCTCATGATATGGAGGAAAGGTCCGCGGAGGGATGGACGCTCAGCTTCATTGCGCCTGCGCCACGCCGCGAGCCAGCGCCCGGATGTAGGCCGCATTACAGCCGCAGCAGCCGCCGAGGTAACCGATGCCCTCCGATTTCGCCACCTTGCCGAAAGCGATGAACTCCTGGCGCGAAACCTGGATGGTCTCCAGATCGTCCGGAAAGGCCGGCAGGCGCGTGAAGCTGTGGCATTCGTCCGTGGTGCGAAACGCGGCGGGCTGCGCGGCCAGCGGGACGTTCGTCGCCGCGCGCATTTCGCGGAGCAACGGCAGCATCCGCTTCGGGTCCTGCTCGCAGTTCGCACCAACGGCGATGGCGCCGAGATCGGCCATCACTTTGGCGCACTCGGCGGGCGTGTGACCGTCGCTGCATCGCGTGATGAGCGGACGGAAGCTCATGGTGGCCACGGCGGGAAGCCCGGCGGCCGCGGCGCATTCGAGGGCCACTTTCATCTCGGCGAGATGAAAGAAGGTTTCGAGGATGAGGAAGTCCACGCCCGCGTCCTTTAGCAGCCGGATCTGCTCGGCGAGGTGATCGCGCGATTTGTCCAGCGAAGCCATGCCTTCGCGTTCGGTGAGCTGCGTGCGCGAAACGCTGCCGGCCACCAGCGCGCGGTCGTCCGCAACTTCTCTGGCGATCTTCACCGCGGCGGCGTTGATGGCTTCCGTCTGCGCCCCATAACCCGCGCGGCTCAGCTTCTCGCGTGTGCCGAAGAAGGTGAGCGCCTGGAGCACCTGCGAGCCGGCGTTGAGGAACTCGCGGTGGAGTTCGCGCAGCGCGTCGGGGTTCTCGATGGCGACTTCGGGCGTGAACTGCCCGCTGCCGCGTCCCGTGCCGACCTTTTCACGGCCGGAGCCGCTGTCCACGTAGCCGCGGCGTTCGAGTTCGATCAGATACCCGCCGTCGCCAAGGGCGACGCCGGATTTCAGGAGTTGAGTGATGGGCCGCATGGGGAACTTGGGATTCAGGTCTTGAAGTTTGGGATTTGAGATTGCTTGGGAGGCGTTTCCAGCGACAGCGCGAGGACCGACAACATCGCCGTGCCGATGGCCGCCCATTCGCGTGCGCCGATTTGTTCGCGCAGGAAGAGCACCGCGACCGGCACGCTGACGAGCGGGTAGAGGTTGTTCAGGGGCGCTATGACCGCCGCCTGCCCGCCGCGCGCATAGGCCGCGAGCACGGCCAGGTTGCCGAAGGCGATAAAAAACCCCAACGCGATGGCGATGGCCCAGGTGCGCGGCGCGATGGCGTCGGGCCACGAACTGCGCCTGGCGAAGAAAACCCCGACCGGGATGAACGCGCCGAGATACACGAGCGCCGCCGTCTCGCCGGGCAGATGATTCGTAGCGAGCTTTTGCAGAAAGCCAGACAAGCCCCAGAGCAGAATCGGAGGCAGGGCGTAAAGCACCGTCGCCGACAGCAGCCCACGCTCGTTCTGGACGTTGAACAGCCAGATGGCGACCAGCGCCAGCACCAGGCCGGCGAACTGAATCCGGTTCAACCGCTCGCGCAACAGGAGCACCGCCAGCAGCACCGTCACAAGCGGCGCGATGGCGGTGATGGACGCCACCGCCGCCACCTTCTCGCCGCGAGCAATGGCCGCGTAGTAGGCGATGTTTCCCTGGCAGGTGATGGTGCCGCCAAGGAACGCCAGCGCCACGCCCCGGCGCGTTGCGGCGCGGAAGCCCGCGCGACCCGACATCGCCAGCGGCACCAGAATGGGCGCGAGGCCGATGGTGGAAAGCGCCTGGCTCTGCTCGGCGCTGAGCGCGTCCCCGAGCAGTTTCGAAAGGACGGCCCACACACCCCACGCCAGCAGCGCCGCAAACGTCCAGAGCAACCAGCGCGGTCGCGCCTTTGTGCCTGTTCCGTTCATGGAAGCTCCATCACGCGCCGATTGCGGAAGCGCACCGTCTTCCCGTCGTTGCAAAGCGTCTTCCACCCCGCGCCGTCAGCCACCCACACGTGACCGACGCCCAGAGTCATTAACCCAACGGCGACGCATTGTCGGAGCATTTGTTGATGCTGAGTATGGAGAATCCGCTGGCCGAGACAATGCACTTGAGTGCAAAAAGAATTGAGAATGCGTTCAACCTCGGACACGCTGCCCGCCCGATGACCGCCCGGCCCTCAAAGCAAACCAGCCGTCGCGTCGCCATCTGCGTGGACAAAAGCCGCAGCTACGGACGCGGCGTGTTGCGCGGCATCGCCGAATACGTCGAAACGCACGGACGCTGGTCGTTGCATCTCGATCCACGCGCTTCGGGCAGCTACGGCGCCGACTGGCTGCGCGGCTGGGACGGCGATGGCGTGCTCGCCTTCATCGAGGACCCGGCGCTCGCGGATTCCCTGCGCCGCGCAAGCATTCCCGCCGTCAAGCTTTTCGGACATCGCCTGGACCTGGGACTGGCGCACGTCGGCAACGACGAGGAAGCCTTCGGCCGCATGGCGGCCGAGCACCTGCTCGAACGGCACTTTTCGCCACTTCGCCTTCGCCGGCATCCAGGGCGCGCTGTGGTCTGAGCGGCGCCGGGATGGCTTCATCGGGGCCGTGCGCAAACGGAACTTCGCCACGCAGGAGATGCTCATAGCAGCGGATGACCGCGTGGGGCTGGCGAACTGGGAGGCGAACCAGTTCCGTTTGCGCGCCTGGCTGCGAAATTTGCCCAAGCCGTGCGGCCTGATGGCTTGCAGCGACCGCCACGCGCTGCGCGTGCTGGACGCCTGTCGCACCGATGGCATCGCCGTGCCGCAGGAGATCGCAGTCATTGGCGTGGACAACGACGAGGAAACCTGCCGCTTGGCGCATCCGCCGCTCACCAGCGTGATGGACAACGCGCGTCAGGTGGGCTGGCGCGCGGCCTCGTTGCTCGATGAACTGATGGCGCGGGGCAAATCCGTTTCCAACCAACGCATCCTCGTCCCGCCCCTCGGCGTGGCGACCCGCCGCTCCACCGAAGTCACGGCCGTGGACGATCCGCTCGTGGCGCGGGCCTGCGACCTGATTCGTGAGTGCGCCTGCGAGGGTTTGGGCGTGCCCGAACTTCTCGCCACGCTGCGCATCTCCAAAACGTCTTTTTACGCACGCTTCAAGAAATCCCTCGGCCGCCTGCCGCACGAGGAAATCCCGCGCACGCGCCTCGGCCGCGCGCAGTCCCTGCTTCGGGAGACGGCGCTGTCCGTTGCCGAGATTGCCGGACGCTGCGGCTTCACCCACCCCGAGTATTTGAACGTGGCCTTCAAGCGTGAACTGCGCCAGACCCCCGGCGCATTTCGGCACCAATCGAGAGCTGACAAAGAAAGCGGGAGAGGATGAGGAGACCGCTCCCGGGTTTGGCACTGCCCGTCTTCGCCGTGTTTGCCAGCGCGAAGGGGATGAGTGTGTTTACGGTTCGTTGGCTTGGGGGACCGCGGCCTCGAGCAGCAACACCCAGTCGCCATCGGCATGCGGCTCGAAGGCGTGGCGCGTCCTTTCGGTGAACTCGCCGAGGCGCGTGGTCTCGCCGGTGCGCGGACTGAACCACGCGGCGACGACGCGTGCGCCGGAGAGTTTCGTCAGGTCGATGACGAGGGCGCGCTTCGATGGGAGATAACTGAGGGCGAAGGAACCGTCATCGGCCAGCGCGGTCACGGCGTAGTCGTTGGTGGCGAATGCGCCGCGCCCCTCCACGGCCACGACATTGTTGATGTCGGGCACGAGTTTCCACCACGGCCTGGATTCGAGCAGAGCACGAAGATGTTTGAGGCTGTTGGCGCCGGGGAGTTCGAGCACCTCGCGCCAGTTGGCCGGTAGGTTCCAGTTCGGCGAGCCGCAAGGGTGACCGAAGCCGCATTCTTGGGCCAGGCCGGGGCCGGCCGGCAACACTGCCAGCCACACAACTGTGACCCTCGTTGCGATGAATGTCATGAGCGGAGCGTAGTGCCCGGGCCATGCGGGTGGCGGGGCAGGAAGACCAGGGGCCGGCACCGTGCCTCACGGCTGGCCGCTATTTTGTGCCAATGCAGAAAAGGTGGTTGACCGTACGGATAAAGATTTGCCCCTGCGAGATGGCCGGGGTGGCCTGCACCTTTTCACCCAGCGGGTTCTTGGCCAGGACTTTGAATTCCGGTTCCGCAGCGATGACCGTGGTGTCGCCATTGTCGGCCACGAAATAGATGCGGCCAGCCGCCGTCACGGGAGAAGCGGCGAAGCTCCCTCCAAGCCGTTCCTGCCAGACAATCTCACCCGTCGCGGCTGTGAGACACGTGGCCATTCCGGTGTCGGTGACGGCGAACAGATGCGGGTGCATGAAAAGCATCGAGGGCACCTTGGGCATGCCTCGGCGCTGTTCCCAGGCGAGGTTGTTCATGCCGAGGTCGCCGCGTTCGCCCAATCGGAAGGCCTTGATGGAATCGCGACCGCCCCAGCCGCCCGCCGTGAAGACCAGACCCTCGCCCAAGACCACCGAGGGAACCTTGCCCTCGCCGATGACCTCACTGGTCCAAAGCCGTTCCCCGGTTTCAAAGTCGAAGCCCTGAACCACATCACCGGCCTCGCTCACCACTTGGTCGCGGCCGTCCGGAGCGGTCCAGACGGCCGGGGTGCCGTGCGAGATGCGTGAAAGCCCGCGCCGGCCTTGCCATCGCTCGCGGCCGGTGGCGGCGTCGAGCGCCAGCACGTGGGCTTGATCCCACGGCTTCTGCCAGCCCAGGGTCTTGTCCTCGCCGTCACTGCTGCCGTCGCGCGCTATGATGAGCAGTCCGCGATGCAGGATGGGCGAGGTGCCCAGCCCGTGCTGGCTGTAGAACGGGTAATTGCGGTTGGTCCAGACCACCTCGCCGGCGAAGTTCAGCGCCACAAAACTCCCGTCGCCGAAGCAGGCATAAACCCGCTGCCCGTCAGTGGCCGGCGTCGGGGTAGCGTGGCTGTTGCGCTGTTCCTTGCGCCGCGGCACCTGGGTGAACACCGCCCGGTCCCACAGCACGCGGCCGTCACGCCGGTCCAGCGCCAGCACGCGGCAGGTTTCACCGCCGTCGGTGGCGGTGGTCACGAACACGTGGTTTTCCCAGACGATGGGCGAGGACCACGCTTCGCCGGGGATGGTGGTCTTCCACGCCACGTTGCTCGTGGCGTTCCACTGGAGCGGCACGTCGGTCTCGGGGGAAACACCCTGGCCATTGAGGCCGCGGAACTGGGGCCAGTTTGCGGCAGGCGACACCGCCGCCAGCAAGAGCGGCAACAAGCAGAGCACAGCTTTCATGGAGGGTTATGGTAGAGGTGTCCCCGGCACAGGGAATTTGCGGCTGGCGTCATCCAGCACCAGCACCCAGTCGAGCAGCTCGCCAGGGTCGGGTGGAGTGAACTCGCGCACGCCTTTGTTCTCGAACGTGCCGATGGCGCTGGCCTTGCCATCGCGCGGGTTGAACCACCAGGCCTTCACCTGCGCGCCGGTGATCTTGTCCATGTTGACCGAGAACTTGCGGCCCACGGGCGCATAGACCATGGCGTAAGTGCCTTCGCTATCGCGCGTGGCCACGAAGCGGTAGCGGCCCGCGCCCGGCACGCTGGTGGGCACGCGGTCGGTCACAATGATCGAGTCGTCCGGCACGCGGGTCAGGAACGGGCGCGACAGCAGCAGGTGTTTGGCGTGTTGCATCTGGGCCGCACCGGGTTGCCCTATGGCTTCCGACCACGGCATCAGCGGGCGATTGATGGGATCACGGCCCGGAGCCCACATTTGCCAGACCGAGTGGTGACCATAGGTGTGTCCGAAAGCGCCTGTAAACAGGTCCCAATACAATGGCCGGCGCACGTCGGCCGCTGTCGAGTGGCCTTCTTTGTCCGGAGCAAAGGCCACTGGGTGATCTTCATAAACCGGTTCGCCGTCCAGCACCGGCTTCACTGGCGTGCGATCGTAGTCCTTGCGCGTCTGGTCGTAGCGGCCGGTGAACCCTAATTCATGCCCGTTCTGGCGCATGTTGAAGTCCAGCCAGTCCTCCCCATGGAAATATTGAGCCGAGCCCTGCCCGCCCATGGGGTGGAACGTGATCAGGTGCGTGCCGCCATCACCGGCGCGCAGACCCCGGGCCATGGCCCGGATGATTTCGCGATGGGTGTCGTTCTCGACAGGCCGATCGCCACCTAGAATCCAGACCAGGCCGGCGTCGCGATAGCGCTGGCCGAGCCAGTGGCCATAGGTTTCCGCGTTCTGGGGCGTGAAAATCTCCGGACCGACGCCCCATTTCTTGTTCCACTTGTCACCCCAGGTGGGGAGGAACCCGATGTAGAGGCCGCGCCGGTTCGCCTCGCGCACGATGAAGTCCACGTGGTCCCAGTAGTCGTTGTCCGGTCCGTCTTTCACATCGGGCCGTGTGGGATCGGTGTCGAGCAGCGGGCGGTGCCCGTAAGGGTTGGGGGTGTTGAGCCCGTCCA
>Ga0308414_1003363_pt1 | contig 10208 bp, 9 predicted proteins | sample HotsprSampleOS50_FD_205667 | JGI IMG/M metagenome (GOLD analysis project Ga0308414, IMG submission 205667) | Hot spring phototrophic mat microbial communities from Octopus Spring, Yellowstone National Park, Wyoming, United States - 20090730_OS50 ...
GTCATGTCCCAAAGATACCCCAAAGCCGCTACCCGGTAGAACCCCCGGATGCGGTAGCCGATGTGTTGCACTTGCATGGCATTCCTCCTGGTTCAGAGGAGTGCCAAAGGTTTCTGAGCTTATGCACTTGTGCTTCTGTGCCGCAACAAAAGCGGTACGACACACCAAGGGCCGCCGCGCCTCTTGGCAACCCAGTATAATAACGACAACAAAGCGATCGACTGGTTGCGCCAGAGGAGGTTCTACCCTCTTTCCTGGTCCAAAGAGCGTTTGATGGGCTATCGGCTGAGCAAAATCTACACCCGTACTGGCGACAGCGGCACAACTGGGTTAGGTACTGGGGAGCGCACCCGCAAGGATGATCCGCGCATCGAGGCAATGGGCACTGTCGATGAGCTCAACGCTGTGCTCGGGCTTTTGGCCTGCGAACCGCTTCCGGAAGATCTGACTGAACTGGTGGTGCGGCTTCAACATGAGCTCTTCGACCTGGGGGGTGAGCTCTCTCTTCCCGGTATGGTCCTCTTCCCCGAAGCGCGGGTTGCGGAATTGGAAGCGATCCTCGATCGGCTCAACGAAGCCCTTCCGCCCCTTAAAGAGTTCATCCTACCGGGCGGCACCCGGGCTGCGGCAGTCGCGCATCTGGCGCGCACCGTCTGCCGACGCGCCGAGCGGCAAGTAGTGCGGCTTGCCCGCGAGGAGCCCACAGAGCGGTTGCGTCCGGTGATTGGCCAATACCTCAACCGCCTTTCTGACCTTCTCTTTGTGCTTGCCCGCACGCTGAACGCACGCGCGGGTGTCACTGACGTGTTGTGGCAAAAGCGCGCAGCCAGCAACGAAAAAGGCTGACCGTCTGCGCAGCCTTTTCCCTAATCGTCGTGATCCCGCGCCAGCACCGCGCGGCGTAACCGCACTGCGTGGGCCAACCCATCCAGAAGCGGCACGGTCTCTTCCCACCCTAGGCAGGCATCGGTGATGCTCTTGCCGTATTCGAGCGGTTGGCCAGGAATCAGGTCCTGTCGCCCTTCTTTGAGGTGCGATTCGACCATCACGCCAATAATTCGCTCCTCCCCCTGGGCAAGCTGGTCCATCACCGCCTGGGCGACATCGATCTGCCGGCGCGGCTCCTTGCGGCTGTTGCCGTGGGAGCAATCGATCATCACCCGCGCCGGCAGCCCAGCAGCCGCCATCTCCTGGCAGGTGGCCTGGACACTAGCTGCATCATAGTTTGGCGTCTTGCCGCCGCGCAGGATGAGGTGGCAATCCTCGTTGCCCACCGTGCTCACGATGGCTGAATGACCCGCCTTGGTGACCGACAGGAAGTGGTGCGGCGCCTGGGCCGCTTTGATGGCGTCGATAGCGATGCGGACGTTGCCATCGGTGCCGTTCTTAAACCCGACTGGACAGGAGAGCCCAGAAGCAAGCTCGCGATGGACTTGGCTTTCGGTTGTTCGCGCGCCAATTGCTCCCCAACTGATCAGGTCGGCGATATATTGAGGGGTGATCATGTCAAGAAACTCGGTGCCCGCCGGCAAACCCAGTTCGGTGATCGTCGCAAGAAGCTTACGCGCTAACCGAATCCCTTCGTTAATTCGAAAAGTGCCGTCAAGATACGGGTCGTTGATCAACCCCTTCCAACCGATTGTCGTGCGCGGTTTTTCGAAATAGACCCGCATCACGACCAACAGGGCATCGGCATGGCGCTGGGCCTGCTCGTGCAGGCGCTGTGCGTAGTCGAGCGCAGCATCGACGTCGTGGATCGAACAAGGGCCGACGACGACTATCAACCGATCGTCAGCGCCGTGCAAAATGCGGTGGATCGCCTGGCGGGTTTCATAGGTGGTCTGAGCGGAAGTAGGAGTAGCCGGAAATTCGCGCAGCACATGAATCGGCGGCACCAGCTCTTGGATGTCGCGGATCCGGGTATCGTCGATGTGGTAACGCACCGAGGTTCGTAGCGGGGTCATCTGCTCATTCCTAGACGGGGCGCTGGGCGCTCTTTGGACGAAAAGCGGGGATAACGTCGGGATCGGTATCGATCCACGGGCCGCCGATCAGATCGATGCAGTAGGGGATAGCAGCAAAGATCCCCTTGTGGCGCCAGCTCCCGTCGGAGTGGCGGAGCCCTTCGAGCGTTTCGCAGATCGCCTTCGGTTGTCCGGGCAGATTGACAATCAGGGTGCGGCCGCGGATCACGGCCACCTGGCGCGAAAGGATCGCGGTTGGCACGAAATTAAGGCTAATGCGCCGCATCTCTTCGCCAAAGCCGGGCATCTCCCGTTCGCCCACCGCCAGCGTCGCCTCAGGGGTGACGTCGCGCGGCGCTGGACCCGTTCCGCCCGTGGTCAGTATTAAGCAACACCCCTGACGATCGGCCAAGTCGATCAGCGTCTCCTCAATAACTGGCCGCTCGTCAGGGATCAACCGCTTTACTGCCCGCCACGGGGTGGTCAACGCCCGCCGCAACCACCCTTCGAGCGCCGGAACCCCCTGATCGACATAGTCGCCTCGGCTGGCTCGGTCGCTAATCGACACAAGACCGATAATCGCCTCTTCTTTATGAGACATGCTCCTGCTCCTCTTCGGTTTCTTCATCGTTGCACCTAGGCAGCGGTAGCGGCGAAGCGGCATCAAGCGCCGCGCGTAGCCGCGCCACCAGACGGCGCCATTCGGGGGAGTGGCTGAGCGCTTCTGGTGCGACCTTACTCACCCGCCGCCGCTCCTGTCGCCACTCTTGCGCAGGAATTGCCGGAAAGCGCTCGCGCAGCATCCCGATGCACGACTCATCGTCCAAAAGCGCTGCTGCCAACCGCTCAGCCTCGCGCTGGCGGGCTTGATCGATCGCCCCGCCAGGGCGAAGCGCCGCCACCAGCTCGGTAAGTGGCGCTAGGGCGTAGGGTTGCAAGAGTCGCCCGACATACTGCATCTGCCGGCGGTAGGCTTCGTAGTGACCAGAGAGCCGGCGCGCCTCCTCAAGCGCCACGGCAAGCGGCCTAGGCAGATCGAGCCAGGAAAGCCGCTCGCGCGGTAGCGCAAGCAGCGCCTCGCCCACTGCCTGAAGCGCATGCATCTGCGCCTTGCGACGTGTTTTGGAAATTCCTTCGTCCATCTCGTCTTGGTCCCCCTGGCGCCGAATCGAAGCCAAAATCGGCTAGAATTATCGCAAACTTTTTCTTGAACCCGGACAATGGCCACGATCCCCTCTCTGCCCGAGTGGCACAATCACCTCCGCCACTATGCGGAAGCGGCGGTTGCCGTTGCCCGTCGCGCTGGTGCCCACGCCCACGCTGTGGTTAGCGACGAAATTGGCCTGGCGGTGACCGTGCGGCGCGGCCAGCTCGACACGATCGAACACCACCGCGAGCGGACACTCGCCATCACCGTCTACCTTGGCCACCGCACCGGTCATGCCACCACCAGCGACCTTTCGCCGCGGGCAATTGAAAGCGCTGTTGCGGCAGCCTTGGCCATTGCCCGGCATACGGCAGAAGATCCGGCTGCTGGCCTTCCTGACCCCGACTGGCTTGCCAACAGCGCCGAATCGCCCGCTTTGGACCTCTACCACCCATGGCCGCTTACTGCAGAGGAGGCGATTTTGCTCGCGCAGCGGGTGGAACGCGCCGGGATTGAAACCCCAGGGATCGTCAATTCGGAAGGGGCACAATGCGCCACTGGCGTGGAAGTTCGGGCTATTGCCAATACGCTTGGCTTTTCGGGGGTAACCGCCGAATCGTCCCACGCGCTGGGGTGCACGCTGCTCGCCCAAAGTGACGATGGTTCGCTGGTACGCGACGCCGCCTGGGTTAGCCGTAGATCCCCTGCCCTCTTTCCTGCGCCTGATGCGATCGGTTCCGAGGCGGCCCAAAAAACCCTGGTGCGGCGAAACGCCCGCAAAATTGCCACCGGACGTTATCCTGTCATCTTCTCCCCTGAGGTCGCGCCCAGCCTGATCGCCCATTTTGTGGCTGCAGCAAGTGGCGGCGCACTTTATCGTCGCGCCTCTTTTCTACTCGAACGGTTCGACGCCCCCCTCTTTCCAAGCTGGTTCCAGCTTAGCGAAGATCCGTGGCTGCCGCAGGGGTATGGCTCGTGCCCCTTTGACGAGGAGGGGGTTCGTGTCGCCCCGCGCGCAGTGGTGGCCGAAGGGCGATGGGTCGGCCGTTTCCTAACCACCTATTCGGCGCGTAAGCTCGGACTGACCAGCACTGGGAATGCAGGAGGCGCGCACAACCTTCTGCCCACCGTCACCCACCCCAACCAGCAAGCGCTTCTTGCCGATATGGGCCAGGGTCTTTTGATCACCGAACTCCTTGGCCACGGCGTTAATACCGTCACGGGTGAATATTCGCGCGGTGCTGCTGGTTTCTGGTGCGAAAAGGGAGAGATCGCTTACCCCGTCCATGAGGTGACCGTAGCAGGGTTGCTCCCTGAGCTCTACGCTAGGCTGCAGGGGATAGCAGACGATGCGCGTCCCGACCGTCGCTTCCGCCTGGGGAGTGCATGGATTGCCGACGTGCAAGTTGCTGGCCGATGAACGTTATGGTACGATAACTCCTACTAAACACCCGTTTGTCCCACCTTACGAACCAAAGGAGCATGCCCTATGCAACGTCGTCGCTTCCTGCAAGGAGCTGGTCTGGCGGGGATTCTTGCCGCTGGCTCGGCTCCAGCGGTCATCCACGCCCAAGAGGTCATCCGTTGGCGTTTGGCTTCAAGCTTTCCGAAGTCGCTCGATACCATTTATGGGGCTGCGGAGGATTTCGCCAACATCCTCAAAACAATGTCTGATGGTAAGTTCGAAGTACAGGTCTATGCCGCAGGTGAGCTCGTGCCCGCCTTCGGTGTGCTCGATGCCGTCCAGCAAGGGACGATCGAGCTCGCCCATACTGCGCCCTACTATTTCTTTGGCAAAAATGAGACCTTTGCCATGGATTGTGCCATTCCCTTTGGCCTTAACTCGCGGATGCTTACCGCCTGGATGTATGATGGTGGCGGCAATCAGTTGATGAACGAATTTTATGCCAAATTCAACATCGTCAGCTTGCCGATGGGAAACACTGGTGCCCAGATGGGTGGGTGGTACCGCAAGGAGATCAAGTCGGTCGATGACATCAAAGGGCTGAAGATGCGCATCGGCGGCTTCGGTGGCCGCGTGCTTGCCAAGATTGGGGGAGTACCGCAAAACATTCCTGGCGGCGAGATCTACCAGGCGCTTGAGAAGGGGACGATCGACGCTGCCGAGTGGGTCGGTCCTTACGACGACCTCAAGCTTGGTTTTTACAAGGTGGCTCCGAACTACTACTACCCCGGCTGGTGGGAAGGGGGAGCCCAGCTAGCGCTTTATATCAACAAAGAGCTCTTTGACAAGCTGCCCAAAGCCTACCAACAAATGGTACGCGCTGCTGCCTCCCATGCCCACGTCATGATGCAGGCAAAATACGATGCCCGCAACCCACAAGCGCTCAAGCAGCTCATTGCCAACGGCGCCAAACTCCAGCGCTTCCCGAAAGAGGTAATGGACGCCGCATTCAAGGCGCGCAACGAAGTCTATGCCGAACTGAACGACAGCAACCCCGATTGGAAGCGGATCTACACCGAGTATGAGAAGTTCCTGCGCGATCAGTACGCCTGGTTCCGTCTGGCCGACTTGAGCTTTGACCAGTATATGGCTTCGGTAAAGCTCTAATCTTTGCACCGTTGGTCCCCCTACGCCAGTAGGGGGACCATTTGCTCTTAGGAAGCGCTGAAGACCAGATTGTTCAGCGTTGCCCTTGCGGGAGGTTCCCCTATGAACGCTCTTCTTGCCGTTAGTCGCGTCATCGACGCGCTCAGCCGACGGCTGGGGCAGTTTTTAATCTGGCTAACCCTACTTGCCACTGTCATCGCCGCAGGGAATGCTCTGGTGCGCAAGCTGTTTGACATCGGTTCCAACGCCTTCCTTGAGATCCAGTGGTATCTTTTTGCCACCGTATTCATGCTTGGCCTTGGCTTCATCTTCTTGGAAAACGGCCACGTGCGCATCGATGTCCTTGCCGGCCGTTTTTCCCCCCGCGTGCGCAACGCCATCGATGTGGCAGGAATTCTTCTTTTTGTCTTTCCCCTGTGCTACTTCATGGCCAGCTTTGCTTGGCCCATCGTGGTGCAGGCGTACCACTCTGGCGAAGTCTCATCCAACGCGGGGGGCTACTGCGCTGGCCCCTTTTTGCCTTGGTGCCGCTGGGGTACGGGCTTCTTGCGCTGCAGGCCCTCTCTGAGCTAATCAAGCGGATCGCTTTTCTTGCGGGGGTTGCGCCCGACCCATTGGCCTCTTCCGCCCATTAACTACTCCAGCAAGGAGCACTGTAATGAGCGCCTTTCTGGCTGCCCACTTCCCGCCATTGATGTTTTCGGGACTCCTCATTTTTCTGCTCTCTGGTTTCCCGGTGGCCTTCTCGCTGGCGGCAACCGGCCTTCTCTTTGGCTTTCTCGGCATCCATTTCGGCATCTTCCCGGAAACGCTCTTTCATGCCCTGCCGCTTAGGGTCTTTGGCATCATGCAGAACGAAACGCTCCTGGCCATTCCGTTCTTTACCCTGATGGGTCTGATCCTTGAGCGCTCCGGCATGGCCGAGGATCTCCTAGAGACGGCAGGTCAAGTCTTCGGCCCAATTCGAGGGGGGTTGGCCATCGCGGTCATTTTCGTTGGGGCGCTCCTTGCAGCAACAACCGGCGTTGTGGCAGCAGCGGTCATCTCGATGGGGCTGATTTCGCTCCCTGTGATGCTGCGTTATGGCTACCACCGGCCACTGGCTACTGGCGTGATCGCAGCATCGGGTACGCTCGCCCAGATCGTTCCTCCGTCGCTGGTGTTAATCGTTATTGCCGATCAACTCGGCCGTAGCGTCGGCGATATGTACAAAGGGGCAATACTCCCTTCGGTTGGGCTGATTCTTCTCTACCTCTTCTTCATCGCTGCCGTGGCCCTCATTCGCCCCAATTGGCTGCCAGCACTTCCGCCCGAAGCGCGTGACTTCCGCGAACCCAACGGGAGAAGCGGCTACCGCTCCCTGGGGGTGATGATGTTGCTTGCGGTGCTCTGTGGCTTGGTCTTTGGCCACTTCTACGACGATCTTCTCTCCTGGTGGCGCGAAAAACCGGTCACGGCGCCGGCGCCAACGGACGAACGAATCGTCATGGCCACCACCTTTGCCGCGTTTGTGGCCATTGCTGCGGCGATGCTCGACCGCGCGCTCTTTAACCAGCAGCTGCTGTCGCGCTTAACGCACCGGGTAATCACGGTGATGATTCCCCCCTTGGTGCTGATTTTCCTGGTATTGGGAACAATCTTTATTGGCGTTGCTACGCCAACCGAAGGGGGAGCGATGGGCGCTGTCGGCGCTATGGTCGTAGCGATGTTACGCCGCCGCTTTTCGCTCACTATGCTGCGTGAGTCGCTTCTTGGAGCCACGCGGCTGTCGATCTTCGTGCTGGCGATTCTTCTAGGGTCTACGGTCTTTAGTTTCGTCTTTATCGCCGCCAACGGTCCGGAGTGGGTTAAGGAGCTCTTTGCGCGTCTGCCAGGCGAGGCGCTCGGCTTTTTGGTGGTGGTCAACACGCTCGTCTTTATCTTGGGAATGTTCCTTGACTTTTTCGAGATCGCGTTTATCGTGCTACCGCTTCTTGCCCCGGTAGCAGAGCATCTTGGCCTTGACCTTGTCTGGTTTGGCGTACTAATCGCCATAAACCTGCAGACCTCTTTCCTCACCCCTCCCTTTGGCTTTGCCCTCTTTTACCTACGCAGCGTTGCGCCCAACAAACACTACCGCGATGCAGTCACTGGCCAAACGATTGCCCCGGTGACCACCTGGGAGATCTACAAAGGGGTAATTCCCTTTATCCTGATACAAGTGGTCATGGTCTGCACAGCAATCGTCTGGCCGCAGCTCATCACGGCCAATCTGGATGTGGCCAAAAAGGTCGATCTCGAGACGATCGAGATTCCCTTCCAGGGAAGCGATGGCCCAAGCGGTTGGGGGGAGAACGAATAAGCGCTCGCTATTGGTCGAACTTGCCAGCACGAATCGATGCTGCGGCTTTTAGAAGCGCCAGCGCCTTGTTGCGCGTCTCCTGCCATTCAGCTTGGGGTTGGGAATCGGCGACGATTCCCGCCCCGGCCTGGACATGGAGCTGCCCCTCTTTGACCACCGCTGTCCGGATGGCAATTGCCAGGTCCATCTCCTGATGGAAACCAAGGTAGCCAACGGCGCCGGCATAGATGCCGCGGCCGTGCGGCTCCAACTCGTCGATGATCTCGAGCGCCCGCACTTTCGGTGCCCCAGAAACGGTGCCCGCTGGGAAGGTGGCGCGCAGCACCGAGAGCATCGTTTCTCCTTCGCGCAACACCCCTTCAACGTTAGAAACCAGATGCATCACGTGCGAATAGCGCTCTACGGCAAAGGCTTCGGTCACCTTCACCGAACCTGTGCGTGCTACCCGTCCAACGTCGTTGCGGCCAAGGTCAAGGAGCTGCAGGTGTTCGCTGCGCTCCTTCTCATCAGCACAGAGTTCCCGTTCCAAGGCCAGGTCTTCGGCCGGCGTTGCGCCCCGCGGCCGGGTGCCAGCAATTGGACGGACAATTACCTTCTTTGCTTCGCCATCATCTTCGACACGGCAGAGGATTTCGGGCGAGGCCCCCACGACATGAAACGTCTCAAAATCGAAATAGAAGAGATAAGGCGATGGGTTAAGCGAGCGGATCGCCCGATAAAGCGCAAGGGGCTGGTCGGTAAAAGGCTGGGTCATGCGCTGCGATAGCACAACCTGCATGATGTCCCCATCGACGATGTAGCGCTGCGCCCGCGCCACGGCCGCCTCGAATGCTGCTTGGGGAAAGGCAAAGGTGATTGGCTCACTCGGCGCTTTGGTTTCGCTGGAGGTTGGTAGTCGGCTTGTGGTCGGCCAGACTACTGGCTGGCGCAACTGCCCCATCAGCTCGTCAAGCCGACAGCAGGCGCGGCGGTAGGCCCCAGGAACCCCCGGATCGGCATAAACGACCAGGGTCAATTGGCCGGTGAGGTTATCAACGATCGCTAGCTCCTCAGAGACAAGGAGCAAAATATCGGGCGTTCCCAGCGGGTCGGGCTTGGCATGTGGGCTTTTTGCCAGCCGCGGCTCGATTAGGCGGATCGTCTCGAATCCGAAGTAGCCAACCAGCCCGCCGACGAAACGGGGCAACCCCTCACGCGGCGGGATCTTGATCCGGTTCAGGTATTCGTTGAGATAGTGGAGCGGATCGCCATAATCGCGCCGCTCGACCAACCGGTTACCGGTTAGAAGCAGCACGGTGCGACCATAGACTTCGATTCGGCTGGGGGAGGCCAGGCCAATAAACGAGTAGCGGCCAAAGCGCTCCCCACCGTGGACCGATTCAAGCAGATAGGTCCACGGTTTGTTGGCCAGCTTGAGGTAGATCGACAGCGGGGTGTCGAGATCGCAGAAGGTGGTAACTGTAACTGGAATGCGGTTATAACCGGCGCTTGCAAGCGCCTCGAATTCGGCTTGACTAAGCGTCATGGTGCTTTTCCGAAACGATCAAGCCAGAAAGTGTAACACCTGATCGAATCGGTCGAGATAGGCATCGCAGGCGATTTCGTGAATCGGCTGCCCTTCGCTATAGCCGTAGGTCACCAGCAGCACCGGCATACCCAGCGCCTGCGCCGCAAGCGCATCGTTACGTGAGTCTCCCACCATCACCGCCTCATGGGGGGGAGTAGTTCCTAATTGGGCCAACGCATGGGTAAGCACCCGCGGGTCGGGCTTTTTGACCGGTAGCGTATCGCCACTAACCACCGCAGCAAAGAAGGGGGCAATCCCCATCTGCTCAAGGAGCGGCCGGGTAAACTGCTCCGCCTTATTGGTCACTACTGCCATGGGGCGGTCCATCTCCTGCAGCGCGCGCAACGTCTCCATGACCCCCGGATAGAGCGTGGCCTGCGACCCATTGACCGCGGCGTAGTGGCGACGAAAGGTAGCAAGCGCGGTCGCTACCTGTTCTGGGTCCTCTTCTGGAGCAATGCCGAGCGCGCGGCGCACCAGCTCACCAATCCCCTGCCCGACAAAGGTGGCGATCTCCTCATAAGCGCGCGGCGGCAGTCCCAACTCAGCAAGGGTGCGGTTGGTTGCCTCGGCCAGATCAGGCAGCGAATCAACCAGTGTGCCGTCAAGGTCAAAGA
>Ga0308414_1003364_pt1 | contig 10208 bp, 7 predicted proteins | sample HotsprSampleOS50_FD_205667 | JGI IMG/M metagenome (GOLD analysis project Ga0308414, IMG submission 205667) | Hot spring phototrophic mat microbial communities from Octopus Spring, Yellowstone National Park, Wyoming, United States - 20090730_OS50 ...
TCAAAGAAGCTCCCAAAACATTAAAACAACAAAGGAAAGAAAAAGAAAATGAGTTAGTGAAAAAAGGAGAACCTGTTTACTATCCTTCTTGGGATGAACTTCGTAAAGAAGATGATGAAGAAAAACCCTATCTGCTTTTTACTATTTATGATGAGAACGATAATATTGTCAGAAAACTTAAAACTGATGTAAAAGAAGGAATAAATAGAATTACTTGGGACTTAAGATATGCCTCAACCAATCCTGTTAAAAAAGCAACTGAAGAAAATCCAAGCGGATATCCGGTTATGCCAGGTAAATATAAAGTTACTATGTCAATCAGTATTAATGGAAAAATTACTCAAGTTTCCGAGCCGAAAGAATTTAATACAAAAGTATTGAATAACGTTACTCTCCCTGCTGAAGACAGAAAACAACTTGTCAAATTCCAGAGAGATATCTCTGAACTTAATAGAAAAGTCAGAGCAGCAATTGAAGTTTCAAACGAATTAAAAACCAAACTTGAAACTATTCAAACTGCACTATTAAGAACCGAGAATGTTCCGACAAGTTTGTTTGAAGAGATAAGCAAAACTTTACTTGAGAATAAAAATTTGTATCGAAAACTTACTGGAGATGAAGTAATTGCTAACAGAAATGAACCAACATATCCAAGTATTTCAGACAGGTTAGGTGAAATAACGTACGGAATGTGGCAAACTACCTCTGCTCCGACAAAATCTTATATAGATAATTATCAAATTGCTAAAAGCGAATTTAAAGTTGTTGCTGAGTCATTAAAAAAATTGACAGAAGTTGATCTTAAAAAAATCGAATCTGAATTGGATAAACTAAATGCACCTTGGACACCGGGCAGGCTTTTAAGATTTGAATAGAAGCTCTTTGATGAGTTAATAAAATTCCGATCTTTTAGAAAGATCAAATGATATTTTATAAGACTTCTTAAAAATTAATTTTAAAGGATATAAAAGGTACACTGAGCGAAGTCGAAGTGTACTTTTGAGTCAAATTGTCATCTTTCGACAGCTCTTCAAGATGACAGAAGAATAATTTTTCAGAAATCTATTAACTTAGCTTAGTGATAATTAACAGATGGTTTGAAAATGTAATTTAGTTTTATTTGTAAAAGATATTCTAAATTGGATTAAATAATTTTTCGACAATAAGGATGTGAAATTTTTATAACTCAAACGAGGAATAGAATAAATGAAAAATAAAATCAACGGAAATACTGAAAATGGCTCAGTATTTTTCACAGATGAAGAAGAATACTCGAACTTTTCAATTTTGAATCAGTTTAAAGAGCATTTGGAATTCACATTAGTAAAAGACAAATTCACTGTTACTCAGGATGATGCCTATTTTGCCTTGTCATTAGCTGTAAGAGATAGATTAGTAAGAAGATGGTTGAGAACTCAAAGAGAAACCTTCAATCAGGACTCAAAAAGAGTTTATTACCTTTCCTTAGAATATTTGATGGGAAGATTATTAGGCAACTATTTAATCAATTATGATTTTTATGATCAATGCAAAGAGATTTTGAAGCAGGAAGGTTATGATTTGGAAGAGTTAATTGAATATGAAAACGATATGGGATTAGGCAATGGCGGTTTGGGTCGTCTGGCTGCTTGTTATCTTGACTCGATGGCTACATTAAATTTGCCTGCATTCGGTTATGGAATCAGATATGAGTATGGAATTTTTAATCAAGACATTGAAAATGGTTATCAAGTTGAGCAAGCTGATGATTGGTTAAAAAATGGGAATCCTTGGGACATCCTGAGAAGAAATCTTCAGTATCGTGTGAAATTTTATGGTCGTGTTGAAAAGAAAACTTATCCTGATGGTTCATTTTGTTTTGATTGGGTTGATACAGAAGATGTAATGGCAATTGCTTATGATGTTCCTGTTCCAGGTTATAAAACTAAAACTGTAAATAACCTAAGACTTTGGCAGGCAAAAGCTCACACTGATTTTGAATTTCAGGATTTTAATAAAGGTAATTATGTTGAAGCGGTTGCAAAAAAAAATGATTCTGAAGTAATTTCAAAAGTTCTCTATCCTAATGATACTTATGTTGAAGGAAAATTTCTTAGATTAAAACAACAATACTTTTTCGTTTCAGCAACGCTGCAGGATATCATAAGGAAGTTCAAAATCAATCATAAAAATTTCAATGATTTCCCGGAGAAAAATTGTATCCAATTGAATGACACTCATCCTGTGATTGCAATTCCTGAACTAATGAGAATTTTAATTGATCAGGAAAAAATGAGTTGGGAAAAAGCTTGGAACATTACCACCAAAACTTTCGCATATACAAATCATACAGTTGTTCCTGAAGCTCTTGAAGAATGGAGCGAAAAAATATTCGGTGAACTTTTACCACGGCACCTGCAAATTGTTTATGAAATAAATAGAAGATTTTTAGAAGATGTTAAAAAGAAATATACAACCGATGAAAAAATTCTCTCCAAACTTTCTATAATTTCCCCGGGTGATGATAAAAGAGTCAGAATGGCAAATCTTGCAATTGTAGGTTCATTTGCAGTTAATGGAGTTGCTGAACTTCATACTAAAATTCTTAAAGAAAGAATTTTCCCGGACTTTAATAAAATTTATCCCAAAAAATTTATTTGCATAACCAATGGTATTACTCCGCGTAGATGGCTGAGATATGCTAATCCGAAACTTTCGGAACTAATTTCTTCTAAAATTGGACAAGAGTGGATTAAAGACTTGACACATATAAAAAAGATTGAAGAATTTATTAATGATGAAGAATTCAGGATGCAATGGAGAGAAATAAAAACTCAAAATAAAAAAGCATTGATAGAATTAATAGAAAAAGAAAATAAAGTTAAGATAAATCCAAAATCAATTTTTGATGTGCAGGTAAAAAGATTTCACGAATATAAAAGACAATTACTTAACGTTTTACACGTAATAACTTTATATAATCGAATAAAGGAAAATCCGAAGATTAAGATTGTCCCCAGAACAGTTATTTTCGGTGGTAAGTCAGCCCCTGCATATTATCAAGCTAAAATGGTCATTAAATTAATTAATTCAGTTGCTGATGTAGTTAACAATGATCCCGATATAGGAGACAAACTTAAAGTAGTATTTCTGAAAAATTATTCCGTTTCCTTAGCCGAAAAGATTATTCCTGCAGCAGATTTATCTGAACAAATTTCTGTTGCTGGTTTAGAGGCAAGCGGAACAGGCAATATGAAATTCGCTCTAAATGGTGCTTTGACTATCGGAACACTTGATGGTGCAAATGTCGAAATCTGTGAAGAAGTTGGAGAAGAGAATATTTTTATCTTTGGACTAAAAGCAGAAGAAGTAGTTGAATTGAAATCCAATGGCTATGACCCTAAAAAATATTATTATGAAAATTCTGAACTCAGAAAAGTAATTGATATGATTTACTTGAATTACTTCAATCCTAAAGAACCGGGAATTTTTAATGACATGATAAGTGGTTTGCTGAATGTGGACTATTATTGCACTTTAGCTGATTATCAATCGTATATTGATTGTCAGGAAAGAGTATCAAAAGAATGGCAGAATAAAGATTTGTGGACAATTAAGTCTATTTTGAATGTTGCACGTGTATCAAAATTTTCTTCGGATAGGTCAGTAAAAGAATATGCTGAAAAAATCTGGAAAGTAAAACCAATGATTTTGAATAATTCTCACTAAATAATTTTGAAAATTTTATGTCATACGAAATTCATCCTCATGTAAAAATCGGTCATATTCATTTAACAGTTTCCGATTTAGAAAAAGCATTAACTTTTTATCGTGATTTACTTGGCTTTAATGTTACCGCGACTTTTAATAATTCTGCAATTTTTCTTTCGTCAGGGAATTACCATCATCACATTGCATTGAATACTTGGGCTGGAAAAGGCGCACCACAACCTCCGAAAGGAACCACAGGACTTTATCATTTCGCAATTCTTTATCCTAATCGCAGAGAACTTGCTAAGATCTTTAAAAGAATATGGGAAGAAAATTATCCTATTGAAGGTGCTTCTGACCACGGTGTCTCTGAGTCTATTTATCTAAAAGATCCCGATGGAAATGGGGTTGAATTATACGCTGATAAAATGCCTGAGTATTGGACAAAAGACGAACAAGGTAACGTTGTTATGTACACAAAACCATTAGATATAAATAATTTATTATCGGAGTTAGATTAAATGTTAAATTCACTCAAAAAATTACTTTTTGAAAATGCTGAACGAAGAGATTATCCTGCAAACAATAATAAGAGTCATCGTTTAGAAGTAGCCACTTGTGCGGTTTTTATCGAGTTAGCTAAAGCAGATGGTGAATTTTCTGAAGAAGAAAGAGAATTTATTATTTCTAAAATGAAAAAGTGTTTCGAACTTGATGATGCAGAAGTAAATACAATCCTCCAATTAGCCGAACAAAAAGTTGACAAAAGTGTTAGTATATATGAATTCACAAGTGAACTGAATAATTATCTTTCTCAAGAAGAAAAAGAATCCTTAATAAAAAATCTTTGGCGTTTGATTTACACTGATAAAAAGTTAAATACTTATGAAGACAATTTGATAAAAAAAATTGGATTAACAATGAATATTGAGCATAAAACCATAATAGACTTAAAGATTTCAGTGAAAAAAGAATTAAATATTGATTAACTCTTTCTAAGCTCTTTTCTTATAGTATCAATAATTTCTTCACCTAATGGATCTGCTGCACTTGGAAATCTTTTGACAATTTTTCCATTTTTACCAATAATGAATTTTTCAAAATTCCATTTTATGTCAGCTTTGCCTGTTATTGGGTTATCGGTCAAAACTGTGTAAAGAGGAGATTTATTATTTCCATTTACATCAATTTTATCAAATAATCTGAAAGTAACATCGAATTTCGAAGAGCAAAAATTTTTGATTTCTTCGTTACTTCCCGGTTCTTGATTTCCAAACTGATTACAAGGAAAAGCCAAAATTTCAAAACCCTGACTTTTGTATGTTTCATATAAATTCTGGAGTCCCGAATATTGTTTTGTGTAACCACAGTAACTGGCTACATTAACTATTAACAAAACTTTATCTTTGTAATCAGATAGATTAACAGATTTACCATCAATATCTTTAACTGTTATGTTAAGGATATTATCCAGTTTTTTATCTCCATTTTTATTTTGTGAATTAACGTTAAACACGAATAATATTAGCAATAGGATTGTTAAAATTAATTGTTTCATTTTTTACCTCTTTTTTGAATGGTAACTAATATTTTAATAGATTGGTTCATTTTATTTTCCTGTTGAAAAAATATTCCTTCAAATCTATTATCAGACAAGATGTCCCATTTATTCCTGTCTTCCGCAACAAGGCGAATAATTTTATTCCAAGAAATTGTCCAAAGATGAAACTAAAAACATTAAATAGAACAGATAGTACTGAAAAATCAATTCCAGACTGAAAGCGAATGATAATGGCAATCAAAATTGGAATATGTATTGTAGCAAACCACTCTATAGATTTCGATTTTGTATTAGCTCGCCAGTAGCCAAAAGGTATATTTATTAAAAAAACTAAAAATCCCAACATTAGCATTTTCATTTTTTAATTCTTTAATTTTATCTAAAAACTGTAATTCAATCCCAAAAAAATCCTGGTCAAAATCTAAATTGTTTTATAAAGAAAAAAAAACCTGATTTCGATTAAATCTGGATAATTTGATAGGAACAAATCTTTAAGAATTCATTTGGGCTAAAGCCCGGATGGACTGGCTGTGATCTCTTTAACCCCATCTAAAGATGGGGGCTATTTAATTTCATTTAAAAACAAAAATCTAAATTTTAGAAAAGCCACTAGCGTTAGGGTCTGTTGCATAATTCCAGAACTAAAATTTATAAATCCTCTACGAGGATTAACCCTTTTTTAGATTTATTTCTTTACAATAATCTGACCTTTACGCGGTCAAAAACTTATAAGGAACATTGTAGATATTCAATTTTTGTAAAAGTGAAATTAACAAAGCAAAACAGATCTTCGTAGAGGATCAACAAAAATAGTTATGCAACAGACCCGTTAGATCGGGGGCAACTTAAAAGAATTTTTATCAAAGTTCCATATAAACGAATAAATAAATATTTTGACCAGGTATGAAGCTCCAAATATTTTTTCTTCAATATAATAACTAAAACTTTTTAAATACTATACCGAATGCTTATTTTTGAAACCATTAAAAACTATTGAAGGAAAAGATGAGATTATCAAAAACATTTGTCCCAACATTAAAAGAAATTCCAAGCGAAGCGGTTGTTCCGAGTCATATTTTGATGCTCAGAACCGGATTAGTCAGAATGCTTTCTGCAGGCATTTATTCATTTCTCCCTTTGGGCTATAGGATTATTAAAAAAGTGTGTGAAATAGTTCGGCAGGAAATGGACTCCATTGGTGGTCAGGAGTTCCATTTACCAGCATTAAATCCTATAGAAATTTGGGAAGAGACAAACCGTGTTGAAGCTTTTGGTGATATTCTTTTTCATATTAAAAACAGAGACTATGTTTTAGCTCCAACTCACGAAGAAATAATGACATTTCACGCAAGAAATGTCGTTAAATCTTATAAAGATATGCCTCAAATTTGGTATCAAATTCAAACTAAATTCAGAAATGAACCAAGACCAAGAAGTGGAGTTATAAGGGGCAGACAATTTTTAATGAAAGATTCTTATTCTTTTGATACAAGTTGGGAGAATCTTGATAAATCATATCAACTGCACGATGAGGCTTATAGAAAAATTTTCTCTCGTTGCGGATTGAAATTTTTTGTTGTCGGTGCTTCAAGCGGTGCTATGGGTGGAACTGGTAGTGAAGAATTTATGGTTAAATCTGAAGCCGGTGAAGATACAGTTGCTTATTGTGAAGCCTGTGGTTATGCGGCTAATGTTGAAGTTGCAACTTCAATAACTTCTTTAATAAGTAGAGATGATGTTTCCAAAGAAATTTATGAAATTCATACTCCCCATGTTAAAAGCATTGACGAATTATCTGATTTCTTGAAAATTGATGAACAGCTTTGTGCAAAATCAAGAATTTACATTAGTAACAATCAGCCCGTATTAATTTTAATGCAAGGGAATGATGAAGTAAACGAAACAAAATTAGAAAAAGCAGTTGGTTCTGCTATTCGTCCGGCTCATCCTGATGAATTAAAAGAAATTACTGGTGCAGATGCCGGTTCTATTGGTCCTATTGGGTTTGATGGTAGAATTATAGCTGACTTGAAATTAAAAGATAGAAATAATCTTTTCAGCGGTGCAAATAAAAATGATTATCACATTGGTGGAATTGATTTACTTCGTGATGTTAAAAACATCGAATATGCCGATTTAAGAATCGTGAAATCAAGTGAGGGCTGTCCAAATTGTAATTCTAAACTTGAAGTATTCCCAGCAATAGAACTTGGACACATATTCAAACTTGGAACAAAATATTCTGAATCAATGAAGGCTTCCTTTCTTGATGATAAAGGTAAAGAACATCCAATTATTATGGGAAGTTATGGAATTGGAATTGAAAGAGTTGTAGCTTGCTACATTGAACAAAATCACGATACAAAAGGTATTGTCTGGAATAAGGCACTTGCACCTTTTCATATTCACTTAATTTCTCTTAATCCTAAAAATGAAATGGTTCGCAATATTGCTGATGAAATTTATAGTCAATTACAAAACTCTGGAATTGAAGTTCTCTACGATGATAGGGATGCTTCTCCTGGATTTAAGTTTAATGATGCTGATTTACTTGGAATGCCAATTCAGATTATAGTTGGTGAGAAAAAATTAAAAGAAAATAAAATTGAGTGCAAATTGAGAAAATCCGGAGATAGGTTTGATGTTGGATTAATGGAGCTTCAGAATAAACTAAAAGAATTAATATCTTCTTTGAATTAGTTGTTTATTTAATGGAATTTGATATTGATAAACTTGAAATCGAATTAAAAAAAAGATTATTATATCCATACAATTGGGGGCTTAAGCAAAATAACGATTTAGATAAAAAAACTAATTTTATCTACAGAATATTTCAGTTTGACGACTTAATTAAAAAGATTGATGATAAATTTTCAAACAATCCTGAAAAGAATTTACTTTTTAATTATTCGCTCAATCGCTGGTTTAATTTTTGGTCAGCAAGAGCGGTTCAAGGTTTTTTCTTAAGTAACCAAAGAGTTAAACCCGCAAAATTTAGTAAAGACAGACTCAAAGATTTTTATATTGATGATATTCCTTTTGACCATAAAACTTCTGTATATCCGCGAAACTTCAGATTGAGTCCTTTGAATGTAAAGCAAAATCCACTTCCTCTGATTAAATGGTTTTATCAAAATCAATCTCAGCAAAACAGAAAACATTTTGCTAATAGATTATTTGTAGTTGTTTACTCTGAATTGAATGAACATTGGAAACTTAAAGCAGAACTTCAGCTATTAAAAACCCATATTGATAATTACTTAAATTCTTTCAAGCCAGAGAAACTGGTGAAGTTGAAATTAGAGGGGAAAGAAATATTATCAGACTTAATAATGGTTATTAAATGATAACCTTTAAAAACATTGGTAGTGAAAATATCGGAGCAAGCTGCTATTATCTGAACTTTAATGGTAACGGAATTATTCTTGACGCCGGTATAGACCCTCGAAAAACCGGCATTGAATCACTCCCTGATTTTGATTTACTTAAAGAATTACCTACCGATTATGTTATTGTTTCACACGCACATCAGGATCATATCGGGGCTTTACCTTTCCTGATAAAATCTTTTCCTCATTTAAAGATTATAACTACTCCACAAACAAGAGCTTTAGCAGAATTAGTTTTGCACAACGCTGTTTCTATATTGAAAAAAGAAATTACTGATGAAAAATTTGTCTTTTACTCGCACGATGAAGTTGACTTGTTAATAAAAACAATAAACTATCTTGAGTATGAAAAAGAACAATTACTGTCATCCTATTATGCTTGTTTAGATTCTGATGTTAAGATAAAATTTTTTGATGCCGGACATATACTCGGTGCGGGTGGTATTTTACTCGAAAATCAGAATAAGAAAATATTTTATACCGGTGATATAAAGCTATCCAAACAACAACTACTTCCCGGTGCTAATCTTCCTTCAGAAAAAGTTGACGTTTTAATTTTGGAAACAACGTATGGTTCTACTCCAAATGAAGAAATTCCTGAATGGGAATCAGAAGCAAAAAGATTTGCAAAGGAAGCAAATATTATTTTATCAAAAGGCGGTTCGATTTTAATTCCGGTTTTTGCTTTAGGGAAAATGCAGGAAATTCTATCAATGATTTACAATCTTATAAAAAGAAGAAAATTAACAGAAGTAAATATTTTTGTCGGAGGAATAGGAAAACAAATCTCGCGGATATATGATTTGAACAGATATACAACAAATAGAATTGATAAGGAATTTGAGATAACTTCAATTCCCACTCTTGATTATAATGAAATAAAAAATCAAAATGAATTTTTCAAATCACCCTCAATTGTTTTAGCATCAAGTGGAATGATAATTAAAGGAACGAGTTCTTATCAGTTTGCCCTTAACTGGTTATCTCAGAAGCAATCTGCAATATTTACTGTTGGATATATGGAACCGGAATCTTTGGGCTATTTGATTTCTAAGGCAAGAAAAAACGATGTAATAAAATTAGATGAGTCACTTGAAGTTATAGTTAAATGTGATATTAAAAATTTCAGATTTCCCTCTCATTCAAAAAGAGATGAGTTATTAAAAATAGTTGAAAAATTAAATCCTGAAAAAATTGTTTTGGTTCACGGTGAAGAAGAGTCAATAAATTGGATAGCTAATAAAATTTTGTCTCGCAATAAAAAAGTTCAAATTATAATTCCATCAAAGGGGAAAGAAATAAATCTGTAAAAAACTTCTGAAAAATTAATCAGGTAATATTGAGACCATATCTCATAAAGCTAAACAATTGCTATTCTTTATTCATATCTGTCCAAAATAAATATATTTATGTGGCTAAAGCCTTCCCCTCCTTAGAATTATTTTTGGGGCTGTCTAAAAAGTAAATTTTTATAATATGGAATAGAAGAAGACCTAAGATTAGATCATCAAACCGATCTTTTTAATGTTATGAGCCATCGCTACTAATCCAAATTCTACATTTACTTT
>Ga0308414_1003370_pt1 | contig 10194 bp, 9 predicted proteins | sample HotsprSampleOS50_FD_205667 | JGI IMG/M metagenome (GOLD analysis project Ga0308414, IMG submission 205667) | Hot spring phototrophic mat microbial communities from Octopus Spring, Yellowstone National Park, Wyoming, United States - 20090730_OS50 ...
AGGGCGGCGAGGCACTGCTTGACCCGGCGATTGGCCAACTTGAGAAAATACAGCCCGATTTGCGCGTCGCGCTCGATCTCGGTGGCGTTGCCGTTGGCTGTGCCGCTGAGTAGCGAATCCAACCGGGACAGCGTACAGCTGGCAGCGTACAGCTCGCAGGCGGCATCGGCGATGCGTTCCTGAACATATTGCCGAAATAGGATGCCTTCCTTGTGCTTGATGACTTGGGCTTGAACGGCGAGGCTGAAATCGCGCACCCGGGTGCCCAACTCGCGGGCCATCGGCCGGAGGCGGCTGCTGCGGACGGGCACATCGGGCACACGCAGGCGGGCGGCAATCTGCGAGCCACCGAAATTCAACAGCGTGCCAAACTCCTTGAGCGGGTTGAACGCGGCGTTGTACACCTTTAAGAGTTGATCGGCCACCGGCTTGATGCCATACATAGCAATGAAGGCGCGTAAGACATCGTTGGCCCCTTCGCCGACAAGGTTCAAACGAGCGTCCCGCATCCAGCGTTCGTAGGGTTGGTCAAGGAAAAAGCTCTTGCCGCCGAGCAACTGCATGGTGTCGTTGACTATCCGCCACAGGGCATCGGTGGACCACACCTTCAACATCGCCGTTTCGAGCATGAAATCCTCGAAGCCGCGATCAATAAAGCTGGCACACTGAGCGGTGGTGGCTTCCATAGCGAAGGTGTGGGCAGCCATCCAGGCGATTTTTTGTTTGACCAGCTCAAACTCCGCCAAGGGCTGCTCAAACTGCACGCGCTGCTTGACGTGCTTGCTGGCCGCCGCCACACAGGCCTTGGCCACGCCGGTGCAACTGGCTCCGAAGGTGGTGCGGCCGAAGTCCAGCACGGTCAGGGCGATGCGCAGGCCCTTGCCAACTTGCCACAGCACGTTCTCCTTGGGCACAAACATGTTTTCAAACGCCAGTTGGCCCGTGGCGGTGCCGCGGATGGAGTTTTTCGGCATGCGGGCGTTGACCACCTTGAACCCCGGCATGTCGGGCGTAACGAGAAAAGCCGTGATCTCTTTCTTTTTGTTGGCCCCGCCGGCTAAACCGGGGGTGCGGGCCATCACCGTCAGCACGTCGGCGATCCCCCCATTGGTGATCCAGCGCTTGCTGCCGTTGAGGATAAACCCCTTGCCGTCTTCGGTCGGGGTGGCGGTGGTCTGCACGTTGCCCGCGTCGCTACCGGCCTGCTCCTCGGTCAGAGCAAAGGCCGCTAGCTTGCTGCCATCCACCAGTGGCGGCAACCACTTGGCTTGTTGTTCCTTGGTGCCAAACAGCAGCAGAGCGCGGATGCCGATGGAATGATGGGCATTGACAAACACTGCGGTGCTAGCGCAATGCCCGCCGATGATCTCCATCACCTTGGTGTAGGCCAGTTGGCTGAAGTTGCGTCCGCCAAACTCAGTCGGTGCCGTCATGCCCAGCACGCCTAAGCGGGCTAACCCCTGGATGACCGAGTCGGGGATGAGCGCGTCGCGGTCGATGGCTGCTGCGTCGATCGAGGTTTCACAAAATTGACGCACCTGCTCCAACGCGGCTTGGGTGGTGGCTACTTCCTCCGGCTTGAGCCGTGGATAAGGAAATAGCAGTGGCGCATTAAACAGTCCCAAAAATAGCCCTTTGGCAAACCCGAGTTTCTGCGGGCCGGAGAAGAGCAACTCCTCGGCTTCCTTGCGTTGTTGTTCAATCTGGGAGGCACTCAGTGCCATAAGAAACCCCCTGTAGGAGAGAGAAAGCGTGGGCGTCGTAGCTGACTGAGGGGCAACAATATTTTTATTGTAGGAGCGGCTAGCGACCAGGAAAATGGCGACGAGGCTTGGCCGGTAGGTGGGGCAGAGCGGGAAACGAAAACGAGGACAAAGGTTCAACCCACGTCCTCGCTTTCTCCGTGGCAACGGTGCTGAAACTGGAAAGGGGCTTGGAGGCTCACTTCTTGGGTTCGGCGGGTTCTGCTTTCTTCTCTTCGCTGCGATATTGCAAGCGGTACAACCGGCCGTTGTCGCTCAGGAAGTGCAGCACGTCGGCCTTGGGATCGAGAATCCAGCCGGCCACCTGATCGACCTTACTCCAGTCGGCCGCACCGTAGATCAGGACCCAGCGACGACCTTTGGAGTCATCGATAAAGCGGCCATTCCACCAGTTACGCACGAGGAGCGTTTCGGCGATGGGGGGATTGGCTTTGACGGGCGGGGCAACCAGTTTCACCGTTGGTTCGCCACCGATCACCACCGGTCCCATCTCACTGCCGGGAGCCGGCAAAGCGGGCTTGGCTTCGCCGAGTACCTCGATGAGGCGCATACGGCCGAGCTTCGCCTGTTGGAGATGAAGACCCGGAGTATCATAGCCCGCGGCGCGATGTTCGGGGCGCAGGCCGGGTACGGTACCAATTTTGTGAGCGGGATAGGCATACAGATACGGATAAGGATAAGCATACGAGTAGGGATAAGCGGAAGCCCCACCTCTCGTATAAGGCAGCGGGGGTGCATAAGGTTGCGGCGGTTGGGCATTGCCCGCCAAGGGAACGATCAGGGCAGTCAAGATCAACAGACGTAGGTACATCACGGCATCTCCAGAAGAAGGAGGCACACGGACCGGCTGGGGCGGTTTTTCCGTGCGGAGGTTCTGTACCTATTCTACCTGTGATGCGTAGATTTCCTAGACAATCAATCCTCGGGATTACACCTGGTGTAGGGATTGTAACGATTATAACGCTTGTAGGGAGGGAAGGGCCTCTGTAGAGGGAGAAGGGCCTATGTAGAGGGAGCAGGGCCTCGTCCAAGCGTTTCCATTGCGATCCATAGGGAAAGAGCGGGCCGCAGCACCCCCCTGTCTGTGACCAGAGCCTATCGAGTGAGGCATTAGAACCGCAGCAGCCCCTTAAAGAAGCCATATCCTTCATAAGCAATCAGGATAAGGAAGAAGAACACCCACAAGGTAGCCGTGAATAGCCAGCCCGTCCCCAGCACGGCGGTGGGCGTGGCAGGGGGCAAAGCAGTTGGCTCCGCCGCAGGCGGTTTTTTGACTTCGGCACGCGGGGTCAGATTCTCCGGCGGTTTCGCTCGGGCCACGGTTCCTTCTCCGTTTAACTCTTACGGGTGAAGTCGAGATAGAACACGAATACCATCAAACTCAGCAAGAATGCTACCCCGATATAGGTTGCGATATTTTTGACGGCGTCCGAGGGCGGTTTGCCGCGTATCCACTCATAAATCAGAAAAACCATATGCCCGCCATCGAGCACGGGAATCGGCAAAAAGTTGACCACTGCCAGATTGATACTGATGACGGCCAGGAACTGTAGAAACATAAACCAATCTTCACTGGCCACGGTGAAAGCCTGCTCGGCGATCATCTTAGGCCCACCGATGCTCTCGTAAGAAATGCGATTGGTAAGGATATTCTTGAGGCTCAAGAGAATGTTCTGGATAAACTCCACCGAGCGATTCATCCCATAGCCCACTGCTGTCATCAGCGAAGTGACTTCCTCTTTTCGAGTCAAAGGCAAAAACAAAAACCCACGCTCGACGTGCGGCCAGGTAGGATCGAGGACGGCCGGTTCCAGCGAGAAGACATCAGGGAGCAAGGCTCCGTCGCGTTTGATTTTCAACTCCACCTCGGGGAAGTCATTGAGTTGCAGGGCGTAATGATAGTGGGCCCACTGGTCGTACAACTCCCCTTCTTTGCCACGCTTGGAGGCGAGCTTGCTCCAACTGCCCCACTTGACGGCGTCGAGGGTTTTATCCGCTTCCCGCATGCGGCATTCGACAATCTCGTCGCCTTTGCGCAGACCGGCCTTGTCGGCAGGAGAATTTTTGCGAACCTCAACGATGGTACTCTCCACCCGATAAGCCACCCCCAGCTGCGGAATGGCCATCGGTGAGGTGGGGCTTTGCGGGGCGTCTTCGTCGAGCGGCCAACTGTCGTCCCAGGGGATGGGGGGCAACTCGCGTTCTTTGCTGGCGTCGTGGTTGATGGTGGCCCAAACTTTGAAGACGACCTGAAACTTGTTGGGATCGCGTCGCGGGTCGGCATGTACCAACTGATACAACGCTTCGGGCAACCGCACGGGGTCAAAATCTTTCAAGGTCTGCCAATCCGTTGCTTCCTCGCCATATTTCACGCCTACCTGGCTAATCACCGCACCCGCAGTGAGACCAGCCTGTTCCGCGGGCGAATGCCGCCGGACGGCCGCCACCTTGCCCATCTTCATTCGCAAGCCCAGGTCGCGCGTGAAAGCCGCTGGCACAAACAGACGAACGGCCTGGTTCTCCTTGCCGCGTTGCACCTCAATCACGACGGGTCGACCGAGAAAGCGTAGCAGCCTTTCGCGAAACTCAAAACTATCGCCCATCGGGCCTCGATCCTTTTGCGGCACCGCCGGTTGCAACGGCGTGACGTGGAACGGCTCTTCAGGACTAGCGCTCATGGCGACAAAGCGGTCGTTGAACGCGAACCCACCCGGGCCGATCGGCAGTGTCTCTTCCTGGCCGTTGGCTCGCCGCACCTTCAGTCGTATTTCCTTCTTGGGGTCGCTATGCAACAAGGTCCAGCTCAGCTTGCCAAAGGGATCATTCCCGGCCGGCTCGTCGTTGATGGCTAAAACGACATCGCCCGGTTCCAGCGGGATCACGCGAGCGGCCGCAGCAGCCGAGTGATACAGCACCGGCAACTCGCGATGGCGTTTGACCCGTGGCGAAACCAACTCTAGCCGTTTGGGAAAGACCACGCCGATCGTGGGCACGAGATTGGTCACTGTCTCTCGAACGGGACTCAGAGGCAGATCGACAATCTTGTTGTCTCGGTCACGAAACTGAAAATGCAAAATGGCGTCGTGGCCGGAGTTCGCCACGGCCAAGCGTAATTCTTCAAAGGAAGGCTCTTTGCGGTGATCGATTTTGTCGATGGTCCAGCCGGCCCGCACACCATTCTTCCAGGCCGGCGAGCCCGGCTCGGTCCGCCAGACCGCAGCGACGGTTTCCTCGACACCATCCAGGCGGAAGATGACGACAAAGCAGATCAACCCAAAAAGCATGTTCATGATCACCCCAGCTGAGATGATGAACATACGTTGCAAGACGCTCTTGGCCTTGAAGGAGCGCGGATTGGGTTCCTCCTCGTCGCCCTCGGTCCCTTCGCCCACCATATTCACATAGCCGCCCAACGGCAAAATGCCGATCATGTAGGTGGTTTCGCCGAGCGTAAATTGGCAACCGGGCACAGCGGGGCCAAAGCCAATCGAGAACGTCTTGACCTGCACATCGCACCACTTGGCCGCCAGGAAATGGCCCAACTCATGGATGAAGATGAGGAAGCCCAGGCCCAAGGCGGCCAAACCCAGAGGCAAGAGTCCCTCGAAGCCTACTCGGCTGAAGAGGTAGCCGGCCACTGCCAGGACAATGAGCATCAGCACGCCGTTTTGCGCCAACCAACTACTGAGCGTCAGGGGGGCTTGCTCCGGGGCAGGCGGAGCCACGGCCTTGGCCTCAGGGCTACGAGGGGCAGAATCTAGTCGATCCGGGGGGGGAGTCGGTTGGTCCAACGGCTTGCCTCCTGTCTGGCCCACCGATCAACGGCGAGCAACTTCTCCAGTGTTGGGCTGGACTCATACTCATGATGGTCCAGCACCTCCCGGCAGATCCGGGCTATATCCAAAAACGGCAACTCGCCGTTCAAGAAGCGTTGGACGGCCACTTCGTTGGCGGCATTGAGGACAGCGCCACAAGTGCCGCCCCGGCGAGCGACTTCATAGCCTAATTGTAGCGAGGCGAAGGTGTCGGGGTCAGGCATCTCGAAGTGCCAGGCACGCAGGCGTTGCCAGTCGAGTTTGCGAGCCGGCCCGGCCAAGCGCCGCGGATACGTCAAAGCATACTGAATCGGCAGGCGCATGTCGGGGGGCGAGGCCTGAGCCAGCACCGCCCCATCGCGAAATTCCACAAACGAATGCACCACACTCTCGGGATGAATCACCAGGCTTAATTGCTCCGCTTGCAGCCCAAACAACCAGCGTGCCTCGATCAACTCCAACGCCTTGTTCATCAGTGTTGCCGAATCGATGGTGATCTTGCGGCCCATTTGCCAGGTGGGATGCTGCAAGGCTTCTTCGACGGTGACTTGCTGCAATTGAGTTTTAGTCCGGCCGCGAAACGGGCCGCCACTGCCGGTGAGCACCAGGCGTTCGATCTCCGACGGTTGGCTGCCCTGCAAACACTGGAAAATGGCGCTGTGTTCGCTGTCCACGGGTAACACCCGCGCGCCGCTCCGTGCAGCCAGCCCCATCACCAACGGACCGGCCATCACCAGCGTTTCTTTGTTGGCCACGGCCACCGTTTTGCCTGCCTCCAGGGCCGCCCAGGTGCCGCGTAGCCCCGCTGCTCCAACGATCGCCGTCACCACCAGATCGACCTGGGAGTCCTGCACCATCTGGGCCAGGCCGTCGCTGCCGCGTAACAGAATCGTGCCGGGAGGCCAGTCCTGTGCCGGCGGGATCGCTCCTTCGCCCGTGATACACACGAAACGCGGCCGAAATTCCTGCGCTTGTTGGAGCAGCAACTGCAAGGAGGAATGGGCCGACAGCCCCACCACTTGCACCTCTCCGGGCAGATGCCGGGCGACATCCAGCGTGTTGGTACCGATCGACCCGGTCGAACCCAGGACGACAATACGCTTGGCGTGTGCAGGGGACGCGTTCTCCATTCGGGTATTGTACGACCTTACCCCCGTTCGACTAGAAAGCCGAATCCCACCTCGGGCGCGCCGCAAGAGCTTGGTAGGTGCTGACCATCGAACGAAGGTCTGACGACGGAGGGAAAGTACCTGAAGCAGACCCCCTCACCCGTACCCTCTCTCCCTTTGGGGAGAGGGCAGAAAATTCGATGGAAGCCCCTCTCGCCCGCCGAGCGTAAAGCCCCTCTCCCCCCTGGGATAGAGGGGTTGGGGTGAGGGGGTCCACGAGCCAGGCTGAGGGGGGCGGCACTAGACCGGTCAGAATGTTACGCCCAACCTCTGATGGCACCTATGCCGATGGGGTACACGTCCTGCTTGCTACAATTGCTACGATGTTTGTTGATGACGATGATTTTTGCTTGATGAGGTCTTCAGAAGGAGCAACCTTTCTATGCCGGATTCCTCCGTGGAGTGGGCCGCTGTTCTGGGACGAGTGCCCAGCGGGCTTTATATCTTGACCGCCTGCCAGCATCAGGAAGAAACGGGCATGCTGGCCTCGTGGGTCATGCAATGCTCCTTCGAGCCGCCCCGCCTGAGTGTCGCCGTCCAGCCACAACGTCGCATCTCCGCTTGGCTTACTCCCCATGCGTCGTTTGTCCTGAACCTGCTGGGCGAAGGCCAAAAGAACCTGATGGCTCACTTTGCAAAGGGGTTTGAGCCGGGTCAGCCCCCTTTTGAGGGGCTGGTGACCGAGCGAACCGAGACCGGGGCGGTTATCCTCTCGGAAGCCCTGGGCCATTTGCTCTGTCGCGTGGCGGACCGCTACCCCGCCGGCGATCATGATCTCGTGATTGCAACCGTCCTCGGGGGCCGCTTGCACCAGCCCGAGGGCAAACCGCTGACGCACGTTCGCAAGAATGGACTGCGTTATTAGTGCCAGACCACTCACAAGGGGTAGTTGGCTCGGTGTCACCAGCCAGGCTAACTCTCCGTGCTGCAAAGGTGCTGTGCCACACCAGCCCAAGACCTGTCGAGGTGCTTGCTTGGAACGCGAACCACCTCGTCCGTCCCACGGGTACCGCGACGAGGTGATAGGTTTGTCTCTCGACGCTTAGTGTTGCGGTAGCATCCAGACCACGGGCAGCATGCCCGGGCTGACCTGCACCACCCAGTTCCCCCCGGTCTCAGGGCAGCGTATCAGCAGCGTGAGAGTTGGCCGGCCCGTTACGGTCAGGCCCATCGTGACCTGGCCATTTTCCCAATCGGTCGGGGCCATCAGCGGCACGACAGAAGCCGACAAACTCGAGCGCATCAGGCGGCGTGCAATTTGCAGTTGCTCCGATTGCAGCACCTCGCCAGCCCAAGCCCGTAAACGCATCAGCGTCGAACTGTATTGCCGCGGATGAATCGGCAAGCGGCTCGGCTCGGCAGCTTCCTCCCCCGAAAGCCCCGTCTGACCACCTCCATGCAGGTGCAACTTATAGGCTAGCGGATCCGCTTCGACCACGGCCGGCCTCCAGGCATGGGCCAATTGAACCAATACGGCCGCCTTGTCGGTTTGGCCGGCTTCCAGCGCTCGGTGAGCGGCTTGCAAATAGAGTTGCGCGAGTTGCTTCTGGCCGGATTCAGTCTGAAGTTGTTGCAATTTTTGTCGTACGGCCCAGACGTACCAACCCAGCAACTCCCGCCAGTCGGCCGGGTAGCTCAGGCTCAGCTCCAGACTGTAGCGGCCGTCGGTTCCTTTGGAGAAAGAGAGTTTGAAACGGCCGTCGCGTAGGAACTTGCGAACAAAGGCGACCGAGTGGAGCAGGTCGGCGACGAGGCGGTTGGCCTGCTGGCGCACGGGGGCGACCTGGGGCACTTCGCCCAGGGTGTCGAGCAACTCCAGCAACCCTGGGGGAGCGGGGCCACGGCGTGTCTTTTCCAGGCGATCGACTTCTTCGGGCGGCGGCGTGCCGGGTCCAGGTACAAACTCGATAGGCAGATAAGTAGCCGGCTGTACCGTCAGCAGCAGAGGGCGCGGCAGTTGGGGCGACTGAGCCAAAGCCAACGGCGCGACGCAGGCAAATAGCAGCAGGGCGCAATGGCCCGTGAAGCGTCGAGAAGACATAGAGCAACCTCCGCACGAACACACCGCGCCTCGGATGCGCGGTCTGCGGACTATAACCAGAGCCAAACGCAAAACAAGAGCGGTCGCCCGGAACTGAACCAACCCGGTCGCCGGAGGGGGTCACCCGATTCTCGGAAAGGTTAGGCGGCAACAGACCAGTAGGCTTTCCATCGCGTAATAGTGCTCGCACCTGGCTAACCACCAAGACCTACCACTTCAGCGGCCGCAGCGGCACAGCCAGCACCATCTCGGCCTCGCCCTCGATCACCTCTTCCCGCAAGAACGGCACGCTGCCTTTCATGCTTCCGCCCCCCGGAGTGCCTCGCTCTTTAAGTTTGCGGGTCTGCTCGCGCAGGAACCGCAGCTGCTCCACCGTTAGCCCGTTCGCCTCTCGGAGCAGTTCCGGCATGGCGGTCGGCTGCTTCTGGATGATCCTCGGCAGGTCCTCGGATACCCGGCCCGCCAGGGCCGTCCTAATATACTTACTGGTCGAACAGTAGCTTCATGCGACCGCTACTACCATGCTTCGCTCTCGTGCTGCGGCGAAGCCGAAGCAGGCTTGAATCTCTTCCTGCGTCAGGTGAATCTCTTCCTGCGTCAGGTAGGAGAAGTCATCACCCTGCGTATCCCCGTCTGGCAGGTGCTGCACCAGCTGATCCTGAGCTACAACCGCGACGGCGACAGCGGCGCGGCGAAGATCTACGGCCACCCGAAGTGTCAAGCAAAGATGGAAGCAGCCCGACAGTTGGCATACCGGCTGTACACGCTGTGCGAGCGGCAGGGCTGGGCCGAGGACGCCCGAGCTTACAACGAGATCGTGACCGGCTGGACCGGCATCGAGAGTGCCGCGGCGAAGGAGCCGCTGGCGGTGCAGCAGACGTTATTCGACAACAACTAGGCGAGCCGCCGACGTGAGTCGGCGGAGTCGTGTGGTAAAATCACGATCGGAGGGTGACATCATGACAGTTGTGACACTGGAAGAAGCTCAAGCCAAGCTGCCGGAGTTGATCCAAAGCCTACCGCCCGGCTCGCGGATCGAACTGACAATCCACGGCGTTACAGTCGCGACCATCACACGGGAAGCCGTTGCGCCGAGCCTCCCCAGTGCGCTGGCGGAACAAGAGCCGCGTGTGGCGGGGACAGCAAAGGATCGCATTCTCTGGATGGCGGACGACTTCAATGACTCGTTCGAGGATTTCGACGAGGACGCGGAATGATACTGCTCGTCGATACCCATGCCGTGCTGTGGTTCTGGCGGGACGATCCACAATTGAGCGGAAACGCCAAGGCGTTGATCCAAGACCCCGCAAACGTCATTCTCGTGAGCTGGGCAGTACCTTGGGAAGTGGCCATCAAAGTGAGCCTGAAAAAGATCGACATTCTCGGGCCGTACGCCGGCTTTTTCC
>Ga0308414_1003371_pt1 | contig 10191 bp, 9 predicted proteins | sample HotsprSampleOS50_FD_205667 | JGI IMG/M metagenome (GOLD analysis project Ga0308414, IMG submission 205667) | Hot spring phototrophic mat microbial communities from Octopus Spring, Yellowstone National Park, Wyoming, United States - 20090730_OS50 ...
TGAAGTCAGCCTTGCCTACCTGGATGCACTGGAGGGCAAATCCCCGGAGGCAGCCCGGCGCGCTGCGGCGGCCGGTCTGGAGTTCTTCAGACAAGTCACATCGCGCACCAATCTGAGCAGTCGTTCTCTCGTTGACCGGGAACTGGATGCCATGCTCGTCACGCTGTCCGGTCGGCTGTTTTTCCGGCTGGGCGATATGGAGACGGCCTACCAGGCTTTTGACCTTGGCCTCGATGCCTACACGAAGCTGGAGGATGGGGCGCGTGGGGTTGTTGAAAATGCGGTCTGGCTGGAACGCTGTGCGGGGGCGCTCGGCCGGCGTACTGAAGCCCAGCAGGCCATTGAGACGGGGCGCAATGTTCAGCGTGGGGCCCGGTCAGAGCGCCTGCAAATTGCCCTGCTATCCTGGATGGGGATGGTGTATGGCGAGTCCGGCGACCTGAAAAAGGCCCTGGAACTCCAGCGCGAGGCCCTCAATGCCCTCCGCCAGTTGTCAGACCTGGCCCTGGAAACCGGTGTGCAGTGGAATCTGGCGCGTATCCAGGCCGCTCTGGGGAACTATGCCGATGCCCGCCGCAGCTATGAGAACGTTCTGAAGCTGACCGAAAAAGAGTCTGACCCCTTCTGGCGCACCCAGGTACAGGAAGCTCTGGCACGTTTGCCCTAGTCCCCAGGGCCTGTGGTTTGGCCGGCCTGGGATGATCGCGGTAAGGGGGAGTGTGCCAACGTGGGTGTGGTGCGCAGGTCTTCATCCGGGCGCAGGTAGCGGATCGTGCGCCCGGTCGTGTCAATACGCGGGTGATAAACGACCGACCGGTGGCCATAGGCAGCAAAACACTGCTGCATTGCAGCGGCAATGCGTTCAAAGTTATGTGAAGCCAGGGCCAGGGCGGATGGCCCGGCACCACTCAGGGCCGTTGCCCAGAGTCCGTCCTGTTCGAGTTCGAGAATTTCCGCAAGGCCGGGAACAAATGGCGCACGGTAGGGCTGGTGCAGGTGATCGCGCATGGCTTCGCGCAGCAACTCGTAGCGGTGATGCTCCAGCGCCCCCACAAACATCATGACGTGCTGCATCTGGAAAATGGCTTCGGCGCGGGGGATGGCGTCCGGCAAAATGGCCCGCATCTGCTCGGTGGGAAGCGCAAAGTCCGGCGTGACGATAATCAGGTGGATGTCGGCAGGGAATGTGCGATGAAAGAGAATCGGAGCGCCGTGCGCCCGCCCGCAGGAAGTAATCCATCCACCGTAGCGGGCCGGTGCGAGGTTATCCGTGTAGTTCTCAAACACCATAGCGTGCCGCAGCAGTTCCGGTTGTGCAAATTCCATCCCCGTTACGGCTTCCACCAGTGACACCCCGGCAATGATGGCGGCGGCGCTGCTTCCCAGCCCGCTGCCCAGTGGAATGTCGTTGCTGATGTGCAGGTCGAGAGGCGGTAAATTGACATAGGCACTGGCGGCTGTATGGCGCGCGACACGGCAGATGAGGTTGTCGTCCGGGTCGAGGGGAATGCCTTCGGTGTATTGTCCACCAACCGAAAGCCGCCATGGCTGTCCCGCTGGCCGGATTTGTCCCCGGACGCGAAGATAGAGGCCCAGGGCGAGTCCCATCGTGTCAAATCCGGGACCCAGGTTGGCGGTTGACGCCGGGATGCAAATCTCGAATTTTCGTTCCAACATGGTTTTTCCTGCCTGAACAACACCCTGACCGGGAAAAGCCATCCCAAACTGGCGGTGGACGCCAACTCGGCAGCGACGATGCCTTTTCTTGATACAGATTGTGTCCGACTGTATGTGCAGGTCGTTGGCGAAAAGGGCCTGCCGATCATTTTTGTCAATGGCTGGGCTGCAACGTGTCAGATGTGGCTGCCATTGGTCAAGCGCCTGTCTCGGTCATATCGTTGCGTGCTCTACGACCCACGGGGCACAGGGCGCTCGCTGGCTACAGCCTTCGGCACGACCTTCGAGGTTGAGGATGCTGTAGCCGACCTCCATGCCGTGCTGCGCTATGTCCAGGGCTGGGATGCCCACGTCGTCGGGCAGGGGACAGGGGCGGTGGTCAGCCTGCTTGCGGCCAGGGAACGCCCGCAAAACTTTTCTTCCCTGACTCTGATTGGCACAGAATGTCTTCCTCCGCCGACAGGACGCGACCGGGAAGCCGAGACCGACCTGCTCTGGACTCAGGTGCGGGTACTGTTGCAGGAAGCAGCCACCCTGCCGTATGTCCGCCAACTGTTGCTGTGGCGCTACCGGCGGGTGCCCGAACCGTACCGGACCCAACTCTATGAAGACTTTGCAGCGACTGATCCCCGGGCGGCTTATGGCCTGGCGCAATCTGTCCGTGATGTCGTCATCCGTGTCCGATTCTGGGATGCTCTGCGGCAGGTTCCCCTTCCCATCCTGCTCGTACGCGGGGCGCTCGATGACGTGCTTTCATCCGCGACCCATCGGGATATGTTTGACTGCATCCAGCGGGGACAGACAGCAACAGTGCGTGAGGCCGGCCACTTGCCAACCCTGGAATACCCTGACGAGTGCGCCGAGTTGCTCCAGAACTTCTTTCGGACGGAATCGCTGCCGGCTTACCGCCCGTGAACTGGGTCGGTGGCGGCTGCGCCTGTGCCAGCAGGTGAATGGGAGGAACCACTAGGCAGGAAGGCGACGCAGCAGCACCAGGGTCAGATCGTCCGCCGCAGGCGCGCGTCCGACAAAGCGGCTCACGGCTTCGTCCACCCGGTCGCGCAGACGTGAAGCACTCAGGCCCCGGTGCTTGATGATGGTTTGTGCAAGTCGTTCCAGTCCGAGAATTTCGCCCTGTTCGTTCAGGCTTTCGGTCAAGCCATCGGTGTAGATGGCAAGAACATCGCCGGGCGCGAGACAGACCTGGTGAAGTGCCGGTGAGATGTTGGGCGTAATCCCAACGGGAATGCCTTGCGCCGGGAGTTCGGTGTAGGTGCCATCTGCACGCACAAGCAAAGCGGGATCGTGACCGGCGCTGGTGTAGTGGAGGATGCCGGTTGCCGGGTCGAGTTCCGCGCAAAACAGGGTGAGAAACTTGTTTTCGGGGGAATTTTCGACCAGGTAATCATTGACCGCCGCAACAATGTCCGCCAGCGTCCGTGCCGTCTGCGCCTGGGCGCGCAGGGCCGCGTGGACACTCGACATCATCAGCGCCGCTCCCATGCCTTTGCCCGCCACGTCGCCAACGGCAAGGATGAGTTTGCCATTGCCACGGGGAATGAAGTCGTAGTAGTCCCCGCCGATTTCACGGCAGGGGAAGCTGAGTCCGGCGATGTCCCAGCCGGACAGTTGCGGAGGGCGGGTCGGGTGCAGGCTGAGCTGAATTTCGCTGGCGACCTGAAGTTCTTCTTCAAAGCGGCGTTTTTCGAGGCGGGCTTCGAGGAGGCGGGTATTTTCGATTTTGATGGCAGCCACGCGGGCAATCGTGATCAGCAGGTCAAGGTCGTTCTGGTCAAAGTGGGCTGGAGCAAAGGGATTGTCCATATACAGCATGCCCAGCACTTCACCTCCGGCCAGCAGCGGTGCCGCGATGAGTGAGGCGGCTGAGATGTCGGCATAGTGCTGCGGCCCCTCGTGCCGCGCATGACCAATCAGAATGGGTTTTCCGTCCTGCAGAACATGGGTATGGATGGACCAGGGAAGCGTCACCTCCAGATGGGCGGTTTGTGGCGTCACGCGGTGGGCTTGCGGCTGAAGCTGCCCGTGCTCATCCCGCAGCAGGAGGTACGCACGCTCCGGGGCAATGGCCTCGAACGCCAATCCAAGGATCGTATCCAGCGTCTCTTCCAGAGGCTGATCCATGGAGAGGGTTTCCACGACTTTGCTGAAGAGCGGCAACCAGTGGGATGCCGGAAGCCGTTGGGTGGCTGGAGATGCCACATGGGGCCCGGTCGTTGCTGTCTGTTGCTCCGGTGAGGGAAGACCCTCCCTGGTTCTGGGAGAGCTGAGAATTTCGGTTGGTGCGCTCTGTCCGCTTCCAATAAAACGAAAGGCCGGGGGGGTTTTGTAGGAGCCGGAGGCGGTCGTCGTGCCATCCGCCACGTGTAGCTCGGTTTCGCCAATGCGGATGACGTCGCCCAACTGGAGCGCCGCACGTGACTCGATGCGTTGTCCGTTATGATAGGTGCCGTTGGCGCTGCCGCTGTCGTAGAGGACAAAAAATTCGCCGTCGCGCCGGATTTCAGCGTGCAGGCGCGAAACGAAGGGATCATTGAGACAGATGTCGTTGCGCGACGACCGCCCGATCGTCAGCCGGACGCTCTTGAGCGGCACTTCAAAGGACGCCCCCGATGGTGGACGGACATGAATCGCCGGGGGGAGCTTGCGTGACGTCATGCAGCCTGGCCAAGGCTACCCTGCGAGCCGGCACCGGGCAGGGTCTCAGTCATTGAATCGTGAAGCGCACGCGCGTTTCACCGAGCTTGAGTTCATCACCGTTTTGCAGCGGGTGTGGGGTTTTGGGGATCAGCCGCACATTGCCGTTCAGGAACGTACCGTTGACACTCGACAGGTCTTCAATGAAAAAGCGTCCGCCTTCCTGGAACAGCCGGGCATGCCGCCGGGAAACCTTGGTTTCAGCGTCGTGTGGGGTCAGATCGATTTCCGGGAAGTTGCCGGTATGGGGGTCGGTGCGCCCCAGCAGCATCGTATCTTTGATGAGTTCATAGGCGGCTTTGGGTTTCCCGTGTACATCAAGCACCTGTAAGCGGGCAATCTGGCGGTTGGGCGTTACCTTGCGTCCACCACCTCCTTGGGGTTGCGCTGCCCCACAGTGAGGACAAAAGGCATCGTCCGGCGCAATGCTGCCGCCGCAGGCAATGCAGAACGTCGAACCGAGACTGGGCATGGGGGGGCTGTTGAGCTGCTGCAGGTGCTCTTCCAGCATCCGCTTCATTTCAGCCGCCGAAGCCGGACGATGCTCTGGTTTGTGGGCGACGGCCTTCATGATAATCGCCTCAATGCCCGCAGTCAGTTTGGGATTGATAGCGCGTGGACGGGGATTGCGGTCGAAATCAAAAATCAGGAGTGGATTGTCCTGTGGGTCAGCCCCGGTCAGCAGGTGAAACATCGTTGCCCCAAGGGAATAGAGGTCTGAACGTGGCTCGACCTGCCCGGAAAACAGTTCGGGTGGGGCATACCCCATGGTCCCAATGGCTGTAACCCCTTTCTGGGTGGGCGACACAAAACGGGCAATGCCAAAGTCAATCAGCATGACACGCGGCGGTGTCCGGGTGTCATCCAGCATGAGGTTGGCCGGCTTGAGGTCACGGTAGATGACGGGTGGGTTCTGATTGTGGATGTAATCGAGGACATCACAGACCTGGATGGCCCACTCCGTCACGGTTCGCTCGTCAATGTAGCCCGTTTCACTTTCCTTGAGCTTTTTGGCGAGGTCTCCCCCTGGGACATACTTCATCACCAGATAGTATTTACCGTCATTGACAAAGTAATCGTAAACGGTGGGAATGGAGGGGTGTTCCAGGCTGGCAAGAAGTTGTCCCTCGCGCTGGAAATCCTCAATCGCCTTCTGGCGCTGGGCGGGGTCCGTGAACATATCGTACATTTCCTTCACGGCCCGGCGGGTCTTGTCATTGGCTGGCCCGAATTTCTGGTCATACGCCAGATAGACGCTGCCCATGCCGCCACCGCCAATGCGTTTGACAATACGGTAACGTCCTTCAAGGATGGTCTCCGGCGCAAGTTGTTTTTGGTTCACCATGGGTTGGCAACGCTGGTGGTAGGCAAATCACCCTGTCCTCTGCGGCGGCCGGGCGCCACAGGGGATCAGCGAATGTAGTGAAACTTCAAAAAAGTCTTGCCGACAATGATCTCGTCACCGTCGTTGAGTGGATGCCGGTTGCCAGGCAAAAGGCGCCGTCCACGGTTGACAAAGGTTCCATTCGTGCTGCCCAGGTCTTCAAGGACATACTGCCCATCCTGACAGACGATGCGCGCATGGCGGCGCGAAACTTTGGCTTCCGGGTCATCCTGGTCGAGGTCAATGTCAGGGAAGATGCCCCCATCCGCATCCCAGCGGCCGATATTGGACTCGGTTTCTGTCAGCAGGAACTCTTTGCCAACCGTCCCACCCCGCTGGATGACCAGTTTGGCGCGGGGCACAGAGGACGATGCTGATGGTGAAGAAGCCGATGATGTCGCTGGCGGTGAACCAGGCAGAGGTGTTTTGGGAGATGGAGTGGGGTTGTTGGCTGTCGGAACAGCCGGAGTTGGAGAGTGGCCTTGGATAACCGGTGGCGGTGTGGGTGGCGGGGACACTACCGCCACTGGCGAAGGCATCGGCGGCGGAACTGGCAGTGCAGGTGGCGTCGGGGAAACCGGGGCACCAGCTCCGGCTGAAAACGGCGGCGATGCCACAGCAAAGACATCGGCTGCCGGTGGGGCGGCTGGGGGGGCCGGATGGGATTGTGGGGCTATGGCAATCGAAGGAACATTCGGCGGTGGCGGCGAAAAATCAGCCGGAGACAAGCTGGGCGGTGTCGGTCTGGCACCGGCCGGGGAGACCACTCCGTAAGAAACCTGGCCCCGTGGAGGGACTGCGGCGGGTGGCGGAGGGGGGGCGGATGGAATACCACCCTGGAGCAGCGCACCTGATGTCCGTGCACCACGCATGGCGGAAAGTTGGTAGCCGCACTCGTCGCAGTACTCAGAGCCGTCGAGATTGTCCGTACCGCACTGCGGGCAACGTATCATCGCACCTGACCTCTTCCTGAACTGCTGTGGATGATTCTTGAGAAGCCAAAGCAGTCACCGATTATAACCAAAACCTTACGCCGGGCAAGCCGCTTTCCAGTCAACAGTTCTATGGTTTTCAGAGCCAGTCCGGGCACAACTTCGCTGGCGGGAACGTCTCCGCCATAGCAGCCCGTCAGCCGGTGTAGGGGCCGTTGCTGCGCTTGGCTTGGCGCTGTCGTCAGTCAGTGCCGGCGGGATGTCGCTAGCGCTCCGTCAGGTGCGGCCCTGAACCCAGTCCCGGAGAAAGAACAGGTACACCAGTGGGCCGATGACCGGAAACGCGACAATGAGGGCGACAGAAACAATTTTGCGGCCAAGTGTGCCACCGCTGCGCAGCGCATCGGCCAGGGCAATGATCCACAGGGTCGTGGTCAGCAACCAGAAAGTGTAACGAATCATCGTGGTTTCTCCCCAAGTCGTGGTGGCCATCCTGTGCCGGGCAGGCGATCTCCGCAAAGGAAACCTGGTGACACCGGTCCAGGTTCAGGCGTCAGAGTTTCTTCCTGGCGCCCCGCGCTTCGCTTACGGTTGGAAAGTGTGAAAAGTTGCCGACTTCCATCCCAGTCCGTCCTGTCTGATGTACGGCTTCGCTGCTTCCCCTCGATTCGGTTTTGCTTGGTCATTTTGGGGGCGCACGCTAAAGTCATCCCACGAACCCGTCGGTTCGTCAATGACGTGTCGCCAGTGAGTTTTCTTTTCAAACACCATGGCCCTGCGTATCCCGCTCATCATCGGAAACTGGAAAATGCACAAGACGGTCGCCGAAGCCGTCGCCTACGTAACCGCCTTTCTTCCCCAGGTCGCTCAGATGACGGACGTTGAGATCGGGATAGCGCCGGTCTTTACGGCGCTTTTGTCCGTGGTGGCGTCCGTCCAGGGCAGTGTTCTCCGGGTGCTGGCCCAGGATGTTGCCGCGGAAGGTCCAACCGGTGCCTTCACCGGAGAAGTGGCGGCCGAAATGCTCCGGGAGGTGGGCTGTTACGGGGTCATCATCGGGCATTCCGAGCGGCGCCGTTACTACGGCGAAACCGACACCATCGTGGCAGCCAAAGTGCGGCGCGCCTTTGATGCACAACTTCTGCCCGTGGCCTGCGTGGGCGAAACGCTGGACGAACGCGAAGCCGGAACGGCGCTGCCCGTCGTCGAGCGGCAACTCCGGGCAATTGCCGGTACGTTGACACCCGACGAGGCCCCCCGTATAGTGGTCGCTTATGAGCCGGTATGGGCGATTGGCACAGGTCGTGCCGCAACACCGGAAATCGTGCAGGTGATGCACCGGCACCTGCGGGCCACGTGGGAGGAATCTTTCGGTGCCCCGGCCGCGGCGGCATTGCGCATCCTGTACGGCGGGAGCGTGACCGCCGAAAACATCGCGGCGTTTACGTCCCTGCCTGATGTGGATGGGGCGCTGGTAGGCGGCGCAAGCCTTTCCCCGGACGGCTTTGCCCAGCTCATCCAACGGTCGCGGGCTGATGCCGCTTCAGAGAAGTGTTAGATGTTGAGTCGTGGAGTGAAATCTTAGGACATGCCTTGGTATGCTTACGCGCTGTACGCGCTTTTTGCCCTTGTCTGCCTGCTGCTCATCGGTGTGGTACTTCTTCAACCTGGCAAGGGTGACATTGCCCTGTTTGGCGGCGGCAGCCAAACGGCTTTCGGCCCGCGCGGTGCGCAAAAGCCCTTGGAACGGGTGACGTTCGTTCTGGGCGGATTGTTCATGGCGCTGGCATTCACCTTTTCCATTCCGGGGGTTCTGTTGCCGCGTTCGGCGGCTTCGGGGATCAAGGACGTCCCACCGCCACCCAAGGCAGAGAAGCCAAAAGAGGAGACGAAGCCTGAAGAGAAGCCGGAAGAAAAGAAAGATGCCGGCGCGACGGAGACCCCCGGTGGGGCAGCTCCGGCTGCCAGTGAGGATAAGCCCAAAGAGGAAGGCAAAGAAAACAAGGATGCCAAGCCAGCCGGGTCCCAGCCTGAACAGAAGGATGGACAAAAGGCTGGCAGTTCGCCGGAAGCACCAAAGAAGAGCCAGTAGGTTTGCCGGGTTTTCTGGATTTCACCCTTGGTTTGGGCGTATAGTGGGCCCGGTAGAATTCTGAACTATGCCGAAGTGGTGGAATTGGTAGACACGTACGTTTGAGGGGCGTATGGGCAACCGTGGGGGTTCGAGTCCCCCCTTCGGCACCACCCGTAACCAAATGGCACGCTGTTACAGCGTGCCATTTGGTTTTTTGTTCTTGTTCAAGACCTGTCCAGGCGCTCACAGCAGGTTCAGGCCAAAGACGAACTGATGGAGACGGAGGTCGGCCGTCATTTCCGGGTGGAAGGTGGCCGCAAAAATCTGTCCCTGGCGAACCCACACCGGATGACCGCCCCACGCGGCCAGCACCTCGACGCCCGGGCCGACGGACTCAATGATGGGCGCACGAATGAAAACAAGTTCGAGTGGGTCAGGGCCCAAGCGCGGGATGGTCAGCGTGGTGGTGAAGCTGTCCACCTGTCGCCCGTAGCCATTGCGCCGTACAGTCATGTCCACGAGGCCGAGTGAGGCTTGAGCCGGATGCGTGACGACGCGCGCCAGCAGAATGGCTCCGGCGCAGGTGCCCAGCAGCGGCCGCCCTGCCGCCGCAAAATCCCGTATCGCCGCAAACCACGGCTCGGCCTGGAGAAAGCGGAGCATGGTCGTGCTTTCCCCGCCCGGCAGGATGAGTCCAGCCAGGTCGGTGAGGTCGGCAATGCGACGTACGAAACGCGGCGTCGCGCCGGCCCGCCGGAGCGCCTCGGCATGGGCTGCAAAGTCACCTTGAAAACTCAGGACGCCAATGGGTTGCCGGTCATTCATGGTTCGGAAAGCCTAACATGGCCGCCGGTTGGTGACCAACGCGCCCCGGACAGAACGATCCTCAAAACCGGCTTGGTTGCCAGGCAAAGCCTGACACTGAAGTAATGTTTGATCTTGGTTGATGGTCAAAGTAGGTTGAAACCATCACCGTCCAGGCATCTCCGCCGGTCGCCACCGATACTGTTCGCGCACTGATTTCCATAAAACGGGCGACGGTAGAAGGCCTGCAATGAGGCGCGCTCGCGCTGTCCTGGATTGTTTCCGTCCCCGCTTCGGCGTCCCCGTAAAGTCAATGCTGACGACACCACAGGTAGTCCATGTGGCTCCATTGTGGCGGATGTGGTTGGTGAGAAAGTCCTCTGTAGAGGGAGTTGCTTATGGCTAGCTTTTCGTCCTATGCCAACGGGGTGAAGCGGTGGTACCAGAAACTGGAACTACCGATGCCACCGGAGCGCATCTTCGGTGCGCACATGATGTTGATTGGTGGGCTGGCATGTCTGATTGGGACGTACTTTTTCGCCAGTATGACGATGTGGAACGACGGGTATGTGAATCTCACGCTGCGTCCACGTCTCATTTCACTG
>Ga0308414_1003375_pt1 | contig 10188 bp, 13 predicted proteins | sample HotsprSampleOS50_FD_205667 | JGI IMG/M metagenome (GOLD analysis project Ga0308414, IMG submission 205667) | Hot spring phototrophic mat microbial communities from Octopus Spring, Yellowstone National Park, Wyoming, United States - 20090730_OS50 ...
GGGGTGACCCGGGTTCTTCGGTGTCATAAAACCGGCTTGATATTCATTCTTTATCAGTGGGTAAACCTCTTGAGTATAGTCAGCGAAAGTTACCACATCACTATAGCAATCCTACTTGATTTTCAAACAAAAATTTTTCAGAACTAAATATGGGGGCGGTGCCCCTGCGACCCTCTGTTCCATTCTCATTTAGGATTGCTATATCAATTAAAAAAGCACCATTGACTGCTGCAGTTTGTAGCCAATAGTCCATCACGAATAATCGAAATAAAATTGCCTTTTCGTAGTGTTCTGGATAGTTAGATAGTTTAATGTAACTATTTTCAAATTCCACCCATTTAGGTATTGTTACGCCACTGATACTCCAATGATTTGCCCAGGCGTTTTTGTTGCCATCATCCCCAATAAAGATCACGTCTTGGTTCCATTGCGCCGCCGCTTCCAGGGCATATTTCAAATACTCTGGTTGGTTGCCAAAATGGGCAATTACCACCGGGATGTTGGTTGTCTGTACCATGTTTCTCCCTAAACTTTAATCGCCTGGGGTAACGCCTGGGCTGCCACCACCCGGTCGCACCCGGAAGCGGGTCGTGCCCACTGGTAACGGTACTCCTTCGGGTCGCCCCAACACAACCCCAAGTATAGTTCCGTGCGGGTGGCATCCAGTTCCAACCATTCCGCCTGGGTAAGGGCTTGGGTCAATTCCGCTACCGTGACTGGCCGGGTATGCGGATGCACCCACCAGTAATCTAACCCGTGGGTGTAACGCCACCAGAAATCCAGCACCGCTTCCTTGGCGGCCATTAACCGCTCCTTGTCCCCCTCGATGGCACATAACTGCCCATGCACCTCCGGCACCGCCAATTCTCCCCCCCGAAACCGACAGGTACGCCAGATGATCCCGGAGACCCCCTGGGTGCGCTGGTATTCATGCACCTGTGCCCGGAAATCCTCAAACGCAAACACCATACTCAGCCGCTCCGGGGGAATCGCCAGGGCAATCACCGCATGACCCACCCGCTCCCGCACCGAAGGAAGCCAGCGTTGCCCTTGCCAATTGGCCTGCAATTCCTGCTCCAGAATCTGGATCAACTCGCGGGTGGTGTACGGCATGAACCGACCATGAGGGATAATGACCGACCGTGTTAGTCCAAATAACCCATCAAATCAGCCACCGGCGGATCGACCTGGTTGGGTGCTACCGGTCGCCCCATCACGATTTTCGTTGGTTTCACCAATGCCCCCGCTGGTTCCGGAGCCGCAGGCAGGGTGCCCACGGGCTGGGAGGCAGGACCGACTGGTTTTGGCTGAGCCATGATACTGTACTCCAGAATATCTTTATAATTCCATCTTAGGCGGACTTTTGCCCCAATGACCGTCTGACCTCTCCCCACCCCCCCAGGCTTAACTATCATGAGCCATCCCGCAATCACGGTTGAATTGTGAGTAAAAATTTTATCCTTAGTAACGTTACGGGTCGCAGGGCACCGCCCCGCCCCGGTTCTAATCGCCTTGTTACTCGCATCCCTCGTCTAAAATGGCTATAAAATAAAGTTGAAGAAAGTATTAAAAATTCAAAACACTGTGAACAAGCGGTAATTTTAACGACGGGGGCTTCACAAAACCTAGTCAATCTGGGGATTGCCCCTGAGAATAAAAATAATCTTCATTGCATACCTACCCCATGACTCCACGATTGTTTACTCCTACCAACTACTGGCCGCTGGTGGTGAGTTTGACTTTGATGTTTTGGCTGGGAGCGACTTTGGTGCTGGATGTGCTGGTGATGCCGGGGCTATATTGGGGCGGCATGATGCACCAGAGCGGGTTTGCCAGTTTTGGGTATCTGCTATTTAGCTGGTTCAACCATGCGGAACTGCTCTGTGCGGCTTTGGTGATGACCAGTGTGTTGGCGCAAACCCTCGGGCAACCCCAGCGCTATTGGCCGGGTCTGGCTCTCGCCGGGATTTTGGTGGGGATTGTTCTGCTCTATACCTATATTTTGACCCCCTGGATGGGGGAAACCGGTTTATCCCTGGACTGGCTAGATCAAGATACGCAGGAAATGGCCGTGCCCGCCACCATGAACCTGTTACACGGCGGTTACTTTGGCTTGGAATTGCTCAAGGTGACGGTGGCCGGGGGATTGCTCTGGTGGCAGTGGCGTTTCCTGCCCGCTGATTAGGCTAGGGACGCGGGCACCAGCAACAACCCTGCAATAACCAGGGCGGCCAGGGCAGTGACCAGAACGGCGGCAGCGGCACAGTCTTTGGCAATGCGGGCGAGTTCATGGTACGTTTGGCCCACGGTCAAATCCACCACCGCTTCCAGCGCCGTATTCACCAGTTCCAAGGCCAACACCAAGCCAATCGTCAGGACAATGATGGCGGTTTGGGGCAAAGGTAAATGCACCCCCGCCGCCCAGAGCAACGCCACCGTGCCGATCCCCAGGTGGATGCGGAAATTCCGTTGCGTGCTCACGGCGTAGTGTAAGCCCTGTCCCGCATAGAAAAAGCTCTGCGCTAAATTGCTTCGATGGGTAGGGCTTGGTACAGGGGGAGTGCTAGTTACAACCGATGACATCATAAGTGCTATCCTCACACTCGGTTAGCCTATAGTTTAGCAAGCCATTTCCCCAATGCCCTGGCAAGACCTGCTTCGTCCCCGCCTAACGCACCCAGGCCCGGTCACTGATTTGGATGTGGGGTTCCTGCGCTCCCAGGCGGTGCAGGGGATTGTGTTGGACGTGGACGATACCCTGGTGCCCGCCCACGTGCAGGTGATTCCGCCCGGGGTGGTGGACTGGATGGCTCAACTCAAAACCCTCGGTCCGGTCTGGTTGGTGAGCAATAATGTCCTGGTGTCACGGATTGGGGACATTGCTGAGCAATTGAATTGTCCCTACATCTGTGGGGCTGGGAAACCGTCCCGCCGCAAACTCCGCCAAGCCCTGCAGGGGATGAATTTGCCCCCGGAGCGAACCGCCATGATTGGGGACCGCCGCTTGACCGACATCCTGGCGGGCAATCGCCTGGGGATGTACACTGTTTTGGTGGAACCGATTGCCGCCCCCCGCTGGCAACAACTCCGTAACTTAGAAGATTGGTTAGTCAATATATTGCTATATGGCAATCCCACTTGATTAATGAACACCAATTTCCCAGAACCATACACCGCAGGTGCTTCTTTGACGGGGGCGGTGCCCCTGCGCCCTATTTTCGGAAGCGTCCTAGTCTTATGGGAACCTCTATTTCTTGCTAATTCCGCACTGATCCGTCGGGTAAACGGGTGTCTTTGTAAATCACTTCAGCAATAAAAGCCTGATTCAGGATCGCTCCGCTGAGGTTGGCACGGGTCAAATTGGTATTCACTAATACGGCGCCCGTGAGATTGGCTCCTTGGGCGTTTGCACCGGTTAAATTGGCTCCCACCAGACTCACCCCCGTCAGATTCGCGCCTGTGAGATTCGCACCCGTTAAGTTCGTGCCGTACAAACTGGCATTACTCAAATCTGCCCCGCTCAAATTCGCCCCACTCAAATTGGCTCGACTCAAGGCAGTGCGGTTCAAATCCATGTCCCCCGCCCCCAGCTTTGCCCCGCTCAGATTGGCACCACTCAGATTGACCCCCAGCAGGTTCAGTCCTCGCAAGTCCGCTCCCTGCAAATTACAGTTCACGCATTCCCGGGTGTTTTTTAGCCGTTGTACCGCCTCCGGTTGCGCCTGTACGGGCAGAGCCACCAAGCCGAGTCCCACCATAACCCAACCGAGCATTCTCATGGAACAACCTCCCCAGTCCTCTGGTTTTCAGGGTACACCTTCCGCTGGTTTTTTTAATAGGAGAATCTGATCCCGCTGGTCGGTTTCCGTCAAACACACCCGCACCGCCTCCTCTCGCGACGTAGGCACCACCTTGCCGGTGAAATCGGGATGGATGGGCAATTCCCGATGCCCCCGGTCCACCAACACCGCTAACCGCACCACCCGAGGTCGCCCGTGATCCTTAATCGCCTCCAACGCCGCCCGCACCGTCCGTCCGCTGTAAATCACGTCATCCACCAACACCACCACCCGTCCGGTAATGTCAAAGGGAACCTGGGTAGAAGCAGGAGTGCGCGCCCCAATCCGGTCTAAATCATCCCGATAAAAGGTAATATCTAAGGCTCCCACCGGCACCCGCACCGTTTCCCACTGCTGAATGTTGTGCGCCAGCCGTTCGGCGAGGGGTACGCCCCGGGTGTGGATGCCCAGCAAACACAAATCAGCCAACTGGGGGGTAGCTTCCACCACTTGCGAAGTCAGCCGGTTCAGGGTACGCCGCAATTCTTCCGCCGAAAATAATTCAATCTCCACAGCGTACTTAGATGTCAGGGAGTGAATTGTAGGGAAACTTGGGAAGACCCGGAGGCCACGCCTGTCGCAAGCATCCCTTAGTGCTGCTTCCTTCCGGTTCTGACACGGTTCAGGCGTTGAAACCGCATGGTTCCAGGTCATCTTTGATCATAGCGTTTTTTCCCGTATTTGGGGGAGGTTTGTGCTAGGTTAGGTAAAAGATGTATCACTTGGGGTAAACCCTACAGAGCCTATGCTGTTCAACGAGTTAAGCCCCCTGGTGCAGGAATTTCTCCAGCAACCGACCGCCTTTTTGGGTGGGTTTGTTTCCGGGTTACTGGGGTTGGATTTGCAAGAAGACCCCTTAAAATCCTGGTTAGAACGGCAAACTTCCACCCAAAGCACTCCGCCACCCCCTGCGCCCCCGACCTCAGGACCGCAACGAATTGCCATCGACTAGCACGGGCGGTTCCCCCCCCACCACCTCCCGTACCCGGTAAATGGGTCGCCCCTGGGATTCGTGGTAAGTACGCATCAGCAATTCCGCCAGCAGACCAAAACAAAACAATTGCAATCCCGCAATTACCGCCAACCCCGCCAAGAACAACAGGGGGCGTTGCCCGATACTTTGACCCAAACCGATTTTGAGAAACAGCAGATACATTCCCAAGCCCAGCCCCAACCCCAAGAAGCTCAAACCCAACAGTCCAAAAACGTGCATCGGGCGGGTGAGAAACCTTTTCATAAAAGCAATCGTGAGCAAATCCATCAGCACCCGGAAGGTTCGCCCCAAACCGTACTTACTCGACCCAAACCGGCGGGGGTGATGGCGCACCGGCAATTCCGCAATCCTCGCCCCTTCAATGTACGCCAAAGCAGGGAGAAAGCGATGCAATTCCCCGTACAGATGCAAATCCTGCAATAATTCCCGCCGGTAGGCTTTGAGGGTACAGCCGTAGTCATGCAATTTCACCCCCGTCACCCGGCCAATCAACCAATTCGCCACCCGAGAGGGAAGCAGACGGGTCAGCCCATGATCCTGCCGGGTTTGCCGCCAACCGCTGACCAAATCAAAGCCTTCGTCCAACTTCGCCAGCAACCGGGGAATATCCTGCGGGTCGTTTTGCAAATCCCCATCCAACGTTACCACCACCGCTCCCGTGGCCTGGTCGAAGCCCGCCGCCATGGCCGCCGTTTGCCCATAATTGCGCCGCAAAATCACCACCTTCAGGTCATAGCGTTCCTGAGCCAAATGGCGCAGTTGCTCGGCAGAACCATCCTGGGAACCATCATCCACGCAAATCAATTCATAATCCAAACCCGCTTCAGCCAATACCCCCGCCACCGCAGGCACCAGATGGGGAATATTCTCCACCTCGTTATAAATCGGCACCACGACGGAAACCTGTCGCATCCCCTGTCCTGAAACCGCCAAAATTATTGTATAGTAATCCCAAAAGATTTATAGGCACCTGTATTTATTTGAACCAACCGACAGCCTGTGTGGCGCAACCATCAATCTCATCGTTGGAATACCCATATTATCCAGAACCAAGGGCGGGGGTACCCCCTGCGACCGCCAACTTTGAATTTATAGAAGTGCCCTTGTGTGGATATAGGAATAGGACATGATTTACGCTAGCCTGCGTGCCGTAGGCATACAGAAAGTCCACAGAACCAGAAGGGCGATGCCCCTGCCACCTCCGTTTTAATTTCAATTAGGATTGCTATAGCAAGGTTACTCACCACTAAAGATAGGGCGATCCCCTGCGACCCTTAAATTTTTGTAAGTATCACTTTTTTCGCTCACGACCCAAGTGCGATTGCTATCATTTTGAATTAATAAAAAATCCCCAGATGGGTCTATCCAAAAGAGGAAAAAGTATGTTTTTAAGCCGTGTCAATAATTCCTAAATTATCCCGATGGATGACGGTTTCTGGTCCGGCGTAACCCAACCGTTCCCCAATGACTTCCGAGTGACAGCCCCGGATTTGCTGGAGTTCCTCACTGCTGTAATTGACTAAGCCCCGGGCGATTTCCTGTCCCGACTCATCCATTACCTGCACCGCTGACTGGGCGGGAAATTCCCCATCAATGGCCACAATTCCAGCGGCTAGGAGGGATTTTCCTTGGGTACGGATAGCCTGTGCCGCCCCCGCATCCACCACCACCCGCCCCACCGGCACCAAACCATGTACCAGCCAGCGTTTCCGGGCACGCACCGGTGGTTCCTGGGGTAAAAAATGGGTGCCAATCAATTCCCCCGCCAGGATTTTACTGAGGTTCTGGGGTTGTCGTCCCTCGGTGATCACCGTCCGTACCCCCGCCGCCGTGGCGATCCGTGCCGCCGTAATTTTGGTGACCATGCCGCCGGTGCCCCAACCGGAACCCGCAGTCCCCACCTGCACCCCCAAAGAGGCTAAATCCGCCACCCGATTCACCAGGGCAATAGGTTGGGCATTAGGGTCGTGGCGGGGGTCACTGGCGTACAGGCGGTCCACATCCGTGAGCAAAATCAACCAATCGGCTCCCAACAAACTCGCCAAGAGAGCCGACAGGGTATCGTTGTCCCCAAAGCGCAATTCTTCCACCGCTACCGTGTCGTTTTCATTCACAATCGGGATGATCCCCAGGTTGAGCAGTTCGGTCAAGGTATTGAGAATGTTGCGATAGCGGTGCCGCTCGCTCAAGTCTTCCCGGGTCAGGAGTACCTGGGCAATCGGTTGCCCCAGCACGGAAAAGAGGTCATCGTACAAACGCATCAACCGCCCTTGTCCCACCGCCGCCACCGCCTGCCGAGTTGCTAATTGTTGCGGACGTTGGCTCCACCCCAAGCGTTGACAGCCCACCCCCACCGCCCCGGAGGACACCAGCACCAGCCGGTATCCCTGTTGCCGCAGACTTGCCAGGGTTTCCACCAGACTACTCAAGGTAGCCAGGGCAAGCTTCCCCGTACTCCCCTGGGTAAGGCTGGAGGTGCCAATTTTGACAACAACGGTTTGGCTCACTGGTGTAGCAATGACAATTAAATTACAAAATTCAGAATAAATTAATGATGCAGAACCAAGCGATAACGGGCTTTGCCAGCACTCAAATATGCCATCGCTTCATTCACCTGTGCAAACGCAAACAGTTCAGTGACCGGAGCGATCCCATGCCGGGCGGCAAACTCCAGCATCTTGCCAATCGTCGCCGGACTGCCCAGGGGACTGCCGGAGAGGGACTTTTGTCCCGCAATCAAAGGAAACGCGAAGGCACTGATGGCACTGGGCACCACCCCGACAAAATGCAACCGTCCCTTGGGGCGCAGGGCTTGGATGTAAATTCCCCAATCTAAATCCGCATTCACCGTGGAGAGAATAAAATCAAAGGAATTTGCCACCTTTTGTAGGGCGTGCGGGTCACGGGAATGGACAAAATGAGCCGCTCCCAAGGCTCTAGCTTCTCCCTCCTTGTCCGGGTTGGTGGAAAAGGCGGTCACATCGCAACCCCAGGCGTGGAGAAACTGCAACGCCAAATGCCCCAAACCTCCAATGCCCACCACCCCCACCCGATCCGTGGGTTTAATATCAAACTGAATGATTGGATTAAATACGGTAATGCCGCCACAAAATAGGGGTCCTGCCTGGGCGGGATCAAGGGTTTCGGGCAAAGGTACCAACCATTCGGGGTGGGCACGCACCCGGTCGGCAAAACCACCATACCGTCCCACAATGGTCTGTTCAGCGGTGGGGCAAAGATTATGTTCCCCGCTCATACACCATTCGCAGTGCATACAGGAATGGGAAAACCACCCCAACCCCACCCGTTGCCCCACCTGTAGGGTCGTCACCTGGGCACCCACTGCCGCCACTACGCCTACCACCTCATGCCCCGGCACCAGGGGATATTGGCTGATCCCCCACTCATTGTTCACCATACTCAAGTCGCTGTGGCAAATACCGCAGTATTCCACCTGGACTTCCACCGCTTGTTCCGGCAGGGCACCGGGGTCATAATCGAGGGGTTCGAGGGCACCGCCGGGGGTGTGCGCCGCATAGGCATGGATCATTGCTTTGCCACAAATAGGGAACATTTTGGATTTTAGCTTATGACTTCTCCTGATCCATTTATCAATTTAAGATTGCTACAGTCGAATCAATTAGACATCTCCGAGAATAATCACTATAATTTCCGCCGTTATGCGTTTTGGGAGCGGCAGTCTCTGGCCGATAATCTGTAAGTTTTGACCCCATACTAAGTCTCTTTTCAATCATATCTACAGCAATCTATAAAACCCAGTCATCTTAGTACAAAAAAGTACTGAGCAATGCTCTGTTGTTCTTGTGTTTCGTTCTCATGTTTTGAATAAATATAGCAATCCTACTTGATTTACATTAGCTTGCGTGCCGTAGGCATACAAGAATTTTCCAGAACCAAATACGGGGGCGGTGCCCCTGCGACCCCTATTCTATTTTCATTTAGGATGGCTATAGAGGTGCCCTTGTATCTCTGCTTCTAGAGGATGAAGCCATATTTGATGATGTTTTCATGTCCACAATTGAAGGCAAGCTTTTGGCCTTGGAGGTAATCTATGTTTAGTACGATATTATAACATTATAAAGTTGAAACTCTCATCTCAAATACCAGGGTAAGGGAGTGTGGCTGGATGAAACTCAAATTTTCGAGGTCGCCAACGCCCCAGACCGATAGTATGATTAAGGATAATTTGTAAACTATTTTTAGTAAATCGTTGGCACTCACTCATGGCTGATGACCTACGTAGGGTATTGGAACTGGCGACGGTGGAAGAGTTAGAGGATTTGACCCGGATTTTGTTCGGTCGCCGCTTGAACCCCCTGGATTACCTGTGTACCCCCTCTCCTGCTGTGGTACAGGCGCAGGAGCGACAGGATTGGTTGAATACTCTGGAGGCTCGCTTACGGTTTTTGGCCGCCGATGGCATGACTGTATTACAGGGACGGGCGGGGCAGATGAGCTATCAGCAAATCCTCTGGCAGGTGTGCCGTTATCTTAAACTCCCCTGCACGGAGGATTTAAGCGTCCTGGACCTGGAATCAGAAATTTTTCTCCATGTCCTGCAACGCTCTTGGGAAAAACTCCCCGCCCACCAACAGCGGGAATTGCAAGCCCATCTGGCGCAGGAGTTGGCCGGGCCGTGGCAACGGGAAGCACTGCAAATGTTGTTACGAAAGGGGAGCGTAGTGGCGGTTGGTTCCGTTCTGCGGGCGGTGCTGATCCGCAAATTAGCGGGTTATACAACGGCGGTACATTTGACCCGGACGGCATTGGTGCAAGGGGCACGGTTAGCGGCAGTACGGGGGGCAACAGCATTGCTGGGGCCGGTGTTGTGGGGATGGTTTTTGGCGGAATTGGGTTGGAGTACCATTGCCACCAACTATGCCCGGGTGATCCCGGCGGTGTTGACGCTGGCGCAAATTCGCTTACTACGGGATGAATCCCTGACTTGGGCACCCGCATAGGCTGGTTGGGGGTAGGGCTGGGGATTTTGCCCTTCTGGTCGGGACTGGGGTTGGCGGTCTGGGCGGTCGGCTTGATTTCCCTGTGGGTGCGGCGGGGCAAGGTTTTGCTCCAGCAACGGGAAACTTGGCTGTGGCTTAGCCTGACGGGTTTGATGGTATTCAGTGCCCTGCAATCCCCTGACCCTGGGGGTGCCCTGCTGGGGCTAGGGAATTTTATCCCGTTTTTTGCGTTTTTCCTGGCAGTGCGTTCTCAAGTTACTCCGGCGAGGCGGGAGCAGTGGGCAATCATTATGGGGGTAGCGGCGGTGCTGGTCGCTGGCATCGGGGTGGCGCAGGCATGGGGCGGGCAGGGCACCCTGTCAGTATTTGGGGT
>Ga0308414_1003376_pt1 | contig 10187 bp, 6 predicted proteins | sample HotsprSampleOS50_FD_205667 | JGI IMG/M metagenome (GOLD analysis project Ga0308414, IMG submission 205667) | Hot spring phototrophic mat microbial communities from Octopus Spring, Yellowstone National Park, Wyoming, United States - 20090730_OS50 ...
TGCGTGTGGCTCACAAGTCATTCCGATAAAGGATTTGGGTTATGCGTTACGAAGTTGTCATGCCTCAGATGGGCGAGTCCATCACGGAAGGCACCATCATCAAGTGGCTGAAACAGGTTGGCGAGCGCGTCGAGCGGGACGAGCCAATCTTCGAGATTTCAACCGACAAGGTGGATGCAGAAATACCGGCCCCCCAGGCCGGTTTTTTGGTGGAAATCCTGGTTGGCGAGAACCAGACCGTGCCGGTCAACACGGTGGTGGCCTACATCAGTGATGAGGTCCCGGCTTCTGCGCCGGATACCCAACCTGCACCGGCCGAAACCCCGGCAGCGGTCGGCGCTGTCGTTTCCGCGGCCACACCTTCGGCGGCCGCCGCACCCTCCAACGGTGTGACGGCCGCCACCCGGATTGATGAAGCCGATGTCGAGGATGCTTCTGAAACCACAGACGCTTTTGGCGTGCGGTCTTCGCCGCTTGTGCGCCGGATGGCGCGCGAACATGGCGTGGATTTGCGCCAGATTCGCGGCACGGGCATCGGCGGACGCATCACCAAGCACGATTTTCTGGCGTTTCTGGAACGCCGCCAGGCCACGGCTTCGACGGCGGTTGCGCCGCCGGCCGCACCAGTCGTGACGCCGGCCGCGCCACCGGCTCCGGCCCCGGCACCACCGCCCGTGATGCCCCCCACTGCGCCGGCGATGGCTGCGCCGGCCGTTGCTGCTCCGCCCCCTGCCACTCTGCCGGGCGATGAGGTTGAAATCGTCCCGATGACGGCGATGCGCAAAAAAATTGCCGAGCGCATGGTGCTCAGCAAACATACGTCGCCGCACGTCACCTCGGTCTTCGAGGTGGACATGACGCACATTCACCGGCTGCGCGAAAAGAACAAACGCGCCTTTGAAGCGCAGCATGGCGCAAAGCTGACGTTTTTGCCGTTCATCGTCAAAAGCGTTGTGGATACGCTCCGCGCCTGGCCGGCGCTCAATGCTTCCATCGAGGGTGACAACATCATTTACAAGAAGCACTACCACATCGGGATTGCTGTCGCGCTCGACTGGGGGTTGATCGTTCCGGTCATTCGCCATGCCGAGGAGAAAAACCTCATCGGCCTGGCACGCAGCATCAACGACTTGGCAAACCGGGCGCGCGCCAAGCAGCTCAAACCCGATGAGGTCGCGGGCGGAACCTTCACCATCACGAACTACGGGAGTTTCGGCAGCCTCATCGGAACGCCCATTATCAACCAGCCGCAGGTTGCCATTCTGGGCGTGGGCGCAGTGGTCAAACGGCCGGTCGTCACGGAAGACGATGCCATTGCCATTCGCCACATGTCCTACCTGTCGCTGACGTTTGACCATCGTCTGATTGACGGCGCGGTGGCGGACCAGTTCATGTCCCAGCTCAAGCGAACGCTGGAGACGTTCCAGGCGACGGAGCTGAGTTAGTAGGCACCACCGTGAAAAGCCTTGGTTGTACGGGCGTGGAGGAGGCTGGCCAACCTCCACGCCCACACAGCCGATGAAGTGCGCCTGATGACGGAAGGTTCGGCAAAAGCCGCTGCCAAAAGCGAGTCGCTGCATCTGTCGGCCAATGCCATGCCTGCCTGGACGGATGAAGCCCGACGGGCGGACCGGCTGGCCGGGCTGTTGCTGGCCGGACTGGTGGCGCTGTTTGCCTTCTTCGTCACCCGGCGCATTGGTGCCATCCCGGCGCCGACGGCGGCCGAAGGTTTCCTGTCCCACGAGGCACTGACGGGCGGACTGATGCTCGCGCGGCCGGCGCTGGAATGGACGCTGTGGGCAGCGCTTGTGGCCTTCGGGGATGGGGTGGCGCAGGTGCGTGTGTACGGCATCCTGCTGGCGCTGGCGACACTGGTCATCATCTATTCCATCGGGCGCAAACTCCACAGTCGCGCGGCCGGGCTGCTGGCGGTGGCGTGCCTGATTGGCGATCCCAACTTCTTCAACAGTCTGCGCACATTCCGTCCCGAAACCGGCGCTGTCACCTTTGCCCTGCTCGGCTTTTATCTGTTTCTGCGCGCCCAGGCCACCGACCGCCTGGGGCGCAAGTGGCTGTGGGGACTGCTGGGCGGTGCGGCCTCGCTGCTGGCCGGAGGGTTCGATCCGATTGGATGGAGCGGTTTTCTGTGGGTGCTCGCCTGGGGACTCATCCAGCGCGGCGATCTGCTGGGGAGCACCTCATGGCGCATCTTTCTTCTCGGCACTGTAACCCTGGTGCTTCCCTATCTGCTCTGGATCGGGACGCACTGGACCGAGTACCAACGGCAGGCCGCGCAGGTTGCCGCCATCATGTATGGGCAGCCTGGTCTGTCCCTGTGGGACAACCTGCTGACTGAAACCCGGCGCTATACCGGCTGGCCGGGCGGTATTCTTCTGATTCCAACCCCGGACAGCCTTGGTGTGCGGCTCTTTCAATGGATGACCCTTGGTGCGCTGGCATATCTGGGCGTCCGCACCGCCCGTACGATTTCCCACATGGTATCCCACTGGCAGTTCGTCCGCGAACTGCGCCGGCGGTTTGGCGGGATGCCCGCCCCGGACGAGTTGAAAGAGCTGTATGAGAGCGGGGAAGTCAGGCTTCCCAAAGTCGGTACGCTGGAAAGTTGGATGTTCGAGCGCGGGGGGCTGCTGCGCCGGCTTTCACTCATTGTGCAGGAAATCGAAAAAGACACGCGCCCCATTACGCACTGGCTTCAGGTGTTGGGCGCACCGTCACACCCGGACTGGCGGATTCCCCGCACGGGGCTGTTGGTTGTCACCTTGACCGGTGCACTGAGCCTGGCACTGTTTGACAGCTACAAACTCCCTGCCTCGCTGCCGATGCTGACGGGCTGGTTTGCGTTGTGTGTCGGGGTGTTTGCCGTGGACGCACTTCGCTGGGCCGTGGAGCAACGGCGGCGCACGGTGCCGCGCGTCCTGCGTGGTCTGGCCGTGGGCCTGGCGATGCTGGCGCTGGTGATGGCCACGCTGGGTTCGGGCGGGCGGGCTGTCTGGCGTTTCCACCGCTGGACACGAACCTTCACCCCGGCGCCCTATGCCGATCTGGCCCTGGTGTTGCGGCAGGTCGTTCCGCCGGGCGCGACGATTGTGGCCAGCAATACTCACCGCTTTGCCTTTCCACTGGGCACCCGCTACGTTGCCCCGCTCGATGAGGAGCCATTTCTGTCCCAGGTTGCCGGTGCGGACCAGCCGGTGGTGATCATTACGGATGAAACACCGGCGTCTGCGCCGCTTCGGAAGCTGACCTCCCAGTATCAATGGCCGCTCATCGCCGAGCTGTCAGGGACGCTCTATGGCACGGTGCGCGTGTACCGACTGACCGGAACGGAAAGCACCCAGTCACTGCCCGCGCGGTACTACTTCATGGGAAGCACCAATGGCTATGCCCGGCGTGGCTATTACACGGAGCAGCAGCGCCAGGAAGCCACGCTCGTCTGGCTGGCCGAGCCGACTGACCTTGAACGCCTGACAAAAAACCTGCCGCACGCCGGGATGCGTCCGCCGGAAGTGCAGCGCGACGGCAGCCAGCTCGCCCTGCGGATTGTGACCGATGTCTCCAACTACACCACCCGCCTGCGGCTGCCCTTGCCCCCGCTCAAGCCAAACGTGATGTATCGCCTTCAGACAGCCGCGCGCGTGACGCAGGGCGGGGCGATGATTGGCGTCCGCGACCAAACCGGGCTGTGGCTCAACGAACCCGTGGCGCTGAGCGAGAGCCAGACCTACGTGCCCATAGACATTCTGTTCGTCACCAACGAACGGGGTGATGCCGAGCTGGCCATTGGCAACCGGCGCAACCAGCCGGCAGCTTCCGCCCTGTACCTTGGGCGGGTGGAAGTTCGGGAGATTGGCGCCAATCCATAAAGCCCGTCTGCTAAGCTCGACGCGCCATGGCGTCCCGTCAGTCATCACCTGCCTGGGTTCTGTTGATGATTGGGCTTTCGTTGTTGGGTCTGTTGATATCGGTCGCTTGGGGGGTGGCCATTCGCCTGGGCTACATGCCGCGCTGACGGCGACGGTGAACGGCAATGTTTTCCGGGTCCAGAACCGGCTTGCAGAAAACAATGGATTGATTCAGCAGGGTGCCACATTTACCGGCCGACTTGGTTGCCACCTCGGTGATGGGCCGAAAGGCGCTGATTTCTTCCAGCAGGTCGTGCGGCGGTTCGGCTTCATGGGCAAAACCGATCAGCCACCGGGGGAAATGTGGAAGCCGCCGGAGCAGGGAACGGAGTGCAGCACGGTATTCACGGCGCGAGGTGAGATAGCCGCCAAAGCGTCCGGCGTGGGCCAGGGTCAGCGGCGTCAATGGGTCGGGATGGTTGCTGACCCAGACTTCGCGCCAGCCGTCCCGGTGCTGAACTGCGTGGTTGTACGGCGCCAGCGGCGGCAGGCGCAGGTACACCACATCGGCGGCCGTCTGCACGGCAAACACGTGCGCCGGAAGGCAGGTGGCCTGGTTGGCCAGCCGGTTGTCCACCGCGCGGTTGAGGCGTGGCAGGGCTTCGATGGCTGCTTCCTCCAGGCTTTGGCACATGTGACGGACAGACGCATCAAAGCCCAGCCAGTAATCCCCAAGGTATAGCCCCAGACTCATGCCCAATGCCTGAGTGATACGGTCTGGCGTCTGAAGGACGGCCTGCCGCAGTCCGGCCAGCCATCGGACGTGGGGCAGCGGCAGCCAGCGCGTCAGGGCGGGATTGATGGGCGTTGCGTCGTCATGGGCGGCATCGCGCGCCGCCCCAAGCCAGGCATCCACCTGACTGGCCGTAAGCACATAGCCATTATTTTCAACGGTAGCAATGGCCCGGCAGGTCTCCGCCTGACGCGGATCATTGGTCAACACCTGTTTACCCAGCAACTTGAGTCGCCAGCCCAGGCTGCCATCGCCACCGAAGGGCAGGGCAATGGAGTGAAACGACTCTTTCTGAAGGGCAGCCAGCTCAAAGCCGAGCAAAGTCCCGTGGTGAATCGTCGTCTGGGAGACTGTCCAGGGCGTCAGCCCAAAGATACCCAAAGCATCACTGCCGGCCGGGTTATGGTCAGTCGTTGGGTCGGCCAGCCAGCAGGCCGTCACGGTTGGGTCAAGCGCCGTCCCGGCCAGGGCGCGCAGGTGAGCCAGAGCTTCCGTTTCCTGATAGGCACTGCGGAACGGGCGGTCCTGTGTCAGCGCGCACCACACGTCAGCCAGGCGTAACAGGCGCGCCGCCAGCGGAATCTGCTCGCCACGGAGGCCGTCCGGGTAGCCGGACCCGTCCCAGTTTTCGTGGTGCCAGCGAACCAGCAGGCCAATGGCTTCAGGAAGATTGCGGTCATACATCACCCGCTCGCCGACGACGGGATGCCGCCACAGCGTCTGCCGCTCCCCAAAGGTCAGGGGCCGGGAAGCGGTCAGAAAAGGCAGGTCAAGCTGGCTTTCGCCAATGTCGTGCAGCAGCGCCGCGATGCGCAGGTCACGGCGGCCACGCTCGGAAAACCCAAAGGCAACCGCGAGTTTGTCCGCAACGGCCGCCAGACGAAGGGCATGGGATGTGGTGTAGCCTTCGGCGAGATCGAGCCGGACGCTTTCAGCCTCGTATTCGGCAAGGCGGGCGGCCCATGTGTCCGGCGCGGAAGCCTGTTTGAACATTGCGCTCAAAACGGCGTAGGACGCCGACGCAATGGATGATCAACCGGGATGAGTACGCTGAGAACCGCGCCGATAAAACCGCCGCCCAAGGCAAAGATCACCCCCCCAAAGGTGCAGAACGCCAGAAACCGCAAAAAGTCCATCCCGTCGAGATCAGGCGCGGCAAAGCGGAGCAGGTAGAGCAGACCCGTCAGGATGCCCCCGAAAATGAAGCCCAGCGCGGCGTTGTGGGCGGCAATCCGGGGCGTCTCGGCGTGACCGCCGTGGCGGAGCACACCGGCGAAGGTCCCGATGAGAAATCCGATCTCGGCAAACATCGCCCCATTGCGAATCGGGTGCGCATCGGGAAAGCCAAGCTGTCGCCAGACCAGATACATGGCAACCACCACCAGGCTGCTGACGAAACCGACGCGGCTTCCGGCCAGCAGCATCGTCCAGAAATGTTCGAGGGAATCAAACGTCGGCTGCCGGAGCGGCCTTTGCGGCGCAACCAGATGCAGCACGTCCTGACAGCGACTGCATTTGTTCGTCACCGGGTCATAGCAATCGCTCTGGTGACAAATCTCGCACCGTACGGCAAGGGAAACCGATTTGACTCGCAACGGCTGGACTTCCGCCATGACGTTCGACCTCAGCAGAACAAGTCTGGAATTTCGGGACGCCGTGGTGTTCGTGTCCCGCGCTGACCTCCACGGTCTCGGCTGCAATGGATGGGACAAATGCCGTCAAATGATTCTGCGATGATGACCGCGAGGGCGCGTTACTGACTGTGCGTCCGGCAACGCTATGTGCCGTTTTCCACGGGGGGTAGCAAAAGTCTGACCAAAAACGTTGGTAAACAGGAAAAAGTCGTGTTTTTTTGTTGCCAACTTTGACAACCAGACGATAACCTGCCTGTATCATTTTTGAACCATTCCATATCGGCGGTTTGGGCAACCCCCCCCTTGCCCGGATAGGGCCTCCCATTAGAAAAGGCTTGTGAAAACACCGGTGTTGTTGGTTGTTGATGATGATAAACTCGTTCTGGAGTTGCTCAATGACATCCTACAGGACGAGTTTACGGTTGTCACGGCAGCGGATGGCCCATCGGCCTTGGAGAGACTGTGCGCACTGAGCGCCCTCGATGGCGTCATCACAGACTTTGACATGCCCCACATGAGCGGCCTCGAACTGATGTGGCAGATTCGCCAACGTTACCCAAACCTGCCCATGGTCGGGCTTTCGGGGACGCTCCGCCCCCACCGCCAGTTTGTCGGCCGCTGCCCGGAAGGGGTTGTCCTTCTGCAGAAACCCTTTGAAGTGTCAGAATTGCTGGCTGTGGCCCAGCGGCTCTTCCAACCAACCGGCAAATAGAACTATGCTGGGCGCACACAATTCTGAACCTGATCACGGGTAAACACATCACGCATGTCACAGAAAGTCCTTGATCTGTGCCGTCTTCTGCCCGGCCCGCTGGCCGGGCGGATGCTTGCCGACCTTGGCTTTGAAGTGGTGCGTCTGCTGCCGCCGGCTGGCGATCTGACGCAGGCGCTGTCGCCGCAGCTCTACGACTGGCTGGCAACCGGCAAACAGACGATCACCCTTGACCTGAAAACCTCCGATGGCGTCGGGCAACTCAAGGCACTGGCGGCCGAAGCGGTCATTTTGCTGGAAATGAACCGTCCGGGTGTAATGGAGCGCCTCGGCGTCGGGCCGGAAACACTGCGCGCCATCAACCCAAAGCTGACCTACGTACGGATTGCCAGCTACCGCGATGCAGCCCTGTATGAAGCGCCGGGCCATGACCTGACCTATCTCGCCAGTGGTGGTTTCATCCCCCGCTTTAGCGACGGTTGGAAGTATCTGCAAATTGCCGATGGGGCCGGAGCGTACTGGGCGGTCATCGCGGCGCTGGACGGCCTGCGCAAGGGTGGCGGCTTCTATGAAGTGTATTTGTCCGAAGCGGCAGCCGGGCTGGCCTATCCGCCTCCCATCAAGCTCGATGGGAGCATTGTCTGCTACGGCATCTATCCGACCCGCGAGGGGCAGTTGGCGCTGGGGCTGCTGGAGCCGCATTTCTGGCAACGCTTCTGCGCCGCCGTCGGGCGCGAAGACTGGAAGGCTTCGGCTTTCTCGCCGGCTATCGAAAGCAATCCGGTGTATGTCGAAATCAAAGCCTTGCTTGCCGAACGGACGGCGGACGAATGGGAAGCTCTGGCGCTGACCCACGGTTTTCCCGCCCGCAAGGTACAGCCCTACACTCCGCCACCGAGCACCATTCCCTGGCGCGAAGCGCACTGACCTTCCCACCGTACCCGGCCCGGCGCAACCTGGCGTGAAGCGCCAAAGCTGCGCCGCTGACCCCAATGTTGCCCCCCAACGTTGACGCCCACACCCTGGAGCCGAGCTTATGGCGACTGAACGGCAGTATTACCGGACGTGCAACCTGTGCGAGGCCATGTGCGGTCTCGAAATCACCGTCCGCGGCAACAACATCGTGCGCATCGAAGGCGACCGGCAGGACCCTTTCAGCCAGGGGTATATCTGCCCGAAAGGGGTTGCCCTGCAGGACCTGCACACCGATCCCAACCGGCTGCGGCATCCCGTTCGCCGTACCCGTGGCGGCAACTGGGAGCGGATCACTTGGGAAGCAGCCTTCGATGAAGTGGCGGGGCGTCTGCGCGACATCCAGGAACGCTACGGCAACAACGCCGTGGCGACGTACCAAGGCAACCCGGCCGTTCACAACTTCGGCACGGTGCTTTCGTTTCCGTCTTTTGTGCGGACGCTGAAGACCAGAAACATCTACTCTGCCAGTTCGGTTGACCAGTTGCCGCACATGGTTGCAGCCCACGCCATGTTCGGCCACGGACTGCTTTTGCCCGTGCCGGACATAGAGCGGACGCAGTTCTTTCTCATCATGGGGGCGAATCCGGTGGTCTCGAACGGCAGCCTCATGACCGCGCCGGGCATGTCGCGGCGGTTACAGGCGTTGCGCGCCCGTGGCGGCAAGGTGGTCGTTGTGGACCCGCGCCGGACGGAAACGGCCGAACTTGCTGACCAGCATCTTTTCATCCGGCCGGGAACGGATGCCTACCTGCTGCTCGCCATGCTGCACGTCCTGTTTGCCGAAGAGCGTGTTCGGCTGGGGCGGCTGGCGGCATTTACCGATGGCGTCGAAACGCTGGCGGCCATTGTGCGTGATTTTCCGCCGGCGCGCGTGGCGCCGCTCACCGGCATTGCTGCTGAAACCATTGAGACCCTGGCCCGCGAGTTTGCTGCTGCGTCAGCAGCCGTGTGCTACGGTCGCGTCGGGCTTTCCATCCAGACCTTCGGGACAAGTGCCCAGTGGCTTGTCAACGCGCTGAACATCGTCACCGGCAACCTTGACCGGGAAGGTGGGGCCATGTTTCCCAAAGCGGCGCTTGACCCGCTGGAACGGTTTACGGCCGGGCATCTGGGAGCCTGGAAAAGTCGCGTCCGCGGCCTGCCGGAATTTGCCGGTGAACTGCCGGTGGCGGTGCTTGCCGAAGAAATCCTGACGCCGGGCAAGGGGCAAATCCGCGCTCTGGTGACGATTGCCGGCAATCCCGTCCTTTCGACGCCCAACGGCAGGCAACTCGATGCGGCGCTGGCCACGCTGGAGTTCATGGCATCGGTGGACATTTACATCAACGAGACCACCCGCCACGCACATATCATCCTGCCACCGACGGGTTCGCTGGAACACGAAAACTACGCAGCCATTTTTCACCACTTGGCTGTTCGCAATACGGTCAAATACTCGCCGGCCGTGTTTGCTCCGGCAGACGATACACGCCACGACTGGCAGATTTTTCTCGAACTCGAAACGCGCCTCGCCAGCCGGACACCACTGGAAGCCATCCGGGCGCAACTGCGGCGGGGTGTCCGGTTGGGGCTGGGTCTCGATGGCATGCTGGATTTGGCGTTTCGTTTCGGCCCCTATGGAACGGGACTGTTCGGCGACGGCCTGACACTGGCGAAAGTCAAGGCGGCTCCGCACGGCATTGATCTGGGGCCGCTCCAACCGGCGCTGCCCGGACGGCTCTGGACAAAAAACAGGCGCATCGCCCTGGCGCCGGAGATGTTGACGCAGGATGTGCCGCGTCTTCAGGCGCAGCTTCAGGCCCAGCCGATGCCCCCCGCTGCCAATGGCACCCTGCTGCTGATCGGCCGGCGTCAGCTTCGCAGCAACAACTCGTGGATGCACAACAGTGAACGGCTGGTACGCGGCAAAGCCCGCTGCACGCTGCTGGTGCATCCTGACGACGCCCGGCGGTATGGCATTACCTCCGGGCAGATGGTGAAGGTTATGTCCCGCGCCGGGGAAATCACCGCCCCGGCAGAAGTTTCCGATGAGGTCATGCCCGGTGTGGTCAGCCTGCCGCACGGTTGGGGGCATGACCGGCCTGGCGTCCAGCTCGACGTTGCCCGGCGCTATCCCGGCGTCAGCATCAACGACATCACCGACGAGCAACTGGTGGATGAAGTCAGCGGAAACGCCGCCCTCAGCGGCGTGCCGGTACGCCTTGCCCCTG
>Ga0308414_1003377_pt1 | contig 10185 bp, 9 predicted proteins | sample HotsprSampleOS50_FD_205667 | JGI IMG/M metagenome (GOLD analysis project Ga0308414, IMG submission 205667) | Hot spring phototrophic mat microbial communities from Octopus Spring, Yellowstone National Park, Wyoming, United States - 20090730_OS50 ...
AGCGCCAAGCGCCCCGCCGAGGCCGACGCCATCGCCTTCGACGCCATCGCGGCCGCCCCCTCGGTCACCATCAACGTCTATCGCCTGCAGCGCCTGCGCGTCCAGGCGCTGCTCGACATGAACAAGCCCCATGAGGCGGCCGCCGCCGCCAAGGGCCTGTTCAACGTGGCCCCGATGGAGCTGAGCCGCGAGGCGATGCTGCTGGTTGCCCAGTGCCTCAAGGCCGCCGAGCCGCAGGGCTATGTCGAGCAGCGTTTTCTGATGCAGCAGATGCTGGGAGCGGCCGAGGATGGCTCGGGCGCGTCGGCCCAGACGCTGATGCACGGCATCAAGGTGGATCCGGCCCCGTTCGAGGTTCCGCTGGCCAACGCCTCGCTGAGGAGCGGGGTGCAGGGACTGGTGGGTCAGGGGAATCTGGAATTGCTGGCCGACCGTCCCGCCGCCGCGCGCAGGCTGTTCGAGCAGGCCTATCCGATGATTGCGGACGCTGCCGAGGCGGCCGAGAACATCGCCCGCTGCATCAAAGCGGAAGATGGCTGCCTTGGAAGGGCGATGGCGTTTGCGAAGTCGATTCGTGCTCCCTGAGCCGCGCGGCGTCGATCCATGATGGCCATCGACACCGCAATGATGCACCGAGAGCAGTACTTATTCGAATCGGGGCGTGTAACAGTTTCTGCGTCGGATGGAGGCACGGCCCCCACCCCAGCCCTCCCTCGGAGGGGGGAGGAAGCGGGGCGCATCTTGCGCATCTTGCCCGTGTCCGTGTCAGCCGGCTGCAGGGGTCGCGGGCACGGGCGAGGACGCCCGTGCTACTAGGTCGTGCGCCGCCGCGATTCCGGACCACCGGCCGCAGAAAGTGACACGCCGCCTTCGAATCGCGGCTGCTGCTGGGTGAGACAGTGGATGGCGCCCAGGCCCCAGATCAGTTCGGTGCAGTCGATGCCGATGACTTTGCGGCGCGGCAGATGCCTCTGGAGGATTTCAATCGCCCGCCGGTCATTGCGCCGGTCGCGGTAGGTTGGCACCAGCAGTGCCCCGTTGATGAAGTAGAAGTTCACGTACGTCGCCGGCAGCCGCTGGTTGGCGTGCACGACCGGCGAGGGCATGGGGATCTGCACGATGTTGAACGGCCGGCCGTCCTGGTCCCGCAGTCGTTGCAGGCGCTTGAGATTGTCCTGGAGCACCCGGTAGTTCTCATCGCGCGGATCGTGCTCGATGCCGATCACGATCGTGTCGGGGCTGATGAACCGGGCCAGGTCGTCGATGTGGCCGTCGGTGTCATCGCCGGCGATGCCGCCGTCCAGCCAGATGACGTGCTTCTGGCCGTAGTAGTCCTTCAGGTACCGTTCGATGTCGGCCCTGGAGAGGCCGGGGTTGCGGTTGCGGTTGAGCAGACAGCTCCGCGTGGTCATGACGGTGCCCGCGCCGTTGAAGTCGACCGCACCGCCCTCCATGACAATGCCGGGATGGAACAGGGGCAGTCCCAGCAGCCGCGCTATGTGCGTGGGAACCGCATCGTCATCCTCCCAGGGGGGATACTTGCCGCCCCAGGCGTTGAAGCCCCAGTCGACGATGGCCGCGCGCATCCGGCCGCCGCGGCCGCGGCGCAGGACAAACGCCGGTCCGTGGTCGCGGCACCAGCATTCGTTGGTGCGGATGTGATGGAAGAAGAGGTTTCGCCGCGAGCAGCCGTGCTGGCGCAGTTGCTGGCGGACGATGTATTCCCAGTTGTCGTTGGGCACGTTGATGTGGACCTGCTCGCGCTTCTGGATTTCGGCGACGATGCGCGCCAGCACGGGCGGCACCGTGTGGTATTTGCCGGGAAAGGAGATGCCCTCGGGTCGCGGCCAGGAGAGCCAGGTGCCGGCATGGGGATGCCACTCGGGGGGAAACCAATAGCCCAGAGCGGCGGGGGTCTTTGGGGGTTTGCTGGCTTTGGCCATGGCGAGGTGCAATAGCAGTGGGGCGTCAGGCATGAGACCGCGGCCTGCTCGTACGGCGCTGGGGGGCGACAGCGTGCTTCGGCGGCTCATCCACGAACCGTCGGCAGATGTCGCCATAGGCGTCGATCCGTCGATCGCGGAGGAAGGGCCAGTGTGTGCGGCTGAACTCCACCTGCGCCAGGTCGCAGGGGACGACAAGAACATGCTCGCCGGAGGCAGGGGCGCGCTCAATCACCTGGCCGTTGGGCGCGGCGACGAAGGACTGGCCCCAGAACTCGATGCCCTCGTCGTTGACCGGCTTGCCGTCGGGTCCGGTGATCTTCTCCAGCCCCACGCGGTTGGGCGCGCAGACGAAGCAGCCGTTGGCGATGGCGTGGCTCCGCTGGATCAGTTCCCACGACTCGTGCTGGGCCCGGCCGTACTGCCGCTTCTCGGAAGGATGCCAGCCGATGGCGGTGGGGAAGAACAGGATTTGCGCACCCTGAAGCGCCGTCAGCCGCGCGCCTTCGGGAAACCACTGGTCCCAGCAGATGAGCACGCCGATGCGGCCGTAGCGCGTGTCCCAGGCGCGAAAGCCCGTGTCGCCGGGCGTGAAGTAGAACTTCTCGTAGTAGAGCGGATCGTCGGGGATGTGCATCTTGCGGTAGACGCCCAGCAGGCCGCCGTCGGCATCGATGACGGCGGCGGTGTTGTGGTATAGCCCGCTGGCCCGCCGCTCGAACAGCGAGCCGACGATGACGATGCGGCGCCGCCGCGCCAGCGCGCACAGCGCCCGGGTGGTGGGGCCGGGAATCGGCTCGGCCAGGTCGAAAAAGCGATGGTCTTCCACCTGGCAGAAATACTGGGAGCGGAACAGCTCCTGCGTGCAGACGATGCGCGCCCCCGCGGCGGCGGCGCGCTCGATCAGATCGAGCTGATGCGCCAGATTGTCGGCCGGGTCGCTGGAGCAGGCCATCTGCGTCAGGCCGACGACAACGACCGAGGGGCTGCGTGATTGTGAGGAGGTGCGCGGTTTCATCGGGTCAAGGTAGTCGAGACGCATGTCCGGGCCGCGAGAATGAAGCGCTCGACGTTGGCGCTCATATCGCCCAGGCCGCTCTTGGAGCGCAGGTCGAGCACGGTCAACAGGTGGATCAGGCGGTTGACGCCCTCATCGCCCAGCGCCGTCACGGTCTGCATGAACTTTCGCTGCTGCTCGAACGGCCAGATCTTCAGCTCGCGCGCGATCGCCTGGTCGCTCATGCCTGAGCGCCGCAGGGCCAGGGCGCGGCGGCACTTCTCCAGCCACATGCTCAGCCAGGTGATGGCACGGTATTCGGCCGAGGAGTCGATGCGCACGAGGTGGCGCCAGCGCTTGAGGGCGGCGGCGGTGTGGCCGGCGGCCACCTCATCGGTCATGTTCCACATCTCCTGCTCGCGCTGGAAGGCCACGGAGGCGGAAACGGCAGCGGCGCCGACGGGGCCGTCGTGTTGCAGCGCCAGCTTGGCCAGCTCGTTGTCCAGCCGTCCCAGGTCGCTGCCCAGACAGTCGATCAGGACGCGCACGGCGTCGTCCGCAAGACTCAGCCCGTAGGCTGTTTTGGCGCGGCGGACGACCCAGGCGGGCAGGTCCCTGGGCTTGGGCGGATTGCAGTCGACGATCTGGCCGACGGCGGCGATCCCCTTGTAGATGCGCTGGCTGGAGGGCAGCGAGCTGACGCGCAGGACCAGCGTCGAGCCTGCGGCCGGACGGGCGATGTAACGCTCCAGCGGCTCGCGGAACGTGGAGATGAAATCGTCGGCCGAGCGGACGACCACGAGCTTCCACGAGCCGAACATGGCCAGGATCCGCAGCTCGTCCAGCACCTCGGCGAGCTGCGCGCTCTCGCCGTCGAAGTCCTGACGCTGCACATCCGGCGGCGCCTCGCGAAGGATGCGCCCCAGAGCCTCGAGCTGAAGGAACAGGTCGACGCCGACCAGGGCATATACGCTCTTGAGCATCGGGCGGCATTCTTGCGGCGCGGGCGGGCGCCGTCAAACCGGCTGCTTCCTTCCGCGGTGCGTTTGGGTACACTATTCGACGGCGGCCGCCGACGTTGAGTGCGCGCGGCGCTGGTGGGCCGGGAGAACTTATGTCCAATGCGTATTCGTCGTTGTGCCAGGATTTCTATGTCAACATGCGCGTCAACAGCCAGCTCAATCTGCCTCACGGCCGCGAAACGGTGCTTCACTTTTTCGAGCGCGTGCAGAAGCAGTATCCGTCGATGGGCCAGTTCCGCCGCTACGACAACGGCGACCTGAGCCTGGAGGAGGACCGCGACAACGGCAGCTACCGCTGGACGCGCCTGGAGTCGCGGCGGCTGGTGGCCGGGCACGTCAACCCTCCGAGCCTCGACGATGCGCTGTCGCTGCACCGCTTCCTGCTCGAACTGGCGCCGTATCATCTGGGCATCAGCCCGCTGGAGATCGAGCACCTGGAGGTGCTCTTCGGCTTCGACCTGAGCTTCCGCGGCAACCACGACGACATCGTGGCCGAGAGCCTTCTGGCCGATTCGCCGCTGGCGTGCCTTCTGGCCGAGCCGGGCGCCCGCGCCGTCGACGCCCAGCCGAGCATTGCGGTGGCACTCAGCGAAGACTGCCTGCTCCAGGCGCGCATCGAGGTGCTCACGCGCACCGACAGCCAGCAGATTCGCAGCGGCGAATACAGCGACGACGAGATCAGCATCTATCTGACGGTGCGAAGGTACTGGGGCGACCGCCCGCGCCAGCCGCTGGCGGCCATCTTCGCCGACATGTTCGCCCTGGCCGACGATCTGGCCACGCGGCGGGTGGTGCCCGGCATTCTCCGCCCCATCTCCAGCGCCATCGCGTCCCGATCGTGAACCGTGCGCACCTGTGGAGGCAGCGACATGACCGACACACCCACCCCGCCACCTCAGTCTCAGAATGATGGCGACATCGTTGCCGGCCCCGGCGCCTATCACCGCTATGCCCGCTTCGCCATCGCCCTGCTGTTTCTGGTTTATGGCATCTGGTCGATCCGCGACGGGTTCTTCGAGTACCCCCGCGCCAATGCCGCCGCGGTCCAGGCCGAGGTCGACCGCATCCGCGCCGCCCGGGAGGAGATGGGCCAGACGCTCTCCGCCGAGGAGGAAGCGCGCATTCGCGCCGAAACGCCCCAACCGCACGGCCCGCCCGACAACGACCTGGACATCCCGTTCAACCAGGCGCTGGGAATCATCCTGCCGCCGCTGGCCGTGCTGGTGGTGATCCGCACCCTCTACCGCTCGCGCGGGCAGTATCGGCTGTCGGGGCAGACGCTGAGCATACCGGGCCATCCTCCCATCCCGCTGGATGCCATACGCAGGATCGACAAGCGGCTGTGGGATCGCAAGGGGATCGCCATCATCGACTATGAGCTGCCCGACGGCCGCACGGGGCGTTTCCGCCTGGACGATTTTCTCTACAAGCGCGAGCCTACCGACCGCATCCTGGAGCGCATCGAGGCCCATATGCGCGCCCAGACCCCCGACGCCGCGCCCCAATGACAGCGGCCGCGACCGGGGGCATCGGGGCGGAAGGAGGGGCGATAAGCGATTGAGTGATCGGGTGATTGAGTGATTGGGGGCACGGAGTCAGGGATGGGTTTCAGGCCGTCGGATCCTGCACATGCACGCGAAGCCTGCGGTGGATGCAGGCGTCGGTGGCGAGCATGCGATCTTCCTCGGTGAGGATGGTCGAGCGGGCATCGCAGATTGCCGTTCGCAGCACATGGTAGTCCTCCCGGGGGAACCGGCAGTGGCGGGCGTCGTTCCGGCGTTGGCCCGTCCAGCGGCAGTAGTTTCACTGATTAGCCGGAGGCTGCTGGCCGAATACCGACAGCAGGTTCCAGAGCCACGCAATGACTTCGTCCGAGCGTTCTTCGAACTGCTCACCAACGGCGGCGCCACGGCTCGGGCATCACGATCCCTTTTCGCTGTCCTGCTCATGTCTTCCAGGATCCGCATGCGTTCCTCAGTGGCCTCCTCCATGAAGCCCCGCGGCCAATTGCGGATTTGTCCCAGTTCGTCCAGGTCCAATCTGTCGGCGTGGCTGGCGCCATCCTCGGTCTTATGGACGTGGACAATGCTGATGTCGTCCGGCGCGAGCCCCGCGCGACCGTTGCTTGCCTTGTTGGTGTGGGTCACGACGGCGTGTCGGATGCGCAGGAGTATGTTCTCGCTGTGCGTTTCCACGATGACGCGTCGATTCGACCGAACCAGACCAATCAGGAAATCGGCCATCGCGAGCTGCGCATCGGGATGAAGGTGTATCTCCGGTTCCTGCACCAGGAACATGCCACCTTCAGGCGTCCGCAGACCCTCGACGATGACCGGAAGAGCTTGTGCGATGCCGAAGCCAACATCCGCGAAGTTCGCCCATCGGCCTGAATCTGTGTCTTTCAGGCGGATCTCGTATATCTTCGCGTGCCGAGAGATGCCCCGGATCGGCAAGAGTCGCACGCGACCCACTTTTTCCAGCCATCGATTGACGCCTCGAATGAGTTCACCGCGTTTGCGCCTGCGATTGGCATCTTCCAGCAGCGCGTCGATGACGTGAAGACCGGTCACATCGACGCCTTCCGGCGGACGGCCCTGGTACTCATACCTCCGGTCGGGCTGGCGCCTGAACGCGCCTATGGCACGCGTGGACCGAAGTGACTCGTCAACCTCCCTGAGTATCTGCCTCGCGGCAGTGCGACACTGTTCCCTTCGCGTGCTGGGCCTGCCCACGTGTGATGGTTCCTCGCCGATCAGAGGCAGAAACTGGTTAACGGAGAAGCGGAAGTTCGCCTTTTTCTCACCGCCCAGATTATCCTGGCCAATCATCATTTCGTACGGACCACCCGCGCCGCGCCCCCGACTGACAGCCAATGGCTCGGCGTTGGGCGAGTTTACTGTCAGTCGCGCCAACCGGGGTGCCTGCGGCTCATCAGACTTAAACTGGAGTTCCAAGTGCCCGGACCTGCTGGTGCCGCGGACCGAGACCCCCAGTTCAAGGGTCATGTTCTGCTTGAGCTGGTGTTTATGAACCAGATCGGCGTAGGTACCCGCGGCATACACAGGTCCGCGGAGATTGAGCCGAGCAACGTCCGCAGGCGCGTCCAGTGTCTGACACAGCAACAACAGGCTCTGGATGATCGACGACTTGCCGGTGTTGTTGCGGCCGAACAGGACGGTGAGAGGCGCCAGCTTGATTTCGCCGCTGTCCTCGAATGACTTGAAGTTCAGAAGCCGGATGCTGGTAAGCGGCATCGTGGCAGTCTACATCGCCCAGGGACGACTGGCCAGAGGGGCGGCAGCCGCGCAGCCGCACGGCGCAGGCGCGATGGCGACGGATGATGCAATCAGCCTGCCAGTGCGTCGTACGCCTCCAGAACCGCATTCCCCGCCGCCGTGAAGTCGACTTGGGGCCGGGTGGACGGCCGGGTCGGTGACGAGGCTGTTGCCGTGGACGATGTTGCGCGTGAGGTCGGCGAGGGTCTGTCCGCGGCGGGCCGAGCGAATCCACAGGGCCAGTTGGGTGATCTCGACGGCCTCCTGCGAGAGGTCCACGCCGAAGAGATTTTCGCTGAGGATCATCTCCGGGACGGCCGCCAGCCATGTGTCGGGCGACTTGTTCTGGTGGAAAGCGAGGGATTCGACGACGGACTGATAGTGGTGCTCGAGCAGCTCAAAGGCCTGGATGAGGAACGCGCCGCTGCCGCAGGCGGGATCGCACGCGGCGATCTGGCGGAGGGCGTCGAGGCATTCGCGGTGATAGGCGGCGGCCACGGCGGAGCGCTTGGGCGGGCGAGGCGGAGTATCGGGGTCGATCCCGTGTTTGGCGGCGAGGGCCTCGAAGCGCTGGCGGATGATCTCGCCGAGGGTGTTCTGGACGATGAAGGAGGTGAAGGCGGGCGGGGTGTAATAGATGCCGAAGCGCTTGCGCATGGCGCTCTTGGGCATGGCCGGGGCAGCGCCGCCGTTGGCCTTCTGGAAAAAGCCGCCGACGCGGAGCTTTTCGAGTTCGGTGACGGATTTCTCGAAGATGTGGCCGAGGACGTCGACGTTAACTTCCTCGCGGAAGTCGTAGTCGCCGATGTTCTGGAAGACGGTGGTCCAGGCATCCTCCAGGTCGAGGTTGTCGACGATGGGGTCTTCGCGGAAGAGGCCGCCGTTGTAGCCGGTGGGCAGGTCCAGGTCGGGGTGGCCCTTGTCGATGGCGTGGAAGATGTTGAGGAAGTTCTGCCAGCGCGGGTTGGTGACGCGGGCGAGCGGCGGCACGTTCTTCACGGCGCCCTTGATGAGGTTTTCGGGCAGGAGGCCGCGCTGCTCGCAGAAGGCGATGAAGATGATGCGGTCCAGGAGCAGTTGGGCAGCGCGGATGGCCTCGTCGAGGGACTTGCGGTGTTTGTCGCGAAGGTGATCGATCAGCCGCAGGCGCTGTTCGCTGTAATATTCGTAAAGCTGGTCGCCGACTTCGCACTGGCGAGATTCGCTGCGCTGAAGGAGCGAAAGCGCCCGGGGCGTCTTGATAAGCGGAGACGGCAGCAGGCCGCCGCGCTCGAAGAGGGCATAGAACTGGTTGAAGGCGGCGGGATCGCGGAGCCCAGGGCATCGCCGAAGAGTTCGTGGAGGAAGGCGGCGTCGAGGGCGGTTTCCTTGCGAGCGAGGTGGCCGTCGGACTCCAGGTTGGCCCAGCGGAGGATGATCTTGTGGGCGCGGTCGCGTTCGGGGCCTTCGAGGATGGGCTTGCGGCTTTCCTCGTCCAGGTAGCGAGGGAGGATAAGCCAGCGGTAACGGCGGCGCGCGGGGTCCGCGAAGAGGTGGTTGGGCTCGTGAGTTCGTTCAGTTCCCGTTCTAGCTCTCTTCATTCGCCGGCGCTCTCCGCACGCGATCAATTGCTCATTGTGCCCATTGCACGGATGGAGTGTCAAATCGCCGGACCCGGCCCCCCGGCGCAGGGGCGCGTGACAGTTTCTGCGTTGGTTGGACTCAGGATGGCCGTGGCGGAGCCTCGTTGGCACGGGCGAGGACGCCCGTGCTACGACCAGCCGGCGGGCTTTCCGGGGCAGTTCCCTGGTGACAACTCCGCCCCACTCCGGCAGAATAGCGGCGATGCTTCAGACCATCGCGTGGACCAACGACGCCGTGCGCCTGCTCGACCAGACTCGCCTGCCCACGGAAACGGTTTACGTTCAGGTCGCCAACGAACGCCAGATGTGGGATGCCATCCGACGACTCGTCGTGCGCGGGGCGCCGGCCATCGGCGTGGCCGCCGCCTTCGGCGTCTATCTGGGCATTCGCGGACACCGCGCACGCGACCTGCTCAGCTTCTACACGCGCCTCAATGAAGTGGCCGACTACCTGGCCACCAGCCGCCCCACGGCCGTCAACCTCTTCTGGGCGCTGGACCGCCTGCGCCGGGTCGCCCGCGACGCCGGACGCTGTGCCCCCACCGACAACGAGCAGGAGATCATCGACATCGTCAGGCAGCGGATTCTGGCCGAGTGCCTGCTGATGCTCGAAGAGGATGCCCGCGTCTGCCGCGCCATTGGCGAGAATGCCCTGCCGCTGCTGCTGGCAAGGTCCGCGGGAGCCTCAGCCGGCGCATCGCCAGCCACGCAGCGCCGGCCCATCCACGTCCTTACCCACTGCAACGCCGGCGCGCTGGCCGCCGTCGCCTACGGCACCGCCCTGGCTCCGATCTACCTGGGTCATGAGCGCGGCATCGCGTTTCACGTCTGGTCGGACGAGACCCGCCCGCTGCTGCAAGGGAGCCGGATCACAGCCGCCGAACTGATGGCCGCGGGTGTGCCCGTGACCGTGATCTGCGACAACATGGCGGCGATGGTCATGAGCCAGGGACGCATCGACGTCGTGATCGTCGGCGCCGACCGCGTGGCCGCCAACGGCGACGTTGCCAACAAGATCGGCACGCTGGGCGTGGCGATTCTCGCGAAGCACTTCGCAATACCGTTCTACGTGGCCGCTCCCACGAGCAGCATCGATCTGAGCATCCCCAGCGGCGCGGAGATTCCCATCGAGCAGCGCGATCCGGCCGAGGTCACGGCGGGTTTCGGACGGCGCACGGCGCCCGATGGGGTGGATGTGTACAACCCCGCGTTCGACGTGACGCCCGCCGAACTGGTCAGCGCCATCATCACCGAGAAGGGCATCATCCACGCGCCCGACACGGCGCGCCTCCGCCAGCTCATGGCCTGAGGGCCCTACCGCGCCTC
>Ga0308414_1003379_pt1 | contig 10183 bp, 8 predicted proteins | sample HotsprSampleOS50_FD_205667 | JGI IMG/M metagenome (GOLD analysis project Ga0308414, IMG submission 205667) | Hot spring phototrophic mat microbial communities from Octopus Spring, Yellowstone National Park, Wyoming, United States - 20090730_OS50 ...
TGCCTGGCTGCCGGTTCATGTTTGCTTGCGAACATCCGTCAGCCTTCCCAACTGCGGGAATCCTTCCGTTCCATATGCAGCTTAATGAGCTTGTACAGAGCTTCTTCCGCCCGTATGGCTCCTTCATATTTTTTAACAACGGTTCTCTTATTTTTTCCGCCTTTCATTTTGTTTTTCTCATCTTTCAAACTATCCTCCTTTGCCGGTTTACGCATTTTTTTCATGACATCCCTCCGTCCTCCGCTTCATAATTCCCGTCCGTTAACCGGCCGGCATATCTGCATTCCGTCTTATCAGTATAATTTATATTCCGTTCGCATCAATATTAAAAATTGTCCAAACAGTTTATTTATTTTGAAAAAGCTGTATAATAAGTTTTATAATAACGCTGAAATACTAAGGGAAGGGTGTTTGTCATGGGAAGAGAAATACCTTATAATCTCCGGAACTTTTTAAAAAACGCCGTCAGGGATGTGGACGACGGATATGAATATGCGTCGGAGTTAAATTGCGTTAAACCGCAATGGCCGTTCTGAACCCGTTCATGACAATCAGCAGCACATACAATGCGGCCAGCATCAGGTAGAAAACTATGGAAACAACCACCGGCCAGTGGGATGCTATTGACAGCACATCATCTTTTATACTGCTTACCGGCGGCTTCATCTCATATTTGCCTTCCGTGGCGCGCCTGAAAAGCATTAAAAGAAAGCCCACGGCTATTAAGCCCGCAATTCCGTATACCATGCTTCTTTCCAGTTCATCCTGCGTTATCCTGACGAATTTCTCTTCCGCAGCTTCATTGCGTGTAAAAAACAGCAAGAATTCATAAAACACGTTATTGAGAAAATGAGCCAGCATGCCGGCAAATATGGAGTTCGTCCTAACAACGTAATAACCTATTAAAAGCCCCAGGAATGTTGCTCCAAGCAAATTGGTTATATCAAAATGAAAAATCCCGAAAAAAATCGATGAAACGACAAGCGCTTTAATCGTTCCCCTCCTTTCATAAGCAGACAGCATCAACCCTCTGTGCATAAGCTCCTCGCATATGGCAGGAGATACCGCTATTACAAAAATACCCAGGGCAAGCTCATTCAAACTGCCCGGCACAGGTATGGGATTGGCCGGAATATCTCCTAAAAACTGGAGCAGATAAATTACCAGGCTGTTCAGCATATTGCCCGCAAATTGAGCAGGTATGAACAGAAGCAGTATTATAGCCGCAGGCAATATTTCAAGCCTGTTCAGCCTGAACACTTCTCTTGTGTTCAGGCCTTTTGTGAAAACATAAGCCGCCACCGGAATCAGTATGATGGCATATTGATTCACAAGCAGGATTTCATATAAGCTGCTTTTTATAAAGTTTTCACCTAAAAGCATTCCGGCGATTGTCAGTATAACCTGAAAGGATAGATAAAGAACAGAATAAATGAAAAAAATTATATTAGCCCCCGTAACCGTTGCCTTTCTATTCATTCGCAGCATCATCCTCAAAAATAGTATTTAAGCTGATTTTACATTCCGACTTTATGCTCCGTTCTTTCTTTTGCATCAAATCCCCTTTTGCACTTGAATCATTATTCATTTAATTATACGTTCTTCCGTAATAATTATATCCATCGGGACATCGTTTTCACAGGCGGGAATTTCCGCAACTATCTGCGCTTCAAAAGCAAGCCCGACTTTCACGCAATTAAATCGCGTGTTTTTGAGAAATCTGTCGTAATATCCTCCTCCGTAGCCTATCCTGTTTTTTTTCAAATCGAAGGCTACCCCGGGTACAATCACCATGTCCAAATCCTCCGGCGGTACCCTGCGGGCCGAATCTTTAACCGGTTCCAATATCCCGTAGCAACCTTTTGCAAGTTCCGCCTCAATATCCATAATTTCACATGCGGCAATGCTCTTCCGGGCGCCTGTTCCAGGCTCTATCAAAGGCACGGCGATTCTTTTGCCTGTTGAAAGGCACTCTTTTATAATCCCCCGGGTAACGACCTCTTTCCTGAAATCCACATAGCACATGATAAAACGGCTTTCGATAAACTCCTTAAGGGTTATCAGCGTTTTTACAATAACAGAGCTTCTTCTTGCGACCTCTTCATATTCAATAAAATTTCTTGCTTCGAGAGCTTTTTTTCGCAAAAGCTCCTTCGAATTTCCCAAAACGGTCACACTTCCTTAAAAACGTGATTTTGATGCAAAAACTCATTCCGTCGTTTTTTTGCATAAAAATCTTTCAAGACCTTATAAGCGAAAATGCACATGCGCATTCAAATCGGCCAAGCATGATTTGAATGCTTGAATCAAGCGTGAATCTTCGACAACCTTTTACTTCTGTGCAACAATCATTGCGACAATCGCAATAAACCATAATATAAGCCAAATAACGAAGAAACAAAGCGAAGCTACAAGGAGTGCCGTCCCAAAAGACCTCCTGTCGGCGTCGCCCTCATCATTTATCAAAACAATGGCAATAATTATTCCCGCAAGCTGCCCCAGGCCGGGTATAATGGTGCTTATGACCGTTAAACATACTTTTATGCCGTTGCTTAAAAGCTTATTTCTTCCGCCCGTTGACGGCGTTGCCTGCGCCGTAGGCATGGCCGCCGTCGGCGCGGCGTTGCATGCGGCGCTTTCCGTTCTCAAAAGGCCTTTGCCGCCGGAATTGTCCCCAAAATTTTCTTCCCTTCTCAAAAGGCCTTCGCAGTTATAATCGGCCCCATTATTTTCTTCCTTGCCCATTTTTGAATCCGGCCGGTTAATCTTAAGCAAACTTCCGCAATAAGGGCACCGTCTTGCGCAAACCGGTATACTCTCCGCGCAAAAATCACACTTTCTTGCCGCCTCATTGAACATTTCCAATTCAACCACCTTTTTAAGATGACTCAAATGTCATATTATTGATGTATTCATTTGCAAAATCAGACGAAGCGGATAATTCTATATATTTAATTTTATTTCTTATTTTATCCGCTTCATCGAGCATTTTCCATGACAAAAGTCCCAGAACGGCTCCGGCGCCGGCCGAATTGCCGACGGATTCCACCTTGCCTTTCAATTCGCGCGGAATCAGGCCGATTGCAATAGCATTTTCAATATTAATATAGCTTCCGAAACCGCCCGCCAGGCAAACCCTGTCAATATCCCCAAGCTTTATGCCGGCCTGTTTTGCAAGTGTTTTAATGCCCGCGGCAATTGCTGCCTTTGCGTTCTGCAGCTCCCTAACATCCTTTTGGGTAACGGCTATGTCGCTGCCTGTCGCGCTTTCATCGCTATTCACCACGAGAAAAGCCTTAAGGCCACCGATGTCGATTATCCTTTTTCCGTATTCTTCTTCCATAATGCCTTCTGTCCCATTAAGGCCGGCAATCCTGCCTGTTTCATCGATTACATTCTTCAAAAGCATCCCGGCTATCGCGTCAACAATGCCCGAGCCGCATATGCCGATAGCTTTGGCGTTTCCTATGGTGGTGTATTCAAGCTTTTCGCCGAAGTGCACCCTGTCCACCGCACCTTTTACCCCACCCACGCCATTCCTGATGTTTGCTCCCTCAAAAGCGGGGCCGGCCGCAGTTGAACAAGCAAAAAGCCATTTATTATTCCCCAGCACTACTTCTCCGTTCGTACCGATATCTATAAGAAGAGAAGTTTTGTCATCCTTATATATGCCGGTTGAAAGCACTCCTGCAACAATATCCGCCCCGATATAGCCCGATACTGACGGCATGATTACGGCGCAACCATACCTGTTTATCCGTATGCCTATTTCTTCAGGGCGGAATTTGTGCGCCCGTACGGTTGCCGGAACAAACGGCGATACGGCAATATTCTGCGCCGTTACTCCCATTAAAAAGTGCATCATCGTGGTGTTTCCGGCAAAAACCGCTTCGTAAATTTCATCGCTTTTAACACCGTCCGCAGCCTCAAAATATTCTATTATCGAATTTACGCAATCCACGACCGCCTTTTTCATTTCATTCAAAGAAGCTCCGGACTTAACCGTGTAATCGATTCTTGACAGAACATCCGCTCCGAATTTTCTCTGGGGGTTTAGAGTTGAATATATATCCACGATTGCGCCTTTTGACATGTCAAAAAGATATGCGGCAATTGTTGTGGTCCCAATATCCATTGCAAGCCCGAAAAACCTTTCCGACGTATTTCCCGGCTCAACAGCCGCCAGTCTGCCGGATATATTTACTGCCGTAACCTTAAAGTCCGCTTCGCGCAATATGCCTGGAACCTCTCTTAACATTCCGATTGGCATGTCCAACCCAACAGCGCCTGTTTTTTGAAGAATCCTCTCAATATCGGCCTCCTGGCTCCCGATACTGGGGACAACCAGCTCGGCATATTTCTTCAAAACAACAGGATCAAGCTCCACCGCCTGCCTGCTGCCTTCAGTGACAATCCTTGCTTCTTCATCATCTTTTCCGGAAATATAAACGTCCATGTCGGATTTTATGCTGTTAAGGCATGACAGCCTGTAACCTTTTTCAAGAGCCGCCGTGCCCAGCAGGCTTTTTTCATGAGCTGAAGGTTCATCCTTAAGCCCTTTGGCAACCACGCCGCATTTCCCGCACTTGCCGTTCCCGCCGCATGGCGAGGGGACATTAAAGCGGTTTTCCCTGAGGAAAGCCAGAAGGTTCGTGCCTGTCTCCGCTTTTTTTACAATAGTTCCACTGTTTGTATGTATTTTTACAGTATGCCGCATGGGCCGCGTCTCCTTTTAATGACCCGGAATGCTTACCTGACGGGCTCATTGGTCAATTCCGGCCCGCCGGCTTATTGCAAGTTTTATTTTCTTACATAGACATGATTTTACTATCATTTCACCGATATGTAAATATGCCGCGCGCCTTTCTTGACGAAAATATCTTAAAATAATATAATCTGTATGTTAAAAACTATTTATATGAAGAATCAAATTTAAAAATTCAAATACTAGACAGACATAGGCTGGGATTAAAAAGGGGAAGCTTTTATGGAAGGCGAAATAAGAACCAGATACGCGCCGAGCCCGACAGGCTACATGCACATAGGAAATCTCAGGACGGCATTGTATGAGTATCTGATAGCAAAAGCCGGCGGCGGCAAATTTATTCTGAGGATAGAGGACACGGACCAGGAAAGGTATGTCGAGGGGGCGACGGAGGTTATTTACAAAACCTTGAAAATGGCGGGCCTTAAGCATGATGAGGGCCCGGACATCGGCGGGGATTACGGCCCTTATGTACAAAGCCAGAGGAAGGCAATTTATATGGAATACGCGAAAAAGCTTGTTGAGCTTGGAGGAGCGTATTATTGCTTTTGTTCAAAGGAAAGGCTGGAAAGCCTCAAGGAAGAGCACGAAGCGGCCGGGGTCACTCACAGGTATGACCGCCATTGTTTGGGACTTGGCGAATGCGAAGTGGAAAGCAGGCTCAAAAACGGCGAGGCCTTCATTATAAGGCAAAAAATGCCGGATAGCGGGGCGACAACCTTCCATGACGTTGTCTACGGCGAAATTACCGTCGAAAACGATCAGTTGGACGACCAGGTGCTTATAAAATCGGACGGTTTTCCAACCTACAATTTCGCAAACGTTGTGGACGACCACCTCATGAAAATTACTCACGTGGTCAGAGGCAATGAATACCTGTCGTCGACTCCGAAGTATAACCTTTTGTACAAGGCTTTCGGCTGGGAAATCCCCACGTACGTCCATGTGCCGCTTATCCTGAAATCTTCAGGACAGAAGCTCAGCAAAAGGGCCGGAGACCCTTCTTTTGAAGATTTGGTTTCAATGGGCTACCTTGTTGAGGCAATCGTCAACTATGTTGCGCTGCTTGGGTGGAGCCCCGGGAGCGAACGTGAAATATTCTCGCTTGAAGATCTTATAAAAGAATTCCGGATAGAGGGCATAAGCAAGTCGCCTGCAATTTTCGACTTTAATAAGCTGAACTGGATGAATGGAGAATATATCAGAAAAATGGCGCCGGAGCAGTTCCATGAAGTTGCAAAACCTTACTACGCCGGTGTCATCACAAATCCGGGCGTGGATTTGAAAAGGCTGAGCAGCCTTTTGCAGGTCAGAACCGAGGTGCTCTCCTCAATACCCGGCAATGTCGATTTTGTGGAAAAGCTTCCGGAATACGATTCATCCCTGTATGAGCATAAAAAGATGAAAACAACGGAATCATCGTCGCTTGAAAGCTTAAAAGCCGCCCTGCCGGTCCTGGAGAGCCTGGCGGATTGGAATGAGCAGGCTGTTCATGACGCGCTCATCGGCCTTGTACAGAAGATGGGCATTAAGAACGGACAAATGTTCTGGCCCATACGCACGGCTCTGACCGGAAAGGAAGTAACCCCCGGAGGGGCGCTTGAAATTGCCGGCATCCTTGGAAAAGAAGAAACATTAAAAAGGATGAAAGCGGGAATAGCCAAGCTTGAAAAATCTTTATCAGGAGGTTGCCGTCATGGAGCGTGACGCCGCAGGAAAACATAACGAACATGGAGTGTACAATTGTGAAAATCAGTGCGGCGTTTATGAATTCAACAGCATTGACGCCGTACATTGCAACGAGCGGTCCGATAAGCAATCCGACTGCCGCGCCGCCAATAAATCAGCCGATGGCGGTGATGAAAAAAACTTGAATTTTATCCATGAGATTATAGAAGAAGATCTTAAAAACGGCCGCATTCCGGAAAATGCGATACGCACCCGTTTTCCCCCCGAACCTAACGGGTACTTGCATATAGGCCATGCAAAAGCAATATGCATAGATTTCGGCACGGCGGAAAAATACGGTGGAACCTGCAACCTCCGTTTTGACGACACCAACCCCAGCAAAGAGGACGAAGAATATGTTGAGTCTATAAAGGAAGACGTGGCTTGGCTGGGTTTCAAATGGGACAAGCTGTGCTACGCGTCGGACTATTTCGATATAATGTATGAATGCGCGGTAAAGCTTATCAAAAAAGGCCTTGCGTATGTCTGCGACCTGAGTGCCGAAGAGATAAGGAAATACAGGGGAACTTTGACGGAACCGGGAATGGAAAGCCCTTATAGGAACAGGCCAATAGAGGAAAATCTGGCCCTTTTTGAAAAAATGAAAGCCGGCGTGTATCCTGACGGAGCGCGTGTGCTCAGGGCAAAAATTGATATGGCGTCCCCCAATATAAATATGCGCGATCCCGTATTATACCGCATTTTAAGGGCAAAACACCACAGGACGGGCGAGAAATGGTGCATCTATCCCATGTATGACTTTGCGCACCCCATAGAAGATTGTGTTGAGCGCATAACGCACTCTCTATGCTCAATCGAGTTTGAAGACCACAGACCTCTTTACGATTGGGTTGTTAAAAACGCCGATCTTGACGCAACGCCGCGCCAGATAGAATTTGCCCGCCTGAACCTGACATATACCGTCATGAGCAAAAGAAAACTTCTTCAACTTGTAAACGAGGGTGTCGTATCAGGGTGGGACGACCCGAGAATGCCCACGCTTTCAGGTTTAAGAAGGCGCGGCTTTACGCCCTCGGCTATCCGAAGCTTCTGTGAAAAGATAGGCGTTGCAAAGACAAACAGCGTCGCTGATTTTGCTCTTCTCGAGCATTGCATACGCGAAGACCTGAATATGTCGGCTCAACGTGCAATGGCTGTTTTACGGCCTTTGAAAGTAGTGCTGGAAAATTATCCTGAAAATAAGGTAGAATACCTCGATGCCGAAAACAATCCCGAAAATCCGGCCATGGGAACCCGCAAAGTTCCTTTCTCGCGTGTTTTATTCATTGAGCGCGAGGATTTTATGGAAAACCCGCCGCCTAAGTATTTCCGCCTTGCGCCCGGCAGAGAAGTAAGGCTTAAGAATTCATATTTTATTAAATGCGAACAGGTCGTAAAGGATGATAAAACAGGCGAAATAATTGAACTCCGCTGCGTATACGACCCTGAAACCAGGGGGGGGAACGCTCCCGACGGCCGCAAGGTCAAGGGAACGCTGCATTGGGTTTCCGCATCCCATGCAATCGACGCTGAAGTAAGGCTTTTCAGCCATCTCTTCACTGTTCCGGATCCTGCCGGCGAAAGCGAAGGAGATGACTTCAAAGCATATATAAACCTAAATTCCGTTGAGACGCTTAAATCCTGCAAATTGGAACCCTGCCTGGCCGACGCCCGGCCGGAAGACCGCTATCAGTTCCTGCGCACAGGCTATTTCTGCGTCGATTCGGTGGATTCCAAGCCGGAAAAGCCGGTATTCAACAGAATAGTGCCCCTAAAAGACACCTGGGCAAGGATATCGGCCAAGCAATTGTAAATTATTAACTATTCAATCATCTTCCTGAATTCCGCTTCCCCAATTATCTTCACGCCCAACTGCCTAGCTTTATCAAGCTTGCTGCCCGCTTCTTCTCCCGCAAGCACATAATCCGTCCTTTTGGATACGCTGCCCGACGTCCTTCCTCCGAAGCTCTCGATGATGGCGGAAGCTTCGCTCCTTGTAAACGACGCCAGCGTGCCGGTCAGCACAAAAGTAAGACCCTCAAACCTGTTGTCCTTTGCCTTCTCCTTGCCGCGGCTCCTCATATTGACCCCTGCAATTTCAAGTTTTTTTACAGTATCTCTGGTTTGTTCCTGCTTGAAGAAAAGAACAACGCTTTGTGCCATTTTTTTCCCAAATTCATGAATGCTTTCTATTTCCTCGGCCGTTGCTTCCATAAGCTCATCCATCGAAGCGAATTTTTCAGCCAGGAGTTGCGCCGCCCTAAGCCCAATATGTCTTATGCCGAAGCCATAAATAAGTCTGTCGATATTGTTTTCCTTGGATTTTTCTATGGAATTCAAAAGGTTTTCAACGGACTTTGCGCCCATCCTTTCTATTTTCACAAGTTCGTCTTTTTTAAGATGGAGATAATAAAGATCAGCCACACCGGCTATAAAACCCTTTTTAAGCAGCGTTTCGATTATTGCCGGACCCAGACCGTCTATATTCATGGCATCCCTTGAGGCAAAATGAACAATGCTCCTGAAAATTCTGGCAGGACAATCTATCCCTATGCATCTGAAAGCAGCCTCTCCCTCTTCGCGCACAACTTTGGACCCGCACACAGGACAAGCGTCGGGCATTTCAAACATCTTTTCCTCTCCCGTCCGCTTCTCAAAAACAACTTCCACAACCTCAGGTATTATATCCCCCGCTTTCTGCACAATAACCGTGTCTCCTATGCGTATGTCTTTTTCTTTAATATAGTCCATATTATGGAGTGTCGCTCTGCCAACCGTAGTCCCGGCAAGCCTGACCGGCTCCAAAACCGCGTTGGGGGTTAAAACCCCGGTGCGGCCCACGTTAACCCATATGTCAATAATTTTAGTCTGTTTTTTCTCGGCTGGGTACTTATAAGCCACCGCCCAGCGCGGCGCTTTGGAAGTGCTCCCAAGAATCTCCCTGTGTCTGAGCGAATTTACCTTGACCACCGCTCCGTCTATCTCAAATGGAAATTCGCCTCTTTGCTCCCCGATTTTTTTTATTTCCTCCATCGCCTCGCGTATGTCCCTGCAAACCTTATAACCCGGGTTTACCTTAAAGCCGAGTCTTCTCATGTATTCCAGCGTTTCATGGTGATTGCCGAAGGATTTTCCCTCAATTCTTTGTATGTTGAAAACAAATATATCCAGCTTCCTTTTTGCCGTTATCCTCGGGTCAAGCTGTCTTAGCGAACCGGCCGCGGCATTTCTCGGATTCGCAAAAAGGGGCTGCCCCGTTTCCTCCTGCTCCTCGTTGAGTTTAAGAAAATCCTGCTTGGGCATGAATACCTCGCCCCTTACTTCTATAAAAGGCAAAGCATCCTTCAATACCATTGGAATTGACTTTATGGTTTTTAAATTCTGCGTCACATCTTCGCCAACCATGCCGTCGCCGCGTGTCGAGCCGCGTATAAACCTGCCGTTTTCATATTCAAGAGCGACGGACAACCCGTCGATTTTCTTTTCAACAACATATTCAACGCCGTCGCCAACAGCCTCCCTTACCCTTTTGTCAAACGCGTAAAGCTCTTCGTCACTGAAGACATCCATAAGGCTTTGCATTTGAACCTCATGCACCACTTTTTCAAAGGCTTCCAGCGGTTTTTCTCCGACCCGCTGCGTTGGTGAATCGGGAGCAATAAGGTCGGGCCTCCGGTTTTCCAGTTCCTC
>Ga0308414_1003380_pt1 | contig 10183 bp, 7 predicted proteins | sample HotsprSampleOS50_FD_205667 | JGI IMG/M metagenome (GOLD analysis project Ga0308414, IMG submission 205667) | Hot spring phototrophic mat microbial communities from Octopus Spring, Yellowstone National Park, Wyoming, United States - 20090730_OS50 ...
ACTCGACGTCGAGCCGTTCGTCTTCGGCAACCGCCCGCATCTGATCAGTTATTTCGCCCGCGCGGGCGCGAATCAATTGTGTCATGAATTCTTCGTCTTCCCAAATGCGACCGTTTTCTCCGGGAGGCGTCCAATGCCAATGGCGAAAGGCCGACTCAACGGCAAGACCAAAGGCCCCTTTTGCCTCCGCCAAATCTCCCGAATCGGTCCACATCAAACAGGAATGTGGCCGCGAGCACGGCGAAGCGGTCAATTCTGCGTGTTATCTCTGCTTCAACCGCGTTCTGTATTCTGCGGTTTCGCTTCGGCGGTTCCCTTCGTCCGAGGCGACGTTCCATTAGGCTAAAGCGAAAACCTCATTCATTCTATTGCTTGCCGCCCGCGCGAACAACCGCCATAATGCTCGTCGAGTGCGAACTTTGCGAACCTCGGTCGAGCCATCCGACCAACCGTTTTCTTCCGTCAAGCGCGAGAGGCTTGCGTGATGAAGGCCAGACACTTCGCCTCTGCTCATTCGGCAAAATCGCTCGCCGTTCTCCTATTCTTCACCGGACTGGTTCTCGGCTGGGGCAAGCTGGTTCTCGGCCGGGGTGTTTTCGGCAGCGTTGCGAATGCCGCGGAGACGACCGCAGTGGACGGGGCCAACGCGACGCAACAGCCGGAAACAGAACAACCGGAACAAATCGATGTCTATGTGGCGGGTCAAGATGGTTATCACACCTATCGCATTCCGTCGGTGATCGTCACGCAAGCCGGCACGGTGCTTGCATTTTGCGAGGGGCGCGTAAAAGGGCAGGGCGATTCGGGCGATATCGACCTGCTGGTTAAACGGAGCGAGGACGGCGGGCGGACGTTCTCGCGGCAGCGAGTTGTTTGGGATGACCAGGGGAACACGTGCGGCAATCCCTGCCCGGTGGCTGTCCGCGAAACTGGCGAAATCCTCCTGCTGCTGACCCACAACCTGGGAACCGACAACGAACGCGACATCAAGGCTAAAACCAGTCGGGGCACCCGCACCGTCTGGATCAGCAAAAGCTCCGACGACGGCAAAACCTGGTCGGCACCCCGCGAAATCACCAACGAAACCAAGAAGCCCGACTGGGCCTGGTATGCCACCGGGCCCGGCGCTGGGATCCAGTTGCGCGACGGGCGAATCGTGATTCCGTGCGATCATACGCCGGGCGGCGTGGAGCCGGGCGTCCGACTCTACTTCTCGCATGTCATCTTCAGCGATTCGCGCGGCGATCACTGGAAAATCGGGGGCGTGGTCGGGCCGCACTGCAACGAATGCGAAGCCGTCGAACTGGCCGATGGGGCCGTGATGCTCAACATGCGCAACTACAAACCTGCCCAGCCGCATCGGGCCGTGGCGGTCAGCCGCGACCGCGGCGAGACTTTCGGTCCCGTCACACACGACTCGACACTCATCGAGCCGATCTGCCAGGCCAGCATCCGGCGGTACAGCATGCCTGAAGGCGTCCGGCCGGGACGCATTCTCTTCTCGAACCCCGCCTCTCGCAAGCGCGAGAAGCTCACTGTTCGCCTGAGTCTCGACGAAGCGCAAACTTGGTGCGCTGCGCGTGTGCTGCACGAGGGCCCGGCAGCCTACTCGTGCCTGGCCGTGCTGCCCGATGGGACTGTGCTCTGCCTGTACGAGCGGGGAGAAAAACACCCATACGAACGGATAACGCTGGCCCGCTTCCCAATCGGCTGGCTCGAATCGGGCCGCTCGACCGAGCCGGCGAACTAGCGTGCCGCACCGCAACAGCGAGAAAGAAACCGGTTTAGTCCCCCCTCGGCCAATCTCATGTCTGACTCGCCAAGCCCCCGCAACAGCCGCGTGATCGTCATTGTTCAGTGCCGCCTGGTCGTCGAGCGATGCCCGGGCTATTATTGCGTTCGCGCGACCGAACAGCGGACGGGAATCATGGCCCGCTACCCGAGCGACGTGCCGCTGCGGCTGTTCACAATCGACTGCGGGGGCTGTTGCGGGCGAGCCGTCCACCGCAAGCTCGACCTGCTCTGCCGCACGCTGGCAAAACACGAAGCCGTGGAACGGTCGCAAATCACCGTTCATCTGGCCACGTGTATTACCCACGACAACTTCCACGGTCCGCCGTGCCCGCACCTCGACTACCTAAGAAGAGTGATCGGAAAACTCAACCTCACGATCCGCGAAGGAACCCATATTAGCCAACGGGCGGAGCGTCGCCGCGGCGAGGGAGTCTACACGGCTCATCCGGAACAGCTCGATGCCTGATCGTCCCGCGCCCGTGTCGCAGCGCTAGGCCGCGATAATCGCGATAAAAACCGAGCCGGAGCCAATTTCCAGACGACGCCGTAAAGTTCATTCAGCGAAACCTTTCGCTGGCCGAAACGATTCGTTCCCGTTCAGAAGACAATCCCATCTCGACCGCGCGGAGCATTTTTCCAACAAACAGTAACCGATCGCCGTGCTCCCGCGGGAGATCAGCCGGCCTTTCGCCAACGGTGCAGTCATGTCTTACTCTTACCCGGAAGTAATTCCCGAGCCTATGTACCAACCGCCCCGCGGTTTGAGCAGCACAGCCAAGGTGTTGATCATCCTCGGCGTGTTTGCCGGAGGTGTGCTCGTGGTGTGTTGCGGGCTGGGCGGCGCCCTTTTCTACTGGGGCAAGAAGTCGTTCGTGACCGACCCGGAACAAGTCGCGGCCGGGGCCCGGGAAATCGCCGACATCGCCATCCCCGAGCCGTTCCTCCCCTCGGTGTTGATGGACATGCGCGTGCCCTTCACGGGACGGCGGCTGATGATGATGGCGTTCTATCATCATCCGGAAACGGAAAGCTCGATCACACTGATGGGCTTCGATCTGGCGGCCGACGAGCAGCAGCGACGCGACATCCAACGATCGATGGAGGAGGCCGCCCGCCAACGTTCCAACGAGCACGGACGCGAGGTCGTCCCCGCCGAAGCGATGCGCCACGCCGTCACGATCGGCGGCCAAGAAGTGGAGTTTTCCATCCTGCGCGTCAAAACCGCCGACGGCCGACAGCGCGTTCTGGTTGCCGGCGAATTCCCAGGCCGTTTCGGCCAGGCGACCCTGCAAGTCGATGCCGACGAATCCATTCTTCCAAAAGAGAAGCTTGAGGCCCTGCTCAATTCGATTCGCTGACGCGCGGCCGCGTTTCTTCCCGCCGATCTCCGGCGCCGCACCTCAATCGCGCTGGCCCCCGAGGCATATTCGTCGGGCGCAACCATCATCGTTACCGCGGCCGAGCAACGCCGCCCGGTGCAGGCCCGCCGTGAACAACACAATGGCCCCCGACGAGCAAAAGGCGCCGCGGCCCGATCAACCGCTGTGATCTGCCTTTTCGACAAACGCCGTGCGGCGCCGTTCGCGCAGGTAGGCGGCCTGCGGCTCTCCACAGGCCAGTGCTTCAGCGAACCCCTCGATATCGGAATATCGCAGATGACTGAGGAACTTCACCGCCCAGTTGTGCACCATCGGGCTGATAGCAACGACCAACGCTCCATGCCGGAAGGCCTCCCACATTTCGATGGCCGTTCCCATCGAGGCCGTAGGCAAATAGGCGACTAACAGATCGGCCTGCGAACACATGGCGTTGTGCGCGAAGAACACCTCTCGCCCGCGGCGTTCGTCGTACCCCAGCGACTGCCGATGACCGGCGAGCGGATCGTACACCTCCGCCGCTGGGAAGTGCCGCTCGAGCAGTTCGACCAATTCCCGGCGATACTCCTGGCCATGCAATACAGCCTCTCGATGCGAGCCTTGCATCACCCCGGCCACGAATATTCTCGCCGGTGTCGAATCGTCCAACGCTCGACGCGGATTCTTCCAAAACATGAAAACCCCATTCGCCCCCAAAACATTGCTGATCCCAAGTCACCCCGGCAATAAGCCGAGCTGGTTCGGCCGTTCGCACGGAGCGGTTCCACATTCGACGCCCTTACTCTGAGCAATCCCCCGGAAAGAGCGCAGCTCGAAGTCCTGGCGGCAACACCATTTCGGCAGTACGGGAATCGCTTCTCACGGCCGCAAGCACCAAGTCGAGTTGTTGCATCGGCTCCTGAGCCAGATCGATAATAAGCAGTTTCCTACCCTTCAATTCGCACACTCCGCCGCCATGGCCGCCGAGGTTCTCCTGGCGCACCGCGTACCCAAGACGCTCTGCGACCGCAATTGCCGCATACAACAATTCCACCTGAAACATTTCACGAATTCCCTGGGGCCGTCGGCGCGGCGGGCAACTTCTTGCCCAATGCTCACTACCCGAAACATCGTTTTGACGCCCTGCGTTTTGCGGCCAAGGAAGAGTCCATCTCCGCAATACTCCAAAGCCCCCAAGCAGACAGCCAGCGTTCGACTGACGCCCCCAATCAGCGTCGTGCGGAATGGCGTCCTCTGCTCGTCATTATGGTCACTGTGGCTCCGCTTTCGCCAGATCGCCCCAATTCTGCTCTAGTAGTCTGCCGTTTGCGACGATACCCAGTAAATGTAACCGACTACTCTGCAATGCTTTAAGAAGCACAAGCGCAGTAGGCGGGCCAGAATGCCGCCCGTGGGCCAACCGGGCACGGCAGGTAGAATAGGCAAACTATACCGATCCATGATCCGGTCCCGAGGCGACAATTCCCGCGTCAGTAGCCGCCGGACTCGGGGGCCATCGCCGGCAGAGCGAACGCTCGCGCAAGGCCGGCGGCAAGATCGCCTCGCACAGCTAAATCATCTCACACAATTGCGCAATCGGCCGCTGGCGCAACGAAGCGGCCGATTGCATGCGGTCCCGTTCGGACCACTCTCCGTTGTTCGCGGTTTCTTTTGGAAGCCATCGAGCAGGGGATCCGACCGCGGACGACCATCGACTCGAATCGTTTCGGAAGCCAGCAGCGAATCGCAACGCAAATGACGCTCGACATCTCCGGCAAACCGCCCCGAGTTTCGGGCGAGGCCGAGTGTCGTGATCGCAGCCTGAGGTGCAATGCGGGGGAGAATGCAACGTGAGCGACCCACATCAACCCGAACAACTTTTGCAACAGATTGAAACCCTGAAGCAACAGCTCGCCCATGCCCAACGATTGACGGCCCTCGGCGAACTGGTGAGCACGACCACACACGAGTTCAACAACGTGTTGATGACGATCATCAACTACGCCAAGATGGGCCTCCGACACAAAGATTCCGCTACTCGCGAAAAGGCATTCGAGAAGATCCTGGCCGCCGGCAATCGTGCGGCGAAAATCACCAACAGCGTTCTGGGCATGGCCCGCAACCGGTCGGCCCAACAAGAGCCGACCGACTTGGCGCAACTGGTGGACGACACGTTGCTGCTCCTCGAACGAGAAATGAACAAGTACCGCATCGCGGTAGAGAAGCATTTTCAGCCCATCCCGCCCGCGATGGTCAACGGCAATCAGATTCAGCAAGTGTTGCTCAACATGCTCACCAACGCACGGCAGGCCATGCCCGGCGGCGGACGGATCTGGATCAAACTGGCATACGACGCCGCGACTTGCATGATCGACCTCGTCATCCGCGACAACGGGAGCGGCATTCCGCCTGAAACACTGCCGCGAATTTTCGACCCGTTCTTCTCGACCAAGAACGGCCCCGACCGCAGCGGCAAAGGCGGAACCGGACTGGGCCTTTCGGCCTGCCGCGAGATCATCGACGCGCATCGCGGACGGATTCGCGTCGAAAGCACGGTCGGCAAAGGAACCGCATTCACGATCAAACTGCCGGCAGCCGTCGTCGACTCCCCGGCGACGTTGCCGGTCGAGATCCCGCAAGCCAACGCCGCCGCGCCGCCCTCTTCGCGTCCGTCATGATCGGCGTTCGATAGCGCGCAACGAAAAGATTCTCGATACGCCGTCATCCTGATCGCGTCCGAGATTGCCGACCCAACGTCCGCCCCTTTCACAGAGCTGCCCGTGCGCCCATCACCGTCCTGAGCGCCGCCCCAATCGGTTTCCCACGTTCTGCCTCAACCGCGGCAGAGAAAACCGCCCCAACCGCGGCCTCTATTGCCTCGCCAAACTCAGCCGGCAGCAGCCATCATGATCGGGCCACGGGCCATCTGCTTGCGGGTGCCAGTCACAGCCGAGCGTCTGCCCGCGACCACTTCTCCTGCATCCTGCTCTCTTCCGATCTTGATTTTGCCGTGACGCAACGCCCTGTAGTCGCACGGTCGCAGCATTCGTTCCCGTGTTTCCCGCAATCGCGACACTCCGCCGGGGAAGTATAACCACAGTTTTTGCGCGCCATTCCTTACGGTTGAACCTAACACCCCCTCCAAAAAGTGGACCAATGCACTCCCCTTTGTCGCGTCTCGGACGTCGGTCTTCCGCGCGCCACATTGGGAAGCCGAAACAATTCGCAAACGAGCGCCGAAAAAAACCTATTCTTTCGAAGAGCGAACTTTCAACGAATTGTGTGGCGGCTCATTGCACGTCATCGTTACAGAACCGATCACCAAGCGACAACAATCTTCGTCTCCGGAAACAGTTGCTGGTCCGAACAGTCGAAGCCAAAGGTCCGAAGGGCCGCCCGCAACGAGAGCCTGTCTTCCGACCGACCTGCCATGCGACGCTGGTTGCCCAAGTCGACCGCAACACGATTCGCGCTGTTCCTGGGTGTGGTGGCCCTGATTGCCACCGGCATCCAATTGGTGCATACAACATCCGACATGCTCGACCAGCAGCGACGGGCCACTGCTGCACTGGCCAAGGTGTCGCTCCGGTTCGATCTCGCCATCCGACGTTATGTCCAAGAAATCCTTCGCCCCGCCGTGCTCGACGCCGAATTGGAACCCACCGCTCCGAGCCGAGAACACGAATTCCGACCCGAGATTCTCTCTTCCTCGTTCATTGCACGCAGCATCTTCGAGGAAGTCGGCAAGAACGTGGATGGGCTGGAGATTCGATTCGCCTCGGACAACCCGCGCAACCCCTCCAACCAAGCGACTCCAGAAGAGCAGCGGATCATCGAGTACTTCCGAGCACATCCCGAGGCGCAATCGTGGGAAGGGCGGCTTACTACCGATCACGGGGTCTTCTGGGCCAGTGCTGTCCCGCGACGAATGAAAGAAGACTGCATGCAATGTCACGGCAACCCGGAAACAGCGCCTGCTTCGTTGCTTGAGCGCTATGGGGAAAAAGCCGGTTTCGGCCGGCAGCCCGGCGAGATAGCCGCCATCGACTTGGTGAAAATCGACTGGGCGCCGATCGAGAGGCAGCTTTGGATCCACGGCTTGTTTCACATTCTTTATTGTTTCGCCACCGGTCTCGGCGTTTTCGCGATCGTTATGCTGGCCTTTCGCCGCATGGTCGGCAAGCCGCTCAGTGAGTTTACGCGGCACGTATCATCGGACGATTTGACAGGGGGTTCCACCCCCGCGGCGTTGATCAACCGCACCGATGAATTCGGCGTGCTGGCCCGGGCGTTCGATGATCTGACCGTGCGGATCCGCTCGGCGCTCGACGAGAAGGACGAAAAGGTTGCGCAGTGCCTGGCCAACGAAAAAGAGCTTCAGCGATACCGCGACTCCCTCGAACTGCTCGTGGCCGTTCGCACCGCCGATTTGGCAAGGGTCAATCGAGAGCTGCAACTTCAGACGGCTGCAATCAGCGAGAAGGAGCGAGAGCTATCGACATTGCTTTCCTGCCTGCCAGGAATGGCCTATCGATGCCGCAACGACCGCAATTGGACCATGACGTTTGTCAGTGACGGAGGCCGGCAACTCACCGGCTATGCACCGGAAGAACTGCTGGAGAGCCGGACGAAATCCTTTGAAGATCTGATACTGCCGGAAGATAGGCCTCATGTCCGCCAACAGGTCGAGCAGGCATTGGCGGAATGTCGCCCCTTCCAACTGGAATACCGCATCCGCACCAAAGACGGCGCAGTGAAGTGGGTCTGGGAGCAGGGAGTCGGCGTAACGGACGACCAGAGCGGAGAGGTATTGTTCCTCGAAGGGTTCATCGGCGACATCACGCACCGAAAGTCGGCGGAAGAGGCCGCGCACAACGCCCGGCAACGCCTCGAACTGGCTATTCGCAGCGCTAACCTCGGGCTTTGGGAATGGGATGTGCAAAGCGACTTCTTGTCCGTAGATCCCTCCTGGCTGGAACATTTAGGTTACCGCCCTGGAGAGATTTCTCTGCGGCGCCGCGCATGGCTCGACTTGATTCATCCCGACGATCTTCGCGCAGTTCGGCGCGCCGTGAAGACCCATTTGGCCACCGGTCGATTCATCGCGGCGGAGTTTCGCCTCCGAAAGCGCGACGGCCAATGGATTTGGGTTCAAAGCCTCGGACGCGCCGTCGAGCGCGATCCGCAAGGCCGAGCCGTGCGGCTTACCGGCGCGGTTCACGACATCAGCAATCAGAAACGCACCGAGGCCGAACTCGCCCGGGCCAAAGACGCAGCCGAAGCCGCCAATCGCGCCAAAAGTCTCTTCCTGGCCAATATGAGCCACGAAATCCGCACGCCCATGACCGCCATCCTCGGCTACATCGACCTGATTGCGGCCGAGTGCGGCGGGGTCTGTAATTTCGCCCAACATCACATCCGCGATTACTTGCACTCGATTGCGCGAAACGCCGATCATCTGATGCGATTGATCAACGATATCCTCGATTTTTCCAAGATCGAGGCCGGAACGCTGGAGCTTGATCGGCGGCCGTGCAATGTCTTCGAGATCGTTGAAGATTCGCTGCAATGGGTGCGCCCCTCCGCGCGTCGCAAGGGCATCGCTCTCGATTGCGTTTGGGAGCCGGGGCATCCCGAGCAGGTCACCACCGATCCGGTGCGTTTGCGTCAGGTGTTGGTCAACCTCTTGGGCAACGCCGTGAAGTTCACCGATCAGGGCGGCGTGCGACTGCGCGTGGCGGCCGCAGACCGTCACGGACGATCCTGCCTGCTCTTCGAAATCGCCGACACCGGAATCGGAATCGCGCACGAAGACATCAAGAGACTCTTCCAGCCGTTCTTTCAGGTGGAACAATCGCACAGCCGGCGATTCGAGGGTTCGGGACTGGGGCTGGCAATCAGCCGGCGTTTGGCGCACCTCCTCGGCGGTGAAATCGAAGTCGAAAGCGAGCCAGGGCAGGGCAGCCGCTTCTCGCTTTTCCTGCCGATTGCGACCATCCTCTCCGCGCCGTCGGCCGCCCCGTTGCCGTCAATCGCCGAAAAACACCCGCATGACGAACCTCCGAAGCAACGGGCGCAAAAGATCAAAGACGCCCTGAAAGGCGTCCGCATCTTGCTCGCCGAAGACGGAATCGATAATCAGCGGCTTTTCACCCGCATTCTCAATCTGGCCGGCGCCGAGGTCGTTCTCGCGGAAAACGGCGAAGAAGCAGTGGCCAAAGCCCGCGAAGCCGAAGCGGCGGAGGCTCCCTACGATGTCATTCTGATGGACATGCAAATGCCTCTGCTCGACGGCTACGCCGCCACCGGCCGGCTGCGAGAAAACGGCTATCGCCGACCGATCATTGCACTGACGGCGCACGCCCTCAGCGACGATCGACAACGCTGCCTGGCCGCCGGGTGCGACGACTACATGGCCAAGCCCGTGCAATTCGATCGACTGGTGGATACCATCGCCCGACACGCCGGCATTCGCACCGCGCAGCCGGCGGAGAACGACCTCGCCCCGGCCGCGGATGGAGACCAGACAACAACGAGCAACAACGACTCGCTGCACTCGGCCGCGATCTAATCTCTCCCACGATTTATTTCCCCTTGTGCATCATCGGCCGGATGGCGTCTCACGGGCAACGTCTTCCGCGCATCGTCAAGCGATTCGCGCTGATTGGCGCCAGGCCGTTCGTTCTTGGGCGGTCCCCTGCGCCGGCGGCCCGAAGCAACGCAGCATCGATCATTTTTCGACGTAGAACCGATGAATCGTCGTGTGATGATAAGTCTCTCCCGGACGCAGCAGAGTGGAGGGAAAACGCGGCTGGTTCGGCGAGTCGGGATAGTGTTGCGTTTCCAGACAAACCGCCTTGCGGCGCGCGCCGTCGGAATACACTTGCATGCCCGGCTGAGTGGTGAACACCTCCATGGCCCGCCCGCTGCTGGGATCCTTCAAGCGAGCCGCCAAGGCAAGCCGCTGTCCCGGCTCTTTGCGGAGAACGAAGCAATGATCGTACCCGTTTTTCAAATCGTCGATCCGCGCGCCG
>Ga0308414_1003381_pt1 | contig 10180 bp, 7 predicted proteins | sample HotsprSampleOS50_FD_205667 | JGI IMG/M metagenome (GOLD analysis project Ga0308414, IMG submission 205667) | Hot spring phototrophic mat microbial communities from Octopus Spring, Yellowstone National Park, Wyoming, United States - 20090730_OS50 ...
AAAACAAGATACTTAGATTCTTTTTGCTGACCTATCTGCCTCTGGTCTCTTTAAGCTGGGCACAAAATGCTAAAGCCATATCCGTTCTCTATTTTAACAACACCTCTCAAAATAAAGAATATGCCTGGCTTTCCAAGGGCTTGGCTGATATGTTAATAACAGATTTAGCTGAGGTCAATGGTTTAACAGTCGTCGAGCGGGAAGAATTAGAGAAAATTATCAAAGTGCAACAGCGTTCAGCAAGCGATCTCTTCGATGAAAACAGTGCCTGCCGTCTGGGTATGCTTATGGCTTCCAAACAAATTGTTATGGGAAGCTTTATTGTCATCAACAAAACACTGCGTATCGATCTTAAATTAGTAGAGGTTGAATCAGGAAAGATTATTAAGGCCTTAAGTAAGCTAGGGGAACTTCCCAAACTCTTTGAATTGCAGCGCAGTCTGACAGAGGATCTTGTTAAGGCCTTGGGGCTTACCCTTCCGCAAAGAGCAGGTCGAGCGCCAACTCAGTCTCTGGAAGCAGTGAAGACCTATTATCAAGGTATTGAGTTTTTAGACCAAGGAGCCTTTGCTGAAGCAGAAAAACTATTTAAACAGGCCATCAGTCTCGATCCCTATTATCTTAAACCGCAGCAAAGCCTGGAGGATGCCTATCGCTTCTTAAAAGACTTTAAAAAGCAGCGCTACCAGCGCGAGATTAAAACCCTCTTTGAAAAGGCAAAGGCCTTGAAGGCCCGCCTGGATGCCCCGCGCTGGCAAAGCTATGTTGATTTTCTGAGTGAGTGCTATCAACAGGGCTTAAGCCAGGAAGAAATAGACAGATTAGTTGCCAGCAATCCAGCCCTCTTGGCTGGGAATACACCTACCGAGTGCCTCTGGAATCTTCAGCAAACCCTTTTTGAAATTGCCAGTAAGGCTGAAGAGTATTTTGCCGATATGGATACCTCAAGGCGGATGTACGAAGAAATTATTTTTTTAACCTCCCAAGGCCGGGCGAGGTTTAGCCAAGACCCCTTTTGGCCTGAAATCCTTTATGCAGAAATTCTTTCCCTGCGCTACCTCAACAAATGGGAAAAACTTAAAACTGCCTGCGAATCTCTTATGATGAGTTTTCCTGACTATAGAATGATGTGGGCCGTCGAAGACTTCTACGAGCAGGCCTTGCACAATTTAGCAAAGCAATAATTTTCTCTACCAAACCCAAAAGCTAGCCTGTTTCTCTTTAAAGGTCTTCAAGGCTTTGAGCCTTTGCATAAGCCGTGTAAAACGCTCCAAATTCAAAGACTGAAGCCCATCCGAAAGCGCTACTCCTGGCCGGGGAGGGACTTCAACTGTTAAACCATCAGCGCCGGCTGCCAGGCTGGCTAACGCAAGGGGTTTGACCAGAGGCCATTGGCCTTCCGCATGGCTGGGGTCAACAAAGACAGGTAAATGGGTCTTTTGCTTTAAAAAAGGTACTGCTGAAATATCGAGGGTGTTACACCTGCTGGTTTCGAAGGTCCGAATGCCCTTTTAACAGAGGATCACATTATAATTGCCATCGCTTAAGATATATTCCGCTGCTAAAAGAAGCTCATCAATTTTCATCATAAAGCCACACTTAAGGACAACGGGCTTCTGAATTTACCCAGTCTCTTAAGCAGGGGATAATTCTGGCTATTGCGCGCACCAACCTGAATTAGATCAGAGTATTCACAGATGAGGCTGAGATCATCCTGATCCAAAAGCTCAGTGATAATAGGAAGACCAGTTAGCTCGCCTGCCTTTTTAAGCCATCTAAGAGCCCTTCTGCCTAGTCTCTGAAAGGTATAAGGGATTGAACGCGGTTTAAAGGCCCCACCGCGTAGAATTTGGGCACCAGATCTTTTAATAGACCAGGCTGTTGTCAAGATCTGCTCCTGGAATTCAATCGCGCACGCTACAGCTATTACTGGAAAAGTGCCTTTGCCAATAGCAATGCCCTTGGCAATTTCAATTCTTTTAGCTGAAAGGCCTCCTTCTCCCAGATATATGCACTTACCTTTTCTTGTAACCCACCTTGCTGCTGGGTTGACGTTGCCATAGGATTCAGCCTCATAATGAATTTGCCGGAAAGTGGCTGGGTACCTTAGACCACGGCTTTGAGACTTAAGGCATAAAAAAGCCGCAGGTCGTCTACCCAGCGCCTGCGGCTTCTAAAGATAACCCCCTCAAACCTACAGACGCCTTGACCTATGCAGATACACTGTAGTTTTGAGGGCCAAAGTTTAGCATGGCTTAAATATAGCCCCTCTCTCTGGCTTTAGCAAGGAGGCCTAACTTACCCAAAAATATAAAAAAAAAAGCACTCTTCCCGCACTCCCTCTTAAGAGAAAGGGCTCATAGCCATTATTTAAGGAGGATAGGTTAAAAGTCTATCTCATTTGAAGCTCTTTAATAGCGCCCTCAATCTTGCTGCGAAGTTCCAAATTCTCTGCATTAAGCTTCTGGTTTAGCTCTTCTAATTCTTTATTCCTTGCCTTGAGGGCAATTTTTTCATCCTCAGATTGCTTGAGCTTTTGCTTAGTCTCTTTAAGCTCTTTTCTTAAACTAAGGACCTCCGGGGGTTCGGGGGTCGGAGATGATTCCACAGGAGGTTTGATTTCTTCAAGTCCTTCTTGAGGCTCGGCTAGTTCAAGGGCAAACTCATAAATGCGGTGCTCACCTGCGGTTGTCTTTAAAGTGAAGCTCTGCTCACGATAACCATCTTGTTTTAAGATCACTGGCACTGTTTTGTCAGCTAAGATCATTGTGCCGATCTCGCCATACCCGACTAGGTTTCCTGAAAGATAAATAGCGGCCGTCGGAGGCTTTACTCTAATTACAAGCTTTACCATTTGCTTAGCCTCTAGATCCTTGAAGGAGACATAGCTTAGCCCCTCTAGCGAGGCGAGGAACTTCTGGTTTTCAAGGCTCATGGGCTGGCCTTTGAGAGGGCCGGTTCTTTCATCACTAACTTGAATTTCCATTCCTGAATTAAGAAGATATAATTCCCGCCCTGTTTTTAAATCTAAAAGGCTCACCTGTCCTTCTGCAACTGCACAGCTTGAAAGCTCTGCCTGCCTCCATAAGAGGAAGGTAGTGCCCTTGACCCCAAAGGCTGTACTTCCTGTTTTAACCCTTACTTGGTCACTGCCAGAAAGTCTGGTTAGTTTGGCAGCAACTCTACCAAATAAGAGCTCGGCCTCAGTCCTAAGGTTTTCAGAAGTTTGTAATAGTTCATTAAGCCTTAAAACAGTGTTCTCCGTAATCGTAAAAATTAGGCGCTCACCAATCTGGAGGTCTACCCTCGCTCGGGCAAAGGTCTTGAGATAGTCTTCTTTTTGAACAAAATCTCCCACATTTACATCGGACCAGTTCCCTTGACGATAAAGATAGGCCTCTCCGGTAACACTTATGACTATCCCACAGGTAGGGGGAGGTAACTGCGGTGCTGTTAAAACTAGGCTTTGCTCAGGAAAGCCGCGCTTGGTCTCAGCAAGTAGGAGAATGATGGTGCCAATTATCAATAAGCCGATAAGTGAAGAAAGAATTATAAGTAATTTCTCTAAAAACCGCATATTCTGTTGTAGTCCTCTTAAGCCTGCCCTCCCTAAAATTTAACGCGCCCTCCAAAAATATCAGGAACTTTTGATATTATTTTCTAAACTGATTAAAGCAAGCCTTTCTTCGGCCCCTCGAAAATATTCTTGCCAGCTACCCCGGCGCGTAGTGTGCTCCAGACAGATTTTGAGCAGTTTAAGATAATCGCGGCGGGGCATCTCCCAGGCGCCCAAACTGCCTAGATGCTCTGAATAGACCTGACAGTCTACCAATATAAAACCTAGCTTGGCCAAAGTCAAGCAAAGGCAGATGAAGGCGGCCTTGGAGGCGTTGGGTTTCAGGTGAAACATTGATTCACCGACAAAAATCGCACCTAACGAGACACCATATAAGCCACCAACCAGTTCCCCTTCCTGCCAGACCTCAACCGAATGAGCAAAGCCCAGGCGGTGAAGCTCACAGTATGCCTCATAGATAGCTCTGGTAATCCATGTCCCTGATCCCTGCTGGCGTGGCTTGGCACAATTGCCAATTACCTCAGCAAAAGCTGTATCAGCCGTAAAGCGAAAGAGCTTCTTTTTAAGAAGTCTCTGCATTGACTCTGAGATGTGCACTTCATGGGGGAAAAGGACACAGCGGGGATCAGGTGACCACCACAGAATTGGCTCGGGCTCTGAATACCAGGGGAAAATGCCGCGCTCATAAGCTAATAGAAGGCGTTCTGGCTTAAGGTCACCTCCAACCGCAAGAATTCCTTCTGAGCTCGACAGTTCAACCGGCGGGAAGGTAAGGCTCTCTCCCAATTCAAATATGGGCATCGGGATTTTCGGTTAGAATATCGATCTGGATGGAGTTATTCTTTACCCCGAGGAAGACCTTCCCACCGTTTTGTAATTGGCCAAAGAGGACTTCATCTACAAAAAAGTTCTTTACCTTTTCTTGAATAAGTCTTGCAACCTCGCGGGCACCGTAGAGTGGCGAATAGCCTTCCTGCGCCAGATAGCTAACAGCCTCCTCCCCAACCTCAAGCCTTATTCCCTTTTCTGCAAGCTGCCTCCCAAATTCGTTTAGTTCTTTGCGCACAATCTGGCGCATAATTTTGTCATCCAGATTATTAAAGGTTATAATAGCATCCAGTCGGTTGCGGAACTCAGGGGCAAATATTTCTTCTACGGCCTGTTTGATGGCATCTCTATTTACGTTGCGTTCACCAAAGCCAACCAAGGGCTTGCCGATTTCCCGTGCCCCCGCATTAGAAGTCATTATAATTATCACATTGCGGAAATCAGCCTTTTTGCCATTGTTGTCAGTTAGGGTTGCGTAATCAAAGACCTGGAGCAGCATATTAAAGATATCCTGATGCGCCTTTTCTATTTCATCCAGTAAAAGAACAGAGTGCGGATGCTTACGGATTGCATCCGTGAGTAATCCCCCCTCATCATAGCCCACATATCCCGGAGGAGCACCAATCAGACGGGAGACAGTATGCTTTTCCTGGTATTCACTCATATCAAAGCGATGGAGGGGAACACCTAAGAGACGGGCCAATTCTCGGCTCAGCTCGGTTTTACCAACGCCGGTCGGGCCTACAAAGAGCAAAGCGGCCACTGGCTTATCAGCTTTACGAAAGCCTGCTCGGGCACGCTTTATTGCCTGCACAACAGTGGCAATCGCCTGATCCTGCCCGAAGATAGATGCCTTAAGCTCTTTCTCAAGCTCCTTAAGTTTGATGGCCTCGTTAGTAGAAACTGTCTGTTCAGGTATCTTGGCAATACTTGAGACGACCCTTTCGATATCAGCTTCAGTAATGGTCAATACACCCTGCTTCTGGCTATCACTGAAAAGCCTCTTATAGGAACCCGCCTCATCGATGACGTCAATGGCCTTGTCAGGCAGATAACGATCATTTATATAGCGAGAAGAAAGCTCACTAGCTGCCTTTAAGGCCCCAGGAGTATAGATTACGCCGTGATGGTGTTCATAGCGCTCTTTTAAACCACAGAGAATCTTATAGGTGTCCTCAACACTAGGTTCAGGAATCTCTATTTTTTGAAAACGGCGGGAAAGGGCGCGATCGCGTTCAAAATATTTCTTGTATTCTTCATAGGTTGTAGAGCCGATACAGCGCAACTTACCAGAGGTAAGCACAGGTTTTAATATACTTGAGGCATCTAGGGACCCACCACTCACCGCCCCGGCTCCAACTACAGTGTGGATCTCATCGATATAAAGAATTACCCGTTCCAGTTTAAGCAGTTCTGTGATAATCCGCTTCATCCGCTCTTCAAAGTCCCCGCGGTACTTGGTGCCGGCAAGAATTGCACCCATATCTAAAGAATAGATCTCAAAGCCCTTTAATGGATCAGGGACAGTGCCTGCGACAATAAGCTGGGCTAGGCCTTCGGTAATAGCTGTTTTACCGACGCCAGGGTCGCCCACATGGACGGGATTGTTTTTCTGCCTCCGACAGAGAACCTGAATAGTACGGCGGAGAATATCCTCACGGCCGATTAATGGATCGCTTTCACCGCGGCGGGCTTTTTCTGTAAGATTGATCGTAAAGGCCTGCAGAAGATTACGAGGGCGCCCCTTGCCTGTCTGCTTTGATTCAGCTTCCTCTTCACCAAGAAGAGGACCTTCCTCCTCTACCTTTTCATTAAAGACTGCACTTCCGTGGGAGATGTAGTCCAAAATATCAATGCGAGTAATGCCCTCGCGCATCATAAAATAGGCGGCAAACGAATCCTTTTCTTCAAGAAGTGAGGCCAGTACATCACCCAAATCCATTTCAGGTTTTTCCGCCGAGACCACATGTAAGAAGGCACGCTCCATCACATTCTTAAAACTTACGGACTGAGTAGGTTCTACCTCTTTTTCCAGGGAAGGGAGATGCTCCTTAAAAAATTCCTCTAAACGCTTTAAAAGCCTGGCAGGGTTACCACCCACTGCTGTTATTATCTTTCGGCCTTCACTTGAATTGAGGGCTGAAAAAAGAATGTGTTCTGGGGTCAGATACTCATGATGCCTGCTTTTGGCCTCCAGATAGGCCTGCGATATTATATTGTTTAACTCAGGGTTAATATTCATGCTGGGCCCTTTTATGCCTCCTCATAGATACAGCGCAGGGGAAAGTTGTTTTGGCGAGCCAGCTGATGAACCTGCGAGATCTTAGTTTCAGCGATATCACGGGTATAAAGCCCAACCGTACCCCTCCCCTTGCGGTGGACATCTAGCATAATAGCCGTTGCCTCTTGAAGTGGTTTGTGAAAAACAATTTGTAGAATTTCTACTACAAACTCCATCGTCGTATAATGATCATTCAAAAGAATAACCCGATATAATTTAGGGACTTCGACTTTTGGCCTGGTCTGTGTTTGGGCCTCTTCAGCAAACCTAGGCTCAGGCATTCCAGTGCTCCTTTTTAGCAAAAGCAGTTAGAATCATTTTATTTATAAGATATCACCTTTTGGTTCAAAAAAAAAGAGGGGTGCTTTACTTAGATAAAAAATAGGCCTGTTTTATTAGGTTAGGCTCTTTAAAATATTGAAGGCTTGTTCTAGATCGGGCAGATCATAGTTTTCCGCTACAATCTGGACATAGCGGATAGAGTCATCGCGATCAATAATGAAAATAGCGCGGTTGAGGAGGCGGAGCTCTTTAATGAGTACACCATAGGCCAAACCAAAAGAGGCATCAATGCTATCCGAAAAGAGTTCTACCGTTAACGAAGTATTTTCTAACGACCAGCGCTTTAAGGCAAAGGGCAGATCCATACTGATGCTCATAAAGGCAATCTTCTGCCCCACAAGCCTCTGGGCCTGTTGATTGACAAGTTGTGTCTGCCTTTCGCAAACCGTTGTATCTAGTGAAGGGATTACGCTAATAAACTTTATTCTTCCCTGAAAGTCAGCTAAGGTGACCTGAAATAGATCAACTGTGCGCACTGCAAAATAGGGTGCGCGTTGGCCTGGCTTTAGTTCGGGGCCAAGCAGGGTAAGCCAATTACCGCCCATTGTCGTTACTTTTCGTTCCATACTAACAACTCCTTATAAAATATATTTCTCAGCTACCACTTAACTCCTCCCAAGTCTTGGAAATAGAGTTTAGCATACTATTTATCTTTTCAGAAACTGCTCTTATGGTAGAATTACCGGTTGTCGCTGCCATCATTTTTTCATAAAGATCGTACATCACAATGGTCAGGGGCAGTCTGTCGGTTTTAAGAATCCCTGCTGCTTCCCGGCGCAGCCTTTTCCATAGCTCATAGAGGATATTAAACTCGTGTAAGAGATATTCAGCGTGTTCGGCATTGTTCAAATCAAGGTATTCAATATAGTATAGGGTTTTTAGAAGAAAAAGCACTAAACACAGATTATAGAGTTTAGCCAAGCCCTGCAAAGGATCCTTTTCCTTATCAATTAAAGGAATTAGCTTTAACACCTCTTCTTTAAGTTCTTCGACTTCAGCAAAGGATAAAAAGCGATAGGAACAGCCAAGCTCAAGAAAAACGAGGGCATAAAGGAAGGGACAGGCATCTTGTATTTCAGCTAGAGGTTTTTTCGCAAGCTTAAATCTTTGCGCAAGCTCCTTGGCCAGTTCCCGGCCATTGGCATTTTTTAACTTAAGGGTGGCTATGTCCTGAGCGGTCGGCTGAAAAATCTCTCTAAGCCAAAAAAGCCGTTCTTTTCGATATGGCTGAATAAATGAAGGAATTTTTAGATCCTGACAAAAAAAGGCAATTAGTCTCTTTTTTAATTCAGATTGATTTAGGTGATGGTAAACTTCTTTAAAAAAATAAAATTGTTCGGCAGTCTTTTTGGTTGCTGATAGATCAAGGCGCTTGAGATCTGCTTCATCAATATAGGCCAACCTCTCAAAAAGGGCTTCAATCACAATCGGATCAAAATGAGAGAAGCTATGGGTAATTAAGACCTCACAGGCGTTGATTAGGGTAGAAGCCTCTTTATAAGGTCGTTTAGAGGTGAGGGCATCTAAAGCATCTGCACAGCTTACAATTGAAAGCAACAGGTTAAGCCTGATGCTTGGTCCTTCTGCCTCAGGTTGATAGGGATCTTCAAAGATAAGCGGTCGACCACTAGGATAGCCACCACCAAGGTATTTCTCATGATGAAAGAGTTCCCCATACACTGCCACATCAAAAGGGGCCAGGTTTTCTGCATTCATCAGGAAGCAAGAAATAGCGCTGTGCATTTGAATAATAGAAAGCTCACGTTCGGAAAGCACTTTGGGCTTGTTAAGAATTTCTTCTGGAATGCCAATCTTACCCTTGTCGTGGTCCCGCACCATCTCCTGCAGGCTTAGGCTTTCAAGTTCATTTAAGGCCAGGACAGGTGAGCTCGCGAGAAGGGAGCTTATCACCTCAACGCGTGCACTGTGGGAATAGGTATGTGAGGAGACAAAATGAAAGGTGTTTTGCCTTTGGGCCCTCTCCTGCACCTGTTTAAGAAGGCGACTGCTTTCCAGGTTAAGGTCATGCTGCCAGGCTAGAATCTGGCGTTTTAACTCTTTTTTAATGTAACTTCCTAAAAGTAGTGGATCAAAGGGCTTGGCAAAGACCTCATCGGCCTCAAGCTCAAGGCCATGGAGCTGTTCCTGGGTATCTTTGATAGTTCCTGAAATAAAAAAAATTGGGGTATTAGCGCAATGGCTAAATTCAGGATTACGCCTTAGTATTTTACATATTTCATAGCCATCCATAATTGGCATGAGAATATCTAAGAGGATCAGATTGATATTGTTTCTTTCCTTAAGAAGGCTTAAGGCCTCGGCCCCGTTGCGGGCTGTGAGAATTGAAAGATGTGAACGGATAAGCTTATCAAGCTTAAGATCGGGATCATAGAGGATTAATTCTTTTAGTTGTTCGATGAGCAAGTTATCATCGTCAACAATAAGAATGGTTAAATCTTGAATAGGCTCTCTTAATTCCATAATCTTCTTTACTACTAGGAACTTTCACTAAACAGATATCTCTTCTATTAAGATCTCCGTTTAAAGAAATGGCTAAACTTTTTTTGAAGCTCCTCTAAGGAAAAGCTTTTAAAAATAATATCAGCAGGCCCTAGCTTATCAAGTTCAATCAATTTTGTATAGCCCTGTGGATCTTGCTGGGTCTCGGCAGGGAAAAGAAGAATAAGTGCAAGTTGAGGGTATTGCTCGCGCAAATAAGCAATTAAATTGGCATTCCTCTCCCAGGGTAAGCTCTCGTCGACAATAACCAGATCAGGCTTTTTAGTATTTTCTGCAAGGTTCTTTAAGAGCGTGTCAGCCTCAGCCACTATTTCAAGCTGATTAAGCCCCAGGTTGTTTAGCGCTTCTTCTAATTTGTTAATAGCCATCTCATCTTCACTGGCAATGAGGACAGTCTTGTAGACAAGAGAAGCCAGTTCTAACTGTTCTTCCTCACTGGCTCTGTATTCTATTTTTGGAAAGCCCAACAAAAAAATGGCCCCCTGGCCAAAGCTTCCTACCTCCTGCACAAAACCGCCGACTGCTTCGATTGTATTCTTTATATCACACAGTCCAATGCCATGATCGCCTTCCTCGGTCTTGTCTGAATCACCGGCAAAGATTGATAATTTCCGCTCGGGTTCGACGCCAGT
>Ga0308414_1003384_pt1 | contig 10177 bp, 12 predicted proteins | sample HotsprSampleOS50_FD_205667 | JGI IMG/M metagenome (GOLD analysis project Ga0308414, IMG submission 205667) | Hot spring phototrophic mat microbial communities from Octopus Spring, Yellowstone National Park, Wyoming, United States - 20090730_OS50 ...
CTATAAACAAAAATGGTTATATAAAGTTTATAGCAGAAAAAGTAGGTAAAGATACATTTTTATCTCAAATGATAAGTTTGATAGAAAACCCTCTTTTGATAAAACCTCATATTGCAAGACTTGCTGATAAAGTCGCTGGATATTTTGTACCAATTGTAGTTATGATAAGTCTTATATCAGCAATAATATGGCATACAGTATATCAAGATATTGAGTTTTCAATAAAGATACTTATGTCTGTATTATTAATATCTTGCCCATGTGCTTTAGGGCTTGCAACTCCAACAGCATTAATTTTAAGCATAGGAAAGGCTGCAGAAAATGGAATACTTATAAAAAACCCTGAATCATTGGAAACTCTTTCCAAAGTAGATACAATAATATTTGACAAGACTGGTACTTTAACAATAGGAAAACCTGTATTAACAGATATAATAAGTCTCGATAGCAATTATAACGAAAGATACATTTTACAGATAGCAGCCTCTATTGAAAAAAAATCAGAACATCCTTTATCTGATGCTATAGTTAAAAAAGCAAATGAAGAAAAAATAGAATTCTTAGAAGTAGAAAACTTTTATGCAAGGCCTGGATATGGTATATATGGAACTATTCAAAGTAAAAAAATAATAATTGGTAACAAGGTCCTAAATGAAATAAAAAAAGGGACAGATAAAGAAAACCTAGAAAAATATTTGTCTGAGAAAGATGGAAAAACAATAATATATGTTATTATTGATGAGAATATAATAGGAATTATTAAATGTAAAGATGTGTTAAAACCTAATGCAAGCGAACTTATCTCAAAAATAAAAGAAAAATCTATAAAAACAATTATGATAACAGGGGACAACGATATAACAGCAAGAGTAATTGGAAAAGAAGCAGGAGTCGATGAAATAATATCAGAAGTCTTATCAGAAGAAAAATTAAACAAAATTAAAGAGATAATGAATAAAGGGAAAATAGTAACTATGATCGGTGATGGTATAAATGATGCTCCTTCTCTTGCCTATGCAAACGTTGGCATAGCAATAGGAAGTGGTACAGATATAGCAATAGAGTCAGGTGATATTGTTTTAATTCATTCAAATCTAAATGACTTATTAAAAACTATAAACCTATCAAAAGAAACTATAAAGGTAATAAAGCAAAACCTGTTTTGGGCATTTTTTTACAATATAATATTAATACCAATAGCAGCAGGCATATTAAAAGTTTTTTCAGGCCCAGAACTTAATCCAATATTTGCAACAATAGCAATGTCCTTAAGTTCAATATCAGTAGTAACTAATGCTTTAAGATTAAAAAGAAAAAATATTAATTAAAGGAGAAAAAATGAATCAAAAAACAATTTATATTGAAGGAATGCATTGCAAGTCTTGTGCTAATCTAATAAAACTCGAGCTATTAAAGTTAGAAGGTATAAAAAATGTGAACATAGATCTTAACACCAAAAAAGCAACTATTGAATACGAAAAAAACTTAAATAATAACAAGATAAAGTCTATAATCGAAGGTTTAGGTTATAAAATGAATGAATAAAAAGACAATATATTTATTAAACAAAAAAAAAATAATATTCTTAAACTCTAAAAATTAAGTTTTATTATTTTAACATACCCTTTACATATTGCCGAAGTGCAAGTAAATAGGAGTTTAAGACTTGTAGTATTATTTTTTAAAAAACTTAAAAAATATACTTGACATTTAGTTTAAATATTCATATATTTATATATATAAAATAAAAAATTAATTGGAGGCTCAAATGGAAGATACAATCTATACTACACCAACTTGTCCTTACTGCGTTAAAGCAAAGGATTATCTAAAAAAACTTGGTGTCTCTATAAAAGAGTATGACGTATCAAAAGACCCTAGTAAAGCTGAAGAAATGGTAAGAAAGAGTGGTCAAATGGGTGTGCCAGTAATAATAATAAAGAATCAAGTTATTGTGGGATTTAATAAACCAAAGATTGACCAACTTCTAAACATTCAATAATTTTATTTATGAAGCATAAAGCAAAAAGGAGAAAATATGGATAAGGTTGAGAGCTTTTTTAAAAGTAAGAGTTTTGCTGTTGTTGGTGCAACATCAAAGACTCATAAGTTTGGTTATTTAGTATTTAAAAGGTTAAAGTCACTAGGCAAACCAATATATCCTATTCACCCACAAGAAAAAGAAATAGACGGAATAAAGGCATACAAAAGTTTATCAGAGCTACCTGAAGTTCCTGAGGCAGTTGACATAATAGTACCACCATCAGTCACAGAAAAAGTTGTAAGACAGTGTAAAGAACTAGGAATTAAAAAAGTATGGATGCAACCAGGGGCTGAGTCACCTGATGCTATAAAGTTTTGTGAAGAAAATGGTATTGATGTAATATATAATGACTGTGTATTAAAACACCCAAACTATTAATGATTAAAGATATTTTAGAAATTTATAACAGGATTAAAGATAAAATAGAGGAGAGGATAAATTACCTAAACTCAATACAACACGATGATTATTCTCTCCTCCTTGAATTATTCTTTTGTATATTAACACCTCAGTCAAAGGCAAGGAATGCAGGAAGAATTATTGAGAAAATTAAAAAAGATATAAGTATATTAGAAGACATAAAAAAACTTTCAGAACTATTAAGACTTGTAAGGTTTAAAAATCATAAGGCATTATATATCAACGAAGCATATAACAAGTTTAAACCAAAAGGGAATATAAGTCTAAAAGAGTTAAAAAACAACCTAAAAGTGTTTGATTTTAGAGACTACTTGGTCAAAAATGTGAAAGGTATAGGATATAAAGAAGCAAGCCATTTTTTAAGGAATATAGGACTTGGAAAAGATATTGCCATACTTGATAGACACATATTAAACATAATGAATAAATTAGGTCTTATTGAGTCTATACCAATATCTATTAATAGAAGTAAGTATCAAAAAATAGAGAATACACTTAGAGACTTCTCTTTATCTATTAAAATACCTTTAGATCATATAGACTTTCTTTTTTGGTATATTAAAACAAATGATATTTATAAATAAGATAAAAGTAATCAATTTTTCATAAAGTTAGAGTCTTGGTTCTCGACAACTTAATCAATAGGTAAGTTTAAACATTCCAAATGGTTTTAAGGTTTTAAAAGTAGAGAATAACTCTTATCTAAAAAAGGTTAATTTTATCCTCATAGAATCTTATCAAAGTAACTATAATTTAACTTAGTATTTTAAAAAAAGGTTTACCATTTGAAAGCACTTTACTTCATCCCAGCTGTACAAAGATGTAAGGCTAAGAGAATTGGGATATTAGTCTTTATTATAAAAACTCTTTCGCTACTTTTTTGCTTTTTTAAGGCTAAAATAATAAGTTGTTTTATACCCAAATCATATTTATATCTATATAAAAGTCCCAAAAATACAAGGCCTTTTAGAAAAATAAATTTTATTTAAAAATTTTATAAAAACTCTCTCTTATAAACTATTATTTTTTTCCTATAGTTTTTCTTAACCAACAACCTCTTTATCCTTTTGCTCCTCTCTATAAGACTCAATCTCAATTCTTTTTATTGCAGCCTGTAAAATAGCCTCTAACATTTCATAATATGGCATTCCAGCTATCTTAGCCATTTTTGCCAAGTGCCCATCCCAACACCAACCAGGATTAGGATTAACCTCAAGCAACTTTGGATTACCATTAGAGTCAAGTCTAAAGTCAAACCTTGCATAGTCCTTACACTCAAGTCTTTCAAACAACTGAACACAATAGTTTATAAGTATTTTTTCTGTCTCTTCTGGAAGGTTTGCAGGTATAGACTGAACTGTAGCATAAGGTGAGTCTGGAATCCATTTTGCTTCATATCCACATATTTTAGGTAATTCTGGGGGTAACTTTGAATAGTCTTCTTCAACTATAGGCAAAACAGCATATGACTCAGGAGGATTTCCAATTATACCAACACTTATATCCTTACCTGTTAAAAACTCTTCAACAAGTATTGGTTTATCATATCCAAGTTTTTCTCTTATCTCAAGAACAGCATTAACAAGCTGCTCAATATTATAAGCAACACTCTTTTGAGTTATACCAAAACTTGAATCTCCAAAGTTAGGCTTTATTATAACAGGAAAGTCAAAAGATAGCTCATAAATAACATCTTCTGGCTTTATAAAAAAGGCATTAGGAGTAGGTATGCCCATCTCTTTTGCTATACCTCTTACTAGGGACTTATCATAACAATAAGCAAGACACTGTGGATTCCCGCCTGTATATTTTATACCCAATATCTCGCATAAAGCTGGGACATGTAATTCTTTTCTTGGGTCATTGTAATAACCCTCATCACAAAGATTAAAGACAAGGTCAACACTATTCTTTTCCTTAAGTTTAGTAAGGTCTTGAATGAAAGTATTATGATTGCACAAATAAGAGAATGTATAGTTACCTTTCTTCTGAACCTCAGAAAGTGCTGTCTTAAGTTGATTTATTGTATAAAAGTCATCTTCATCAAAAACATTATTAGGTTTAATAATATCACTCTTTGAAGGATCGCCCAACAAGACAACTATCTTTTTTATATTTTCTTTCTTCAAAGGCTTTATTTTTACCTCTTTCCTGCATAACCCAGTTACAACAATCCTTCTTTCCATCATACCAAGGTCTTGATTCCTCTTAGACTCTGTAAGTAAATCTGCATTGAAAGATATGTCTTTAAATCCAGCTTTTGAAAGAATTTCTAGTAAAACTTCTTTATTATAGAGTCTTTCTGCATAAAACTGATCAACAACAACTCCTTTCTCTATGTGACTTATTATTTCTCTTGATATAAGTCTTTGCTTATCACTTGTAAGCGACCTCTCTCTACATACAAAATACTTTTTATCTATCCACTCCCATGACCTTGATTGATAATTCTGTCTTAAATAATCACCATCTGAAACATCTATTAGAATTTTACCACTTGGTTTTAAAACCCTAAAAACTTCCTTTAAAATCCTTATGTCATCCTCAACACTATCAAAGTATCCAAAACTGTTTCCCAAAATCATGACAACATCAAAGGTATTATCAGAAAAAGGTATTTTTCTTGCATCACCTTCTCTAAACTTTACTTTAAGCCCCTCCTTCTTTGCTGTCTGTTTTGCCTTTTGAATAAGATAATGAGACCTGTCAAGCCCTCTTATATTATTAAACCCTCTCCTTGCAAGTTCAAGAGAGTGTCTTCCATGCCCACAGCAAAGGTCAAGTATAACTGCATCTGACTTAATATTCAATACATCTAGAAATAAATCAATCTCTTTCTTAGTTATGTCGGAATCATTTACAACATCAGCATCTGTCTTAAGATACATAGAGTTAAATATTTTTCTCCACCAGTCTTTCTCAAGATAATTTTCAAGACTTTCAACTGGTCCTATAGACTTAATAGACTTTTTTAGACTTGATTTTTTAACCGATTGCGGAGGCTCTTTTTTACTCATTTGATAAATACTCCTTATATTTTTTTAAATAGAAAATTAACCTAATTAAATTTAAATTTTATTAAAAAATAAAAAAACAAATAACAAAAATGAAAAAAACTTTTTTAATATTTTTTTTGACAATACCTTTAATAAACTACTCCAATACAGAATCAATAAAAAATCTCTTTTATCTTGGTGGGCCTGTAATGTGGGTACTGCTAATACTCTCTGTTATAAGTACTGCAATAATAATAGAAAAAATAATTATAATACTAATAGGAAAAATAAAAAAAACCAAAAACCCTAATTTTTTAAAAAAAATTAATAAAAACTTAGATGTACTAAAGTTTATTGCAAATATATCACCACTTGCAGGATTTTTAGGTACAGTAACAGGGATGCTAAACAGTTTCAAAGCAATATCAGAGTTAGAAGCAATAACACCTAAAATAGTAGCAAAAGGAATATTTGAAGCACTAATAACAACAGCCTTTGGTCTAATAATAAGTCTTACATCTCTATTAGCAACAATGTTCATCGAAAAGTTTAGAGATAATACAAATGAATAATACAATAATAAATGACCTAACCCTTACTATAGTTCTTTTCACAATAATACTGTTAGGGTTTAATACCAGTGTTATGATCAAAAATAATGAATATAAGAGTAATTCTACAAAAGAAAAAGAAAAAACAGTAGTCATTAAATTAAAAAATGAGAAAATAATAATTGATAGAGAATACTCACTGGATGACTTTGAAAAAAAACATATTGACAAAGTATTAAACAGTTTTATAATATTAAAAGTAAATACAAAAGAAAGTTACAAAAACTTTTTTCAAGTAATATCATTATTAAATAGATACAACATAGAAAAAATAAGTATAGAGAAGATAAATGAATAATAACCCATTGTTTACATCATTTGCTGACATAAGTTTTATACTTATATTTTTTTTAATAATTTCAATCTCATCAACACCAGGAGAAACACTAAACAATAAAGAAAACAAAAATAAAGGCCTTGTCATAAAAATAATTGATGAGAACATATATATTGAAAATAAAAGATTAGAAATAGAAAAAGTGAATAAAATAATATCAGATTATAAAGAAAAAGATATAACAATAGAAGCAAACTCAAAAACATCTTTTAAATCAATAAACAGAGTAATAGAGATAATTAAAAAATATAAAATAGACAACATCATCTTTGAATACAGGGAATAAAAGGTGAAAATAATAAAAAACACTTTTTTAATATCATTACTAATATCAACTATTATCCATGCTTTCATATTTATAGTGCCAATAAAAGAGGATAAGAGCAATCTTAATTTAAAAAGAAATGAAACTAAAGTTGCAAAAATAACTCTATCATATTCTAATAAAGACTATGGAAATATAGGGAAAAACAATAAACCTAAGAAATTAGAAAAAATAAACAATACAAAAAAAGATAGACAAGAGAACACGATAGAGTATGTAGACTTAAAAGAAGGAGAAAAAAACTTTATCCCAGCAAAACCATTAAAAGAGATAATAATTGAATATCCTACTAAGGCAAGGTTAGCAGGAGTAGAGGGAGATGTTATAGTTGAAATAAAAATTAATGAGGAAGGAAAAGTATATGAATATAAAATACTAAAAAGTCTGGGATTTGGGTGCGAAGAAGAAATAATAAAAAAGATAAAGGCCACAGAGTTTATCCCAGCTGTTTTAAACAATAAAAATATAAAGTCAATACAGACAATAAAATTTAACTTTAAAATTTTAAAGTAAATAAACCCTAAAAAATTATAATAAAGTTATATTTCGAATCTTTAAAAACCAGTTTTAATAACTTCAAGAGTTCTTAATTTATGTATAAGTTAGAGTACCATATTTAACAGACTAATTTTTACATAAAAAAATATATAAAAAAATTAGAAACTAAAAAAGGTGGTTTAGAATAGTCTTAACCACCTAAATTATTTTATTATTACTTTTTTTCACCCATATTAAAATTGCTGTATATCTTACCTAGAAGGTCTTTTTCTTTATAAGCCTTATCAAGAGGAGCAATAACTAGTAGACTTACCTTAACATCTCTATTATCTGGAGAAAATATAAAATAAGTGTTTATAGTATATCTTCCCCCCGACATATCTTCACCTTGGAAGTTTCTAAAGTATACATAATTATTACCTTTTCTCCTCCATTCTCTATCTGTAATAACCTTCAAACTCCTAAAAACATAAAGCAAGTCCCCCTCTTTTCTATCAGCTATAGTTATAATTCTTTCTGGTGAATCTTCTATTGCTATAACAATCCTTATATTCTTAGTAGCATCCCAGTATTCAGCAACCTTACCATTAGTCTTAATCAACTCTGTATTTTTATCAGTAACCATCCAGCTACCTTCTGGCAACTTGAAGTCAATATTATAAGTAGAGTTAGTATAAGCCTCTTTTGTAGCCTTACCTTTATCCTTGTTAGGCTCCTTTTCTTTTGTATCTTTCTCTTGTGCAAAAGAAGAAATAGATAGTAAAATAACTAGCAACAAACTTAATTTTTTCATAACATCCTCCTTAGTTCTATAAGAATAAAATATAACAAAATCTAAATCAAAATCAACCTTTCATAACCATATCTTTTATTTTCATAAGTCTTGCTATATTAGATCTTTCCATCTCATTGAGTTTATCTCTTATATACTTTATAGTTTCAATAAGATTAGGGATAAGTATATACTCTAACGCGTTGACTCTTCTTCTGGTATTAATTATTTCATTAGCAAGCTCTGTTATTGCCTTTTCTTTCTCAGCCAAAACAAGCATTTTCTCAAGAACCTCTCTAAACTTTATTACAGAGTCATCTAAATATGTAGAAGTCTCTATAGTACTGTATGAAAGAATATCTCCCTCTACAATCGGTTTAAAAGTAGGGACTTGAAGGTTCATAATCTGAGTTTTACCATACTCAATCTTTATCTTTACAGTTGGCATTAATATAGCTTCTTCTACCTTTTCTTCACCCATGAAAGACTTAGCAACTAAAAAACTCTGATAAGCCTCAATAAGTGCATCTTCAACACTCTTTCTAAGTGCTTTATTTTCCCTGACTATTTGAAAAAAGCTTCTTATTAGCTGTTCTTGTTTATCTTTTAATAGTTTATGTCCTTTCCTTGCTAATAAAAGTCTTTTTTTAAGCTTCATAAGCTCCATTCTATTAGGATTGACTTTAAGGATCATATTTTTATCCTAACCTTATTTTTTATCTTTTAAGAACTTAGGCAAAAACTCTTCAAGGTACTCTGGTCTTATTCTCTTTAGCTCAGCCTTAGGTAACATAGCAAGTAGTTCCCATCCCAAGTCAAGTGTTTGCTCTATTGTCCTGTCTTCATCATACCCCTGATTTATATATCTTCTTTCAAACTCATATGCAAACTTATAGTAAAGTCTGTCCATCTCACCTAAAGCAGCCTCTCCTAGTATTGCCTCCAATTCTCTTGCCTGAAGTCCCCTTGCATAAGCAGCAAAAAGTTGGTTAAAAACATCTGAATGGTCTTTTCTTGTCTTACCTTTACCAATACCTTTATCTTTTAATCTTGACAATGATTGCAATACGTCAACTGGAGGATATATACCACTGTTTAACAATGGCCTACTCAAAACTATTTGGCCCTCTGTAATGTAACCTGTTAAGTCAGGTATTGGGTGAGTTTTGTCATCTTCAGGCATTGCCAATATAGGAATCTGAGTTATAGAACCCTTTTTTCCTTTTATTCTACCAGCTCTTTCATAAAGTGTTGCAAGGTCAGTATAAAGATAACCAGGATAACCTCTTCTTCCAGGCACCTCTTTTCTTGCAGCTGATATTTCTCTTAAAGCCTCACAGTAGTTAGTCATATCTATCAGTATAACAAGAACGTGCATATCTTTTTCATAAGCAAGATATTCGGCAGCAGTAAGTGCAAGTCTTGGTGTAGTTATTCTCTCTATTGCAGGGTCATCAGCAAGGTTTATAAACAACACACTTCTTTCCAGTGCACCTGTTCTCTTAAAGTCGTCAATAAAAAATTGAGACTCTTCAAAAGTGATACCCATAGCAGCAAAAACAACAGCAAAACTTGATTCAGTTCCCAATACCTTTGCTTGTCTTGCTATCTGAGCAGCCATTTTAGAGTGAGGCATACCACTACCAGAAAATATAGGTAGTTTTTGACCTCTTACAAGAGTGTTAAGACCATCTATAGTAGATATACCAGTCTGAATAAACTCATTAGGATAGTCTCTTTCAAAAGGATTTATAGGACTACCATTAACGTCAAGTCTCTTTTCTGGTATTACTTTTTCACCACCATCAATAGGTCTACCCTGTCCATCAAAAATACGTCCAAGTATATCTGGAGAAACACCAAGTTCAACACCCTTGCCCTGGAAAATAACCTTTGTACTTGAAATTTCCATACCATTAGTACCTTCGAACAACTGTACAATAGCAAGGTCTCTATTAACTTCCAAAACCTTACCAGTTCTTACTTCTCCATTTGAAAGTTCAACCTTGACAAGTTCATCATATTTAGCACCTTCAACTCCAGAAACAACCATAAGAGGACCGTATATTTCTTTTACGCTTTTATACTCTTTTACCATATTAATCCCCCTTAAATCTTAGAAAAGGTTTCAAATATTTTTTGCTTTATCTTTTCAAACTCTTCAGCAGTCTTAT
>Ga0308414_1003388_pt1 | contig 10174 bp, 10 predicted proteins | sample HotsprSampleOS50_FD_205667 | JGI IMG/M metagenome (GOLD analysis project Ga0308414, IMG submission 205667) | Hot spring phototrophic mat microbial communities from Octopus Spring, Yellowstone National Park, Wyoming, United States - 20090730_OS50 ...
CTGTTTAAGAAGTTCTCTCGACTGGACAACCCTGAGAAAAAAAAGGTCAAAGGCACCGGCTTGGGGCTGTATATCACCAAACAAATTATCGAAGCGCACGGAGGCTGCATCGATGTGGAAGCAAAACCAAATGGAAACGCGTTTATTTTTTCTATACCAAAGGAATAAATTATGTTAACGCCGCTGGAATTAATCAAAAAAAAGCGTGCTGAGGCGGTCAACCGCATCATCAGCAAAGGGTATTTGTCAACCAAGCGCGTCTATGTGGGCATGGCGACCTGCGAAATCGCCGCCGGCTCCAAAGAGGTGATGGACATCTTTCGTCAGGCCATCGCCAACGGCCTGACGGATGTGTATCTGAGCCAGAAAGGATGCGCCGGACGCTGCAACCTCGAACCGACGGTGGAAGTCGTCGAGGAAGGCAAGATTCCCGTCAAGTACGGCAAAGTTACCCCCGAACGCGCCCGTCAGATTGTAGAACGCCACTTGAAAAAAGGCGAGGTCATCGCCGAATGGGTGATTTAAGAAAGGATATCCAACGTGAAACAGACCAAGTATAAACTAACGCTGTGCGACGGCACGGCGTGCATTCAGGGGCATTCCAAACAGCTGCGCACTGCGCTGGAAGCCGAACTGAGCAAACACGGCCTCAAAGACGCCGTGAGCATCCACCTGAGCGGCTGTCTGGGGATGTGCAAAAAAGGCCCGATTCTGATTGTCAACCCCGGCTATATTATGTACGGGCGCGTGCAGGTTGCGGACATTCCGGAGATTGTCGAATCGCACCTGCTCAAAAACAAAGCCGTCACGCGGCTGATTATCTCGGAAGATCATTTGTACAATCGGTTTTTCCGCATTTTCGGCGACGTGGACTTTTTCGGCAAACAGATGCGTATTGCGCTGCGCAACTGCGGCGTCATCGATCCGGAAAATATTGACGACTACCTGTCGCTGCGCGGCTATGAGGCGCTGGCCAAGGTACTGACGGAAATGACCCCCGAACAAGTCATCGCCGAGGTCAAGAAAAGCGGTCTGCGCGGCCGCGGCGGGGCGGGGTACCCCACGGGGTTAAAGTGGGAATTGACCGCCAAGCAGCCCGGCGATGAAAAGTACGTCATCTGCAACGCCGACGAGGGCGACCCGGGGGCCTTTATGGATCGCAGCTTGATTGAAGGCGACCCCCACACCGTGCTGGAAGGCATGGCCGTAGCCGGCTTTGCCATCGGCGCCAAAAAAGGCATCATTTATATCCGCGCCGAATACCCGTTGGCGATCAAGCGTCTGGAAAAGGCGATCGCCGCCGCACGCGAGCATAACTTCCTCGGCCAAAACATTCTCGGCTCGAACTTTTCGTTTGATATCGAGATTCGGCTCGGCGCAGGGGCGTTTGTCTGCGGCGAAGAGACGGCGCTGATTCATTCCATCGAAGGGCAGCGCGGCATGCCGCGCCCGCGTCCGCCGTATCCGTCGGTCAGCGGTCTGTTCGGCAAACCCACGGTTATTAACAATGTGGAAACCTGGGCGAGCATTCCGGTGATTCTGCTGGACGGCGGCGATTGGTTCAGCACGATTGGAACGGCCACCAGCAAAGGCACCAAGGTATTTGCCGTAGCCGGAAAAGTCAAAAATACCGGCCTTGTGGAAGTGCCAATGGGCACCACCCTCCGCGAAATCGTTTACGACATCGGCGGCGGCATCCCCAACGGCAAGCAGCTCAAAGCCATTCAGACCGGCGGCCCCAGCGGCGGCTGTCTGCCGGTGGAGTATCTGGACACCGAGATTGATTATGAATCGCTGGCCAAGGCCGGCTCGATTATGGGCTCCGGCGGGATGATTGTCATCGACGAGGATACCTGTATGGTCTCGCTGGCCAAGTTCTTCATCGAGTTTACGCAGGACGAATCCTGCGGCAAATGCACGCCGTGCCGCGAGGGAACCAAGCGGATGCTGGAGATTCTAACCCGCATCACCAAGGGCAAAGGCGAGCCCGGCGATATCGAAAAGCTCGAGCGGCTCGGCACAATGATTAAGCGGTCGTCGCTGTGCGGACTGGGGCAATCGGCGCCCAATCCGGTGCTCAGCACAATCAAGAATTTCCGCAAGGAATACGAGGATCATATTCTGCACAAAAAATGCACCGCGGCTCAATGCACCGCGCTGCTCAGTTATACGGTCAATGATAAATGCGTCGGCTGCGGCGCGTGCAAACGCGCCTGTCCGGTGGCGGCTGTCGAAGGAACCCGCAAGGAAAAGCACACGATTTTGCAGGACAAGTGCATTCGCTGCGGACGTTGTTATGAGGCCTGTAAATTTGACGCCATTACACGAGCGTAAGGATAAAAACTATGAGCAAAATGATTACCATTTACATTAACGATAAAGCGTATAAGGTCGAGCCGAATCAGACGATTATGCAGGCCGCCGACAAGCTGGGCTATAAGATTCCCCGCTTGTGCTACCATCCCAAGCTGTCGATTGAAGGCGCCTGCCGCGTCTGTATCGTCGAGGTGGAAGGCCAGCGCAACTATGTCGCCTCCTGCGCCTTTCCGGTCAGCGACGGAATGAAAATCAAAACCAACACACAGGAACTCCGCCGCGCCCGACGCGACATTGTGGAATTGATTGTGGACAACCACCCGATGGACTGCCACGTCTGCGAGCGCGACGGCAACTGCGAATTGCAGCGGCTGGCCTCGTCGATGGGCATTCGCGCCCGGCACTTTGCCGGCGAACGCAAACGCTACGACAAAGACCTGTCCAGCGAGGCGGTCATCCGCGATCCGGAAAAGTGCATCCTGTGCGGACGCTGCGTGCGAATGTGTTCGGAGATTCAGCAGGTGCATAACCTCACGCAGGCCAATCGCGGCTTCAATACGGTCGTGATGCCGGCCTACGACCTGCCGATGAAGGAAAGCGTCTGTACGGCCTGCGGCCAGTGCATCAATGTCTGCCCGACGGCGGCGTTTTTGGAAAAGAATTACACGCAGGAATTGTTTGATGCGCTGAACGATCCGGAGGCGATTACCGTTGCTCAATTTGCGCCGTCCGTGCGGGCGGCCATCGGCGAGGCGTTCGGCCTTCAGCCGGGGCTGAATATGGAAGGCCAACTGGTCGCCGCGATGCGAAAACTGGGCTTCAAGTATGTCTTTGATACGCAGTTTTCGGCGGATTTGACTATTATGGAAGAGGCCAGCGAGTTTCTGGAGCGCGTCCAGAACAAAGGCAAACTGCCGATGATTACCTCCTGCTCCAGCGCGTGGATGAAGTGCTTGGAACAGTTTTACCCCGACCTGATTGACAATGTTTCGACCTGCAAGTCGCCGATGTCGATGCAGGGCGCAATGACCAAGACGTACTTTGCCCAGAAAATGGGGCTTGACCCCAAAAAGATTGTCAGCGTCGCCGCCATGTGCTGCACGGCCAAGAAATACGAGGCCGCACGCCCCGAATTGATGTTTGACGGAATGAAGGGCGTGGATATTGTCGTTACCACACGCGAGATTGCCTGGATGATTAAGTCGGCCGGAATTGACTTTGTCAACATCAAGCCCGAACAGCCCGACCATCCGCTGGGGATGTCCAGCGGCGCCGGCGCTATTTTCGGCACGACCGGCGGCGTGATGGAAGCGGCCATCCGCACCGCCTACGAACTCTACACCGGCCAGACGCTGGTGGATATCGAGGTCGAAGGCGTCCGCGGACTCAAGGGTATCAAGGAAGGCAAACTCGATATGGACGGCCAGGAAATTCGCGTCGCCGTCGCACACGGCCTAGGCAACGCCTGCAAGCTGCTGGAAGTGGTGCGCCAAGACCCGTCCCGTTACCACTTTGTCGAGATTATGGGTTGCCCCGGCGGCTGCATCGGCGGCGGCGGCCAGCCGTATGCCCAGATTAATACGATTCCGCTGGACGACGAGGCGCTGAACAAACGCGCCCAAGCGTTGTATGATTTGGATCGCAGCAAGACCATTCGCCGCAGCCATGACAATCCGGATATTCAGAAGCTCTATAAAGAGTTCCTCCAGCATCCGCTCAGCCATGTGTCGCATAAATATCTGCATACCCACTACAAGGCCAAACTGCCGGTGGGTATCGTTCCGAAAGAAGCCAAACAAATTGAGGTGACAAAATGACGCAGTTAGATCAGGATAAAATGAACACCCTCCGCGACGTTATCGCCGAGGCCAATAAACAGGAGTATTCGGAATCGTATTTGATTGCCGTACTGCATAAAACGCAGGAATTGTTCGGCTACCTGCCGCGCGAGGCGATGGATATGATTGCCGAGGCCATGCAGATTCCGACCGCTCATATCTGGGGCGTGGCGACGTTCTATCATTACTTCAACTTAGAGCCGATCGGCAAGCACGTTGTCAGCGTCTGTATGGGTACGGCCTGTTATGTCAAAGGCGCTGTGCAGGTGCTGGAAACCCTCAAGAAAGAATTGGGTGTGCAGGTCGGACAGACCACGCCGGATATGCTGTTTACGCTGCAGGAAGCGCGGTGTCTGGGCGCTTGCGGCATCGCACCGGTGATGATGGTCGATGACAAGATTTACGGTGAACTGGATAGTAAAAAGACAATAGATGTCGTAAATCAGTATAGAAAGGCCGCTGCCGAGACCGTAAAGGTCTAACCGTCGCGATTTTTACTTAAAAAAATTAGAGACAGACAGACATAGGTGTGGTATTATACCCACAAATGGATACCTGTGCCTGTTCGACACGATAAACCGAATTGTTTGTAGGAGAATTGAAAATGGCCAAGAAAGTACTTGTCATCGACGACGACAGCGATTTTGTTGAATCTATCGTAAATCTTTTAGAAGCAAGAGGTTATGTCGTTGCTTCCGCATCGAATGGCAAAGAAGGCGTCCAGAAGGCCAAGGCCGAAAAGCCCGATCTTGTCCTGTTGGATGTTATGATGACGACCAAGGACGAGGGGTTCAATGTCGCCCGTGAACTGCACGGCATCGAGACGCTTAAAAAGACCCCTGTCATTATGGTTACAGGCGTTCGAAAAGAAATGAATCTGCCGTTTGGCTTTGAGCCGGATGAGACGTGGTTGCCGGTCAAGCAGATTCTGGAAAAGCCCGTCAAGCCCGAAACGCTGCTCAATGCCGTGTCGGACGCTCTGAAATAGAGCATTTTGTTCTTTTGCTTGTCCGCGGATAAGGCGCCTTCAGTGCGTCTTATCCGTTTTTTTTGGGGGGCGTTCGGTCAAGATAATTCGATTGTTATTCGGTTGCATGCGATTCGGCGGTTCTACTGCCGCCCGTGAAGAATAGGTCGATAACGTTTGAGTTCTTTCTGGCTTAATCGATCGCGCAATACAGAAATTTTCCGAATAAGTCGTTTTTGACGCCGCGTCAAGCGTTGTCCTTGGCAGTTCCAATAGGTTTTCAAAAAACGCAGCCGTTCGGTTCGTGTGAAGAAATAGCGCGCACAAATATCCAGTGTCGCCACATCAAAATACGGCCATAACCAGCGATAACGCTGGCGACAAGACGATGGATCGATGACCTGAAATTCAAATCCGCCCTGTATTTGCTGTACGAGGATGTTGCGCCAGTGATATTGGCTGTTGATAAAACCGCCTGCATTCATGGTTCGGGTGAACTCGGCCAGTTTGCGGATAAAGACGCGACGCTGCTCTGTTGTGAGTTGTCCCAATCGTCCGGCGGCAAATGCATCCATCGCCGTGGCGTCGGGAACCTCGCAAATCACCAGCAGAGAAAGTTCCAGCAGACCGTAACGCCGCTGTCGGCCGTATGCAAGAACCTTTGGCGACAGGCCGCGTTGATTAAAGCGCTGCAGGTTCTTAAACTCCACCCCCGCACGGCTGGCTCCAATCAGTCCGCCGCGAAACAGAATCCGCAGCCGGTCGTCCCATCGGGGGTAGCGGTAAATCTTGGCATAGCAGGCCGGCAGCGGGGCAGGCAGCGCCAGCCGATGGGTTTCGGTCGTGCGGTCGCGAACGATCAGTTTGTCGGCATACCGCATCCAATCGTCCGGCGTGTTTAACCCGTTCTGACGTGTCGCCGCTCTGTAAGGGTCTGCAATAAAGGTATATTTCATAGCTGTTTTTTTATGTTAATATCTTAGAATAGTTTATTCTAAAACAGTGCGGCATTCAATCGCAAAAAAACAAGATTTTCCTACCGTATTTTCTACATAATTAATCTCGTTAAAGAAGCAATTTTTCTCCCTAATTTTCTTGCAATATCCGCGTTAGGGCTGTAAAGTTAGCACAAACTTGTCGGACTTGTCCGGCGTTGCGTTGGGGTATAGTGTAACGGTAGCACGACTGACTCTGGATCAGTTAGTTGGGGTTCGAATCCCTGTACCCCAGGTTTTTGCTCATCGGGGAAATCTGGTTCCTGTTATGGCCAAGGACACATCCAATGACCGGATTGAGGCGATTCGCGAGGTAATCAAGTCGTTTCCGACGACGCCGGGGCTGTATTTTATGAAGGACGCCGATGAGAAGGTACTGTATATCGGCAAGGCCAAAAATCTCCGCAGCCGGGTGGCCAGCTATTTTCAGCCCGGCGCCAATCTCCATGAAAGCCGCGGGCCGTGGATTGTGGAGATGATTGAAAAGACGGTTTCGGTCGATTATCTCCAGACGCCCAGCGAGGTGGACGCTATCTTACAGGAAGCGCGGCTGATTAAGGACATTCACCCGCCGTACAACACCGACCTCAAAGACGCCAAGACGTTTCCCTATCTGGAGATTACCACGCGACAGCCGTTCCCCGGCGTGTATATCACCCGCAACCCGCAAAATGCCCGCAGCCGGCTGTTCGGCCCATTTACCAACGTCAGCGACCTGCGGGCGGCAATGGTCGTTTTGCAGAAAATCTTCAAATTCCGCACCTGTACGCTGGATATTCGGCCTGATGATGACAAGCGACGGTTCTTCCGTCCGTGCATTTTGTATAACATCCGCCAATGCACCGCACCGTGCGGCGACCGTGTCTCCAAAGAGGAGTATCGCCGGCAGATTCGCGATTTTATTGCGTTTATGCAGTCCGGCCGCACCCAAACGCTTAAACAACTGCACGAACAAATGGCCGCCGCGGCCGAACGGCTCGATTTTGAAACCGCCGCGGTGTGCCGCGACCGCATTCGTCTTTTGGAAAATCTGGACAAGCGCGGCACGGTCGAAGGCAACTGTCAGCCGGAGGCGTTTGCGTCCGACCCCACCGAGGCGCTGAGCAAACTGCAAACCCTGCTGGCCGCCCAGTCGCCTATCCGCATCATCGAGGGCTTTGACATCGCTCATCTGGCAGGGGGCGAAACCGTCGGTTCGATGGTACAGTTCATCGACGGCAAGCCGTTCAAAGACGGCTATCGGCGGTTTAAAATCAAGACCGTTTCCGGCGTGGACGATTACGCCTGCCTCAAAGAGATTGTTACGCGACGGTACAAGCGGGCAATGGCCGGCGAGGAGCTATGGCCGGATGTCGTGCTGATTGACGGCGGCCTCGGCCAACTGCACGCCGCCGAGGAGGCCTTTGCCGAAATGGCGGCGCCGATGCCGCAGTTGATGTCGATTGCCAAAAAAGAGGAATTGCTGTATATCCACGGCACGGACAAAGAAATTCGCCTGCCCGCCAACAACCCCGTGCGAAAACTGATGCAGTACATCCGCGACGAGGCGCATCGGTTTGCCCAACACTACCACCATATCCTGCGTAAAAAGAAAATGCTCAACAATGATTGACCGTTAGAACTGGCTGAGGAATCGCAGGTCGTTTTCGAACAGCAGGCGGATGTCGGTGATGCCGTATTTCTTCATTGCCAGCCGCTCGATGCCAAAGCCGAACGCCCAGCCGGTGTATTTTTCGCTGTCAATCCCCACGCCGTCAAAGACATTCGGATCGACCATGCCGCAGCCGCCGATTTCCATCCAGTTTTCCCGCCCGGTCTTATCGACCCAGAGGATATCAACCTCGCAGCTCGGCTCGGTGAACGGAAAAAAGCTGGGACGAAAACGCCATTGGGTGTCCGCTCCGAAGAATGTATGAATGAACTGGTTGACGCTGCTTTTGAGGTCGATCATACTGACGCCTTCATCGACGACCAGCGCTTCCAGTTGGTGAAACATAAACATATGCGTCGCATCGACGGTGTCGGGACGATAGACGCGGCCGGGAGCGACCACGCGGATCGGCGGCTTTTGGCTTTCCATCACGCGAATCTGAATCGTCGAGGTCTGGCTGCGCAGCAGCATCGCGTCGTTGATGTAGAAATTGTCCAGCGGGTCGCGGGCGGGGTGTTCCTGCGGGATATTCAGGGCGACAAAATTATGCCACTCGTCCTCGACCTCCGGCCCGTAAGCGACCGCAAAGCCCATCCGACCAAAAATCTCCAGCAGTTCGGCGATGGTCTGCGTGATGATGTGGCGGCTGCCTTGTACGATCGGCAGGCCGGGCAGCGTAACATCCTGCAAGGGGGCGTTTTTTTTGCCGCCGGCGTCCAGCGTTTGCTTCAATGCGTCAAACGCGGCGGTTACCTCCTGCTTGATTTGGTTGGCCAACTGGCCGCCTTGCTTGCGGTCTTCAGCGGACAGCTTGCCAATCTGGCTGAGCATGGCCGTGACCAGCCCTTTGCGTCCCAGATACTTGACGCGCCAGTTCTCCAGCGAGGCGGCGTCCGTTACCTGCTGCAATTCCCTTTTGGCCTGATTGCCGATATCGGTGAATTCTTCAAGCTTCACGGCAAACCCCACACTTCAACGGGTTACAGGGCGGCCTTGACTTTTTCGACGAGGGCGTCAAATGCGGCTGCGTCGAAGATTGCGATTTCGCTGAGCATCTTGCGGTTCAGGGCAATACCGGCCTTCTTGAGGCCGTTGATGAATTGGCTGTAGCGCACGCCGCGCTGGGCGCAAGCCGCACTGAGGCGAATGATCCACAGGCCGCGGTACTGACGTTTTTTCTGTTTGCGGCCGACGCGGGCGTTGACCTGAGCGGCGACGCGGGCTTCTTTGGCCAACCGATAATTACGACTTGTTGCGCCGCGATAACCGCGGACGTCTTTCATGATGCGCTTGTGCGCTTGGCGCGTGGCGGCGCCTTTGCTTACTCTTGGCATACCAGCATTTCCTTTCTGTGTTGGACGCTTGTGTCCGCTGCGGCAGCTGATGGAGCCGAGAAGCAGACGCGTCGATTAACGATACTTATACTCCGAGCGCCAATTTGATGGACTTGGCCTTTGCGCCGGTGACCAAGGCGCTGCTGCGAATACGACGACGCTGTTTGGCGGATTTTCCGCTCATTAGGTGGCCGCCGTTGCAGCGCTTGCGTTTGATCTTGCCGGCGCCGGTTACCTTAATCCGCTTGGCAAGCCCCTTGTGGGTTTTTTGTTTGGGCATATAAACTCTTTCATTTAAAATAGTTATAGTTCTATTGGGCGAAATCAATAAACAAGACCAGTTAACTTACTCATTCGCCAAAGAATTGTCAAGCTTGTTTTTGTTGTTTTTGAGGCAAATTGTTGGATTTTAAACGGTATTAAGGGTGGCAAAGCAAAGCGCAAAAAAAGAGCCGGCTTCTCCGGTCCGGCTCATATCATCACCCTCATCCGCTTTCGTAAGGTGTTTCTTCTCATCACCCGCCAGCTATGGCATATAGATTCAGCAACTTGTGTGCCACAAAATCCCATAAACTAACGAACACGATAAATAATTGAATATGTTCTTTTTTTAAATGGATTTATGAATAATTTACAAAAGGGTTGAAAAAGTTGATAAAATAGAAATTGTAAGGGGATGTTGAAATAAATAAACACTAAAAATCCGTAGTTCTACGGATATAATGTTTTAATGCTTAAAAAAAGCCGATTAAGACCGATAATGCGAATTGTTGAAAAAAATCAACATCGACCAAAAAAATGAGCAACAAATTCAACATTTTAGGTGGGTTTTCAGCAAGGGGTTGCGTTTGTTTTCGGCAGCGTGTATAATATATAAGAGATACCCCGCCCGGATCGCCGGGTGTCGGGGGCGAAAGGCTTCGACCGGATAGGATGACGGTCAGGCGGCGTGCCCAGGATGACGGTTGGCCTGGTTAAACATCCGTTACAAACACAACTGGCAACTACCAGTATAAACTGGCTGCCTAATTGAGCAGCCCGTCCCGGTTGCCCCTGTCCGCGGGGCGACCCTG
>Ga0308414_1003389_pt1 | contig 10174 bp, 9 predicted proteins | sample HotsprSampleOS50_FD_205667 | JGI IMG/M metagenome (GOLD analysis project Ga0308414, IMG submission 205667) | Hot spring phototrophic mat microbial communities from Octopus Spring, Yellowstone National Park, Wyoming, United States - 20090730_OS50 ...
GCATGCCCCCAGCCCATATCTTCTTTAGCAATCGGTACCGCTGCACCGTCATACACCGTATCCGCTTGAGGGGGATACGATGTTCCCTGTCTATCCCATATTTTTACGGTATTTTGATAAGGAAAAGTACGAGTATTATCGAGTGCAGATTACGGTTATTCAGAACCCATTGCAGATATCCGGCCGGCCGTCGTCGCTGTCGTAGGCCAGTGTGTCGCCGTCGGCCTCTTCGCAGACGACCAGCCGTTGGATTTTTTCGGCGCGTTTGGTGTGCGAATCGACCGTCACCAAAATCGCATTGATGCGGGCATCGCCGTTGGCAATATCAAACGGAAACGGCATCTGCGTGCGAAACGCGCGAACGACGCTGTCGGCGTTTCGTCCCAAGACCGAATCGTGTACGCCGGTCATCCCAATATCGGTGATGCAGGCCGTCCCTTTGGCCAGAATCCGTTCATCGGCGGTCATCACGTGCGTATGCGTGCCGAACACGCAGCTGACTTTGCCGTCCAGATAATAGCTCATCGCGATTTTTTCGCTGGTGGCCTCGGCGTGCATTTCGACAAAGACAATATCTGCCTCATTCCGCAGCCGCGGCAACAGGGCGTCGATTTTGGCGTAGGGACAATCCGCCGGCTTCATATAAATGCGGCCAATCAGCGTAACGATACCAATCGAGACGCCTTTGGAGGTGTGATAAATCGCGATGTCTTTGCCGGCCGAATAGGCCGACAGGTTGGCCGGACGAATGATGTTTTTTTGGCTTTCGAGCGTGGGAATGATGTCGCGTTTGCGGTAGCAATGGTCGCCCAGCGTAATTAAATCCACGCCGTATTTGCACAGCTTGTCGTAGATTTGCGGCGTTAAGCCCGAACCGCCGGCGGCGTTCTCGGCGTTGGCAATCACACAATCGACCTGATGCTCGCGCACCATCCCGTTGAGCTTCTGCGCCAGCACCCGCCGACCGGGGCGACCGACTACGTCGCCAATGCACAAAACATTTATTTTCATCGTCGCTCCGCTTTCTATTTTCAATTTTCAAAATTTCATTTTCAAATTTGAAATCTGAAAATTTGAAATTTGAAAATAAATCTGCGTTACCTGCGGTTTCTTTACCGCGCGTATTCAATGCACCGCACTTCGCGCAGCAGGGTCACTTTGATTTCGCCCGGATAGGTCATTTCTTCTTCAATCTTCTTGGCGATCTCGCGGGCGGTCTTATACGCCGCGTCGTCATTGATTTTCTGTGCATCGACAATCACGCGGATTTCGCGTCCGGCTTGAATCGCATAGCTGCCCTCGACGCCGTCGAATGCCGCAGCGATCTCTTCGAGTTTTTCCAGCCGCTTGATGTAGCGTTCAAGCGTCTCACGGCGTGCGCCCGGCCGCGATGCGCTGATGGCGTCGGCGGCGGCGATCAGCGGCGTATAGGGGTTGTCGGCCGGAATGTCGCCGTGGTGCGCCTCCACGGCATTGATAATGATCGGCGATTCCTTGAACCGCCGCAGAAAGTTGGCGCCGATGGCCGGATGGCCGCCCTCGATTTCGCGATCCATCGCCTTGCCGATGTCGTGCAGCAGGCCGGCGCGTTTGGCAATCGAGCCGTCCAGCCCCAGTTCGTCGGCCATGACCTGCGCCAAAAACGCCACTTCGACGCTGTGCCGCAGGACGTTCTGGCCGTAGCTGGTGCGATAGTGCAGCGCACCCAGCATCCCGATAATCTTATTGTTCAGGCCGCGCACATCGACTTCCTCGGCGGCTTCCTTGCCGATTTGCGTAACGCGGGCATGCACGTCCTTTTTAGTCAGATTTACCACCTCTTCGATGCGGGTCGGGTGGATGCGGCCGTCCTGAATAAGCCGTTCCATACTGAGCCGAGCGACCTCACGGCGGATCGGGTTAAACCCGCTGACGACGATGACGCCCGGCGTATCGTCCACAATGACATCTACGCCGGTGGCCTTTTCAAACGCCCGGATATTGCGGCCTTCCCGCCCGATGATGCGGCCTTTCATATCGTCGTTGGGGATGTCCACCATCGAGACGCTGACCTCGCAGGTCTGCTCGGCGGCGTACCGCTGGATGGCCAGATTGATAATCTCTTTGGCTTTTTCTTCGGCCTGTTCTTCGGCCAGTGCGACCTTGCGCTGGATGAGCTGGCTCATCTCACGTTCGCACTCATCCTCCAATTGCTGCAATAGCAGTTCTTTTGCCTGTTCGACGTTCAGCGAGGCGATTTTGAGCAGTTGGTTTTTTTGCTGGGCAATCAGCGAGTTGAGTTCTTTGTGTTTGTCTTGGTAGCTCTGTTGTTGACGTGCGACCTCTTTTTCGCCTTCCGCGAGCTTGCGTTCCCGCTGGTTGAGCTGCTCGGTGCGGCGTTCAATGTTGTCTTCACGTTTGGAAAGCTGCAATTCCTGATTGCGCAGCTCTTTTTCTTTTTGTGCGGTTTCGTTGGCGAATTTCTCGCGTTTTTCCATCATTTCGGCCGTGGCGTTGAGCTTGGCCTCTTTAATGATGGTTTCGGCCTGTTTTTTGGCCGTCTCAATCCGCGCATCCAATTCCTCTTGAAGCGCCTTGGCGCGGGTCTTGGCAACAATCTGCGTGATAATCACCGCTGCCGCCGCACCGATCAACAACCCTGCCGCCATCCACACAGCAGACATCATCGCGTCCGCTTGAGCCATTAAGTCCATTAAATACCATCCCTTCTTGCAAAGAGTCCATCATTGATTGCGCAAAACAGCGAGGCAAGCGTCTGTTGGTGCAGCGTTGCAAGAAATGAAGGCAATAACGGGTTGTGTTGTAACGCGCTTAGACGGCGCAGCATCTCCGCCCCGGCCGGCGTCGTAGGGGACATACCGGCCGCAACCGTAAATGTGCGGTTTTTCGGGGCATTTGTGCCATTGTGTCGTCCTTGTTCCAGCCGCGGTATCTGTTGCGGCTGCCAAAATCGTCGCGTCCTGTGATCCGTGTTGACCCAATTCACCGCCGCGCGGGGCTTATGGACTTGGCAGCCGGCCTCCAACGACCCGCTGCCTTTCGCCCGACCCCTACGCAAACGATGTTCTCGAAACTCTGCTTACAACCTGCTGTTTGGCAAATTGTTCTATCCGGCGGATATCCACAATTGTCAATACCCGCTCAGTTATCCACATCGTCACTCTAAAAAGCTCTATTAACCTGAGCTTAATAATTTATCATACAGATTCCAGTTTTGAGGTCAAGAAAAATCCCTCGGAATACCTCGGCAGAGAAAAAAAGATAAAAAAGACTAATAAAGTTTTTAATTAGGTGTTTAATTTGTGGTTTACTTTTGTGCGGCGCGATAGAGCCGGTCGTTAATTGCTTGCCCAATCCCTTGATTGGGAACTTTAACGGCAATAATGAGGTCTAAGTTCGCTTCATCCAGTCGCCGCATCGCTGCAAATAAATTGGCGGCTGCTTCCGACAGACTGCCGGTCTTGGAAAGCACTTCGACGACTGCAAAACCTTCTTGGTCAACCGTGTTGTAACTGAGCAGCCCAACCCTAATGCCTGTGGGAGGTTGGGGCGTCGCCTCAACCAACCGCAGCGGAGTGCGAGGCGCATAATGCCGTATGAGTCTTCCCGGAGACAGCGGACGGCTGTCCGAGGGGTTGGCTACATCAACGGAACCGATGACCGCTTCGATCTGTTCGACGGTAATACCGCCCAGTCGCAGTACCATCGGACGATGGTCGGCAAAAGAAACAATCGTGGATTCTATGCCTACCGAACACGGTCCGCCGTCCAGAATCAAGTCAATGCAATGGCCAAGCTGCCGACGGACATGCTCTGCGCAGGTTGGGCTGATCGTCCCGAAGAGATTGGCGCTGGGGGCGGCAACGGGACATTGTGCCTCTTTAATCAACTCTTGTGCTACCGGATGGGAGGGCATCCGAATCGCCACCGTCGGCATCCCGGCCGTTACAAGATCAGGTACAGATTGTGATTTGGGCAGGATGACGGTCAACGGGCCAGGCCAGAACACATCGACCAGCCGTTGAGACGTCGGCGGAAACTCTGTTACAAGACCCGCAATCTGTTGATATTCGGCGATGTGAACAATCAAGGGGTCAAAATGCGGGCGCTGCTTGACTTCATAAATACGGGCAACCGCTTTCGTATCTAAGGCATGAGCGCCTAAGCCATATACCGTCTCTGTCGGAAAGGCGACCAAACCGCCATGGCGGATGATTTCGGCGGCGCGGCGGATGAGATGCTTATCGTTGAAACTGTCTTTGCCGATCATGTTTTTGACCCACACATGCCCAGAGTCATTCTCGGTCTATTCTTCTTCTTTACGGATTTTTTCCTGATCCGCTTTGATATTACCTTCAACGGCAAGCCGATGTACTTTTTGCATGACCGATTGTCTAAGCTGCTCTTTGTATTTCAGCAGCTTGATGCGAAGTTCGGGTTCTGCAACGGAAAGGATTTGCACCGCCAGCAAACCGGCATTTTTTGCATTATTCAGCGCCACCGTTGCCACAGGCACGCCAGCGGGCATCTGCAAGATGGAAAGCACGGAATCCCAGCCATCAAGGGAATTGGATGATTTGATGGGTACTCCGATCACAGGCAGAGGCGACAGCGACGCCGCCATTCCGGGAAGATGCGCTGCGCCGCCGGCTCCGGCGATAAGCACTTGGATGCCCCGCTGGTGAGCGCTGCGAGCATATTCAAACAATCGGTCAGGTGTTCGATGAGCAGACACAATTGTTAACTCGCATGCCACCTCAAACTCTTTCAAAACATCCTGTGCTGGTTGCATTACGGGAAGGTCTGAGTCCGATCCCATAATAATCCCGACCTTTACTGTTGACATGATATTGCTTTGACCTCCGTTTTGATGTGTTTTGCGATTTCCAGCGCCTCGTTCAAATCGGGTCTGAGTATGGTGATATGCCCCATTTTCCGATAGGGACGAGTGATTCGTTTTCCATAAAGATGCACATACACGCCGGACATCTCAAGAAGGGGGGCGATTCCTTTATATGTTACCGGTCCTACGTAACCGAATTCTCCTACAATATTGACCATCACAGCAGGCGAGTGAAAACGCGTTGAACCCAGAGGCAGGTTGAAAATTGCCCGAATATGCTGTTCGAACTGTGATGTGGCGTTGGCCTCTATGGTGTGGTGTCCGCTGTTATGCGGCCGCGGCGCAATCTCATTAACAAGAATCCTGCCTTGTCCGGTAACAAACATTTCGACTGCCATTAATCCGACCATTTGAAGCTTCTGAGCCAATGTTCTGGCCAAATCTTCCGCCTCCGCCTGCTGATGCGGACTTAGGACGGCGGGCGAAAACAAATAATCCAGCATATTGGCTGTTTGATGAAAGACCATCTCAACGGGCGGATAGGTTTCGATTTGGCCGGCAGCATTGCGGGCGACCAGAATACTGATTTCTTTTTCAATCTCAATTTTTTCTTCGATGATACTGGGTTCGTCAAATGCCCTCTCTAAATCGTCGGGGGACTTCAGCACCACAACCCCAGTACCATCATAACCGGCAAGCCGCTTTTTCTGAACAATCCCGCCGGGGCAAATCGCCTGTTCTACTTCTTTTCGGTTGGCAGCCATTCGGTAGGCGGCTGTTGAGATGCCGTTTTTCTCATAGAACTGCTTTTGCAGACCTTTATCCTGAACAATTTCAATCAACTCCGGTCGAGGATGTACCGTTACGCCGTTGCTTTGCAATTTTTTCAGGGCTTCCAGATTGACATGTTCAAACTCAAGCGTTAAGAAATCAAGGTTTTTGCCGAAATTGTAAACGTCCTCAAAAGCAAGCGCGTCGCCAATAACGAAATTCCGGCAGTAAGCTCCGGCCGGCGCATGCAAGTCGATATCCATGATATGGGGAACAATTCCATAATTCATACAGGGTTGAAGCAGCATCCGCCCAAGCTGTCCGCCTTTTAGAATTCCCAACTGTATGCTTTTCTCAAAAAATCGCTGCATTTTTTCTTTTTTGTAACCATTCACAGAAATTTTGAGGGTATTGAGCAACGCACTCAATATCAAGATGCCCATTTTTGAATCGCCGTATTGTAGCATACTCAAGGCGGGATATCAAAAATTTTTTGAGGCATTCTTTTCGCAGACCAAGGTTGAAATAGGCGGCGGTTTCGGAGGGATATTGGTTACAATATCTCTGCCGAACCTAAATTCTATTTTGACCTTAATTGGATGAACTGAAGCCAACAGAGCCGCCGCAAACCTTCAATTATGGCTGGGACGCAACCGGCGCGTGTCGATTGCTGTATTTTTGACGGAGGGGTGTGACTCTCACTGTTGGGGGTTGATCAGCAATTGCCGGCAGAACTGTAACCTATCGGCTACGTCGGCCAGTGTGTCGGCGGCGTTGGCATCATCAATGCCGAAGACAAACGCGGACGGTTTGTGCTGTCCGGCGGTCTCGGCCAGCCGCGGCCAGGCATCTTTGTGCGGGGCATAGACCAAGATGGCCGAATAATTCCCGGCCGCCTCGGCCAGCGCCGCTTTGACCCGTGCAGCATCGCCCCATAAGCTCACTACATCCAGCCCCTCAAACCCGGTCGCACAAATACCGTTGTTTAATCGCTCAGACGGGATATCAAAGACCTGCCAGAGGGCATTTCGGTACTTATCGGCATCCACCAGCAAGATATTTTGTCCTTTTTGCAGCAATTGAATGGCGGTATTGACAAAGACCGTAACTGGCAGATCGGCCACTTGTTCAGAAACGAACAAAACTACCTTACCGCCCTGCGTGAGGGCGGCGGTATGCTCGGCCAATTGGCGGTAGTAACTCGTTTCAGAACCTGAGGTTAAAGTGAGTTTTTCAATCAGCGGCACGATCCGCGTCGGCTCAAACTCGGCAATCTGCGCATCGGCGGCGTCCAGCGTCTTTTCGGATTTGGCGGTAAAATCGGGGTTGAGCAGCTCGACCTGTTCGCATTGGCCGGTTTCCTTATCGACCAGCGTAAAGGTGCGTCCGGCTGGCGGGGTTTGCGGCGGTGCGGTACGCAGGGTCAGCGAGTCCTTGCCCGCCAAGTACGCCGCGGCCATGGCCGACAGCGCCGCCGGTACCAAACTCAACGCCCCCAGCCCGACAGCGGCGGCGATGCCGGCGGCCTCAAACGACGCTGCGTTTTTGCCCACCAGCGGCCAGAGCATTGCCGTCAGCATTGCGGCAATTTCCAAACCCGCCTCGATACGCATTAACAGCGCCGCGCCGGACAGGTCTGCAAACAGCCGCGATTCCTGCCTGACCTTCTCGGCCAGCGTGCGGGCTTGGTCGTCGGCGATGACGCCCATTTTCAGGTCGGTCTGGATGCCGATACGTTTGAGCGGGTAAATTTGTCGCCGGTAGCGATCGGCGGCGGCGGCGATCTTCTGGCAGGCCGCATAAATCGCCACGGTCAGAATGGCCGCCGCGGCCAGATAGACCAACGCCATCCCCAGCGGCCAGACGACAGTTAAGGTTTGGCCGCTTGCGGCGATGACAGTTCCGACGCTGCGCCCGTCCAGCAATCGATGCAGCGTGGCCGCGACCAAGACCAGCCGCATCAGCGCCGGAACCGCCAGCATTGGCACAAAGCCCTTCAAGTCGGCGGTGCTGGCCGCGGCGGGGAATGTTATCGACGCCCCCACCGCAATACACAATACCGCAACCCACAGGATATCCAACGTGATGGCCGGCGGCGGAACCGCCGCACCGATTGCCAACGCTGCCATTGCCGCGGCGGCGACGATAGCGCCTCGGCTCCAGAAGCTGCCGGCAACGACGGCGGCGGATTGCGGTGGGGGTTCGGGCGTCATTGGCTATCGATTCTTTCGCAAGCGGTAAATCAGCGCCAGTACCTCGGCGACCGCGGTGAAGAGTTTGTCGGGGATGGGCTTGCCCAGTTTGACGACGGTAAACAGCTCGCGCGCCAGCGCCGGCCGGCGGATAATCGGTACGCCGTAGGAGCGGGCAATCTCTTTGATTTTTTCGCACATCAGGTCGCCGCCTTTGGCCACGACGATCGGCGCCTGCATTGTGGCCGGATCGTACCGCAGGGCGACCGCCACGTGCGTGGGGTTGACCAGCACGACGTTGGCCTTGGGGACATCCTGCAGCATCCGGCGCATCGCCGCTTCCATTTGTTTGCGGCGGATGCGCGACTTGATTTCGGGCGCGCCTTCGGTGTCGCGGTGTTCGTCGCGGACTTCCTGTTTGGTCATCTTGAGGTTTTCAATATACCGCCACTTCTGGTAGAACAAATCGACGCCGGCGATAATAAGTAGTCCAATACAGATGCGAATGACCGCCCCCAGCAGCAGCCCGCCGATGCCGCCCAAAAGCTGCTGCGGCTCATACCATTGGAGCGTGGCCAGCATCGGCAGTTTTTTTTCCAGATAAAACCAGACAATCAACCCAATGAAGGCCAGCTTGACGGTGGACAGCGCCAGTTTAACCAGCGATTCCGGCGAAAAGAGCGTTTTGAGTCCTTTGGCCGGGCTGAGGTTTTCCAGCTTCCACTCCAGCGCCTTGGGGCTGTAATGAATGCCCGACACCCACAAGCTGCCGCCGATGCCGGCGACTGTCAAAACAATGATAAACGGCGTCAGCATCATCATCCCGCTGATGATTTTGGCGTTGAGGAACGCGATGAAGGTCTGGCTGTTTTCCAGCACCGAGACATCGCCGCGCAGACCGTCGATGATTTCGCGCCGACACCAGTTGGTAAACCACGGCCCCAGCAGCGCCGTACACGCCACTAAGGCAATCAGTGTTACCGCCGAGAGAATCTCCTGACTTTGCGCGGTCTGGCCTTGCTCGACCGCTTTTTCAAGCCGTCGTTGTGTGGGTTGTTCGGTTTTGTTCTGACCGGTTGACATGTTTTATGCAACCACAGATTACACCGATTTTCACGGATGATGTTAAATGTAAAATGTCAAGTGCGTTTACATTCTTACATACCTACATTCTTACATTCTTTCTTCTTAATCCATGTAAATCTGTGAACTCTGTGGATTTTCTTTCTCTTTAAATCGGTATCAGTTTATTCAGCCACACGGTAAACTGTTTTAGGAACGCCGCCAGAAACGGCAGAAAGATGCCAAGCATCAGCAATCCCAGTCCGCATCGCAATGGCAAGCTCAAAAACAGCACGTTGGCCTCCGGCGCGACGCGCGCCATAAACGCCAGCACGACCACCATCAGCAGAAACGCCGCCAGCAGCGGCGCCGCCAGCTGCAATGCCAGCATCATCATAATCGAGCTGGCTTTGATGACGCTGTCGGCCAAAGCCGCCGCCGTCGGCGCTGCGCCGGGATTATATCCGGAAAAGGAGCGGCTGAGGATTTGCAGCATCAGGTGATGGCCGTCGGCGGCAAACAGCAGCAGCACAAAAATAATCTCCAGCAGCGTGCCGACCGGCTGACCTTCCTCGCCCGTGAACGGATCCATCACGCTGGCCATCGTCAGTCCCATTTCCTGTTCGATAATGCCGCCGGCGATGCGAATGACCGCCAGCAGGCAATACGCCACCAGCCCCAACGCCAGCCCATAGCAGGTCTCATCGACAATCCGCAGCGTCGCGGCGCCGAGCGTGGCCGCCGGTTCCGGCGGCGGCGTCAGCACGGCAAAGAACGCCGACAGAACCAGCGCAATCGTAATCTTGGCCTGAATCGGGATGGCCTGCCAACTGAACAGCGGCGAGGCGGCAAAAAACGCCCCGATTCGCGTCAGAATCAGCACAAAGCCCAATAATGTCCCGTTGGTCAGTTCCATAGTTTCAGTTTAAAGCAACCACGGATTTCACAGATTGACACCGATTCAGAGGTATGTAGGAATGTAAGTATGTAAGAATGTAAACGCCTTTGACGCCTTTGACATTTTACATCATCCGTGAAAATCTGTGTAATCTGTGGTTTCATTTCAGTAGCCGTAGCTTTGGATGCGGGCGAAGATTTCCGTGGTGAACTTTATCAGAATCTGCAGCATCCAGTTGCCAAACAGCAGGGCGGTGATGCCGGTGGCGATCAGCTTGGGCGCGATGGTCATCGTCATATCGCGAATGGACGTAACCGTCTGAAACAGCGAGATGATAATACCCGAAAAGATACACACCAAGAGAATCGGCGCCGACAGCAGCAGCGCGGTTTCCATTGTGTGCCGACC
>Ga0308414_1003390_pt1 | contig 10173 bp, 10 predicted proteins | sample HotsprSampleOS50_FD_205667 | JGI IMG/M metagenome (GOLD analysis project Ga0308414, IMG submission 205667) | Hot spring phototrophic mat microbial communities from Octopus Spring, Yellowstone National Park, Wyoming, United States - 20090730_OS50 ...
AGCAGGTCCCTCCAAGGGGAAGATGCATGTCTCAACGCACGGCTTGCGTCCCCGCCGCAAGATCCATGATCCACCGATTGACATCCGCCAGCATGTAACTCGAAAGCTCGGAACAACCCGGATATTGGCGCAACATCACGTTAATGCCGGCCATATGCAAGAACTTCAGGTCATCCGCGGCTTGCCAGGGACCGTAACAGTCACAATCCCGCCCAAGTGTTAACAACAGAGGCAAATTGCGGACTCGATCATAATGGGCCAACGCCCGACAGGCTCTCGGAATAGGACCACAGAGCGAAATCGCCCCGGCAAAACGCTCGGGATGACGCCACGCCAGACGGATCGCCATCGTTCCCCCTGATTGGTGGCCTGCGATAAAGATTTTGTTTCGGGCGATGCGAAACCGCTTTTCCGCAACAGCAATAGCATTCATCACGCGGTCTGCGGCCTGAAGGACGCCATCTTCTGTTTGCGGCCAATGGCAACTTGTTTCTTCACCAAGATCTCGGATGCCGCGCGGTGCTACACCCACATAATGCTGTAGGTCCATTTGCGGCATCACTTCGAGCAGCTGTTTTTCCCCTTCCTCTTCCTCGCCGTGCAGCCAAACAAGCAGGGGATAGCTGTATCGCGGCTCATAATGTAACGGGGCAACCAGGACTCGCGGCAAGGACTGAATCGCGCTGGCATCAGAATCGCTGTCGCTTCCTGTTAGGGTTAAAGCTTGATCCGAGCCAGATCCAGAATAGCGTCCAAGTTCACCCATTATTGCAACACCTTTTCAGGTTACCGATCCAGACTTCATAGTCCCCTTGAACGAGGGAATACCACGACGCGGTCTGCGTCAAAACAAGACGCAACAACAGTCACCCGTCTGCCAAGGTGCGAATAAAAACTGTACTGCGATTTGCCATTCCTGTCAACCGCGATTGACGTGAACGCGTAAAGGACGAAATGCTGCCGAAACGGCAAACATCCTTCGAGATTTGACCCCCAAAAATCGACCTTCGGCACCACCCCAGCACCGACCGGGATTGGCCTAAGGCTGCACGCTGGTATCATGTGCCCAGGAGTCTGTTCATGGTTTGAACGAGCCCCCTGACGGCCTGGACACTTTTCTCGAAAGCCGCCCGCTCCTCAGGAGCCAACTCCAATTCGATAATCTTCTCCACGCCGTCTTTTCCGAGAATCACGGGAACGCCAATGTAGAATCCCCCCACGCCGTATTCTCGATCACAATAAGCGGCACAAGGAACGAGGCGTTTCTTGTCCTTGATGATCGCTTCCACCATCTGTGCCGTCGCTGCAGCAGGGGCGTAATAAGCACTTCCTTTCTGAAGTAACTGGACAATCTCTGCCCCACCATCGCGGGTTCGTTGAACAATGGCCTCGATCCGCTCGCGCGGCAGAAGTTGCGTCAATGGAATCCCGCCCACCGAACTGCAACTCGCCAGTGGCACCATCGTGTCGCCGTGCCCGCCCAGCAGCATTGCCGAGACATCCTCAACGCTGACGCCCAACTCCATGGCAACAAATGTGCGAAAGCGAGCCGTATCCAAGACGCCAGCCTGGCCCAATACCCGATAGGGTGGAAAACCCGTCACCTGCCACGCACGTTGGACCATGGCATCCAGCGGATTACTGACCACGATGATGATGGCCTCTGGACTTGTCTTTTTGATCTGTTCTGCCACGGCCCCGACAATCTTTGCGTTGGTCGCCAGAAGATCATCGCGGCTCATCCCCGGTTTTCGGGGAATCCCCGCCGTGATGACCACAACGTCGCTGCCTGCCGTATCCCAATAACTTGTGGTCCCGATGATTCTGGCATCGAAACCCATGATCGGGCTGGCCTGCATGAGGTCCAGGGCCTTTCCCTTGGGCATATCGCCGGCTTCCGGGATGTCGAGCAAGACAATATCACCGAGTTCCGCAGCCGCGCACCAGTGGGCCGTTGTGGCACCCACATTGCCCGCACCGATAATGCTAATCTTCGCTCGTCGCATAGTTGACTCCCTAAAAAGTCTCGCCGAGAACTCACCTCGGCGCAGCGAAAACAAAACCTTCTAATATCAAAGACATTTATTGTTTCCCGAACCAAGCCAAAAGAAAAGTCGCACTTCTTACCGTCACGTTCCTACCAACTGGGTGGATTATTCAGTTGGCTGCCCAAAAAATAGCCATTGCGGAATGCCGCCCACCTCGTGCCGAGATAATGCCGCACACCGGCAACGAGAAACCGAAAAGCATACAAGAAGACCTCCACGGTAACTTGTGAAATGAGTAACAGCTCTCGCGAAGACCCTCTTGTCTGCCAAAGCCGAAGATGTTACCTAAGGAAGATTGAGGCTATATTGAGCCTTTGGGAAACTTTGTGCCTTTGCCCGAGGATTGCGACTTCGACGGACCGTCAATAACGAAGGAGCCACGAAACATGGATATCCAGCAGGTGGTGTCAGAACTCAAGGAAAGCCGTGGTGGACGAATCATCATGATGGTGGCCGACGGTCTGGGGGGCCTTCCCCTGTCGCCAGGGGGACCGACGGAACTTGAGGCCGCCAAGACGCCTTGTTTGGATCGGCTGGCCTCGCGTGGAGTCTGTGGACTCATGACTCCGATCAAACCCGGTATCACGCCAGGAAGTGGTCCGGGACATCTGGGATTGTTCGGTTATGATCCCTTGAAATACGTCATTGGACGTGGTGTCCTCGAAGCAACGGGGATTGGTTTCGCCGTCGGTCCGAATGACGTCGCCATTCGCTGCAATTTCTGCACGCTGGATCCCGAAGGACGGATCGTGGATCGTCGTGCCGGACGGATCCCCAGTGATGAAAGTGCCGCCGTCGTCGGTCTTCTCAAAGCGATTCGTATCCCGGGCGTGGAAGTCTTCGTTGAACCTGTCAAGGAACACCGTTTCGTCGTCGTCTTTCGGGGAGAAGGTCTGGGAGCAAACGTCGCCGATACGGATCCACAAATCGTCGGCGTCCCGCCCCTCGATCCAAAACCCTTAGATCAGGAAAGTGCGAAGACGGCCGAAATCGCCAGACAGTTTGTCCTGGAAGCGCGAAAGATCCTGGCAAACCAACCCAAGGCCAACGGTCTGACGATGCGTGGGTTTTCCAAACGCCCGGCCTTGCCCACGTACCGAGAAGCCTACGGTCTAAAAGCCGCCGCCATCGCCGTTTATCCCATGTACAAGGGCTTGGCCAGCCTGGTCGGAATGGACCTGCTTGGATCGCCGACGACTCTCAATGAGGAAATCGACGTCCTTGAAAAGGCTTGGAAAGAAACGGATTACGATTTCTTTTTCGTACACTTCAAATATACGGACAGCCGGGGCGAAGACGGCGATTTCGACGCCAAGGTGAAAATGATTGAACAATTCGATGCCGTCATGCCGCGCGTTGAAGCCCTGCGTCCCGACGTCCTGATCGTCACCGGCGACCACAGTACGCCTGCAAAACTGAAGAGCCATAGCTGGCATCCCGTTCCAACATTGCTCGTCGCCGACACGTGTCGTCCTGACGGCGCAAAGGAGTTCGGAGAACGGGCCTGCCTTCACGGCGGGCTTGGGCACTTCGAAGCCATGTACTTGATGCCCCTTGCCCTGGCCCATGCGGGACGATTGGCAAAATTCGGGGCATGACCATCCTTCCATGTCCACTGCCCTCGGCGGGGCACGCTTGTCGTGCCCGATGAAACGTGATGGATTATCAAACCCTATTCGGCGGACCTGACAAGCAGGTCCCTCCAGGGGAATGGATAATCAAACGAGGTGCGGCGGACGTTCGGAGGGGCACGCTTGTCGTGCCCGCGGAACCGGAATGGATGATCCAACCTCACGCGGCGGACGCGACGAGCGCGTCCCTCCGTCTTGTTAGCAGCCGGAGCTATCACATCCGGCGCCTGCATCCCCCTGCCAGTTGACCAGAGAAATATCAGATCTCCACAACTAGGTTATCACTGGCAATGATAACTTCCGGGAAGGTCGCGGCAATTCCCTCTCGCTGGTCTTGATTAAAGTCGATCACAGGATTGACGTGAACGATAATCAATCGCTTCGCCCCGGCACTCTGCGCCACCTGGGCGGCTTGGCGAATCGTGACGTGCCCGGTTCGCTGTGCCATCTCCTCGTATCCCCCGGGATAAAACGCCTCGTGAATCAGGACATCCACGTTCTGAATGACCTTCAGATAGGCCGATGCCGCCTCCAGAGTGGTGTCCGTAATATAGGCGATCGATCGCCCGGCGATATCAAAACGATAGCCCAACGCTCCTCCGGGGTGGGAGAGAGGCACCGGCACAACACTCATTGGGTCGCACCCCTCCCGCTCGAGATTGATGCAAAAACTCTCGTGGGAACTAATAGGGACGAAATGATAAGGGGGCATCTTCGGAAAGAGAGGCTCTGAAAAAAGAAGCTCTTTGACGGCCCGGAGCGTGTTTTCACTTCCCCACACAGTGATCGGCCCAACATCCCGCTGCTGGATGAGACCCCAGTAATACGTCAAACCGATGACATGATCCAGGTGGGCATGTGTCAAAAAGATGTTCCACGGCCTTTCATCCAGGAAACGATCGAGCCGAAAAAAGGCCGTCCCCGCATCTAGGATCAGACCGACCTCGGGGATGACACTACAAAGAGTGTGTCTTTTAGAACTCGGATGGTAACCCCCGCTGCCTAATATGTGAAGCTGCATGTGTGAATCCTTTCCTGAGTGCACTTTTCGCGATGATGTCGCAGACTCCAACAAACGCCGAACCTTCGCGACAACCGCATGACAATCAATTGTGGCAAGTATGAATCGACACCGTTGGATTGTCTTGGCCTATCCCCTATATTCCGCGCGGACAAACATGACTCATCCTCTCGAAAAAACCATTCATTTGTGTCCGCACAGGGCACAAAAGGCTGAGACAATTGAAATATTATGGCACTTCTGGCCTTCTGCACGAAAGAATGGTCGGGGACCCGTTACGGCTTTTTTGGTAACGGTTACAATAAGACTAAACGGACTTGAGGCATTCAACAGGCCGACGATGTACGCCCTTGGGCAGACAGGCGACACAAACCAGTCGCCTCACACTGATGGCATTTCGTGCTGATGATCTGTTGGTGTCTCACATTGCGGGTTTACTTGTGGTGTGTTAAATAGTGTACGCGTTTTGCGATGGAGATCTATCATGTGGGCCCGTAGCTCAGCGGTCAGAGCAGGGGACTCATAATCCCTTGGTCGCAGGTTCGAATCCTGCCGGGCCTAGTAAGTTGTTTTGTAGATTGAAGTTAGGACAAGCAGACAGTGGCAAAAAGTCTCTAACCTTCGACACTTCGGGCGTAATTTTCTCCATCTTGCCAGTGGTTGCGGGAATCTGCTGCGCCGCATTTTGTGCGCAAACTGTGCCGCATTTTGTGCGCACCTCAGTTGTGATCTTTTGTTCAGTAGCCGGCCTCTTCTGCGGATACCAATGCACAGCCCGTTCGAAAGCCGTGTCCGTAGGATCGACGTAATGCTTGAGGGCCACGCTGGGGCTATTGCCAAACCACCTGGCCACCGTTGCCAAGGGGAAGTCTTGGGCAAGGTCACTTTCAGCGCTCGCACGGAGGTTGTGCCAGACACGGGGCCATGGTTCTAGTCCTGCGCGCCGGATAATCCGTTCAAACTGCGTCCGCAAGTTGCAATTGATCCAACCGTTGGGCCCCTGAGAACGCTGACGCCACTGTGCCGGAAAGATGTACTCATCCCCTTCGTCCGCTCTTTCAAACGCCTCTTCGAGATAGGGCCGCAGGAGAGGAAATAGTGGGATTACACGATAGGGCTTGCCAGCACGTTCGGTCTTCGGGCTAGGTACGACAAGACTGTCACGATCCCAAAGCACGTCTTGCCATCGCAAACTGAGGGCCTCCGAGGGGACACGAAGCCCAGCATATCGCGACAGAGCGATGAGAAGTCGCCAGTGGTGGTTGGGTGCCGACTCGATAAGGCGCTGTGTGTCTTCAAGCGTTACATAATGCCGACGCTCGGCAGGGTTTTGCGGTGGTAGTTTGACGTCTTGAAAAACATTCGCCTGCACGAACCCCTTTTTTTGTGCTTCGTGGAATAGATGCCTGGCATGTTTAATGCGGCGAGCTACAGTGCTTGGTCGCAACCCTGATGCGGTGAGGAAATCCCGGTAGGCGGTCGCATCACCAAGGGTGACGCTTGATATCGGCTTACTTCCCAGGAACTCGACAAGTTTCGCCACGCCCACCCGCATCGCCGAAAGTGTCGAAGGCTTGACCCCAGCTCTCTTGGCCTCTTCAAGCCACAAGGCCGCAACTTCCCTAACGGTCAACCGACTTTCCCGCGGGGCAACCAGGCCGGCCTTGCGAAGTCGCTTGTAGAGGTCGTCACCGAGGGACCGAAGCCAAGCAGCCACATCTTGGGGGGGCGGCGTTCCGGCCAGTTGAGCAGCCAAGAGGGATTCGACTTTGACTTTGACGGAGAGGGCCCCCTTTTTGTCCAGGCCCCGCGGCAACCGAAGTGTTTTGCGGGAACCGTTTGGGGCAACGAAGAGAATCCGCCAACCGTTACGATCTTTCGCCAGAGATGCCATAGATGACCTCCAATCGCTTACTGGTCATTATCGCACAGGATCGCGACATGGAAATCTGCCCCGCATTCTATCGCACGGTGCAGACACGCTGATACCGCTCGGCCATGTCGCGATGAAGCTTATCGCGTTCCAAAGACTTCTTGGCTGATGACGCTCACGCGCGTGCCTTAAACCTGTCATGACCTCTAGGCTGCGTGCTTGGCGGCACCTGGTACATCGGTTCTTTACTGGGCCTGGGTGCTAGCTGGCTCATCTTCCTTGCGACCATACCACAGCGGGAACGCAAGAAACCGCCCGCAGCCGGCGCAATCCCGCCGAATCGACTGGCCGCCGTGGATTGGCATGTCTCGCCACTGGTTCGATCCGCACGGGCAGATAGCATCAGGCCGTCTTGTGCCCCGATTGAAAGAGAACGTCCTACTGCGAAGAAAAGCCACGATCTGCGGCTTGTTCGTTCTGACAGCGTCAACAAGATGGCCCAGGGGGTGGCCGGAAAAGACCACCACGAGGTCGTCACCGTCAAGCAAAACGACGCCTCCTGCCTCAAACAACCCGTCAAGGATCTCAGCGGCAACCAGCATTTACACCTCCTCTCATATCCTCAACGCCTCGAGGTTTCGGACACGCTCGTTCCACCACGCACAGTCGGGTTCTCCGTTGGCATCCTTCGGCAAAGTCTCGAGCATCAGCCGGAGGGCTGCATCGTGGTGAATCTCGTATTGCTTGATCAGCCTTTCACTTGCCCTGGCGGCCCCCACGGGCAGGATGAACCAGCCGCCGCGGACTGACGGGTGCAATTCGAGACTGTAGCCAGCCTCCCACAACTCACAGAGCAAGAGATAGCCGCGGAGGTGGTCTTTTTGTTCCCGAATCCCCGCCATGAGGGCCTCCGAGATTTGGTCGTCGTTCTCGAGAAGTAGGCACGGCTCAGTCCAATCGAGACTCAAACGCGCGCCGGCTCGTTCGACAGAATGGATAATGTCAAGATACACTGTCACATTTCGCCTCCGGTTGTCTGTTCTCTGAAGTCGCTGGCGACTCATTCCCCGGCTTCGGCCATTTAGGGGAAGTCTGTCCTCGTTGCCGGAGTAACGCCACAATCCCCCGCTTGTGCTTGCGGAATAGGTCCAAGACGTCCTTGTCAGGTTCGCGGGGGAAGACCAGGACCAAATCCTTTCCCTCAACCCAGGCCTGACCACCGATGCCGCGTAGCCAGAACACCAAAAACGACGGAGAAATCATTTTTTCCCTCCAATACCGGTTTCAAACCTCCACGCCTCCACACTTTGTCGCAAGTGCTTATTCTATATACACTTGCGGCGTGGAGGTTTCGTACAACCAGGGCCTATCACCGAAACAAACCTCCACGCCCTAAATCTTCTTCATATTTACACTTACGTCAACTTGTGGAGGTGTGGAGGTTTGATTCAGGAGGTAGGGGGATTTTTTTGTTTCCGTGTTATCAACCGGCCCACTTTGTCCCCCATATTGGGGACAATACCGCTCCCATTTGTCCACCAAATCTTCGCGCACGTACATGTTATTGGTTCTCCCTTTTCGTGACCTGACGCCGAATTTGCGCAACATTCGCGATAGTTTCTGCGGTGTCAGTGGCCGACCGCCGCTGATGGTGGCCCAGGGAGCCTCTTCCATTCGGCACAATTGATCCACCAAATCACACGCGGGGATAGCATCTCGCCCTTCCTCGGAAAAGATGATCTTGAGGTCAACCAATAATCGAACCAGCAGGTCGTCGTTGTCTCCGTCACGGGCAGCTGAGAGTATTTCCGCCGCTTTCCGAGCCATCACTGGCCACGCACCGGCGGCGCAGTCGGCCAGAATGAGGAGGGGTCGCCAATTGTCCGCCGCGCGGTCGTTGAGCCCTTGTGGTGGGTTGTCAGGTTCGGCGTCGGCGTCAATTGTCTCGGCGTGATCTTTTGCCCAACGCGCGAATTTACGGCCAATGGTTTGCAATTCTTCCTTGGTTTTCCTGCCAAGCCGTGCAAGCTTCACACTCGGCGGTTTTCGTTCCAGGCTGATAACCACGGCCCGGTCCTCAATCGTTGATGGCAGGTCTCCGATGGCAGCAATCAGTTTCGGACACCACGTCGAGAATCTCTCTGGTTCGAAGTTGACCGGGTTTGCACGAAGCACATATGCCGTGTCGCGCGTGTGGCCGCTGTTGATGATGCCGCGTAATTCCTCGTTGCTGGTCAGAAATGTGTCGGCCTCGTCAACAATCAGCGTCGGCCTTTGACCTTCGATCACGCGATAGGAGGCGGCGGGGCTGATATTTGAGGCCAACAGGGGGCGGGCCACGAATTGGGAAATCACGCTTAGCAAGCTTGTTTTGCCGCAGCGCTTGACTGGCGATACCAAAACGAGCAGGGGGGCCACGTCAAAACTATCGAAAATGTGTGTCCAGGCCGCCCATAGGGCGCAGGCAACGGCGGCTTCTCTCCCAATAAAGATATGCCGCATGACGGCGGTCAGTGCTTCGGCGAGAGCATCACCAAGAGCTACGGGTTCTGGCCACGGTTCGACGTCAGCAACGCGAAATATGCGCGTCTCCCCATGGGGATTTTCTTCCGCCACCTTTTTGTCGGCCCATTCTGCGAGAAGCGGGAGTGTCGAGTGTATCCTTTCTGTAATTTGCCGCGAATCCAGGCGAAAGTTTTCCGCCACATACTCCGCGAATCGTTCGCGTTCCTTTGCGCGGTGCACGTCGATCCTATCAGAGAAAGCTCGACCATCACGGGCGCGCGCCACCACGAGGCGTGAATGTGACCCGTTCGCTGGCGAAACGTCAAACAAGATACCGTCTGACGAGTTGTTGGTTTCACTTGACATGGCGCGTCCTCCGATGAGCAATTGATTTCCTCCACGCACGAGACATTGTCCAGGCAAGAGCAGGACCGGCGGGATAACGACTGACACTTTGTGCAATCCTGCTGACTTCACCCTCCGGCAACGGAGGTTGGCAGCGGAGGCGATTCGTCGTTTGGAGAATGTTTTCGATTGTCCCTGAATCGAACCCCATGCGACGCAATTTGCCGCCTAGTGAGGTAAGCCTAGCATTGCGGCAGCCCTCAGGGATAATCACTTGGTCAATAATGTCAGATAGCGTAAACTCACCAATTCCGACGCGTGATGCCGTCGGCGTCGTGGTAGCAGCGGCCTCTCTCACAGTCGATTGAACCGCGAGACCGTCGAGGATTCTGACGAGTGCCTCCGGGGGGAGTGGCAACTCGTCAGCCGGCCTTAATGGTCGTATCCACCGATACCTGCCACGTTCTGTCGTGCTAGGGGCAACCATGAGGTAGCAGCCCTGGCCGCAGCGGGTATCGATATGCTCAGCGATTTTTCCGGTTGTGGGCCCCCATGCCTTCCCCTCAGGCAGTCGGAAGATGATATGCCAACCGCTACGGGGTGTCCGTTGCAACGCCGGCTTGGTCGCCTTAATCTCCTGCCGGAGGTCCTCGGGAGGCCATGAGGCCCCGGGGTCGATGTCGATGACGGCTAAACGATCGCATCGAATGGCAAGGTTGGCATTGGGCCAGCGGTCCCACCACTCGCGGA
>Ga0308414_1003394_pt1 | contig 10162 bp, 10 predicted proteins | sample HotsprSampleOS50_FD_205667 | JGI IMG/M metagenome (GOLD analysis project Ga0308414, IMG submission 205667) | Hot spring phototrophic mat microbial communities from Octopus Spring, Yellowstone National Park, Wyoming, United States - 20090730_OS50 ...
TGATAAACAGTAGATAAAATTTCTACAGCATCAACTTCCCCTGAAGCAAACTTGTCCTTAAATAAATTTGCAAAGTGTTCAGCCTCTGAATATCCTGCTTTGTCATCTATGTTTGTATAAGAAGAAGTTACTTTTTCTTTAACAAACTTAAAGTAAGAGATTCCTTTTTTTCCAATGACATGTAGCTCGTACTCAATTCCTTGTGAACGTAACTCGGAAATTCGAGTTCGAGCTAACTTTAAAACATTGCTATTATACCCCCCACATAGACCACGATTAGCAGTAATAATTAAAAGAGCTACTTTTTCAATTTTATCAGGTTTACGTAGCAAAGGACTTTCGATGGTAGACGAAAGAGAAGAAAGAGAACTCATAAGCTCTTCTATTTTAGAAGCAAAAGGCTTAGAAGCATTGACTTTGTTGCTCATTTTTTTTGCTTTAGAAGTAGCTACCATCTCCATTGTCCGAGTAATCTTACGGGTATTTCTGACTGAATTGATACGCTTTTTTATTTCCCTAGGAGTAGCCAAACTCTTACCCTTTTAGTTTTTCTTTAAGAAAATTTCTACTATTTCTTTAACTTTTGAAGACAAAGCTTCTTCATCTTGAATTACTTTTTCCGTTCGTATTGAATCTAAAATTTCTGGATAATGTCCTTTTACATACTCGATAAGAAAAGCTTCAAATTCACGAATTTTAGCTACAGGAATCTTATCCATAAAACCTTTGGTTACTGCGAAGATAGCTACTACTTGCTCTTCTACAGGAACAGGCTTATTTTGAGGTTGTTTTAAAACTTCTACAATTCTATAACCTCTATCTAACTGGGCTTGAGTAGCCGCATCTAACTCTGTACCTAACTGAGCAAAAGCTTCTAGTTCTCTAAACTGTGCAAGGTCTAATTTTAAAGAGCCTCCTACTTTTTTCATAGCTTTAATTTGAGCAGCACCACCTACCCGAGATACAGAAATTCCCACATCTACAGCAGGTCTAACTCCAGAGGCAAATAAACTAGACTGTAAGTAAATTTGTCCATCTGTAATAGAAATCACATTGGTAGGAATATAAGCAGAAACCTCACCCTCTTGAGTTTCAATGATAGGAAGAGCAGTAAGGGAACCACTTCCATACTTTACGTCTAACTTACAAGCTCTTTCAAGTAACCTCGAATGCAAATAAAACACATCTCCTGGATAAGCTTCTCTTCCAGGTGGACGACGTAAAAGCAAGCTCATTTGTCGATAAGCTACAGCTTGTTTACTTAAGTCGTCATAGACAACTAAAGTATGCTTGTGCTCATCATACATAAAATATTCTGCCATAGCACAGCCTGAATAGGGGGCTACATATTGTAGTGGGGCAGGCTCTGAGGCATTAGCAGCTACTACAATAGTATACTCCATAGCTCCTAAGTCTTGTAATTTTTTTACTACTGAAGCCACTGTAGAAGCCTTTTGCCCAATAGCCACATAGACACATATGACCCCTGTTCCTTTTTGATTTATAATAGTGTCAATTGCAATCGTAGTCTTTCCAGTTCCACGATCTCCAATGATTAACTCTCTTTGCCCTCTTCCAATAGGAATCATAGCATCAATAGCCTTGATTCCTGTTTGAAGTGGCTCACAAACAGGATGCCTTTTAGCTATCCCTGGTGCAATAATCTCGACAGGACGAGTTTTGCTTGTGACAATAGGACCCTTTCCATCTACAGGCTGACCTAGTGGGTTAACTACCCGCCCTAATAGTTCAGGACCTACAGGTACTTGAAAGATCTTTCCTGTCCTTTTGACAGAAAAGCCTTCTTCAATATGCTTGTATTCTCCAAAGATTACCACACCTACAGAATTTTCTTCTAAGTTAAAAGCTTGCCCTTGAACTCCGTTTTCAAACTCTACGAGTTCTCCTGCCATTACATTTCTGAGACCATAGATACGGGCAATCCCGTCTCCTACTTCTACTACTGTACCTGTCTCATCTACATTTAAGTCTTGTTTGAAGTTTTGAATTTCTTTTTTAATAATTGATGCAATTTCATCTGTTTTAATTTTCATAGTATGCCCCAACTTTATCCTTACTTAAGAGAGTTTGCATGTCGCCCAAAATATGAGCTTTTAAGTTTTCCATTTTTCGTTTAATAGATCTATCTACTACCAGATCCCCATATTTTACAATAAATCCACCAATAAGTTCTGATTTAACTGATTCTTTTAAAACACATTCAGTAGCTTTAAAATTGGAAAGAAACCAAGATTTAATTTCGTTAATTTCTTTAGTTTGTAGTTTAGCTGCAGAGATAACTTCAGCTCGGATGATTCCTTTTTGCAAGTCATTTAACTGACTATATTGAGATATGATGTCTGGTAAAAATAAAATCCTATCGTTTTTAATAAGAAGTAAAAGTGCATTTAAAAGGGTTTCATCTATTTTCCCTGAAAAAACTTTTTTCAAAGTTTCTTGCTTGGCTTGTTTAGTAACCCTAGGAGAAACAAAAAATTCCCAAATACTTTTCTCTGAAGAAAGCAAATTATAAATTTCTTTAAGATCTTGCTCAAAGATATCTACTTGTTTTTTTTCTAAAGCAATTTCTAAAAGTGCCTTAGCATAAGATTTTGCTATACTTGAACTCACCATAAGCTCACACTTTTACTTTTTTTAAATTTTCAATTTCAGTTCTTATGAAATTTGCGTGATCTTCTGCTTTCAATTGTTTTTCTAAAATTTTAGAAGCAATAGAAACAGAAAGCTCTACTACATTTTGTTGAATGTCTTGTAGAGCTTTAAGGCGGGAGAGTTCAATATCTTTAGCTGCCTGCTCCTTGATCTTCTCGATCTCCAGATTGGCTTCTTGAATCATTTTGTTTTTAAGATTAGAAGCATCTGATTTGGCTTCATTTACAATAGCAATAGCTTCTTCTTGTGCATGGGCGATCTTACTTTTATATTCAGCTAAAAGAGTTTCTGCTTCTTCCTTTAGTTTTTGAGCTTTTTCAATATCCCCGTGGATCTTCTCTGCTCTAGAATCTAAAGCTTCGAGAATTGGATTCCATGCAAAGGTTTTTAAAATAAAAACAACTATTAAAAAAGTAAGAACTGTCCATACTAATAAGCCTGGATTGACATTTAAAAGATTTAAACCTGCCGCCAAGTGAATCAAGTTTCTACCTCTTGTAAATTATTTAGGTTGTTCAACTGCTGAGTGGGCTGACTTAGCTTTTATGTAGTCTGCAAAGTTGTCCCCAATTTTTCCATTAGCAAGAATCATAATCACAAGGGCAAATAAAGTTGCACCTTCAATTAAAGCAGCTGAAATAATCATAGCTGTTTGAATTTTTCCACTTGCTTCTGGTTGACGACTAATGCCTTCTACAGCTTGTCCCCCAATTCTTGCAATTCCTAAACCTGCTCCTAGGATAGCTAATCCCGCCCCTAGACCTACACCAATGTAACCTAAACCTATATCCATAATCAACTCCTATAAATATAATACTAATTAAAAATTAGTGCCTATGCATACTAGAACCCACAAATAAAGAGGTCAAAAGAGTAAATACGTATGCTTGTAAAAAAGCTACAAATATTTCTAAAAGATAAATAGCTACAGAGCCAAAAATAGAAAGTGGAGCTACTAAATAGCTTTGAAATTGAAAAATAAAGCCTAAAAGAGAAAGTATAATTACGTGTCCAGCTGTCATATTAGCTAAAAGACGAATGGCTAAAGCAAAAGACTTAGCAATAGGTGAAATGATAAACTCTAAAGGAAAAAGAAGAATATATAGAACTACAGGAACTCCATTAGGCACAGAATAAATAGGAAAAAGCGGTCCTTGATAGATAAAACCCGTAGCATAAATTAAAATGAGAGTAATCCCAGCTAGTGCAGCTGTAACAGATACATCTCCTGTAACCGTAATACCACTCCAAATTTCCCCTAAAATAGAATGCTCACTAGAAGAAAATAAACCGATAATCTCACCAACGGGCGGGATAAGTCCAAATAAATTGCAAAATAATATAAAGAAAAACAATGAAAATAAATATCCATAGTATCCATGCCCATGCCCATGCATATTAGCTTCAATCACATCGTCACGTAAAAACTCTAAAAAGGCTTCTACTGCTCCTGCGCCTCTAGACTGAACTCTGTAAGGATTAGAAGAAATTTTTCTTGCAATTGGAATAAATGTAATTAAAAGAAAAAAGCTTACTATCCACATCATAAGCACACGTTTGGTGATATGCATTTCAAAAGCATCTACATAGTGAAACTTTTTTCCTGTAGTATGATCTAAAAATATAGCCTCATGACTTGGATTAAACTTAGGATCTCCTTCAAAAACTTTGCTTCCACCTATAGCAAGTGGAAAAACAGGATGATCAATCAAATGGTGCTCAATGACTTCCCCTACGTTAAATGGTTTGTCTGTACCATGACTTCCAGCAAAAAGAGGTAAAGAAGTTAAAAAAGCAAAGATAAGTGTAATAATTCTATACATTTCTCTGTCTCGTATAGTAAAAAAGCAGTTATTACCAATGTTTTAAGTTTCATATAATAAGCAACTAAAAAAGTTATAAAAAAGCATTTTTCTGTAACAAAAAACTCTCCAAAATTAGTTGAATAAAAATTTAAAATCTTTATCACTTAAAAAAAAAGTAATTCGTTTTCCTTTAAAAACAAAACTTTTTAAACACTTTAAACGTATTAAAGTATAGTTAAATATTTTAATGAACTAATATTTCTTTCTTTTAGTTTTCTAATTTTTTTAAAAAAAGAGTTAGATAGAAAAAATAAAGCAGGGGTAAATATAGTTCTTGATTTTTAACTAAAAACTTATAAATTAACTTCTAAAAGACTCCAAGTACAGAAAACATTTTTCTACCTTTTATTTCACTCACATATAGAAACTTTCTTGTTTTTTAATAAACCACAAGTAAAAAAATTTACTTTATTATTTCAAAATGCAAGCAAGTATCTCAAAGTTAGATGTAGGAATTTTTATTTTTAAAAATACTTGAACAAAAATTTCTCTTGAAGTTTAAGTAAAGTTTTATCTTATTGTATAGAAATTATCATAAAAAAGGAAGATTTATATGGCAGAAAAATTAACTCTCAAAATTGGAGACAAAGAATACGAACTACCAGTAGTCGAAGGCTCTGAAGGAGAAAAAGCTATTGATATTACCAAGCTTAGAGCTCAAACAGGCTACATTACTTTAGACACGGGATATTTAAATACTGGAGCCTGCACTAGTAGTATCACATTTTTAGATGGAGAACAAGGAATTCTCAGATACAGAGGTTTTCCTATTGAGCAGTTAGCAGAAAAGTCTACATTTACAGAAGTGGCTTATCTTTTGATCTATGGAAATTTACCGAGTGCGAGTGAACTCAAAGAATGGGAAAATTTATTGACAAGACATACTATGATCCATGAGGATTTAAAACGTCTTTTTAATGGATTTCCCAAAGATGGACACCCCATGGCTATTCTTTCTTGTCTGATAGCATCTTTATCTACATACTATCAAGATTCTTACGATCCTCTAAATCCTGAACATAGAAAAATTTCCATGGTTCGTCTAATTGCAAAATTTCCAACCTTAGCAGCTTTTGCTTATAAAAAATCCATTGGACAACCTGCAGTTCACCCACTTAACCATTTAGATTACTGCTCAAACTTCTTAAACATGATGTTTGCTGTACCTGCAGAAGAGTATAAAGTTGATCCCGAACATGCTAAAGCTTTAAATCTCTTACTTATTTTACATGCTGATCACGAACAAAACTGTTCTACTTCTACAGTTCGTCTAGTAGGCTCTAGTTTGACAAATATCTATGCAGTTATTTCAGCTGGAATTTGTGCTTTGTGGGGACCTCGACATGGAGGAGCAAACCAAGAAGTTTTAGAGATGTTACAAGAAATTTACACAAGTGGGATGAGTGTAAAAGAAGTAATAGCTAAAGCAAAAGATAAAAACTCTAACTTCCGCCTCAGTGGGTTTGGGCATAGGGTATATAAAAATTTTGATCCTAGGGCTAAAATTATCAAAAAAGCCTGTGATTCCGTTTTAGGAAAGTTAGGTATCAAAGATCCTCTCTTAGATATTGCCAAAGAATTAGAAGAAGCAGCTTTAAGTGACTCTTATTTTGTAGAACGAAAACTTTATCCAAATGTAGATTTTTATAGTGGTATCATCTATCGAGCTTTAGGAATTCCTACAAACATGTTTACAGTTATGTTTAGTATGGGAAGGCTTCCTGGCTGGATTGCACAGTGGAAAGAAATGATTGAAGATCCAAACATGAAGATAGGTAGACCTAGACAAATTTATACAGGACCTACCTTAAGAGATTATGATGCCTTTAAAAAACTAAATTAATTTTGCTTAAAGATGAGCTTGGATTTTTCAAGTTCATCTTAACTCTTTCATATACTTTGCAGTGAAAAAAAAATTTATACAAGTTTGCTTTCCTGATTCCATTTTAACTCCTATCCGTAAGGGACATCCTTGGGGTTTTTCTAAAAAATTTTCACCTTTTTTGAAAGAACTAAAACCAGGTTCATGGATTCAAATTCAAAATTCCCACAAAAAAACTATAGGCTATGGAATTTATACTCCAGGGGAATTATCTATACTTAAGATTTTTTGGCATGGAGAAGATTTTGACTTGAAGCTCTTATTACAAAGATTACATTCTCGTTTAAGTTTGAGAGAACCACTGTGGAAAATTACAAACAGCATTCGACTCATACATGGAGAAAATGACTACATTCCCGGTATTACAATAGACTTTCACGAAAAAGTTTTAGTTACAAGAGTGTATTCTCCTTACTTAATTTCCATAGCCAGGTTTTTACAACGTTATGTGATTCAATTTCTTTCAAGTAAATTAGACCCTTCTAGTCTTTCTTGCTATCTTCAAATTCCTAATCGAATTTCAGGAAATTGGAACTATAAAAAAAAATTTCAAGTTTGGAGAGGAAAATTATTTAGTAAACTAAAAATTTACCAAGATGAGATAGACTATCTTATCAATCCTACTTTTCAAAAAGGTGGCATTTACAACGATATACGTAATCTTAGAACTTATCTTTTAGAAAACAAAGAAAAACTTACAGGGAAAGTAGCCTTAAATCTCTTTTCTAATAATGGATTTTTATCTAAAGTATTAGAAAAAATTGGCTACAGTGAAATTGATTCTTTAGAGTATAATTCTAATTTAATTGAAAATGCAAAAGAAAACTTAAATCCCAAAATTCATAATATAGTCCAATTAGATATATTTAAAAATCTATCTAGTTTTTTAGAATTAAATAAAAAAATATATGATTTAATTATAATAGATCCCCCAAGCTTAACCTCTAAACAAAAAGATAAGCCCAAAGCTCGAGAAATTTATCAAAAATTAATTTCTTTTTGTCTACCTTATCTAAAAGAAAATGGATTTCTCATCTTATGTTCTTGTTCAAATCGAATTCATCCTCAAGACTTTGAAAGAATTAGTTTAGAAACTTTTAAAAAAAATATGGTATATGTCAAACTTATAGAAAAGCTAAAACCAGAGTTAGATCATCCCACTATACAAGAATTTCCTGAAGGAAATTACTTTAAAGTTTTTATTTACAAAAAAGGGCAGAAAATTTGAAAAATAAATATATTCTATTAGATTCAGGTGATTTTCAAAAATTAGAACTAATAGATGGTTACAAAATTATTCGACCTTCTTTAAATTCTCCCTATCCCAAGACAAATCCTAAACTTTGGCAGGAAGTAGATGCTGTTTACACCAAAAACGATAGAGGAAGTGGAGACTGGCAGTTCTTTAAAAAAATTCCAGAAAATTTATATTTACACTTAAATCCTAAAATTACTTGTAAAGTAAAGTTTACTCCATTTGGACATTTAGGGATATTCCCAGAGCAAACAACAAATTGGCAACTACTCCTCAAACTAGGTAAACAAAACCCAAACTTAGAAGTCTTAAATTTATTTGCTTATTCAGGAATTTCTACTTTATATTGCTTAAAAGCAAATATGAGTGTATGTCATGTAGATGCTTCTAAGGGCATGGTGGAATGGGCAAGAGAAAATGCTGAACTTTCTAGTTTAAGTGATAAAAAAGTGAGATGGATTGTAGATGACGTTATAAAATTTGTAAAAAGAGAAATTAAAAGAGGTAAAAAATATAATGGCTTTATTTTAGATCCACCCACTTTTGGAAGAGGAGCTAAAGGAGAAGTTTGGAAAATTGAAGAAGGACTTATTCCTCTCATACAAAGCACAATGGAACTTTGTAATTTTAAACCTCAATTTGTTTTCCTATCCTGCCATACTTCGGGATTTAGTGCAAATGTAATTGAAAGGATTTTACAAAGCTTTATTCAACAAAAAGGAAGATATCAATCGGGGGAACTATTTATTTTAGAGCAGTCAGGTAAAAAACTTTCTGGAGGATTTTATACAAATTTTTTAGCAGAAGATTTACAGCTTACACTTGAATAAACTTTGCATCTCCCCAAAGTTTCTCTAAATCATAAAATCTACGTTTATCTTCTGTCATAATGTGAACAATAATTTCTCCTAAGTCTAAAAGAATCCAGCCATTATCTTGGGCTTTTTTTTCTTGGTTACCTCTACCACCTAATTTTAGTTCTTTTAGTTTTTTTTCTAAATCTCGAGCAATAGCCCTAGCTTGAACGTGACTTTCTACAGTGCAAATAACAAAAATACTCAAATAAGAATGAATATCTTCTAAATCTAATATACAAATATCTTTAGATTTCTTTTCTTCTAAAACTTTTATAATTGTTTTTAATGTACTTTTTTGATCTTTAGATTTTACAGCTTTCTTTTTAGATATTTTTTTACTTGTGGTTTTTGGTTTCAAAATCTTCTCCTAACAATACAGTAGTATCTAAACCTAATTCTTTATCAATAATATGATATACATTAGTAATTTCTAAAGTTTTAGCAATCTTATAGGTAATTTCTGGATTACCTGAACGATCAATAACTATGCTTTTACTTTCTGTAGGATTCCATCCATTTCCCACAGAAAGCACTTTAAAACCTTTTTCGTTTAAAATTGATTTGACTTTTCTAGCTAAACCATTTTTATCAGTAGAGTTTAAGACTTCTGTTCTAGCTAATTCTCCATAACCATAATCCCCCGAGTTTAAAAAACGTACTAATTTCTCAAATGCAAGTTTAGCTGATTCATTTTTAGCAAGTAACTTAGTTTGTTTAGAAGCTGAGTCAACTATCACTTCTACTGGAAGTTCAGAAGTAGAAATAAGTATATGATTTTTTAGAATATACTGATATAAGGCATATAGGTCTTGTGGACTTAACGTAGAGTGAAAAGCCGAAGCAAAAAAATAAACCCATTCTTTTTTTAACTCCCCTATAGATTTCAAGCGATCATAGAGAGATAAAAAAATACTTTGTTGTAAATTTTGTCTATCTATATAAGTATCTAAAATCTCACCTTCTTGTAAACTAAGAAAATCTACTACTTCCTCTCCAAACATTAAGTTTTCTCCAAGATTTCTTTTGTAAGTTTCACTTTTAAGAGGAAGAGTAGGATCAATATAAAAGTTTACTCCACCTAAAAGATCAATAATTTTAGAAAAATCTTTTTGAGAAATCCAAAGGGAATAATTTATTTTTAAATTCGTAATTGACTCCAAGTAAGGTATAAGGTATAAATTTGCTTTTTCACCTAAGTTTTCTAAAGTAGATTCTTTAAGTGTAGTTAGAGGGTTGATATAAAACAATCCTAATTTTTTTTGTTCAGGCAAGAGAAATCCAAATACACAATAAATAAGTTTTTGTTCTTCTGAAATTCCTGTTAGTAAAAAAGTTATTGTATTACTTTGATTTAACTTAGTTTCTAAGGTCTTAGATGAATCTTTAGAACAAGATACCAAAAAAAGAAAAAAATAAATAACTATACTAATTTTTCTAATCACAAACTCCTTCTTTTTAAGAAAATTGAAAATATTCTCATACCTTCTATATCTTGAAATTTTTCTTTTTTTTTGTCAAACTATTTTCAGTTTTAGAGTGCAGAATTCTACTTTCTTTGAAAATTGGAAAATATGAGTTCTCAAGCTGAAAAGATTTTTAAACGAAGGGATTTAGAAAAATTTTTTCCAAG
>Ga0308414_1003395_pt1 | contig 10162 bp, 9 predicted proteins | sample HotsprSampleOS50_FD_205667 | JGI IMG/M metagenome (GOLD analysis project Ga0308414, IMG submission 205667) | Hot spring phototrophic mat microbial communities from Octopus Spring, Yellowstone National Park, Wyoming, United States - 20090730_OS50 ...
ATGACCGATGCGCCCGCACAACACATTTAGGCACTACATTTTCGGCCCGTCTCCGCGTTTCGCGCTGCAAGTGACTGATCCGCCTGGCCTGCGGCTCCGCAGGGGCGCTGAAACTGTCGAAAATGAGCCAAAGCGTGCGCGCGAAGCGGATGGTCGACGTGCGCCGCGGCGGTGAAGGGATCGTCGCCAGCGGACGCAGCATCGAAGCCGGCGTTGCGCCCCCATGCGGAGGCGCACGGCGGCAAAGCCAAGGCAGCCAAAGTCGTGACGCGCGAACGACTCGTCGACGGCCTCGCGGGGGACCGGTAGCAGCGCAGCGAATGGGACCCAGCGCGCCGCTGGCGGGCTGACCGCTCGCTGCATCCCGGCCGAGGCATCGCGGCCGCACCCCAGCGGGGGATACCGCAGGTCATCGCAGCGCTCGGGCACAGCGAGGTCCGGCGCCCGCGCGATCGGCGCGCGGCGCCTGCATCCACGCGTGCAACGTCTGCCCCGCTTAGGCACCGTGCGGTCAGCGTTGGTGCGACCGCCGACGGCACGAAGCCCCGCCGCGGGCCGGCGGAGATCCTCGTGCGACCGGCGGCGCCTCGCTCACGGCGTTCAGCGGAAATCGGAGTCTGACCCCGATTTTCGGTCGAAGCGGATCTCGCCGCCGACGAGGGTCAGCATGGCGCGGCCGACGAGTTCGTAGCCGCAAAACGGGGTGTTTCCGCCGCGGCTCAGCAGCGATTCGCGCGACACGGTCCAGTGCGCCTGCGGGTCGAAGATCGTCACGTCGGCCTTGGCGCCGGCGGCCAGCCTGCCGGTGGGCTCGCCGAGGATGCGCGCGGGCGCGCTGGTGACGCGGGCCAGCGCCTGCGCCAGCGGCACGCGCGCGCCCTGCGCCCACTTCAGCAGTAGCGGCAGCAGCGTCTCCAGGCCGGTGGCCCCGGGCGCCGCCTCGCCGAACGGCAGCAGCTTGTCGTCCTCCGCCACTGGCGCGTGGTCGGAGCAGATCGCGTCGATGGTGCCGTCGGCGAGACCCGCGACGATGGCGTCGCGGTCGCGCTGCGTGCGCAGCGGCGGGTCGAGGCGGAAGTCGGGGTCGAAGTAGCCGATGTCGACGTCGGTCAGGTGCACGTGGTGGATCGACACGTCGGCCGTCACCGGCAGTCCCTCGCGCCGCGCCTGCCGCACCGCTTCGATGCCGGCCGCACTCGACAGGCGGCACAGATGCACGCGGGCGCCGGTGTCGCGCTGCATCTCGAAGATCGTGTGCAGCGCCACCGTCTCCGCCAGCGCGGTCACCGCCGGCAGGCCGAGCCGGCCGGCCACCGCGCCGGCGCCGGCCACGCCGTCGCCGGCCAGCGTGTCCTCGACCGGGCGCAGCCACACCGGCAGGTCGAAGGTCTTGGCATAGCGCAGGATCTGCAGCAGCACGCCGTTGTCGTGCGGCAGCGCCCCGGTCTGCATGAAGGCCACGCAGCCGGCCTCGGCCAGCGTCTCGATCTCGGCCAGCACCTCGCCCTTCAGCCCGGCCGTGAGCGCCCCGAGCGGATACAGGCGCGCCCCCGCCGCCTCGCGCGAGCGTTGGCGCAGCATCCGCACCAGGCCCGGCTCGTCCAGCGGCGGGTCGGTGTCGGGCGGGCAGACCACGCCGGTGACGCCGCCGGCCAGCGCCGCCCGCATCTCGCGCTTCAGCGCCCCTTCGGCGCCCGGCTCGCGCATCCGCGCGCACAGGTCGACGAGCCCGGGCGCGACCACCAAGCCGCGGGCGTCGATCTCGCGCTCGGCGACGAAGCCCTCCGGCGCGCTGCCCAGCGCGGCGATGCGGCCGTCGGCGATGAACAGATCGGCCACCGCATCGTGGCCCGAGGCCGGGTCCACAAGCCGGCCGTTGCGGATCGCCAGTTTCATCTTGCCCCCTTCGCCCTTCGGGCTGTCCCCCCGAGGGGGAGCCGAGCGCACTCAGACCGCCGGGCGCTCATTGCATCCTCTGCGACGAGGCGGCGATCGACAGCACCGCCATCCGTACCGCGATGCCGAAGGTCACCTGCGGCAGGATCACGCTCTGCGTGCCGTCGGCCACCCGCGAGTCGATCTCGACGCCGCGGTTCATCGGCCCGGGATGCATCACGATCGCGTCCGGCTTGGCCAGCCGCAGCCGCTCCGGCGTCAGGCCGTAGTTGCGGAAGTACTCCTGCGCGGAAGGCAGCAGCGCCCCCCGCATGCGCTCGTTCTGCAGGCGCAGCATGATGATCACGTCGGCGCCGCGGATGCCCTCTTCCAGCCGGGTGAACACGCGCACGCCCATGCTTTCGAGGCCGTCGGGCAGCAGCGTCAGCGGCCCCACCGCGCGCACCTCGGGCACGCCGAGCGTCGTGAGGACGTGGATGTCGGAACGCGCCACCCGCGAGTGCAGGATGTCGCCGACCACCGCCACCGTGAGCTGGCTGAAGTCGCGCTTGTAGTGGCGGATGGTGTAGGCGTCGAGCAGGCCCTGCGTGGGGTGCGCGTGGCGGCCGTCGCCGGCGTTGATCACGTGCACGTGCGGCGCCACGTGGCGCGCGATCAGGTGCGGCGCCCCGGCGGCGGCGTGGCGGACGACGAACATGTCGGCCTGCATCGCCGTCAGGTTGTTGATGGTGTCGAGCAGGCTCTCGCCCTTGGCGGTGCTGGAGCGCTGGATGTCGAGGTTGAAGACGTCGGCCGACAGCCTGCGCGCCGCGATTTCGAAGGTGGTGCGGGTGCGGGTGCTGTTCTCGAAGAACAGGTTGAACACCGAGCGGCCGCGCAGCAGCGGCACGTTCTTGACTTCCCGCTCGGCGACGTTGATGAAGCCGTCGGCGGTGGCGAGGATGCGCTCGACGATCGCCCGCGGCAGCCCGTCGAGGCTCAGCAGGTGGTGCAGCTCGCCGTTGCGGTTCAGCTGCGGGTTGCGGCCGAACTCAGGCATCGCGCCGGCTCTCCAGCGTCAGGTGGAAGCGGCCGTCGTCGTCGCGGGTCAGCACGACGCTGATCTCCGGCGGCACCTCGATCGTCCGCCCGACCACGGTGGGCGCGATCGGCAGCTCGCGGCCGCCGCGGTCGATCAGCACCGCCAGGTCGATGCGCGCCGGCCGGCCGTAGTCGAACAGCTCGTTCATCGCCGCCCGCACCGTGCGGCCGGTGTTGAGCACGTCGTCGACCAGCACGATGTCGGCGCCCTGCACGTCGAAGGCGATCGCCGACGGCTTCACGCTCGGCTTCAGACCGGTGCGCGAGAAGTCGTCGCGATAGAAGCTGATGTCGAGGATGCCCACCGGCGGCCCGACGTGCAGGTCGGCGCGCAGCCGCTCGGCGATCAAGACGCCGCCGGTGTGCACGCCGACCAGGCGCACGTCGCGGCCGACCACTTCCTCGCGCAGGCGGGCAAGCAGGCTGCGGTAGATGGCCTCGGCGTCCAGTTCGATCATCGCCGCGCCGCCTCGTCGAACCACTGCTGCAGGATCACCGCCGCCGCCTCGTCGTCGCGGCCGCCGGGCGCGGCCGCCGACGAGTAGCGTTCGTCGACGCGCGCCACCGGCAGCCGGAAGCGGCCTTCCAGCTGGCGCGCGAAGCGCTCGCAGCGGGCGGTCAGTTCGTGCGCGGCGCCGTCCGGGTGGCGCGGGATGCCGACCACCAGCCGCGCCGGCTGCCAGGCGGCCACCAGCTCGCCGAGGCGCCGCCAGCGCACCGCGCCGACGTCGGCGATCACCGCCAGCGGCCGCGCCTGCCGCGTCACGCTATTGCCGACCGCGACACCGACGCGCCCGGTGCCGAAATCGAAACCGAGCACCAGTTCTTCGCGCAGGGCGCGGCAGGGGCTGACGGCGGCGGCGCTGCGCAGGGACGTGGCTGCCTCAGGCATGCCCGGCCTGCGCCGACAGGTACGACGGATCGATGCCGAGCAGCCGGAAGGCGGCCGCCTGTCGCTCCTGCGCCGGCGTGTCGAAGATGATCTCGGCCCTGGCGTCGACCGTCAGCCAGGCGTTGGCCGAGACCTCGGACTCCAGCTGCCCGGCGCCCCAGCCGGAGTAGCCGAGCGTGACCAGCAGCTTCCTCGGGCCGGTGCCACCTGCAACCGCCTCCAGCACGTCCTTCGAGGTGGTCAGCGCGATGTCGTCGGCCACCGGCAGCGACGAGCTGTAGTTGCCGGCCGGCACGTGCAGCACGAAGCCGCGCTCGGTCTGCACCGGCCCGCCGTAGTAGACGGGCGCGTTCTTCCACGGCGCGATCTCGAGCTTCAGGTCGATGCGGTCGAACAGGGCGGCCAACGTCAGCTCGGTCGGCCGGTTGATGACCAGGCCGAGCGCGCCCTTGTCGGTGTGCTCGCAGATGTAGACGACCGAGCCGGCGAAGTTCGGGTCCATCATCGCCGGCATCGCGATGAGGAACTTGTGCGTCAGGTCCACGGCTTCGCGGTGGTCGGGAATCGTTTCTAACCATTGTAAGCTCAGCGCCCCGACGGCAGCGGCAGCAGATGGACTCGGCGCTGATGTGGTTCCGCCGCGATCTGCGGCTCGACGACAACGCGGCGCTGCATCACGCGCTGAAGGGCGCGCGCCGCGTCTACTGCGCCTTCGTCTTCGACCGCGGCATCCTCGACGAACTGCTCGCGGAGGGCCTGCGGCAGGATCGCCGCGTCGACTTCATCCACCGCAGCCTGCGCGAACTGGACGCCGAGCTGCGCGCCCTGGGCGGCGCGCTGATCGTCCGCCACGGCTTCGCCGCCGACGAGATCGTGCGGCTGGCCGAGGAACTGCGCGTCGAGGCGGTGTTCGCCAACCGCGACTACGAGCCCTACGCGGTCGAGCGCGACGCGACCGTCGCGGCGCAATTGTCGGCCGCTGGCCGCCGCCTGCACACCTTCAAGGACCAGGTGATCTTCGAGCGCGACGAGGTGATGACCGGCGCCGGCCGGCCGTTTTCGGTCTTCACGCCGTACAGGAATGCCTGGCTGAAGGCGCTCACGCCCTTTCATCTGCGCAGCTACGCGGTGCGGCGGTACGCCTCGGCGCTCGCCCCGCCTCCGCAGCCGGTAGCGCTGCCGGCGCTGGAAGCGATCGGCTTTGCGCCCACCGACCTCGACGAGCTGAAGATCGCCACCGGCGCCAGCGGCGGCCGGCGGCTGTTCGAGGAGTTCAAGACCCGCATCGACCGCTACGCGCAGGCACGCGACTACCCCGCGCTGCGCGGACCGTCGTACCTGTCGGTGCACCTGCGCTTCGGCACCGTGTCGATCCGCGAACTGGCCCGCTTCGCGCACGAGCGCGCCGCCGGGTCGCCGGGCGCGGCGACGTGGCTCGCGGAGCTGATCTGGCGCGATTTTTACCAGCAGATCCTTCACCACCACCCGCAGGTGGTGACGCGGTCGTTCAAGCCGGAGTACGACCGCATCCGCTGGGACGAGGCGCCGGAACTGTTCGCCGCCTGGTGCGAGGGCCGCACCGGTTATCCGCTGGTCGACGCGGCGATGGCGCAGATCAACCGCACCGGCTATATGCACAACCGCCTGCGCATGGTCGCCGCAAGCTTTCTGACCAAGGACCTCGGCATCGACTGGCGGCGCGGCGAGCGCTACTTCGCGCGGCGGCTGATCGACTACGACCTCGCCGCCAACAACGGCGGCTGGCAGTGGGCCGCCTCCACCGGCTGCGACGCGCAGCCGTACTTTCGCATCTTCAACCCGGTGGCGCAGAGCGAGAAGTTCGACCCCGAAGGCAAATTCATCCGCCGCTACCTGCCGCAACTGGCGCGGCTGTCGGCGCAGGAGATCCACGCCCCCTGGCGGCTGCCGCCGCTGCGCCAGCGTGAGGCGGGCTGCGTGATCGGCGCCGACTATCCCGCGCCGGTGGTCGACCACGCGCAGGCCCGCAGCCGCACGCTCGCCCGCTACGCGGTGGTCAAGTCGCGCTGACTGGCGCGATGCCAACAAAAAGGCCCGCCGAAGCGGGCCTTTGAGATGCCGCGGCAGAGGCGCAAACGCGTTGCCGCCATGGCCGACCGCGAGCGGAACCGGAAGGCACCGCCCGCGGCGGACGACGGACTTACATGTCCATGCCCATGCCGCCCATGCCGCCCATGCCGGCGCCGGCGCCACCCTTGTCGGCCTTCTCTTCGACCAATTCGGCGACCATCGCGTCGGTGGTGAGCATCAGGCCGGCCACCGAGGCCGCGTTTTGCAGCGCGGTGCGGGTGACCTTGGTCGGGTCGAGCACGCCCATTTCGACCAGGTCGCCGTATTCGCCGGTCTGGGCATTGAAGCCGTAGTTGCCCTTGCCCTCGGCGACCTTGTTGACGACCACGCTCGGCTCGAAACCGCTATTGGCGACGATCTGGCGCAGCGGCTCTTCCATCGCCCGCAGCACGATCTTGATGCCGGCGTCCTGGTCCGCATTGTCGCCCTTCAGCTTGGCGATGGCCTGCTTGGCGCGGATCAGCGCCACGCCGCCACCGGCGACGATGCCTTCCTCGACCGCAGCACGGGTCGCGTGCAGCGCGTCCTCGACGCGGGCCTTCTTCTCCTTCATCTCGACTTCGGTCGCCGCCCCGACCTTGATCAGCGCCACGCCGCCGGCCAGCTTGGCCACGCGCTCCTGCAGCTTCTCCTTGTCGTAGTCGGAGGTGGCTTCCTCGATCTGGGTGCGGATCGCCTTGACGCGGGCCTCGATCGCCTTGGCATCGCCGGCGCCGTCGATGATCGTCGTGTCTTCCTTGGCGATCTCGACGCGCTTGGCCTGGCCGAGGTCGTTCAGGCTCGCCTTCTCCAGCGTCATGCCGGTTTCCTCGGCGATGACCGTGCCGCCGGTGAGGATGGCGATGTCCTCCAGCATGGCCTTGCGGCGGTCGCCGAAGCCCGGGGCCTTGACGGCGCAGGTCTTCAGGATGCCGCGGATGCTGTTGACCACCAGGGTGGCCAGCGCCTCGCCCTCGACTTCCTCGGCGATGATCAGCAGCGGCCGGCCGGCCTTGGCCACCTGCTCGAGGATCGGCAGCAGGTCACGGATGTTGCTGATCTTCTTGTCGTGCAGCAGAACGTAGGGGTTCTCCAGCACGCAGATCTGCTTGTCGGGGTTGTTGATGAAATAGGGCGACAGGTAGCCGCGGTCGAACTGCATGCCCTCGACGATCTCGAGCTCGTTGTTCAGGCTCTTGCCGTCCTCGACCGTGATGACGCCTTCCTTGCCGACCTTGTCCATCGCGTCGGCGATGATCTTGCCGATCTCCTGGTCCTGGTTGGCGGAAATGGCGCCGACCTGGGCGATCTCCTTGCTCGTCGTCGTCGGCTTGCTGATCTTCTTCAGCTCCTCGACGGCGGCGACCACGGCCTTGTCGATGCCGCGCTTCAGATCCATCGGGTTCATGCCGGCGGCGACGTACTTCATGCCTTCGGCGACGATCGACTGCGCCAGTACGGTGGCGGTGGTGGTGCCGTCACCGGCGGCATCCGAGGTCTTGGAGGCGACCTCCTTGACCATCTGCGCCCCCATGTTCTCGAACTTGTCCTTCAGTTCGATCTCCTTGGCGACCGACACGCCGTCCTTGGTGACGGTGGGGGCGCCGAAGCTGCGCTCGAGCACGACGTTGCGGCCCTTGGGGCCGAGGGTCACCTTGACCGCGTTGGCCAGGATGTTGACGCCGCGAACCATCTTGTGGCGCGCGTCGTCGCCGAAGAAAACTTGCTTGGCAGGCATAGGTGGAAACTCCGGTTACGAAAAGGGTTGAACGAAGCGGGTGCGGACGGTCAGGCGATCACGCCCATCAGGTCTTCCTCGCGCATGACCAGCAGTTCCTCGCCCTCGACCTTGACGGTCTGGCCGGCGTACTTGCCGAACAGAACCCGGTCGCCGACCTTGACGTCGAGCGGGATGATCTTGCCGTTCTCGTCGCGCTTGCCCGGGCCGACGGCGATGATCTCGCCCTGATCCGGCTTCTCGGCCGCGGTGTCGGGAATCACGATCCCGGAAGCCGTCTTCCGCTCCTGGTCCAGACGCTTGACGATCACGCGGTCGTGCAACGGACGAATCTTCATAAAGTCTCCTATCTGCAGACAAAAATCCTGAAAACTCAGGAACCGGAACGAGAGTGGATACTGACTTTGCGGCCCCGCAGCGCCAGCGCCGTGGTGCCCGCGGGAGGGGTGCCGCCGATTGCTAGCACTCCTCCTACGCGAGTGCTAATCATAAGGGCAGCCCTTTGCCGCTTCAAGTCGGCCGCGTCTCCGGGAGGATCCCAAGCTGCCGCCCAGGTCCTCGGCGAGGCCGCCAGCCCGCAGACCGGGGGCCCGGCGCTGGGCTGTGTCAAGCCCGATTCACGCCGGCGACGCGAAACCGGTCGAGGTTGCCGCTGCTGGTCATTCATCGCGAGGGACTAATCCGGCCGGCGGCTTTCGGCTGTGCAGCGATTCCGGCACCCTTGGGCGACTCGACCGTTCCGGCAACCGGGCGATGACCTTTTGGCAGTCGGACGCGGCGCAAGAACGGGAACTCTCATCGTGTCGTTCTTCGGCAACTTTGGCAGCAAGAGCACATTTGCGCGCACCCTCTCCCGGGGCAGCGGCTTCATCCACTCCGTGCTCAGCTTCACCCGGCTGGAGGTGCCGGCGCTGGAGTACTTCGAAACGGCGGTGGCCTTCGCGCCCGAAACGGATCCGATCACCGCGCACAAGGAACTGGCCGAGGTCTTTGGCCATAAGGCTGGCGAAGGCGAGTTCCTGTTTCGCGCCGACAGTTCGATCGCCGGCCGTTATTGGGTGCATTCCGCGGTGCCGTGGGCGCGCCGGCCGAGCAGCGCGGTGAGCGCGCTGGAACCGAAGCGGGTGGTCATCCAACTCGCCGAGGGGCTGATGTACCGGTTTACGGTCCAGGTCTGCGCCGGCCGCGCCAGCCTCAAAGGCCATGAAAAGGTCGTCGAGCCTTACAACAGCAGCGACGATGTCGAGGCCTGGCTGCGGGCCAACGCGCCCCGCTACGGTTTCACGCCGCTGATGCTCGACGTGTCGATGCGGGCGCTGCGTTTTGGCCATGGCGATCGCAGAGTGCGCATCGACTACGCGCAGATCGAGGGCGCCCTCGAAGTGGCCGAGCCGGAGCAGTTCAAGCAGCGCCTCGTGCAAGGCTTCGGTCACCACCGCCGCGCCGGCCTCGGGCTGATGCAGCTCGTGGCCTGACCAGGCGGGTCAAGGTCGCTGCGCGAGGCTGCGGCGGGTGGCGAGCCCAAGCCCGTCGGCTGCCCGCGTCGAATCGCGGGCGTGGGCAGGTCCGGCGCCGTCCGCGTTTCGCGCTCCCCCGGCAGGCCAGCGCTTGCCCCGGCGAACCGTCGCCCGGCGGGCGCGCGCGGCCGCGCGGCCTCTCTGGCGGCCTACGGCGTTTCCGTCGCCCTGCCGCTGAAGCATCGCCCGGCAGCCAAGTCGCTGCGCCGGCTGATCCTGGCGCGGCTCTGCCGCCCGCCGTCCGCCCCGCCAGCACGCCGCCACGCCGCCCCACCAGTTTCGCCCGTCATGGCTTAAGCAGCTCGCCGCCCCCGCTCCGCCAAGGGACCACGCGGTTACCCGCAGCCCCCAAAGTGTGGCGGCACGGCCCGGAGCCACCGCCCACACCGTCGATCCGCCGGCCGCCCCGACCGCCGAGTACCCCGCTTGCGTTTGCGGCTCTTCGCCCCGATATCGCCGCTAGGAGGTAACCCATGCTGGACAAGACGAATACGAACTTCGCCCGCGACGTCATCGAGGCGTCGCGCCAGACCCCGGTGCTGGTGGACTTCTGGGCGCCGTGGTGCGGCCCCTGCCGGGCGCTGGCGCCGCTGCTGGCCAGGCTGGAAGAGGAATACGGGCCGCGGCTGCGTATCGTCAAGGTCAACGTCGACGAGAACCAGGAGCTGGCGGTGCGCTACGGCGCCCGCAGCATCCCGTTCGTGGTCGCCTTCGTCGACGGGCAGCCGGTCGACTCCTTCGTCGGCGCGCTGCCGCTGGAGGAGTTGCGGCGCTTTGTAGCCCGTCTGCTGCCCGATCCGGCGGAGATCGAGCGCCGCAAGGCCAGGCAGCTGCTCGCCCGCGGCGACGTCGAAGGCGCGGCGACCGCGCTGCGCGCCGCCATCGCGCTCGACCCGGCCCGCGACGCCGCCAAGCTGGACCTGGTTCAGCTGTTGCTCGAGCAAACCCCGG
>Ga0308414_1003398_pt1 | contig 10158 bp, 5 predicted proteins | sample HotsprSampleOS50_FD_205667 | JGI IMG/M metagenome (GOLD analysis project Ga0308414, IMG submission 205667) | Hot spring phototrophic mat microbial communities from Octopus Spring, Yellowstone National Park, Wyoming, United States - 20090730_OS50 ...
GCGGACGGGGAGACTCGAACTCCCACAGGCTTGCGCCCACTAGAACCTGAATCTAGCGTGTCTACCAATTCCACCACGTCCGCACGCGCGGTTAATTTACCCGAAATGCGTATGGGTGTGTCAAGGGCTGGGGTAAATGCGCCAACACATCGTTTACACCCGCCCCTGCTCCCCATCCTCTACCCATACTTGAAAAAAGCAGGCGCACCTCCTGTAGAATCTCTCCGACAACGCGCACAACAGGAGGCACGCCAACGATGGAACTTACCTACAGGGAGGTATACCGCATGAACCCCATCCAAGCACGCAAGCGCATCGTCCACATCTACCAACACACCCAAAACTACTGCGAAACCGCACGAAAATGCAAAACCTCCCCGCAACTCGTGCGCAAGTGGGTTCAACGCTACCGACAATACGGCGAGCAAGGACTGCACGACCTGCCCAAAACCCCCAAACGCCAACCCAGAAAAACCGACCCCGACATAGAGCAGCGTGTGCTGCAACTCCACCAAAAAACCCACTACGGACGCCAACGCCTCGCCCGACACCTCGCCCAACACGGCATTCACCTCTCCCCCAACACCATCCGACACATCCTCCGACGCCACGCACCAGCAACCAGCCGTCCCCGCAAACAGCGCCGTCGCTTCTATCCTGCGCACTGGGCGTGGGAGAACCACGAGCCGTTTACGCTCATTCAAGCCGATGTCAAAGACATCTACGACAAGGGCACGCTCGGCGCCGAACGCTGGGATCACCTGCGCAAGCGTCGCTTGCCGCGCTACCAGTGGACTTTCCTTGAGAGCCGCACGCGCCTGCGCCTTTTAGCGTTCAGCCGTGAGATGTCTACGCTGCACGGGATGGCGTTTGTGAGTTTAGCCGTCAGTTGGCTGCGGTTGTGCGGGGTACAGACCGAGATGACCCTCCAGACCGACTGGGGCGAGGAATGGGGCGGGTCGAACCCTGACAAAATCGCTCGCTTAGAGGCAGAGTATCTGCGTCCGTTGGGGGCGCGGTTGGGGCGCATTCCGTTAGGTCGGAAGGAGTATAATGGTCGTGTGGAACGCAGTCATCGGACAGACGATGAGGAGTTTTACTTGCCGTGTGTGTTGTCGTTGGAGAGTGTGGAGGCGTTTTTGGGTGCGGGTTTGGGTTGGTTGTATCACTACAACTATGTGCGTGTGCATTCTGGGTACGGGATGGCGGGTCGGACGCCGTATGGGTGCTGTGTCGCGTTGGGTTTTGAGGGTTCGGAGTATGTGGGTTTGATGCCTGTAGTGTTATTGGACGATATAGTGTTAGACTGGTCACGCGTGGGCGTTCCAGCTGTCAACGATGTGTTGACCCATTACATCGATGCCTTGAAATCCAGAAAACGCTGTTGGGTATAATAGGAGGAAGTGATTCAGGAATGACGCGAAGGCAATTCCTGTCCCAAAGTGAATCCACAAGGAGATTATGAAGAACATTACACGCACCGAACTGGTCTGGGTCGGTAAGTACGATGAGCAGGGCAACCTGCGCCCTGTGGAGCGCACCATTCTGCCCTTCCAGGTGGTGGAGACCGTCAACGAGTCGAAGGCGGATCGTGAGAAGGCGCAACGCGACCTGTTCACCTTGATGCCTCGTGACGATACTTGGCGGAACATGCTCATCTGGGGCGACAACAAGGTGGTGATGTCCTCCCTCCTGCCGCGCTTCGCAGGCAAGATTAACCTCATCTACATCGACCCACCCTTCGCCACCGGGCAAGACTTCTCCTACAAGGTGCGCATCGGTGACGAGGAATTCGTCAAAGAGCCATCCATCATCGAGGCGAAAGCCTACCGCGACACTTGGGGGCGCGGACTGGACTCCTACCTGCAGATGATGTACGACCGACTGGTGCTAATGCGCGAGTTGTTGGCGGAGGATGGATTCATCTTTGTCCATCTTGACTGGCATGTCGCACATTACATCAAAGTGTTGATGGATGAAATTTTTGGGGAATCTAATTTCAGAAACGAGATTATAGTTAGAAGAACAGCCAAACACACTATGCACCAATTTGAAACATTCGAGTCATTACAAGTCGCTCAGGACAATATTATTTTTTATTCCAAAAATCCCAAAACGAAGTTTAAACCGCCATATAGAGAAGCAAGCAGCAGACAGAAAGAGGGCTCTTGGCATGCGCTATTCAACCGCGCAGATAGACCCACCATGCGCTATCCACTGCTGGGAAAGTCGATTAGTCATGGTCAGTGGATGTGGGAAAAAGAAAGAGCATATAAAGCCGTCGAGAATTACAAAAAGTTCATAGAAAAATATTCGCATAAGATGACTCTAAAGGAATACTGGATAAGCACTGGAAGAACTCTCGAATTTGTCAGAGCTAACCCAAGCACAGGCGAACCAGAGTACTGGGTAGCACCGAAGGATGAGGTACCATGCGATACCAATTGGTTAGATATACAAGCATACTCTTTTGGACATGGATTTGCTACAGAAAAAAGTGAAACTCTGCTTGAAAGGATAATACGTATGGCATCTAAACCAGAAGATATCGTGGCGGACTTTTTCTGTGTGCGTAAGGGGACGCGGGTGTGGAAGGTCGAAGCCCCTCCTGTAGTCCCCCCCGCACGCGGGGGACAAACCAACTCCCTCCCTGCGTGCGGGGAGGGTTGGGGAGGGGGCTCGCTCATCCCCATCGAGTGCATCCAGTCCGGCGACTGGGTACTTGCCTACGATGGTCGCCCTCATCGCGTGGTGCGTACTTTCCGCCGACTCTACCGCGGCTTGATGGTTGGCATTCAGCATTCCGAAAGCCCTGCAATGCTCTGGCTCACTGCAGACCATCGTGTGCTGGCGAAGCTGCGCCCGCGTTCCCTGGGAGGACACGCAGACTGGTCAGCGACTCCGATTCCACATCTGGAGCGTCGCAAACAGCTGCGCCGCGGGATGACCCCACCCGGACGCAAACTATGGCAGGCGTTGCGGAACGAGCGGTTGGGAGTGAAGTTCCGCCGTCAGCACCCGATTGGACCCTACTTCGCGGATTTTTACAGCCGCGAGGCTCGACTTGTCGTTGAGGTCGACGGCGCAGCCGCTCACAGCGGCGAGGCGGCTGTTGCCTACGACAGGGCGCGAGACGCCTACATGCAGTCTCTGGGGTTGCGCGTATTCCGAATTCCAGCCTATGAGGTGGAACACCACTTACAGAGCGTATTGGAAGCCATCAAGATAGCCTGTGAAGAAGTGAACACTTCCGATGGAGCGGAATGGATAAAGGCGTCCGAACTGTGCGTCGGGGATACAGTATTCGTGGGGCCTGAGCGTATTGGTGTGCGCATAGAGCGTATTCAGAGGGTATTCAGCGAGGAAGAGGTCTATGACCTCGAAGTCGAAGGTGCCCACTCGTATATCACAGAGGTCTGCGTAGTGCATAACTGCGGCTCTGGCACAACGCTCGCCGTAGCGGAGAAGCTGGGACGACGCTGGATAGGGTGTGACCTCTCCAAGTGGGCAATTCAGGTTACTCGTAAACGCCTCTTACAAATCCAGGGCTGCAAACCGTTCGAGATACTCAACTTAGGCAACTATGAGCGCCACAAACTGGCGGCTAACGGTCAGTGGGGACGCTATGTGCAATTTATTCTGCAGCTCTACCGCGCCGAGCCAATTACGGGCTTCCAAACCCTGCATGGCAAGAAGGCGCGCGCTTATGTGCATGTAGGTAGTGTGGACAGCCCTATCACCATGCGCGAGATTCGCCAAACCCTCAAAGAGGCACAGGGTACTGGTGCACGCGAGGTACACTTCCTCGGCTGGGACTTCGAAATGGGCTTGCACGATTTAGTGAGCCAAGTGGGCGAGGATCACGGTGTGAAGGTGCGCCTGGTTTCCATCCCACGTGAGGCACTAGAAGTCACCAATCCCGCCCAAGAGGAGGTGCGCTTCTTTGACCTGAACTACCTGGAGTTGGAACACAAGGTCACGGGCAAAACGCTCACTATCCGACTCAAGGACTTCATCATAGCCAATCCCGAATACATCCCAGAAGAGGTGCGCCAGAAAATCACCATGTTCACCGACTACATTGACTACTGGGCGGTGGACTGGGACTATAAAGACGACACCTTCCACAACGGCTGGCAGTCTTTCCGCACACGCAAACACCCGAAGCTGGAAACCGAAGCGACCCACACCTACGAACAGCCAGACACATATAAGGTTCTCGTGAAAGTGGTGGACATCTTCGGAAACGATACAACGAAGATGGTGGAGGTGGAGGTGAAGTGAACGCTATCGCGATTCCTAACAATCTTTTGGATGTGGAAAAAGAATCACTTGAATTGTGTGTCTTTCACGACGAAAGCGGGGATTATGGTCATAGTGACTGGGTTTTTACGGGCTTACTCTGGGTAAGAGAGAAAGATATATCAGGTATCGCAGCGATTCTCCGCGATGTAAGGCAGCAAGAAAACTATTGGAAGAAAATACATCTTAATGAACTCCCGAAATCTTTTGATGGGCAATTTGGGGCAGATGCACGGGTAGCCAAAGAGTGGTTCACGAAATGGTATGGTGAAATCGCAGATAAAACATGGTTTAATGTGCTGGCGGTGCAACTAAATCATCCTAAATATGACCGTAAGCGGTTTAAGCAAGATTTTCATGCTTATAATCGATTCACTTTAATCGCTTTGAAGGCAGGGCTGGCTTGGTTCTTCAAAGACGGCGAGTATGAACATCTTAGGCTTTGGATGTATTCAGACAAAAAAACACGAAGACCAGGTGGTATTCTTGGAGACAAAGTGAATATCGATAACTTCGAGGACTACATTATGAAGAGATTAGGGCAGGAAGTGCAATCGTATAAAGGACCACCCATATCTCTTATGGCAAGACCAAAAGGTTTGAAGTTTCCGAACGACCCAAACTTAGTAATGCCAGAACATGAGTTACTCTGTCTGTGTGATTTACTTGTAGGTGCTGTGGCTGGCGCAGTCTCACCAAAGAGTAAGCGTCAAACCAAACGATGGTTTGCGAAACAGATAGCAGAACTTATGCAAGATGTTAGGAAAAAGCCTAGGAAACAGCAGATGGGGCTACATAGACGGTTCTCGGTTAGCTACTTCCCCAATGAGAGAGGTGAGTTTTATTCTAACGGCCCGATTGGCATAATCGACAAGCCTGATTGCCAACTTTGCCTTTTTGGAGGAAGCTGACATGGCGCACATCCTGCTTGACAGTAAGATTAAATCCGCTGTCGCCTCATGGCGTGAGGCAGGTTATCAGGGCGTAAGCCCTGTCACCCAGCGACTGCTGGAGTTCTGGTTTCTGGAGGAACACTGGCTGAAGGATGGAAGCTCCTTCCAGTTTTGGCGTGCGCAACGGGAAGCCATCGAAGCGCTCATCTATGTCTATGAGGTCCGTCGCTATCATAGCCTCTACAATCTCTCTCGCGGCTTTGGCGTCAGTATCTCCTTCGACCCCACTACCGATAACTGGCCCAAATACTGTTTCAAGATGGCGACTGGCTCTGGCAAGACCTTCGTAATGGCGCTTGCTATGGTCTGGCAGTATTTCAATCGCCTTTTCGGCACTCAAAACGGCTGTCGTTATACCTCCAAGTTCCTGCTCATCGCGCCGAACCTCATCGTGCTGGATCGGTTGAACGAAGCCTTTGAAGACAATGCCATCTTCCGTGACTACCCGTTCATCCCACCAGAGTGGGAGGCAGATTTTGATTTGCAGCTGGTGTATCAGAGCCAGGTTACAGTTCCCCGCACATTCGGCACGCTCTACCTGACCAATGTGCAGCAACTGTACGAGGACAAATCGAGTGAACCCGTGAATGCTATTCATGAGGCGCTCGGACCCTATGTAGTGAAGGGTCAGCCTATAAGCCGCGCGGAACTGGAGCACGCCCTGTTGCAGCATCCCGATCTGCTTGTGTTGAATGATGAGGCGCATCATGTCCATTCAGATAATCTTGAGTGGGCAAAGGCAATTGCCCGTCTCAGTGGCTCCTCTCCCTCCCTGCGTGCGGGGAGGGTTGGGGAGGGGGATGGGCAAAGGCTGGTCATGCAACTGGACTTCTCCGCCACGCCTTACACGGGCGCAGGCGACCGAAAGACTTTCTTCCCTCATATCATCTATGACTACCCGCTGGCAGCGGCAATTCGGGACGGGGTGGTTAAGCGACCAAAGATTGGCGAAATCGAACATGCAGTAGAGCCAGAGAAGAACGACTATGTCAAGCGCAACCGCCTGCAAATCGATACAGGCGTGGAGGTCTTTCGCCAATTTCAACGCGACTTGAAACATGCTGGCAAAAAGCCTGTCCTTTTTGTGATGACTGACCAAACGAGAAACGCCGACAAGGTGGGCAAGTATCTGGAAGATACGCATAAACTGACGACTCTGGTCATTCACACCGATACTGCTGGTGTCATCACCAAAAAAGACTTAGAAAGAGCGCGTGAGGCAGCTCGCTCTATCGACACCAACGAGTACGAAGCGATTGTCAGCGTGATGATGCTCAAAGAAGGATGGGATGTGAAGAATGTCTGCGTGATTGTGCCGCTGCGCTCCTACGAGTCGGCAATACTGGCGGAGCAGACTTTGGGGCGAGGGCTAAGACGTATGACCCTACCGCAAGCAGGGTGGGAAGAAAAGCTTATCGTGATTGATCATCCACGCTTTCGTGACCTGTGGAATGCAGAGATTAAAAATGAGGATTTGGATATTGAGATTACGGAAGCCCGTCGCGTGTACGAACCCGCGAATGTTGTATGCGTGGACCCGAACAAACTCCAGTACGACTTCTCCATTCCCACTCTCGCTGGGGGGATTACGCGCGATGTGCGTCGAATAGCTGACTTGGATATAGTGTCGCTGCCGAAAGGGTTATTCCGTTGGGACGAGATCGCTATACCCAGAGTGATGTACCGCGAAAAAGATTTACTCACGCAGCAGACCGAACTGGAGCGGGAACTCTCCTTCGACTACACCGACCGCTATGAGGTCTACCTCGCGAACATTACCAAGGCGATACTTGCTCGCTGCAGTGCAACTGCCCACTTCGCTGAAGTTGTTCCAAAGGTCAAGCAATATATCGAGCAATACCTTTTTGACAGATCAATCGACCTGAACGATTCGAACACGGTGCGCAAACTCAATCACTTGCAAGTTAGAGCGAAGATTCGAGATGTTTTTGCAGACGCCATCCGCAAGTTGCAAGCTGTAGAAGAGCCATGCGAGCTTGCAGAGAAATGGTGGGTGAGCCGCTGGAATGATGGCAAAGCGTTTCATACATCGGAGCCTGTTTACCCGGCAAAGAAGACCGTCTTCTCAGCAGGAGAGCGAGAGGGGCTGCCCTACCCACGCAACTCGGCGTATGAGAAACATTTCATGCGGTATCTTGACGAACAGAGCGAGGTCGTCGCGTATACGCGGGTGCTGCCGCGAATGCCACTCCGCATTCCATATATAGATGCGCAAGGCTACTTGCGTCACTACATACCCGATTTCGTGGTCAAGACCAAGCAGGGCTATGTTCTTCTGGAGACAAAGGGGGAAGGTTGGGACAAACAAGAAGATGCGCATGCGAAGATTCAGGCAGCAACCGATTGGTGCCGAAAAGTTTCAGAATTAACGGGTGAACTTTGGCAGTTTGTGAAAATCTTGCAATCAGATTTTGAGCGTTTTCGGGAACTGCCGTTTAGCCAATTGCTGTCATCCTGCCAAAATTAGGTTGAGTGTTGCATAGCAACCGAGCACTTGTGGCAATGAATCCACTTCACAGTGTTGCCATACTCGGCACGCAAGCAACTCGTAGGATGTATCGCTAAATTGGGTACAGTTTAGTTGCGATGGCGAAGGCGCGGGTGCAGTATGTGTGTGCCAACTGTGGGCATATAACGCCCCGCTGGGTGGGACGCTGCCCCGAATGCGGTGAGTGGAACACCCTCCAGGAAGAATCGGTCGGCGTCGTGCAACGGTCGCCCAAGCGCGGCGGTGGGCAAACGACGGTGAAGCCCTTGCTGGCGCAGCCCATCACCGCCTTGCCCGAAGAGACCGAAACGCACCTGCCCACCGGCTTGGAGGAGTTCGACCGCGTGCTGGGCGGCGGGATTGTGCGCGGCGCGCTGGTGCTGATTGGGGGCGAGCCGGGCGTCGGCAAAAGCACGCTGATGCTCCAAATCGCTCATCGGCTCGCCCAGCACGGCACGGTGCTCTATATCACGGGCGAGGAGTCGATCCGCCAGCTACGCCTGCGTGCCCGCCGCTTGCAAGCCGAACATCCGAACCTGAAGGTCGCTGCGGGGAACGAGTTGGAGAGCATCTTGGCACTGTTGGAGAGCGAGCAGCCCCTCGCCGCCATCATCGACTCCATCCAGACGCTCTCCACACCCGCCATTGAAGCGGTGCCAGGTACTGTGTCGCAGATTCGCACCTGTGCCAGTGCGCTGCAGCAGCTCGCCAAAGCGCACGAGATTACCCTGTTTCTAATTGGGCATGTGACCAAGGAGGGCGCGATTGCGGGTCCGAAGGTGCTGGAGCATCTGGTGGACACGGTGCTGTATTTTGAGGGGGAGCCGCAGGGCGCGTTCCGGATTCTGCGCGCGACCAAGAACCGTTTCGGCGCGACGGACGGGGTGTTCGACCTGCGGGCGGAGGGGCTGGTACCTGTGCCGAACCCATCGGAGCGGCTGCTGGCGGAGCGGGCTGCCGATGCGCCCGGCACGGTGGTGTTCTCGGCGTTGGAGGGCAGTCGCGCGTTGCTGATGGAGATTCAGGCACTCACGACGCCCTCCTTTCTGAACACGCCGCGCCGCGTCATTACTGGGCTGAGCTATGAGCGGGTGAGCCTTGTGTTGGCGGTGTTGGAGAAGCGGCTGGGCTACCGTATGATTTCGCACGATGTGTTCGTGAATGTGGCGGGCGGGCTGCGCTTGCAGGAGCCAGCAGCCGATTTGGCGGTGGCATCGGCAATGCGTGATCAGCCGTTGCGTCCCGATTTAGTGGTGTTTGGCGAGGTGGGTTTGGGCGGCGAGGTGCGGAGCGTACCCCGTATGGAAGCCCGATTGCGGGAGGCTGCCCGCATGGGTTTCCGCTACGCGCTGGTGCCGCACAGCAATCTCCAACGCCCCCATGAGAGGCTCCCGCTGAGCGCATTCCCTGTGCGCCATGCCCGCGAAGCCATCTCGATGGCGCTTGCCCGCGAGGAACCGAGCAACTAAGGGTAGGTATAGGTGTACCGCATCGGGTTGTAGCGCTGGTAGCCTTTGGGAGGGAACATCGCCTGCGATTCGGGGTTGTCGGCGTACATGCTGCGCCCGTGCTGGATGTAATACTCGAACTCGTGGCGGTAGTTTTTGATAAAGGCGCGCACAGGCCATGCCGCCGCGTCGCCTAACGCGCAGAAGCTCCGCCCGTCAACCTGGTCGCAAATCTCCAGCAGCAGGTCGATGTCCTCCATGCGCCCCTTGCCCTGCAGGATGCGCTCCAGGATCTGCACCATCCAGCGCGTGCCCTCGCGACACGGGGTGCATTTGCCGCACGATTCGTGCGCGTAGAACTCCGCCGTGCGCCACGCGAAATGCACGATGCAGGTATGCTCGTTCAGCACCATGCAGCCGCCAGAGCCGACCATGCTGCCCTTTTCCATCAGCTCCTCGTAGCCGATGATGGCGTCCTCGCACTTCTCGGCGGGCAGAATCGGCATCGACGAGCCGCCAGGGATGATGCCCTTCAGCTTGCCGCCGCGCACGCCGCCCGCCAGTTCAATCAGCTCCATCAGCGGCGCGCCGAACTCGATCTCGTAGTTGCCAGGCTTGTTCACATGACCCGACACGGAGAAGATTTTCGTGCCGCGTGAGTTTTTCGTGCTTGCGCCCAGTTGCGCGTACCATTCCCCGCCGTTGTTGATGATGTGCGGCGCGCAGCTGAGCGACTCGCAGTTGTTGATGAGCGTCGGGCAGTTCCACACGCCCGCGATGGTGGGCAACGGCGCGTGGGGGAACTTGAGGCGCGGCTGTCCGCGCTCGCCCATCAGGCTCGACATCAGCGCGGACTCCTCGCCGCACTCGTAGGAGCCTGCGCCCATGTGGATGTAGAGGTCGTAATCGAAGCCGCTGCCGAGAATGTTTTTGCCCAAGTAGCCCG
>Ga0308414_1003399_pt1 | contig 10157 bp, 10 predicted proteins | sample HotsprSampleOS50_FD_205667 | JGI IMG/M metagenome (GOLD analysis project Ga0308414, IMG submission 205667) | Hot spring phototrophic mat microbial communities from Octopus Spring, Yellowstone National Park, Wyoming, United States - 20090730_OS50 ...
CAACATGGGTTATCGCGACATAGCGGTGGTTTAAATCCTAACGGGTCTCCTCGCGATGAAGATGCATTGTACTCCGGGTTCCAGTCGTCACGGGATAAATGGAAACAAGATAATCTTACAATGACGATTCTCAGCTTTGCTGATTTGCGAGACATTTCTACAGAGGAAGAGCGCGCAATGGGCAATGCTGCCGCTATTGCTGGAACGGATCCTATTGCTTATGGATCTGGGGGGTATATTTTCTACCGTAAAGGTGTACTGAAAAATTTTACGGCCCATCTCGGGACACGACCAACAGGAACTCTTCGACGGTTAGTCATACGAGTTCTTGTTCGTGAGTTGGGAACAAATATTGGTACATTTTCTGGTATTGCAACATGTCAAATATGGGACACTCCAGAAGTAACGGTTTTTACTCAGGATGTTTTGGGCTTTGATGGGGGGTCGCCGAATACAAACATTTCAGCGACAAACATTTCAGATGTTATCGTTGTTGATGCGAGTTTTAGCACACCAAAGGTTGTTCAGATGACGCGACGGCTTGACACGAACAATCCCAATTGGCGAAACCTGTCGGTGACGTGTGAATATCATTATGACTATTAATTATATATGTGTAAATTTTGCACGTTCCCCATTGGGGGAGTGCAGAAAAAGATATCGTACTCGTGTTTGGTGTGGACGCAATAAAAACGAGGACGGTGTCGACCTTTTGTGCGATGTATTGAGCGCACACGGATCGAGCGATATGTTTTCTATATGATAGAGGACATTTCCCAACCCAAAATGGTCGAGGGGGGAAAAGACGCTCAACAGGAATGGGGGCTACAATTTGTTCAACGATTGAGTTGAACGTTTTATGACCCCGAAATAAAAACACCCGGTGAACCGGGTGTTTTTTCATAAATTCATGGATATGTGTTTTAAATTCTCGTGTATGAACTGTTTGCGTATTGCCAACAATAGCAATATTCATTATCAGTAATTTTTTGCAAATTGAAAATGCATGGGATCGAGACGGTATTTGAAGTCTCCGCCCCAAGAAAACCCATGGTCCTTGAAGATGCGGACGATGTCTTTATGCATCTTTCCCTTTGATCCAAGAGGGTTTTTTGTTGGTTCAAGGTCAATTGCAATACCCCATGAGTGTGTGCTGGGGTATTTCGGATATCCACGAATTGGCCGATCGGCGTAGATACCGCCAAACTCTCGTGCTTCATCTTGAAGCTTTTCGGAAAGAATTGTTTCAAAAACACGGACAAATGTATCGGCGAGTAGTTTATGGCATTGCGTCCGTTTTACGGGTTTGCCGCTGTAAACGAGATCATACGGTAGCTTAATTAAAACAATATTTTTTTTATAAAAATCGGGGTCGTTGATATCTCCAAAAGTTCTTATGATTTCCCAAAACCCCGATGGAGTTCGAATAGTCACTTCTTGATTTTTTGACGACATATTAAACCTTTCTCCGAAGAACACTACTCCATGCGGGTGGACCGTCTGGTTGTTCAACGGTTATAAAATCATTAAAAATGTTTGGATAGCTATTTTTCATGATTTCTGCAACTTTGTTAAACACTATTCGCATTTCAATTTCTGCACTGGGGTCGGTACGCATTTCGATAACGTGACGCAAATTACGAATATTTGATGTCCAGATGATGTTTGTGGCAATACCGTCTGGAAGAATGCGTCGGAAGAGTGATGTAAGGGCCTTTTTTTCTCTCATGCTTAGCGTATCCCACTGCTCTGATTGTGTGAGCATGGTGTACGTTTCAAAAGCATGATTAACAGCATTTTCCATTATAGGAAGAACATGTTCAGGTGTTCCTGGCGGTATCCAGAAATTGATGCCATTGTTCAGTCGAACATACCGCATGGATTCTTGAGAAATGGCCACACCTACACGATGACGGACCAGTTCGTGTGTAAAGACACGACTCACATTTAAAAATGCAAATGTTACTGATGCGTGTTCAAAAATAGAACCATCACCTTTTGATAAGGTATTTTTGAAATATTCTTCTGAAGAGCGGGTCATTGTAACATTTGGGTTCACTGCGGTGTTGTATGATCGATAACACAAGCGTCCGGCAATTTCGATTAAGGCTTCCCCGGGTTTTTGTCGATGGATACGTTTCTGTTCTTCATATTCCGGGGCACCGAGTAAATCGAGCATCTGTCGGATACCATCGATACATAGTGTTGTTTCCGCTATTTTTAGAACAATCGGTTCAACAGGTGTCATAGAATATTACTCTTCATTTTTTCTCGCAACACGAACGATATAGTCAGGAGACATCGGATTTTTCTTCTCTGTTTCTTTGAAAATAACAACCGGAATTTCTCCGAGAAGGCCAAGGTTGAGAACCCCTCCAAGATACATTCTTCCTTGAGCGTCCTTCTTTTCCCATAAAACTCCGCAAGGCTTTTTCATGATTCCTCCGTTATATGTTTTTATTTGTGTCATCCGTACTTTCGATAATAGTACGGATCCGTGAAAGTCTATTTTCAATTTCTTCAAAATAGGTATCAATGATTGTGAGCAGCTCTGCTCCGGTGAATTGATTTTGTGTATTTTCCTCAAGAAAATTGACAATTTTTGTGTATACTTCTCCTTGGATCCGTAATTGTAAAGCGGCCAAGAGAGCTGCTTGTGGTGTTTGGTATTCGGGTGGGAGCATTAATGTGTTGGGTAATTTTTATCGTATGTTGACGGTTTGTTTTCTGTGGGAAAATTTCCAAAATAGTTAAACATATCCGCAGCCGATGGTTGTTGATAATTTTTCAATATCTCTAATTTTTTGATGTCTTGTTTGTTCTTGATAGCATAGATGTGGTAGATGTCAAGCAATGATACAGTGAAGAGGTGTTCCGGGCGCACCATAAAATTCTGTTTAATTCCGGTAATTTGTGAGAACACAAATTTCGATAGTCTTTCTTCAAAATCTTGAACGTTCTTAAATGTTACAAGAATGTAGCAATTATTTTCTCCATAAGGTATGGATATTTTTTTCTTATCTTGGTTTGAAATGAACAAAGTGATATCAAATGCTAGGTCTGTTGAAAATTTTTTTAATTCATCTCGCACTGCGTCGAGATAATTGGTGAAAGCGAAAATGCTCTCGTATGATAAGGGAAGTTCCCACAATAAGAATTTTTTATTTTTTATATTATAAAATATAAAGTTATTTGTGGCATTTTTCGCTAATTTGTTGAAAAATTTGGCAAAAAGAAAATAAATACGATGCTGTAAGTTATAAAATTTATTTTTCATTTTGGTTTTTCTCGTTGTTTTGTGCTTTCCCATCACATTGATAGCAACTATTTTTTATTAAATATTTAATTGGGGAACATTTTCTTCGATTTCGTATGTTATTTTTTCCAATTTTTGGTAATCTTGATTAAGAACGAATGGATTGACTTCATACTGTGTATTTTTCCCTGAGAGGTGTTGGTCGATGGGACGAATGTAACCATGTTCGATAAGGTATGTCAAGGTATTGAGTGTTTTTTGTCCTGTTGTGCCGAGTTTTTTTATGGCTTCGTTTTTGAAAAATGTGGCAATATTATTTTGAATAAACCATCGGGTCAGTGTTATTGCGTATGATTTAACATAGTCAGATTCCATTTCCTCACAGGCAATGTGCGCATGGGAACATAACCATAAAGCCAATTTGATACCATTCGTTACCGTTTCTGTTTGGATGGGAATTTTCCAAATATCTTCGCCATCAAAGATGGCGATGTTTTCGATGAGGTGAAGTAGTCCAATAATACGTGCTGTATTTCCGCCAAGTTTTCCCAACCATTCCCGCTGGAAATCACTGTCAGCTTTTCCTCGTTGGGATTCTAAAAATTGTTCAAATTCAAAAAACAATTCAAGCGCATCTTCATCGAATGTTAAGATATTTGTTTGATCGTATTTTTCTCCATTGAGGTCGATAATTGGTTCAGGAATGGGAATATCGAGAAGTTTTGTCAAATACATATTATATGCTGCATAAATTTGCAAATCGGTTGACGATGGTTGTCGAATAATTTGTCGCGATCCTATATTGTCTTCGGGGAAACAATAAAGGATACGTGCCAATAACCCCTGCTGTGCTGCCTCAGATGTTATCAGTCCACGGAGAATTTTTGGCTGGACGGCTAGTCCCATCACAATGATCGGCGATCGCAAATATTCTGTCCGTCCCATGCGATCGACAATTTTTAGGTCGCCGCTCCACCCCTTGATGTACAGTGTCGGATCGGCAGTATTCTTGTACCGTGGGCCCATTTGAGTAAAAATATCCGCACCATCAGCAGATAATATGGCAATGCGTTCCTTGTTTTTAAACAACAATCCGGCGAGTTTTTCTGGTGTGATATCGTCAGCAAGAATGCGCGGTGGTTCTAGCGATTCAATTTCGTTTAGCTTTTGACGTAATGTATTAATCTCTGATAAAACTGCGGCATTTCCCCTTGCGTATTGGCGTTTTAAAACATCAATTCTCGAACGAAGCATCTCTTGTTCGAGAATACGTTGATTTTTAATATTTTCAAATTCTTCTATGATAGCTTTCTGTTTTTTGACGAGCGGTTCGCTGCACAAAGCAAATGTTGGGCTTTTTCGCGTTGATGGTGGGCACGCAACAACCGTATAAATATTTAGCGGTTCCTTCCAAATCGGAGAAATGTGAACAATCCCTTTTTTCGCAACGCATGCCGAAACAGTCGTTAGAGCAATCATGGATACCATACTTGACGGAACTTGAATATGTTTGGCTGCAGTGTTGATAAATTGTGAAAACCATTGCGGGAAAACGTCTTCGGGAACGGGATCTCCCGTAAATGATTCTATGGGGTATGGTTTTGCCCATTCACTTTGGCTGCCCGAATTGCGTCGAATATCGAGCATAGGAATTTGTAGGAATTTATCCCACTGAACACGCGGAACATATTTTTTGTATGCTCGAATGACTTTTTGCTCCGCTATTGGTATGGGAAATGGAGGGTTACAATTGGCAGCGGCTTTTTTGATCCAATCGAGTGCAATTTCGATTGGAATATCTTCATCGCGCATTTTTGCTGCAAGTCTAAATATCATTGTATCACGTTGTCCCTGCGATACACCGTTAAGCGCAGCACGAATATCAAATCGTTCTTTCGCGGGGATCATGTTTATATGAGAAGAAACAGAGGAAATCATCGAAAGAAGCCATGACGGGGCTGGAGCAACGGGGACGGTACGTTGTACGCCATCAAGATCTTCAAACCCTTGTGGAGCGTGATACGCATGAATCCCATAATCGCCTTTGATATTTTTTGAAGGAGGAGCAATAATTTGTCCTCCTTCCCCGCGAATGTCTATACCATCAACAATGCGGCATCGTGTTGGGGCCCCCGATGGGGGATAGCGAAAAATATAATGGACACCGTTGCTTCCGGTGATAAACATTGGCGTGTCAGGAAGCGGACCGTATCGTTCTTGGAGTTTTATGAGCGTTTGTTCGCCTGTTTCTCCGTCGACATCGAGAACGAAAATACCAGATTCTTTCCCGGTAACAATGCTTATATTCGCGTTGGGTCTGTTGAGAAACCATGAAGTAATGATATCCATTTTTGTTGTAGCAAGTGTGATCCAATTGCGGAATAACGGATGCTTCCCAATAGAGGATATACTGTCATGTAATTGTCCGCACGAACAAATCGGGACGGGATGCCCGCAAGCAAAATATTTTTGATCGGGTAGAGCATCTGTGCGATTTGGGCAATCACACAGATGCCCAATAGACCAGTGCGAGGGGATAACTCGCCATCCTAGTTTCGCATACCGTTCGGCGAAAAATAGTCGTGTGCGTACGAGTTCGTTCATAAACGATTAGACATCACATGATCCATTTGCACAACGAATGGCTTCTTCGATGGAAATAGGTTCAATGGGTGAATTGCCTCGTGAACGGTCTCGATAGACGGTGAGACCTTTGAGCCGCGGAATGTATGGGCGAATGATAGCATCAAGATCGTCGCCTGTATAGTCTGCAGGTAGGTTAATAGTTTTGGATATTGCATTGTCAATATGTTTTTGACAAATGGCTTGAACATCCAAATGATGTTTCGGGTGAATTTCATGAGCTGTTTCAAATAAATGTGCGTATGGGGTGTCTTTTAATTCGCGGAATAACGGGTGCATAATAAGTTCTTTTTTTAGTTCATCACCAGATCGATAATTACGCCAGTAAGCAATCGCTGGAATTGGTTCTGTACTTGGTGAAACACCGCATACAATTGATGTTGTTCCCGTTGGTGCGATTGTCAACAGTGCACAGTTGCGAATACCGTTTTGAATAATCCGTTCCCGCATTCCCTCGGAAAGTGCGGATTTACAAAAACCTGATTCAACAAATTTTTTTCGGTCGAGGGCGGGAAATTGTCCCTTTTCCACCGCAAGAAAGATTGATGCTTCGTATGCTTTCTTTTTCAAAAAAGAAAATAGTGAATCGACAAATTCTTTTGCCTCGTCACTGGTATATTTCATGCCCATGAGAATGAGCATGTCATGAAGTCCCATAACGCCAAGACCGATACGCCGAACATTTTTACAATTTTCTTCGATTGCTTTTAGTGGATACGTATTGACATCGAGAACATTATCCAAAAATCGTACGGCAGTGGTAATTGTTTGTGCAAGAAGTTTCTTATTGAATTGTCCGTTATGGACAAATTTTGGAAGCACAAGAGCTCCGAGATCGCAACATCCGTATTCTTCAAGCCAGATTTCGCCACACGGATTTGTAGATACTAATGGCTTGTAGTACGCAATATTATTCATTGTATTTGCCAACCAGCCATTAAGAATTCCAGGTTCTCCTGATAATACGGCGTTGTCAATAAGACGCTTCCACAGTTCTCTTGCCGGCATAGACGAAATAACCTTATTTTTCCAAATAAAATGATGTATTTCGTCGCGTTCTACCTTTTCAAGAAACTGTTGAGGGCTCTCATTCATGAAGACAACGCTGATATTTGCATTATTGAGTTGTGAGTGGTCAATTTTTTTTGACAAAAATTCTGGGATGTCGGGATGATCGTGGTTGAGACACATCATTAGTGCTGTGCGTCGACCGCCACCAGCGCGGATAACTTCTCCAATGGCATTGATGATATCCATTAGCGAAACAGCGCCAGTCGCTGGGCCCGCGTGTCCGTGGATCGGTGTTCCTCGTGGACGGACGGGGGAATAATTTGTTCCCGCTCCGCCGCCGGTTCCAGAAACAATAAGGGTATCGTGGCTAAGTTGTCCCCATCCCTCACGCGAATCGGATGTCGGGAGCACAAAACAATTTAGTAATTGTCCCTTCGGTCGTCCTGATGAATAGCAAATACGTCCACCAGGCATAAAATACCCATTGTAAATTGTTGTAAAAAATCGTTCTTGCCATTCACGGATTTTCTGTGGTTCTTCGCATGATGCAACAACATGTGACCATCGTTTAACAGCATCTTCCCATGTTTCGTTGTCATCAAGAGCATAACGTTTTTTAAAAATTTCTAAACTAAATGAATCCATCGTTCGTCCCCTCTCATCGAAGATATTGAAGTAGTTCATCTTTTCCCATGGCAATTAATTGATTATCGTGAAGTGTTGTCGCATCAAAAATATCTTGACGACGTTTTAATACAGCATTAACACACTGATCAATGGTGTTTTCGGCTTCTATAGAAATAATAACGGCAGCATCCGTGTTTGTTCGTCGATCAATGCGGTCCAAAGATTGTCGATAAAGCGATAGACTCCATGGTTTTTCAAGATAAATGGCCGTTCGACATACTTTAAGAAAGTCTACGGATGTGCCTGCTTTTTCTGGAATTGCAACAACAAGACGTGCGTGTTTTGACAATATGGCATCACGTACTTCTGCAACGTCGCTACCGCCCCAAAATGGAATAGCGTTATATTGTGGGTAACGGTTGACAATGTTTTCTACACCGTGACGCCATTGTGTCCATACTAAGACTTGTGCATCTTGATTTGAGAGAATTTCTTTTAGAAGATCATCAAGTTCGAGATATTTTGCACTGTCACAATTCACGTGCATCATATTTAATAAATTAGGATGATGCACGACTTGACGAAGTCGAAGAGTGATATTCACCAAACTTGATGTTGAAATCTTGCTTCCTTCATGTTGTAATTGCTCTCGTGCAATATTTCGTACTTGCTTATAAATTTTAAGCTGTTGTCCAGTTAGTTGGACGATACGTGTTTTGAATATTTTCGATGGGCGATCGGACACTTCACACTTCATAAAACGAATGCATTTTGGTGCGAGCCAATTTTTTAAATCGCGAAGATTTTTATACCCCATTTCCACTTTGACGGTCTTTTTAACTCTGTTTCGATAAAAAGATTGTGTGCCATAGATAATGAAATGATTGCAAAACTGCGTATATGATGGAAAATACGCCGGTTTTTTGTTTGTAAATTTTAACGGTACCCATGCGGATTTTGGGCTTCCGTCCATAATTGTTCCGGTTGCACAGATGAGTTTTGGGTTATTCCATGCTGCAAGTAATTCATGAATGCATTTGTATCGTAATGTTGTTGGATTTTTTAGCGTGTGAATTTCATCGAGAGCAACAAACCCGATAGGGATGTGTGATAATGTTTCTTGAATTGTTGTATTGGTTGTAAGAGCTTGGTAGTGCATGATCAGAAGATCGTAGTTTTCACGAAATTTCTCTAAGTCCTGTAAGACATTTTTCGAGCCATTTGATACAGCTAAGGCCCTGAGATTCGTGTGTTGTTGGACTTCATTAAACCAATCCAATTTTCCAGAATTTAAACAAAAAACAATGCCCCGCATATCCGGGTATCGTGTTTTCCAATAAAGAAATGTATACAGAAGAATAAGCGATTTCCCAATCCCGGTTTCACCCCCCTCAATGGATTTTTCGTTTTCTGTGTGAAAACGAATGCACGATAACTGATCTGGATATGGAGTAGTTTTCCATCCTTGAATATTTTCTTTTAACCATTCAAGGGGTACTGGTTCTTTTTTTAATTGCGTAAAATGGTGTTGTTCTTTAGTAATTTCTTCAAGAAAGTGTTCTGCATTTGGTGTGATTTCGGAATTCGTATATTCAGGAGCGTTGAGCGTACGCAGTACTTCGCCTAAGTGTTCTAGTTCTTCAGCACGAAAAACGACTGTATTGAAGTTTTTGACGCGTGCGCTAAGTAGGGTTCGTACGGCGTTTTTTGCCTGCGGACTCGCTGCACTGATATCGGCAATCAAACACCGTTCTTTGCGTGATTGTGGGGTGATGTCAAACACGATCATAGTTATTTAAAAAAATCCTCGATAATTTTTTCCGTCAATTCTTGTTGCGATTGCTGTGTTTGTATTTTAAGTGTTCCTTTAAGTAAGGGATAATCTTTATAACCGACTCTCTTGATTCGAATTTCGACCATACTGTTTGGTTCGACAATGAAATAGTGCGTCGTTGTTTTTTCATTATCGGGTCCAACACCACGGATCCCCACTTTTGTTTCTAAACGAATAATGTCACCCGGTACTACAACGCGACGGAATGCCCACCAGCGGGACCATCGTGTGTGGGCCGGATTAGAAACAAGAACAATATCACTATCGTGTGGGGATAAAAGCGTATTATTGATGGAAATGTTGACAATAGAGCCAATACGACCCCGCTGCCAACCGAATATTCCGGCCACCCACGTTTCGTCCATGATGTCTCTTTGTGATTATGCGCGAAAGAGTTCTTCTTTAATCAATTGCCATGTATAGTAGTTTTTTATTTTGTGCGAATGATTGGTTAATTGTTCGGTGTAATAAATGGGATAAATTGCAAAAAACTTTATATGGGGAAATACTGGGTGTTGTTTTTGGATTTGTCCCTTTCCTTTCCATCCAGGGAAAAAGGCTTGTGTAACTTTGTCACCCATCAGAACAATAATTTTTGGATTGACGATGCGAATTTGCTGTTGTAATCGTGGAAAACATTCTTGAATTTCGTAACGTGTTGGAGAAATATTTTCTTCTCCGGATCGGCATGCAACAAGTGTCGTAATGTGTAAATCCGTTTTTCGGAACCCCAATGGATGAAGCTGCTTTTCGAGTGCCGCCCCCAAATTTCCCGCAAATAATTTA
>Ga0308414_1003401_pt1 | contig 10155 bp, 6 predicted proteins | sample HotsprSampleOS50_FD_205667 | JGI IMG/M metagenome (GOLD analysis project Ga0308414, IMG submission 205667) | Hot spring phototrophic mat microbial communities from Octopus Spring, Yellowstone National Park, Wyoming, United States - 20090730_OS50 ...
AATAGTATTCTTTATATGACTAAGAAAATGAGTAAATATTTTAATATTTTTACGTCTACTCTTAATACAATTACTTGTTGCAAAAAGATATATTTTAATCTAAAGTATCTTAAACTATGATGAGTTCTTTTATAGAAAAAGTTCAAACTTCCCGCTCCCTAAGAGTTCAAATTGGAATCTTATATGCTCTATTAGCCTTACTTAATATTTTATTTTTCTCTGTTTTAATTTTTGAAAACCAAACAGAACTCTTAGTTAAAAACTTTAACTACCAGTCAGTAAATTATGTTATTTCTGTAATGGAAGACTTAAAAGATAAAACAATTACTCGAGAAAGGGATGCAAGCATTCAAAAGCTCGCTGACTCTCTGAAGTTTCACGAGATCAATACTTTTGATATTTTTGACACAGAAGGAACCATTGTTCACTCTATTTTTTTAAATGAAGTAGGAGAGGCACAACATGATGATCAAAAAGAAAATACAAAAGTTCCAGAAGAAATTTTTAAGAAAGGTAAAGAATTAGTTGATACAAATGCCTTCTTTACTTCTAAATATAAATTAGAACTAAATGAAAAAGATTTTTCTATTCGTATTTGGATTCCCATTACTGGTAAAGAACAAACTTTCTTTTTGTATTCCCAATTAAGTATTCGCTCTATTAAAGACAGATTGAACAAACTTTATTTTCAAATTGCCATAGCTTTTATCTGGGGAATGCTAACTCATACTTTATTTGGACTTTATATTAATAAAGTCATATTTAATCGTGTCCAAAAATTAAAAGATGCTACTGATAAAATGGCAACAGGGGACCTCACTGCTAGAGTAAATTGGAGTTTTGAGAAAAATGACGAATTAGATATTTTAGGACGTGCTTTTAATGGAATGGCAAGTAAAATAGAAACAGACTTCAATACTATTAAAAGTTTAAATGATGAGATTAACAGTGAACTAAAGATAGGAAAAGAAGTTCAAGAAATGTTTCTTCCTTCCAACAAAAAATACAAAGACTTTAAAGTAGCTACTTTTTATAGACCCATGCGAGAAGTCTCAGGAGATATCTATCATTTCTATAGGTTTCGCTCTGCTAAAAATAAGCATTCCTATACAGGATTTTTCTTTGCAGATGCCTCAGGGCATGGAGTCTCTGCAGCACTTGTAACTACTGTAACACTTTTATCTATTGAAAGTATCATTACTCGTTCTATTAAACCTAATTATATTATTCAGCAGTTGGCTAATATTATAGGAAATCGATTTCAATCTTCCTTCTTTGCTACAGGTGTGTTTTTTTTAGTAAATGAAAAAGGAAGAATAATTGGAAGTAACGCAGGACACAATGCTCCAATTTGTTTTAGACCTTCTACAGGAGAAATGTTCTTTTTTAAAAGTTGTGGGCCTCCTCTTGGAATGGCAGATGACTTTCCTTACAAACTTCTCAAAGCTAAAACTCGTTCAGGGGATAAATTATTTATTTACTCTGATGGATTGACTGAATCTCCTGGAAAAAATGAAGAACAGTTTTCTGAAAAAAGAGTCATAGAACTTATAAAAGCTAATATGCATCTTTCAAATAAAGAACTTATAAATTTACTATGGGAGGAATTAGATAAATTTGCAATAGATTACAGAGATGATGTATCTATGGTCTTACTGGAGATTCCATAATGAATCGTAGGTTTTTATTTTTCTTTGTTTTTTTCTTTTTAATCTTTGTCTTCTTTTTTAGTTCTAAAGCTATAGTAGATATTAAACTTCAAGAATTAAGATTTTACCTTGTCAAAGAACAACTTTTAAATTACGAACTCTCTTCTAAGGTACTGAGAGAAAAAATCAAACAAATGCTAATAAACAAAGATGACTATACTTCAGAAATTAAAAACACAATTTTAGAATCTAATATCATGAACTCGGATACCTTAGTTTCTTATCCCAAGTTAACTTGGGTAGATTACTATGGATTAGCACTTGTGAATTTTGTAAGATTTGTCTCTTTAAAGCATTCCCTCACCTTAGTAGAAGATCAAAATGATATGATGCAAATCCAATATGCTTTTTACATGGAGAGAACTAGAAAATATGCTATTGCAGCTAAGAAATATGCAAGTGTTTCTGAAAAATTCCAAAAGTCTGAAACAAATGAAAATGGATTTGTAATGCTCCATCATGGATTTTGTCTTGCTATGATGGGAGATATAGAAGGTGCAATTGCAAAACTAAAAACTACAGAAGAAATTTTTGTAGGAACTCATTTTGCTGATAACGCCAGAGTTTTAATAAATGTCTTATTAGAAGGAGAAAAGAAAAAAGAAGTTATCAAATCTCAAGTAGTATTAGATGACAAAAAAGCAGAACTACTCTATCAAAGTGGAAATTACAAAGAAGCTCTAGAAATTTTTGACAGGCTACAACGAAATAATTATCAAAACTACATGCGAGCTAGATGTCTAGAAGAATTAGGTAGAACAAATGAAGCTATCCAGGAATACATACCCCTAACTAATCAAACTATAGATAAAGATGTAGCTATTAAAGCAAATCGTCGACTAGCTATTTTAGGAAACATATATGAAAAAAACGAAACCCTTGCTACTTTTTCTAAGCAACAAGCAGAAAAACTAGGAGACCAAGAAGTAGTAAAAAAAGTAGAAGCAGGAGCTACCCTTGTAGCAAAGTCTCTTATAGTTGAAAAACTTACTAAAGAACCTTCGCAAACAACAAATACTTCAGAAGAAACAGGAATCAAACCAGAGGAATTAGAAGAACTAAAAAAAGAATTTGAAACTTTTCAGTTTGAAGAAAAAAAAGAAAGAGAAGAAAAAGTTGAAAAAATTCTCCCCCCTGTTCAGGAAGAAATCATAAAGCAAAATTTGTTTATGAGATTCAAGCTTATGGATGGCAAAGTTTTTGAATGTAAAACTGCAAGACATATAGATGGAAAATTTTTTTTAGAAAATGATATTTTTAGTATCAATATTCCTTACGAACTTGTTTCCTCCATCGAATTAAATGAGCCTCCCCTCAATCCAAATTTTGGAATCCTTTTAGAAAAAGATAATGGAAAAAAAATTCTAATTACAAAACTTCAAAAAAATGGGGAAGTTTTTCTATATTTAGGTAAAGATTCCAATTCTATAGATATAGAAGAAATTAAACTTCTTACTATTCAAAATTAAATTTTTTATCAACTTAGTTTTCAGGAGTTTTATGAAAACTTTTTTAAACAAGCTTATTACAATGGGAAATCATCACTATACTAGTGAGATGGATATTAAGCGGAATATAGTATCTAACCAAGTTTTAATCATATTTGCTTTAGGACTTATTTTTTTTATCATATATTTATTTATAATGGGAATTAGTTTATACTTTAGGATTTTAGATTTTTGGGATCAAATAGATATTTTTAAAACTATGATTTATTTACTTCCTTCTTCTGCTGGAATGGTTCTCATTATAGCTGTATCTTATTTTATAAAAAACAAAACTGGAAACAATAATCTCTACTTAGGTATATCTTATTTTTTTGGGATTGGTTACTTAATTTTAATGAATGTACTTGTTACTTCTACTATGTATGCTTTTCTTTTGTTTTTTACTCTGATTCCTGTTCCTTTCTTTATAATGGGAAAAGAAAAATTTTATATAATAGCTACATGGGAAGGTATTTTACTTTGTATAGTCTTTATAATTTTTTATTACATTACACATAACGATCCTATTTTAACTTTCCCACCTATTATATCCCACATTACAAATTATACTCTGTTTTTTTTAACTATTTCTATATTTATGTCTAGTGCGTACTATCTTTGGAATGAAACAGCTATTACAGAAAATAAACTCTTTGAAGAAAGAAAAAAAACTATCGAAGCTTTGGAAGCTTTACATGAACTCAAAACCCAACAAGATGGAGACTTTTTTTTAATTTCCTTATTAACTGATCCACTAAGTTATAACAATACCCAAAGTGAATTTTTAGAAATCAATATGTTTTTAAAAAGTAAAAAAGAAGTCAAGTTTAAAAAGTACAACAAAGAAATTGGAGGTGACTTAAACATCATTGATAAAGTAAAACTTGGTGGAAAAAATTTTTTTCTATTTGTAAATGCAGATGCTATGGGGAAATCTATACAAGGAGCAAGTGGGGCTTTAATATTTGGAGCAGCTTTAAAAAGTTTACTCTTGCGTACAAAAGAAATTAGTAACCACGAAGAAGCTTATCCAGAGATCTGGATTCAAAATATTTATAATGAACTAGAACAAATCTTTGAAACTTTTAACTGTTCCATGTTAGTTTCAGGGATTTTAGGTCTAGTAGAAGAAGAGACTGGTTTAGTATACTACATAAATGCTGAGCATCCTTTTATGATATTATATAGAGATGGAAAAGCTTGTTTTATTGAAGAAGAACTCACTTTACGTAAATTTGGAACACCAGGTATAAATGAACCGTTACGTGTTAAGCTTTTTCACATGCAAGCAAACGATTATTTACTTTGTGGTTCAGATGGTAAGGATGATATTATTTTAAAACAAAAAGATGGCTCCAAATTACTCAACTACAATGAAAAATATTTTTTGACAATACTAGAAACAGTAGGTCCTAATTTAAAAAGCATTTATAGCAAAATAAAAGAGATTGCTGAAGTTACAGATGATCTCTCTATGATTAGTATTCTCTACAAGGGAAGTCCTAAAAACATAAATTTAGTTCGAGATGAAAAATATTTACAAAGTTTAAAACTTTTACTAAAAGAAAAAAAGAAAAAGAACTATGAAAAAGCTTTAAAATATGCTCATGAACTAGAACAAAATTATCATAATGATACTTTAGTTTTAAAACAAATTGTACTCATTAGTTTAAGACTGGGCTTATATGATGAGGCTATTTCTAACTCAAAAAAAATTTTAGAGTTAACTCCTTTAGAAAGTAAATTTTTATTTTATATCTCTTATGCTTGCTACAAAAAAGGAGACCTAAAAAAAGCTATTTTTTATGCTCAAAGAATTTTACTAAGAGAGCCAGAGAACTTAAGGTTTTTATCACATATAGTTCAACTTTATAAGCTAACTAATGATATAAACAACGCAAAAAAGTTTTCTAAAAGAGGACTAAGGTTAGATCCTAATAATTCTTTATTTTTAAAAGCAATCAACTTAACTTAAAAGACAATTTTGTCGTTTACGAAAAGTGGCGCGCCCAGAAGGATTTGAACCTCCAACCCTTTGATCCGTAGTCAAATACTCTATCCAGTTGAGCTATGGGCGCATAAGGAAACTATCTAATGAAAAAACTAATTTTTCTAAGTATCTAATTTCTATTTTTTTATCTTTGATTAGATTGTAAATGAAAAAAAAGGAGAAACTTAAATAAATTAAAATACCTAGTATATGAAAGAAATTTCCAAGAACGAGACCAACTACTGGAAGCCTAGAAACTATAAGAGAGAAAATTAAAATACAAAAGAAAATTAAACTATTTATAAGAGAACGAAGACAATATAGCCTTATCTTGGGATTCTCGTAGTAAAAATACAAAACAGGATACCAACTAAAATAAAGAGGCAAACAAGCAAGGATAATTTGATTTCTTTCTTCTTCCCAAAAAGAAAGCCATTTTTGGTATAATTTACTTAAATTCATAGAGTTAGAAAACTCGGAGGCGCAGGGATTCGAACCCTGGGTACAGGTTTCCCCATACGACAGTTTAGCAAACTGCTCCTTTCGGCCACTCAGGCACACCTCCAAACTCGGAGAGGGTAGGATTCGAACCCACGGTGGGATTACCACGACGGTTTTCAAGACCGCTGCTTTAGACCACTCAGCCACCTCTCCTTATCTTTGACAGTCTTTAAAACTATTTTGCTTCGTCAAGGAAAAAAACAAGATTTTTTTCTTTCTACTTTTTTCACTTGATTTTTGAAATACATTCCAATAATCTTATCCCACTAATTTAAATTTACGGGAAAAATAGAATGCCTTGTATTGTATTTCATGGAGATGAAAGAGCCATCTTAGTTCCCAAAGGAACGAGCATTTTAAAAGCTTCCTTAGAAAACAAAATTCCCCACTATGCAGAGTGTGGAGGACAGGGAAAGTGTACTACCTGTAGAGTTAAGGTCTTTTCAGGAATGGAAAACCTTATGACCAGAAATGAAGTAGAAATGAAACAAGCTCAATCTAGAAACTGGGAAAGTTATATTCGGCTAGCTTGCCAATCTAAAATCATGGGGGATATAGTAGTAGAAAGATTAGTTAAAAATGAACTACACGTGCAAGAAGCATATTTAGAAAAGTACTACTCTCAACCTCCTTTAAAAAAAGAATTAATATTACTTAAAATAAAAATCACAGGATTTGAAAAAGAATTGAGAGTTAGTGAGAGACAAGTAGTTGAGGTTTATAATCAAGTTTTCTTTTTCATTCAAGATATACTTTTACTTACTGGAGCTAATTCAGAAATACATGATAGTTACCATGTTTTAGGTTACTATGGACTTATCACAGAAAAAAATTTACTTCAAAATGCCTACCAAGCAGTTTTTTTAATTCAATCTTTGTTTCAAGCTAAACAGAAAGAGTGGGAGAAAAAATTACAATCTAAAATCAACTTACTCATAGCTTTGAATCAAGCTAAATGTTTAATTGGAACTTATAACTTTCAGAATAAAAAAACAGTACAAGTTTTAGGAAATTTAATTCCAAAAGCCTTAAAGCTCATAAAAATTTGTTCTAAAATTAAAGTCAGTTGCTTAGTTTCTGAGGATATATACCAAAATTCTAAAGAGTTTATAAGATACAAAAAAAAATTTACAATCGAAAACAAAGTATCTAAAACTCAAATGAGAGTCTTTGAGCCTAGAGGATATTTAAAGGATGATCCAACTTACATATTTTTAGAAAGTTATTTTGAAATAAAAGATAGGTTTATTGAGTTTGCAAAAAAAATTTATGAACTTCTTTTTGAAAGAAATCCAAGATACCTTGAACTTTTTCAAGCAGATATGACTAAACAATATAAAGTATTAGCAAATGTACTCAAAACTTTTGTATATGGAATTTGTCGTTTAGAAGATATAACTCCCATGTTGAGAGAATTAGGCAGAAGACATAAATATCTTTATGGAGTTCAAAAAGATTATTTTTTGGAATTTGAAAAATGTATCTTAATTGCTATGAAGGAAATGCTTATTGATTGGAATGAAAAAAAAGAACAAGCTTGGAAAAAAACTATGGACAAACTAATTGAAAAGATATTAGAAGGATATGAAGAAGATTTTTAAAGGAAACAAATGAAATGTTTTTTACTCTGTGCTGGGTTTGGAACAAGAATGCAAGAACTTACGCAAAACATTCCCAAGCCTTTACTTACAATACAAGGTAAATCTTTGTTAGAAATTAATTTACAGTTTGCTTACTCTTCTGGAGCAAGAGAGTTTTACATAAACACACACTACTTAGCAGAAAAAATTGAGCAAGAAGTAAAAAAATTTTCTAACTATAAAATTTTTATTTCCAGAGAAGAAAAAGAAATCTTAGGAACAGCAGGGGGAATAAAAACAGCCTTAGCAGGAAAAATTTCTGAAGAAGAAACTTTTTTACTAATTAACCCTGATTCTATTTTCTACCCATCTAAAGATTTTTCTTTTCCTCGAGATTTTCAAGAAGATCTCCTCTTATATCTAGCACCTAGAGAGTCAACGTCAAAAAATACAGAACTTAGTTTAAAAAATGGAAAAGTTTTTTTTGAAAAAGGAGACCACTACTACATTGGAATTTGTATTATGAAACTTAAAGCTTTAAAAGACGTGCCAGTAGGAAAATACTTTGATTTGACAGAGGTATTTAAAAAATATAGTAAAGAAGGAAAGTTACTTGGAAAAGTCTTTGAAGGTAAAGTAGTAGACTTAGGGGATAAAGAAAAGTATCTATCTAATTTCAATCTTAGTTTGCCAAGTTATGTAAAGTAAATAAATTATGGAAAAAGAAAAAGTTTTTGATTATAAAAAAGCCTTAGATTCTACCGGAATTGTAGCTATTACAAATCCAAAAGGAGTTATTATTTATGTAAATGAACAATTTGAAAAAATTTCTAAATATTCCAAAGAAGAGTTACTAGGTAAAACTCATAAAATTATTAACTCAGGTTATCATCCTAAAAGTTTCTTTCAAGAGATGTGGTCTACTATTCAAAGGGGAGAAATCTGGAGAGGAGAAATTAAAAATAAGGCTAAAGATGGAACGTATTACTGGGTAGACACTTTTATTATTCCTTTTTTAGATGAAACAGGAAAAATTTATCAATATCTTTCAATTCGATATGATATTACTCAAAAAAAAGAACTCCAAGAAAAATTGACAAAAACTCATAGTTTACTAGAAACAATTCATCAGACTGCTAAAATTGGAAATTGGGAATATGATGTTCACTCTGGTAAAATGCATTGGAATGAAGTTACCAAAAAAATTTATGAAGTAAGTTCTAACTATGAGCCAAGCTTAAAAGAAACTTTTGAGTTTTTTAAACTTGGTTATAGTCGAAATCGTATGACAGAAGTCTTTATGGAGTGTATTCAAAAAGGAATTTCTTTTGATGAAGAACTAGAAATCCTCACTGCTCAAAAAAAAGAAAAATGGGTTAGAATAGTTGGAATTCCTCTTGTAGAACATGAGAAAGTAGTGAAGCTTTTTGGAACTTTACAAGATATTCACGAGAAAAAAAGTATGGAACTTTTTCTTTTGGAAATGGAATTTGCACACCAAGAAGTACAAAAAGTTGCAAAACTTGGAAGATGGGATTTAGATTTAAAAACAAATGTTTTAAAATGGAGTCCTGTAGTTTTTGAAATCTTTGAAGTCGATAGTCAAAAATTTATTCCTACTTATGAAGGTTTTTTAAGTTATATTCATCCGGATGATATAGAATTAGTAAATAGAACTTATCAAAATTCTCTCCAGACACATTCTAAATATGATATTGAACATAGGGTACTTTTTCCAGATGGACGAATCAAATGGGTGAGAGAAATTGGCACTACTTTTTACGATGAAGACAATCAACCCGTAAAGTCTATTGGAGTAGTTCAAGATATTACAGAAAAAAAACTTACAGAAATAGCTTTAAGAAAAGCAAAAGAAGAAGCTGAATCTGCAAATAAAGCCAAGTCCTTGTTTTTAGCTAATATGAGTCATGAAATTCGCACTCCTTTAAATTCAGTAGTTGGATTTGCTGAACTTTTGAAATTTACACCTTTAAGTAAATTACAAGAAGAATATGTTGAAAATATTAATATCTCAGCAAAATCTTTACTTTCTTTAGTAAACAATATATTAGATTTTTCTAAAATAGCAGCAAATAAAGTAGAACTCGAATATGTACGAGTAGATTTTTTAGCTTTAGTAGAACAAGTTATTGATATCATCAAAGGACAAGCTTTACAAAAAAACTTAGAGTTATTGTATAATTTAGATTCTATTGTCCCGAGGTATGTATTTATTGATCCCGTGAGGTTTCGGCAAGTATTAATTAACTTATTGAGCAATGCCTTAAAGTTTACCGATAGAGGAGAGGTAGAATTAAAACTTCGCTTTGAAAGTATGAGTGAATCTAAAGGTATACTTTCTATATTTGTAAGGGATACGGGAATAGGTATTTCTGAAGAAGAACGTTTCAAGTTGTTTCAAGCTTTTAGTCAGGTAGATCCTTCTATAACTCGTAAATATGGAGGAAGTGGACTTGGTTTAGCTATATCTAGCAGATTAGTAGAACAAATGGGAGGCAAGATTGAAATAGAATCTACAAAAGGTAAAGGCTCTACGTTTTATTTTTCTATTCCAGTTGAATATGAAGAAACTCTCAAGCAAACTTGGCTAAGAGATTTATCTCGTGTTTTAATTGTAGATGACAATTCTAAAAATCGTATAATTTTAGAACATTTTTTTCGGTTTAGTGGAATAGAAGTTTGTTCTTGTGAAAATGGAAAAAAAGCTTTAGAAATTCTCCAATCACATGAACCTTTTAGTCTCATTATTATGGATTATCAAATGCCAGAGATGGACGGTCTAACCACAATTGCTCATATTCGAGAGTATTCCAAAAATTATAAATTAAATTTACCTATTTTACTTTTGTATAGTTCCCAAGATCTAA
>Ga0308414_1003402_pt1 | contig 10151 bp, 7 predicted proteins | sample HotsprSampleOS50_FD_205667 | JGI IMG/M metagenome (GOLD analysis project Ga0308414, IMG submission 205667) | Hot spring phototrophic mat microbial communities from Octopus Spring, Yellowstone National Park, Wyoming, United States - 20090730_OS50 ...
GGGCGCGGCTGATCGTCTAGCACCCACGCATCGGCGTGGCTCCACACATTTTTGTGCAGGATGCCGGGCGCGGGGAGCGGATGCCCACCGACGAGCCGTTCATCCCAACCGGCGGCAATGATCGTGCCAGCCGTGCCGTGAGCGACCACATTGAGGCGGGCATGGATGCTGCGCCCAAAATCGAGGACCACAAAGCGCGGCGCAGGATTGGCACGCGGCTCTGGGTGGGCGGGAATGCTGATCTGGGCCCGCCCATTGGCCAGCGTGACACGCGGCCCACCCGCCGCCTGATCTACCGGCTCACCGATCTGCATCAGCCGTCCGGCATCGTGGCTCAGGTGCGGGGTGTAATTCGTGGTGAGCGTGACGGGTAGCCCAATCGCTGTGCCAAGCGGCGGCACGGCCACGCTCAGGCGGTGATCGCCAGCCGGCACACGAACAGCGAGGGTGTAGACATCGGGGCGGCGCGGATCGTTGCGGCTCTGCCACGTCGCCGTGATCGGCACATCGTTCAGCAGCAGCGTTGGCGTATTGATTGCGGTGATGGGCAGCGAGATCGGCGCACTCGTGCTGAACTTGATCGGCAGTTGGGGGGTGGTGTAGTCCAGATCCAGCAGCTGCTGCTCAGGCGAAAGCAGCCCACTGCTCACCACCGCAACCGGCGGGCGGGGCACATGCGCTAGCAGCGGAATGCTGCGCGGGTGTAGCTGAGGATAGGTGGTAGCAGGCATGGCAAACGCAAACGGCAAGCCTGCGTCGGCAAAGGCGGGCTGGTTCCAGTCGGGCGGGAGTCGGCGCAGATCAAGCAACTCCTGCTTGCCAAGCAAGCCCCAGCCATGCACATCCCGCGCATCGGGGTTCCACGCCGGACTGATCCACGCCCGCCAGCGATTGCTCGTGAGCAGCAGGGCCTCGGCTTGGGCACCACCTTGCACCGTGCCAATCAGTGCGGCTTGTAGCCCAGTCTGGATCGCCTCTGAGCGGCGCAGGTTGGGGTTATCGTGAACAAGCACGGCCAGCGTATGGGTGCCCGCAGGCAGATCAGCGAGGGTATACGTATCGTACTCTTGGCGTTGGCGCGAGAAACGCGCCGGACCCCGCCCGACCCACACGCCATTCAGCCAGACTTCGTAGCGGGTGTCGGCAAAGATTTCGAGGCGCACAGCAGTGGCGGGCTGAGTGAGCGTAGCCTGCCCGCGAAAGAGGGTCACGTTACCAGCGCGGCTCTGCTGAGAGGCACGAATTGGAGCGGCGTGGTGAATGCTAGGTGGGGCTAGCGATGGTTGTGCGCTGACGACATGGGCGGGTTGGAGAAAGGGGAGCAGGGGCACCTCCACCAGCTCTAGCACCCCCACCAACCATAACCACTGTATCAGTATCAGTCGGATGTTCCGGCGAATAGTCAGGCGCAGAGCGGTTACTTCCACAGGCGGTAGCGCAACAGGGCGAAAATGGCGTACACACCCTGTATCGGGCGCATCTTCTTGCCCTCTTCATAGGTGCGCCCAAGATAGCTTACGGGCACTTCATACACGCGGTGGCCCTGCCGCAGCACCTTTGCGGTGATCTCTGGCTCTAGCCGGAAGTCGTTGCTTTCCAGATCAAGGCTCCGCATAATCTCGATCCGCATGGCTTTGTAGCAGGTCTCCATATCGGAGATCCAGCTATTAAACAGGAAGTTGGTGAAGAATGTTAGGCAGATGTTGCCCAGCGCATTCCAGAAGTACATGCCCGTGTGCCGGCCCATAAAGCGGCTGCCGAAGACAACATCCACGCGCCCATCCACAATCGGCAGCAGCACCTCGTAGTAATCACGCGGGTCATACTCCAGATCAGCATCCTGAATGATGACAATCTCGCCGCGTGCGTGAGCCAGCGCACTGCGGATCGCTGCCCCTTTGCCCCGATTCTGGGGGTGGCGGATGACCTTGATGCGCGGGTCGTTCGTTGCCTCGTGGTGCAGAATGGCATAGGTCGCATCGCTGGAGTTGTCATCTACCGCGATGATCTCCATATCAATATTGACCGCCCGCACCCGCCGCAGAATCTCCGGTAATGTCGCTTCTTCGTTATAGCAGGGCATCAGGATCGAGAGCAGGGGGCGATCCGGGTGGGTTCTATCAAGACGCGGTATGGGTGATGCGCCTTGATGGGGGGGTGTTGCAAACGGATACATCATACTATTCATAAGGTCTAGAACCACACGTATATTCATTCAGGAGGGCTTCAGCAAAACCGCCACTAAGTTTAGCATATCCAATAGGGATGGGCAAATCTGATGCGGGCAACGTGCAGTAGTGGCCCAACGGCTCCACTTGATCCACCTGATCCATCTAATCCACCTGATCCGGCGGGGGTATGCTATAATGCCAAAGGTGGAGACAAAAATACAAGTCTAACAACTGCGTGTGCCGCCAGTGTTGATCGTGGGCGGCCCGCTCCTGTAGGTCTATGCGCTGTCCCTTTTGTCACAATATGGATACTGATGTGGTGGATACGCGCAGACTGAACGATGGGGATAGTACCCGTCGGCGGCGCAAATGCCGTGCGTGCCAGCGGCGGTTTACCACCTACGAGCGCATGGAGTTGGGGTTGATGGTGGTGAAGAAAAGCGGCGAGCGCGAGCCGTATGACCGCGAGAAGATTGTGCGTGGGGTATACACCGCCTGCTATCGTCGCCCCGTCTCGACCCAGCGCATTGAGCAACTGGTCAACGAAGTGGAGATGCTCTTGCGCTCCCACGAAAGCCGCGAAGTCTCCTCATCGGAGATTGGCGATCTGGTGATGCAACACCTGCGCGAATTGGATGAAGTCGCCTACATTCGTTTTGCGTCGGTCTATCTTTCGTTTGAGGATATTGGCCGGCTACGTGAAGCCGTCGAGGAATTGATGCAGCAGAAGCAGAAACAGAATGGTGGAGTACTCACGCATGAGCATAGACATCCAGAATGAAACCGCCCCGAACGAAACCGCCCCGCCGCCCACTGAGCCGCGCATGTCGTTCATTGCCCGCGTGCAACATGGGCTGACGGAAGTTGATTGGCGGTGGACCTTGCTGACAGCCCTTGTGATGGCGGTGCTGTGGTGTCTGCTCTTTCTGATGCAGAATGTCTTGCAGATTCTGGCGGGCATCATCCCCGTCACGGCGGGGTTGTTTCTGGGGCGCAAGGTGAAACGCCAACTCGCGCTGCACGGGGTTCTCTTGGGCTTGATCGGCTACACCTTTGGGGCGATCATCGTGGGCACGTATGGCGGGCTAGGTGCGCTTGGCATCGTGCCCTTGCCAATGGTGCAAAGCCCTGAAACAGGCAACATCTTGCAAGTCGGGGCAACCGATCTGGTGCTCTTCTACTTGTCCTTTTCGGCTCTAGCTATGATCCCGTTTCCCGCATTCGGGGCGATTATGGGTGGGCGGGCCGAGCAACGCCAACGCCAAATGCGCGAACAGATTGAGATGCGCGGTGGGCAGCTCGAACGCCACGCTCCTGTGCGCCTCTTCGACGATTTGCAGGGGCTTTCGCTGCCGCAGTTTGGCATGTATGTCAGCGACCTCTATCGTAAGCATGGCTTTACCCTCACCGATTACAAGTTCCTGCACAAAGATAAGCACCTTGATCTGGAGCTAGAGTATCAAGGCGAAACCTATCTAGCGCGGCTCTCGGTGGAAGATAAGGTGCGCCCCGGCATCGTCCAATCACTCGTGCAAGATATGCAGCGACGCGGGATCAAGAAGGGGATCGTGCTGACCTCCACCGAGTTTATGCCGGATGTTCGCAAAGCCATCAAGAGCGGCGCACAGATCCTCTTGATTGACGGCAAGACCTTGTTTGAGATGGCCCAGTAGCCACTCGGAGCAGCGCACGATGCAGCTTGACCTGAGCAACCAGATCGCGCTGGTGACGGGCGGCGGGCGTGGGATTGGACAGGCGATTGCCACCACACTGGCTGCCGCTGGTGCAACTGTCGTGATCAACTATCGCGGCAATGCCGAAGCCGCCACGGCAACTGTGGAAACGATCACGGCGCAGGGTGGGCAGGCGCAGGCGATCCAAGCCGACGTGAGTGTGCCCGCCGATGTCGAACGGCTATTCACCGCCCTGCTAGCGCAGTACGGGCAGCTTGACATTCTGGTGAACAATGCGGGCATCACCCGCGACATGCTGCTGCTACGGATGAGTGATGAGGATTTCGACGCGGTGCTGCACACCAATCTGCGCGGGGTGTTCCTCTGCACCCGGGCCGCTCTCCGCACCATGACCCGCCGCCGTAGCGGGCGCATCATCAACATCGCCTCTGTGGTGGGCATTATGGGTAATGCTGGGCAAGCCAACTATGCCGCCGCCAAAGCGGGAATCCTCGGCTTCACCCGCGCCACCGCCCGCGAAATCGGCAGCCGCAATATCACTGTGAATGCGATTGCCCCCGGCTATATCGAAACAGAGATGACCGCCACCATCCGCCCCGAAGCACGGCAGGCGTTGCTTGCCTCAATCCCATTGGGGCGGCTCGGCACACCTGCCGATGTTGCCGCGCTAGCCTGCTTTCTGGCTTCGCCTGCGGCCAGCTACATCACTGGACAGACGTTTGTGGTGGATGGTGGGCTGGTGATGAACTAGACGACTTCGCCGTAATCTTTGGCGTGAGCCTGCAAATCCTCAAGACGGACGATCTGGAGTGCGGCGGCGTGCGTGGCTGCAAGGATCACTGGCGGTGCAACTCCCGCTTCGAGGGCTTCTTGCCAGCGTGAGGCACACAAGCACCAGCGATCCCCCGGCCGCAAGCCGGGAAAGTTGTACTCTGGGCGTGGCGTGCTCAGATCGTTGCCCCGCCGCCGCGTGAACTCTAGAAACTCTGCCGTCACTTCCGCACAGACCACATGCCGCCCGCGATCTTGGGGTCCAGTCTCGCAGCAGCCGTCGCGGTAAAAGCCGGTCATCGGGGCGGTGCCGCACACCTCAAGCGGCGTGCCGAGTACATTCTGTGCAGTGCGATGTCGGTCGCTTATGCCGTTGCTGCCGTTGTTGCCTGCCATTGTCTGCTCCTCATCTTTGGTATTGCGAGCCGTTCCAGTTTGCGAAAAACCCGCTCGTGCGTATCATGGAAGTAATCCTGATTCATACTGTAGCACAAACCGCGCCGTGCAGTGGGATGTGTCATTAAGCCGACTAAGCCTGTCGTTCGAGAACACCGCAGCATACCGATAACCCAGCTGATGGAGATGACCCTGTGAGATCTACCGATCCATATTGCCCCCCGCAACGCCGCCGGTGGCTGCTGCGCTATCCGCTGGCTTTTGCCGCCGTGGTTGGGCTTTTGCTCTGGATAATTGCCGTTGGGCAAGCCCAAAGCCCAAGCCGAGTGTATCTGCCACTCGTGATCCGCACCGCCCCCCCAGTGCAGCTTGATCTGAGCAGTGCTGACCCGCGCCTGCCCGCCAACGGGGTCAGCACCACGGCGATCTCGGTGACTGTGCGGGATGGCTACAACCAGCCGCGCGTAGGCATTCCCGTGCGCCTGACCACCACCCGTGGCGTATTCGCCAACCAAGATACCACACTGGAGCAGCGTAGCGATGCAACCGGCACAGTCAGCACGATATTGCAGGCGAGCCTCGAAATTACCCCCGATGCTGCGTTTATCACCGCGCACGTCGAATTTGAGCAGCAAGTCTTTAGCGAGCAGACGCGAGTGCAACTGCTTGTACCAGAGCGGGTCACCATCACCAGCCTGCCAGTTGAGCTACCCGCCGATGTGCGCCGCCAAAGCCTGTTGGTGGTGCAAGTGCAGGATGCGAGCGGGACCCCGATAGGGTCATATCCGGTGGTACTAAGTACCGTATTGGGGCGGTTTGCCACTGGCGAGAAATTTGCCGAAGTGACTACCAACGCCACTGGACGGGCTACGGTGCCCTTCTATGCCACGCCGGATCTGGGCATAGCGCAGGTGCAGTCCCAAGCTGGGCAAGCGCTAGGGACAGGGGCGGTGCAGTTGGTGCTGGCCCAATGCAACGACTTTGAGGATAACGATGTGCCCAACCAAGCCAACGAGCAGCCGTCTGCGTATTGTCTAGGCAGCTTCGAGGACGATGAGATCATTGATCCCAACGAGGGCGAGGACGACTACTACTTGATCTACCTCGATCCTAATCAGGCGGTGCAGGTCAATCTCGATGCAATCCCTGCCGGAGCCGATTACGACCTGATCCTCTACAACAACCGCCTGCGAATCGTGGCGTTCTCGAATCAGGTCGGGCAAATGCCAGAGCAATTGAAACACACCCACACTGCCGCCGAGCGAGAATTCTACTACTTGCGTGTCAATATGTATCGCAAATCGAGTACCGCCGAAAACCTCTATCACTTGCGCGTCGCCTTGAACCCGCTTGAACAGCCCGGTAGCGTGATCCAGCGCAACATTGATGTGAATGCGCTGTCGGCGGACGATCCAGCCTTGCCGCCGAAGGAATGATGCAAGGCATCATGCTAGGCAGATTGGGGCTAGATCAATTTGTAAGATGTATTATAATATGGATGACACTACCTGCATCCTGCGCTAATCTCTACCGCAATCATCGTTTGTTGCTGTGCGGATGTGTACAGCTGTGTCACGCTCAGCAGCCTGCGTTTCATGGGGGGTGAAACGCATCGTGACGAAAGAGACGAAAGAACAGAGTATGTCCAATTTACGTAGGGTATACACACCGCCCGCTATCTTGTACGAAGGACGCTTGCAAACCCAAGCAGGCACGCCCGGCAGTATCATCATTGATGATGAGATTGACCCTGAGTTGCCCGATAAGCCAGTTGGTGAGCCAAGTGGCGGGGGCGACCCGCCGCGCCCGCCCAAGCCTGCGCCCGATCCGGGTAGTGGCGGTGGCGGCGACCCACCGCGTCCGCCCAAGCCGTAGGGCACTGCCATGCAGTGCGCTGTACGGCACGCAATCTATCGCCTGCACCGTTGGTGTGGGCTGTTGTTGGTTGTCTGCCTCCTGAGCGGTAGTTGGGTGGCATCGCCTGTGCTGGTGCAGGGGGCAACCCGTCCTGATCCGGCGGTAGTCCACCTCGTCCAGAGTGACGCATACGGCGCACACCTGCGCCTCATTACGCCGCCCTTCGAGATCGGCACGCATGCCCGTGCGCCCGCTACCCAGCGCGAACGGCAACAGATCGTGCTGGCTGGAGCGGCCCAAAGCGGCCGCATCGGCACACCCGCCTTGCCCACTTTTGCGGTGCTACTGGCAGTGCCCGCCGATGCCACCCCCACCCTGAAGATCGCCACTGGCTCGCGCCACACCTACCCCGCCCCCGTCTGGCTTGCGCCCGTGCCTACGCCGCAGCCGACGGCTGAGCCACTTCAGCCGGGCGAAGATGCGTACCTCCCCGATCCGCTGGTATATGCTAGCTCAACCCCACTTCCGCCAACACCGGCCCGCATTACCGCCGATCTGTGGCAGCGCGATCAGCGCATCGTGCGAATCGAGTTCACGCCCTTTGTATACACGCCTGCAACCGGCAGCCTCGCGTGGTATCACCAACTGGACGTGTGGGTGGATTTTGGCCCCACTGGCCCACTGCCCGCCACCCCGCCCGCGCCCGATCCGTATGCGCCCGCGCTCGATCTGCTCAACGCGCAGCAGGCGCAGGCGTGGCGCACCCCTGCCCCTACCCTTGCCCAAGTCGCTGCACCTGATCCGACCCCGCGCTATCGCATCGAGATCACGGCGGATGGAGTCTATCAGATCACTGGCGCAGAACTCGCCGCGCTCGGCTTGAACCTCGCAAGCACCCGCCCGTCGCAGTTGCACCTGACCTGCGGCGGAACGCCGACCGCGCTCTTGATTGAGCGAGCGGCAGACACCCCGCCCGCCCACCTGACGGCCGGGGATACGCTGCTCTTCTACGCCGAGCGGTTTCGCGGCTCCGTGATGGAAGAAAAATACACCCAAACGAATGTCTGCTGGCTAGCGGTACGCAACTCCGACGGGATCCGCATGGCGACCCGCCGTGCCACGCCGGATGCCAGCCTGCCCCTCCAGACCACCTTTTCCGAGACGGTGCGGGCGGAACGTTCGTTGACATGGTTCCCGTCGCACTTTACCAGCGAAGAGACGTGGTTCTGGCAACGGATCCAGACCGAAGGCACAGAACCAGCCCGCCGCACCTACAGCATCGCCCTCCCCGATCCGGCGACCAGCCCCTATAGCGCAACCGTGCGCGGCGAATTAGTGGCTCGGGCCTTTGCCGCCCGCGGCCAGCCCAACTATCACACCCGCGCTGAACTGAATGGCGCACTCGTTGCCGATGCCTTCTGGGGCAAGGGCGGAGCGGCCGATGTCTGGCGGTTTGCGGGCACGCTGCCGCATACTGCCGTGCGCGATGGCAACAACCAGCTTGCGCTAACCATTTTCAACGATGCTGCCGTCACATTCAACGATATGCTCTTCGATTGGTTTGAGGTCAGCTACCTACGTCGCCTGATCGCCCGCGACAACCAGCTGACCTTTACTGTGCCCAGCACGGCGGCGGCCCAACTCCAGCTTGTGGGCTTCCTCAGCGATGAACTGCTGCTGCTCGACATCAGCGATCCGGCGGCTCCCGTCCTGCTCACTGATGCCCAGCTAGATACCGATGCTCAAGGCTTCCGCCTAACGTTTGCGACTAGCAACCCCGCGCCCCCACAGCCCCCTGCCCGCTTTATCGCGCTGGCCCGCGCCGCCGTGCGTGCGCCTGCGGCTATCAGCCGTTACACCCCGCCCGATCTCGGCTCGGCACGCGGCGCAGATTACATCATCATCACCCACGCCGCCTTCCGCACAGCCGTGCAACGCCTCGCCGACTATCGGGCGGCGCAGGGCTTGCGCGTGGCGGTGGTGGATATTGCCGATCTGTACAACCAATTCAACAACGGCATTGTGCATCCGCGTGCGATCCGTAGCTTCCTTGCCTACACCATGCAGGCATGGCAACCACCCGCCCCCGCGATGGTGCTGCTGGTTGGCGATGGGCACTGGAACATGCTCAACCACGCCCCCGCCACCTATGGCGGCGGCCCGGTGTATATCCCGCCTTACCTCGCATGGGTAGATCCGTATCAAGGCGAGACGGATGCAACCAGTCGCCTTGCTATGCTGACCAATGACGTATTGCCAGATATGGCGATTGGGCGACTGCCCGTCAACAGCGTCGCTGAACTCAACACGATCATTGACGCAACACTCCAATTTGAGCAGCTAGGCGCGTTGCCGCCGACTGAGCAGCCGCGCAACGTGGTGATGGTAGCCGATAACATCCCCGACCCGGCGGGCAATTTTGTGGCCCAGACTGAGCAGATTATTGCCCGTTCGTTCCCTGCCGATGTGCCCCACGTCCGGCTCTACCTGAATAACTTCTGCCCGCGTGGGGGCACCTGCCCCGCCATGAATACTGCGATTGCAGCCGCGCTCAACAACCCGCAGACGTTGTTTCTGGGGTATAATGGACACGCGGCTATTGAACGTTGGGCGGCTGAAGGCATCTGGCGCAGGGACGATCTGCCCCGCTTAAGTAATAGCAATCGTCGCCCGCTTGTCCTCGCCATGACCTGTCTGGAAGGCTATTGGCACTACCCGGCGCGGCCCGGCTTGTCCGAAAGTGCGTTGCGGCAGGCCCGCGGCGGGATTGTCGCCGCCTACACCCCGACAGGGCTAGGCGTGGCTACTGGGCATGATTGGCTTCAGCACGGCTTCTTTACGGCGGTGTACAAGCAGCGCGCCCCTACGTTGGGGGCGGCCGTGCATGCCAGCAAAGTGGCATTGTATCTGGCGGGGGTGCATGGTGATTTACTGGATACGTTTGGGATTTTGGGCGATCCGGCGTTGCGCTTGCCAACCGCTACCGTGCAGCCGGAGCCGCCAGAGCCAATGCAACGGGTGTATCTGCCACTGATACGGGCTGAGTGAATGCCCACCAATGGCATCAAGAAGGGGAGAATATGTATGATTGCAACAACCACAACACCGCCGCGCCGTAGACTTGCGCTGTCGGCATTCGCGCTATTCGCTGCTGCTGTGCTGACGTTGCTGGTCAGCTTGTCAGTTGCCCACGCCAGCGTCACCTTCACTGACTTTTCAGCCAGTCGCAGTAGTACAGGGGTGCTGATAACGTGGTCTACTG
>Ga0308414_1003404_pt1 | contig 10143 bp, 10 predicted proteins | sample HotsprSampleOS50_FD_205667 | JGI IMG/M metagenome (GOLD analysis project Ga0308414, IMG submission 205667) | Hot spring phototrophic mat microbial communities from Octopus Spring, Yellowstone National Park, Wyoming, United States - 20090730_OS50 ...
GAAAGTCTGCATAACCAAGTGCAGTTCATCGCGCCGCGTGATGCGGTGGAATCGCTCGCGGTCAAGCGTATCGAGGCTCAAATTAACGCCTTTGACGCCCATCGCTTTGAGTTCAGGAACATATTGCGCCGACCACAAGCCGTTGGTCGTCAGATGCAGTTCTTTCGGAAGGTGATGAATGCGCCAAAGAAACTTGATGAGGTCTTTTCGCACGAAAGGCTCGCCGCCCGTGATACGCACTTTCGTAATGCCCATCTGGCAAAGAAGAAAGAGCAAGCGTTCCATCTCTTCAAACGAGAGAATTTCGTCTTTTGGAATTAACTCAATGCCGTGCGCCGGCATACAGTAGACGCATCGCAAATTGCATCGGTCAGTTACGGAAAGGCGAAGGTAGGTAATCGGTCGCCCGTGATTGTCATAGAGCATGGAACTTGTGATTAAATGTTGATAGAATCATAGCAAACCCAAACATGACATCAATCGTTTTAATCGCAAAGAATTGTGTTGGTAATCTCGTGTGATTCTTGTTTCTTTCAAGTTCAATTTATCGCAACCAACTGATGTTCAGATACTTCACTGCGGGAGAGTCGCACGGACGCGCACTTTCCGCCATCATCGATGGAATGCCTGCGGGCGTTTCGCTTACGCCTGAAATCATCAATCGCCACTTGGCGCGGCGGCAACAAGGCTACGGACGCGGACACCGCATGAAAATTGAGACCGACACAGTCGACATTCTCAACGGCGTGCGCTTCGGCAAAACTATTGGCGCACCGATTACACTGCTCATTGAAAATCGAGATTGGAAAAATTGGACGGAAAAGATGAGCCAGTTTGAGGATAAATCCGATGCGGTCAAAAAAATTCACGTGCCTCGCCCCGGACACGCCGATTTTACAGGACGCTTGAAATACGGCTTCGACGATATTCGCCCCGTGATTGAACGTTCATCGGCACGTGAGACGGCGGCGCGTGTGGCGGCGTGTTCCGTTGCACGTCAATTCCTCAAAGAACTGGGCATTGAAATCGGCTCGTATCTTTCTGCCATCGGAAACGCGATTGAACCCGAACACACCCTCGCCCTTGAAGCCCTTGCTAACGGCGCAGAAACCTTGATGCAACTTGCCGACGCTTCCCCTGTGCGCATGATTCACAAAGAGACCGAAGCAAACGCCATTGCGTTAATTGACGAAGCCAAACAGCGAGGCGACACGCTCGGCGGAATTATTGAAGTCTTCGTGACTGGCGTGCCGATTGGGCTTGGCTCTTACGCGCAACACGACCGAAAATTAGACGCACAACTTGCCGCCGCAATCATCTCTATTCAAGCCGTTAAAGGTGTGGAAATCGGAACGGCGTTTCGCAATGCGGTGAGTTTTGGCTCACAAGTTCACGATGAACTCTTCATTGAGGCACAAGGAAAGCCGTATCGCAAAACCAATCGCGCAGGTGGCATTGAGGGCGGCATGACGAACGGCGAACCAATTCATTTGCGCGTAGCAATGAAGCCCATTTCAACCTTGATGAACCCACTTCGTTCGGTGAATTTGGACACGATGCAAGAAGAACTCTCGCACATTGAACGCTCTGATGTTTGCGCTGCGCCCGCTTGCGGCGTGATTGCTGAATCGGTGATTGCCCCCGTCTTGATGAACGCCATCCTTGAAAAATTCGGCGGCGATACTTTGGCGGAAATCCAAGAACGGATTAGTCAATATAACGCGCAAGTTGCCAGAGCCTTTGTGAAAGAATTGCGTTGAAAAATTTTGATGTATATTCGCATATGTCCCCGCCTAAAGAGAGAGCCTAATGAGAAAAAGAAAACAAAAAAGCCAGCAACTGAATGCATCGACTTTTACTGCTGACTGCCACACTGTTTGTGGCTGACCTTTTATTCGGACAACCGCAACCGCAAGGCGAGTTTCATCAACATCTGTTCAAGAAACCACAAGCCGAACGCGCACAGCGGGGAAAATCGTCAGAACCCATCGGCGTGATTGTCTTCTCGTCGCAAGAAATTCCGCGATTAGGCACAAACAAAGAAATTGAGCCAATACTTGACACAGAATTTCGCCGCTACCAAACGGTTTGGGCACGATTTTTTTTGCCAAAACATCTTGGCGCACTGCCCGGCGGAATGCCAAAACGCATGATTTACCGCATGGTCGTTGACGGCAAACTGCATTACGAAAAAAACCTCACCGAAGAGTATTTGCCCATGCCCGAATGGTCATCGTGGATGATTCAACTGCCTGATGCTCTACAAGAAGGCTACGACACCTTACCGCCAGAAACCGTGCAACTGCGGCTCGAAGTGTGGGCAAGTTACTCACTCACCAAAGACGGAGCAGAAAAACTTATCGCCGTAGGCAGTTGTCTCCTTCACCCATAGTCTTCATTTAGCCTCGACGAATGACTTTGATGCTGGACTCCTGATGTTGCAAGAACAACGGTGTGTGCAACTGGCAAAGGTGGCAAGAGCGGTTGGATTTTGGGGAGAGCAGTTAGGGGCGGTGCGCCTCATGATCCATTTGGTTGGAAGGCGGTATTGTTGCCTGTGGCGTTGTTGCTCACGGGGGTCTCCTTCTTTGTGGCTTGGAGGTTTTGGCGTTCCATGAGTTTTATGTAGGCTTCTTTGGCGGCGAGTTGTTCGGCGGTTTTCTTGCTTTTGCCTGTGCCTTCGCCGAGCACTTCATCGCCCAGTCTGACCCCAACGGTGAACACTTTTTTGTGCGGCGGTCCTTCTTCGGAAATCACGAAGTAATACGGAAGCGCGAGACGTTCGCCTTGTGCATATTCAAGCAATGCGCTTTTGAAATTTTGGTCGGAGTCAATCAAGGCGGCGAAGTTGGTCTGTTGGAGCATCGTGTTTTCTAAAAACGTACGGGCTTTTTCGTAGCCGCTGTCGAGATAGACCGCGCCAATCAAGGCTTCAAAGGCATCGGCAAGGGCGGTTTCACTTTCTCTTACGCCGTTTTGCTCCGCTGACTCGCTCACGATAAGCACCTTTCCCAAGTTGAACTGTTTGGCGTAGTGGGCTAACATTTTGGCGTTGACGAGTTGCGAGCGGAGTTTGGTTAATGCACCTTCGTTGAAATCGGGATAGAGCTTATAGACGTATTCAGCAATCACCAAATCTAAGACCGCATCTCCCAAAAATTCCAGTCGCTCGTTTGAAACAAACTTTTCTTTGTCCAAAAAATCAATCGCGGAGCGGTGCGTGAGTGCGGTGGCAAATAGCACTTCGTTGTGAATCGGTGAAGCGATAATTTTTTCGAGAATTTGTTTGACGGACTTTGAAAGAAGGGGCGAAGTGTGCCGCTGCTCAGGGACATTGAACAGACGTCGGAGGTGGCGTGAAAAATGATTCAGAAACTTAAGCATAGCAATTGCTTCATCACCTCATCACGGAAAAATTAAAAGTCGTACGATGAGCAACAGCCTCGCACAACCTTCTTCAAATTTTCTTAAAAATAATCGTTGCGTTGTGTCCGCCAAAACCGAACCCGTTGTTGAGCACGTGTTCAATCTTGCGCTGAACGGCATGATTCGGCGTTACATTCACATCAACTTCGGGGTCAAGGTTCTCGATGTTTATGGTCGGCGGCACGGTTTGGTGCTGAATGGCGAGAACGCAAGCGATGGATTCAATGATGCCTGCTGCGCCAAGCAGATGTCCCGTCATGGATTTTGTCGCGCTGATGTTGATGGATTTAATTGCGTCACCGAAGCATTTCTTGATGGCTTTGAGTTCAGCCACGTCGCCGAGTGGTGTTGAAGTGCCGTGTGTGTTGATGTAGTGAATATCGCTGGGTGAAATGCCGGCTTCGTTCATTGCCATTTGCATGGCGGCGACGACGGCATCACCTTCGGGGTGTGGTGCGCTCATGTGGTATGCATCGGCACTCATGCCGACACCTGCAATTTCGGCGTAAATGGTTGCGCCACGTTTTTCAGCATGTTCAAGCGGTTCGATGACGAATGCGCCTGCGCCTTCGCCCATCACGAACCCATCACGGTCACGGTCATATGGACGCGATGCAGTTTTAGGTGAGTCGTTGCGCGTCGACATCGCCTTCATCGCGTTAAAGCCTGCAATCCCCATAGGTGTGATTGAGGCTTCACAGCCGCCGCAAATCATCGCATCAGCGTAGCCTAATTGCAAAATCATATACGCATCGATAATCGCATGCAGCGAAGTGGCGCAAGCGGAAACCGTCGCATAGTTCGCGCCTTGTAATCCGTTGCGAATTGAGAGAAATCCCGCCGCCATGTTTGAGATCATCATGGGAATAAAAAACGGGCTAATTCGGTCGGGACTTTTCTCAATCAAGGTTCGGAATTGCATGTCGTAGATGTTCATGCCGCCGATGCCTGACCCGAACACCACGCCGACGCGGCGCAAGTCCGTATTCTCTTTTGTAATCTTCGAGTCTTTCAGTGCCATTTCGCCTGCAACCACGCCGAACTGACAAAATCGGTCCATGCGCAGTGCCGCTTTTTTTTCTATGAACTGCGCCGCGTCAAAATTTTTGACTTCGCAGGCGAATCGGGTTTCATAACCTGTGGTATCAAAGAGCGTGATAGGTGCCGCGCCGCTCTTGCCTGTTGACAGACCGTCCCAGTAGGCATTGAGCCCAATCCCAATTGGCGTTACTGCGCCCATGCCGCTAATCACAATTCGTTTCTTTTCTCGCATGATGCTTGAGTTGCTTTATCGCCCGATGCTTGCATCGGAGAGAGGATTCAAAAAGTAAAACCCAACTTTGCCCGCAGTTTGACGTCAAAATTGGGTTTCTAACTGGCATTCTAAACTGATTTACTTTTTCTTTTCAACGATATAGTTTATTGCGCTGTGCACGGTCGAGATTTTTTCGGCATCTTCATCAGGAATTTGAATTTGAAATTGATTTTCAAACTCCATCACGAGTTCGACGGTGTCTAATGAGTCTGCTCCCAAATCGTCAGTGAATTTTGATTCGTCTTTGATTTCTTCTCTGGCGATTCCCATTTTGCTGACGATAATGTCGTAGACTTTTGCTCTCACTTCGTCGACGGTCATTGTTTCCTCCAAAAGTTGTTTTAGTAAAAGTTGTTTAGTAGATGGTTGTTAGAAAAAACTTACGGGTTGCAAGAATTTTGTGAATATACGGAAAATCCGTTGAGAAATTTGTCTTACATCGCCATGCCGCCGTCAACGCGCAGGCATTCGCCTGTGATGTAGCGTGCCAGCGGGCTTGCTAAGAACAAGACCGCATCGGCGACCTCTTCGGCGGTGCCGGAGCGTTTGAGCGGAATCATGGCTTCCATTTGCTTTTTGAGGTCGTCTGTGAGCGCGTCGGTCATTTCCGTGTCAATCCAGCCGGGCGCAACGGCGTTGGCGAGAATGTTTCGCGATGCGAGTTCCTTAGCGATGGATTTTGTAAAGCCGATTAGTCCTGCTTTTGAGGCGGCGTAGTTGGCTTGACCTGCGTTGCCTGTTAAGCCGATAACAGAGGTGATGTTGATGATGCGACCTTCGCGCTGTTGCATCATCGGACGCGTTGCGGCTTTGGTATAATTAAAAGCACTTTTGAGATTATTGGCGATGACTTCGTCCCACTGTGTTTCGCTCATGCGCATCAGGAGCGTGTCGCGCGTAATGCCCGCATTATTGACGAGGATATGCACGCCGCCGAGTTCTGAAACTACGGTATCGACAACGGTTTGTGCTTCTGAAAAACGGGCGGCATCGGCTTTGAGAGCAAGGGCTTTCACGCCGAGTGCCAAGAGTTCCTCTCGTAAGGCGTGCGCTTTTTCTTCAGACGCTTTGTAAGTGAAGGCGATATGTGCGCCGGCTTCGGCGAGGCGTTTGGCAATGGCGCGCCCGATGCCTCGCGACGCGCCTGTAACCAATGCGGCTTTTCCGCTCAGTGAAATTTGCATTACAGTCGGACTTCGGTTTGAAGTTTCAGCACATCTTCGGCTTTTTCTACGCCCGAAACTGCAACGCTTGAATCAATTCGCTTGATTAAGCCTTGAAGCACTTTTTGCGGACCGACTTCCACAAACTCACGAATGCCGCTTTGAATCATGGTTTGAACGGATTGCGTCCAACGCACGGGGCTGGTGAGTTGAAGAAGCAGGTTTTGGCGAATCATGTCGGCATCGCGTGTGAGTTCAGCATTGACGTTCATGCAAATCGGGATTTCCGCGTCTTGAATGGCAATATCGTTCAAGGCTTTGGCGAGTTCATCTTCGGCGAGTTTCATCAAGGGGGAGTGAAATGCGCCTGAAACGCTAAGCTCTTTGGCGATTTTCGCGCCGTGTGTTTTTGCAAGCGAAACGGCTTGTTTGACGGCGGGAACTGCGCCTGAAATCACGATTTGTCCCGGCGAGTTGTAGTTTGCCGCTTGAACGGTGCCGTAAGGACGGGCTTCGGCTAACACGCGTTCTAACTGTTCATCGGGCAAGCCGATAATTGCCGCCATCGTGCCTGAGAGTTCTTCGCCGGCTTTCTGCATGAGCTCGCCGCGTTTTTGCACGATGTAGAGCGCATCTTCGAGGCTGATTGCGCCGGCGAAGTACACAGCGGTGTATTCGCCGAGGCTGTGTCCTGCGGTCATCATGACATCGGCGCGGTCAATGAATTTTGAGGCAAGAACGCTGTGCAGGAAAATCGCAGGCTGGGTGTAGCGCGTTTGTTTGAGCGTCTCATCGTCGCCTTCAAACATAATCTCGGTCAAGTTGTATCCGAGAATCGAGTTGGCGACTTCGGCAAGGTCGCGTGCTTCGGCGAATTGCTCGCAGAGGTCTTTTGCCATGCCGCGATACTGCGAGCCTTGCCCAGGAAAAACAAGTGCTTTCATCGGTTTGCGTAATTTTAATTGTTGAAAAATTAAAATTCTTCGGCTCTCACTGCGGCGAAACTCCGTCAAGTAAAATGTCATTGGCGCAAGTGTGTTGTATGTTTGATGCGCGCCTTTACTTGACTCGGTTTCTGGTCATCGTTGAAGTTCCTGTTCATCGCTCGGTTTCCTTCGGTCATCAAAAAGAACATATTGCACGGCGACTAAGGTGTCTTGCCGTGTTACTGCGAACTGTTTATGCTTGCCATTTTACAAGTGCGCCGCCCCAAGTGTAGCCTGCGCCGTAGGTGGCAATCACGATATTATCTCCGTCGTTCAATTTTCCGTCTTCATCAAGTTCAGCAAGGCAAATTGGCACGGTGGCAGCAGTTGTATTTCCATACTTATTGATATTGACAACGACTTTCTCCATTCCAATACCCATGCGTTCAGCCGTTGCGCTGATGATGCGCAAATTGGCTTGATGCGGCACGAGATAGGCAATGTCGTCAGCCGTAAGGTGGTTGCGTGCCATGATTTCCGCCGCAACTTCTGCCATGCCAATGACCGCAGATTTGAAAACAGTTTTGCCGTCTTGGTAAATATAGTGCAAGCGTTTGTCGACGGTTTCATGCGAGGCGGGCATGAGACTGCCGCCGGCTTTCATGTAGAGATGGTCTTTGCCGTTTGTGCCGTCGCTGTATAGTCGGAAGTCTAATAAGCCGTAGCCGTCTTTTGCGGGTTCGAGCAGCACGCCTCCTGCGCCGTCTCCAAAGAGAATGGCTGTGTTGCGGTCTTGCATATCCGTAATTGCGCTCATTTTATCGCCGCCAAGCACGAGAACTTTTTTGTGCGCGCCTGATTCAATGAACTGCGCCCCTGTAACAAGGGCGTATAAAAATCCTGAACAAGCGGCGGAAAGGTCGAAGCCCCAAGCGTGTTTCGCTCCGATTGAATCTTGAACCAAGCACGCCGTTGAAGGAAAAAACATATCGGGCGTAATTGTTCCAACAATAATGCAGTCAATTTCTTCTGCCGAAATGCCGCGTTTGTTCAAAATTTGGCGGGCGACTTCGGAACACATATACGCAGTAGCTTTGGTGGAGTCTTTAAGAAAACGGCGTTCAACGATGCCCGTGCGGGTGCGAATCCACTCATCGTTGGTGTCTAAATTCACGAAATCAAAGTTCGTGAATCGATCAGGAGGCAGGTATTTGGCTGTGGCTGTGATTGCCGCTTTCATTCGCAAGTTAAAAAAATTCGTTTTGCAATTTACGCAGATTTTAAGACTTCAGCAATGTGTGCGTTGACTTCACGCTCGACCATTTCTTCGGCACGAAAAATCGCGTTCATGATTGCCGTCGGCGTGGATTTTCCGTGACAGATAATTGAGACGCCATTCACCCCAAGAAGCGGCACGCCGCCGTAGCGTTCATAATCCATGCCTTTGAGCATCGTTTTCAGCGGATTGAGCGCGATGCCGATGAGCAATTTGTTCAGCAACCCTTGTTCAGCATACAGTTTCGCCTGTGCTTTGAGAAAGGCAGGAATGCTCTCGCCGAATTTCAACAGGCAATTTCCAACGAAACCGTCGCACACAATCACTTCAACATCGCCTTTGAGCATATCGCGCCCTTCGACATTGCCAATAAAATTGAGTTTGCCTTTTTGATGGGCTTCACGCAAGGCGAGATGGGCTTCCTTGACGGTTTCCGTGCCTTTGGTTTCTTCTTCGCCGATATTGAGCAAGCCGACTCTTGGCGACGCAATGCCTTTGGTGTATTTGAGATAAATCGAGCCCATTTCAGCAAACTGAACATAATGCTCTGGCTTGCAATCAATGCTTGCGCCGACATCAAAGACCATCGTAACGCCTTTCGGTGAGGGGAAATATGCACCAATCGTGGGGCGTTGCACGCCCGGCACGCGCCCCAGTGTGAATAGCGAGCCTGCCATTTGCGCTCCGGTGCTTCCTGCGCTCACAAACGCATCGGCTTTGCCTTCCTTGCAGAGCCGAAGTCCAAGCATCATGGAAGAATTGGGTTTAGACTTCACGGCAATCGCGGGCGATTCGTGCATTTCAATCACATCGGGCGCATCAATGATTTCAATCGGGAGCAAGGAGGCACCGTGTTTTTGAAGTTCGGATTGGATTTGAGCGGAATTGCCCGTCAAAATAATTTCAAAACGTCGATGGGACTGCCGAAGCGACATCACCGCCCCAGCAATCGGATTTCGAAGCGGAAAATCTCCGCCCATAGCATCAACGACAATTTTCATTGAAGCGACTGAACACACTCAAATGGATTGAAAAACAATGACGGGCGAGCACTTATTCTGCTGCCTTTTGTGCGTTTTTGGCAACAATTCTGCCGCGATAGTAGCCGCAGTTGTGGCACGCGCGGTGCATTAAGGTTGTTGTGCCGCAATTTGGACACACAATCATGGTCGGAACTTTGGTGCGGGCGTTGAATTGAGCGCGGCGTTTGTCGCGGCGCGCTCTTGACATTTTGCGTTTCGGATTCGGCATGGTCTCAGAAAGTTGAAAAGTGACTGAAGTTAATTTTTGAATTTTTTGCTCATTTCGGCGAGTTTCTGTTGCCACTCGCTTTCAACCGTATGTCGTTGTAAAAACTCCCGCACAATCGGCGCATCGTTATGGGCGCAAGTCGCTTCTTGGCAAACATTTTTCATTGGCACGGCAAGCAACAAGGTTTCGCGAATGTCGGTCGTTAAGTCGATATGTGTGTCGTTTTTTGAAAGCGCGCGCACATCGTCATCGAGTTCCTTCTCGGCGTTAGCGGATTGCAGAAACAAAATGCGGTAATCGCCTGAAATCGCTTTTGTGATGGGTGCAAGACATCGGTCGCATTGAAGCGAGACCGTCGTGCTTACGGACAGTTCCACAACGATTTCCGTCATGGCTTTGGTGAGCGTTGCCGCAATAAAAATCGGCATACTGAACCGCTCCGCATCGATCATCTCATCGGCAAAATCGCTCGCCACACATTCAAAGTCGTAGTGATGAACGCCGACGGTCAAATTGGAAATTTTGATATGCGCAATGCGTTTCCCTTCTTGCTTCATGGTCTCAAATCCTTCCTCGAAGAAACTGCGTTAGACGCTTTCGAAAAAAGAGCCGCAAATATAGCACTTTTGAGCGGAAATAAAAGGTCTTGTACGAAGATTTCAACTGTTGAAACAAACACGGTGAGCAAAAATGCATGACGGGCGACATCATGCGTTATGCGGTCAATATCGGCTTGATAAGCACGCGTAGTTATTCTTCGGGCGCACCGTCGTCTTCGGCTTCGGG